>Ga0070754_10000098_pt1 | contig 91275 bp, 87 predicted proteins | sample VirMetDEL_Sep_01_FD_75181 | JGI IMG/M metagenome (GOLD analysis project Ga0070754, IMG submission 75181) | Aqueous microbial communities from the Delaware River and Bay under freshwater to marine salinity gradient to study organic matter... | ecosystem: Environmental > Aquatic > Marine >...
AATCAGTAAAAAGCTCGCCGAGTTGATTTATGACACTCTGCACAGCGAGTAGAATGCCCGCTCACCTCGCAGCCTAGTTGTGCCGATGAACATCCCCAACTTGCTTACCGTGCTCCGGGTCGCACTGATCCCGGTCTTCATCCTGCTGTTCTATTTGCCGTTCTCCTGGAGTTACTGGGCTGCCAGCGGAGTCTTCGCCGTTGCCGCCGTGACCGACTGGCTCGACGGCTACCTGGCGCGTCGCTGGGAGCAGGGTACGCCTTTCGGTGCCTTCCTCGACCCGGTGGCCGACAAGCTGATGGTGGCGGTCGCGCTGGTACTGCTGGCGGCAGAGCACTCCAATCTCTGGCTGACGCTGGCTGCGGCGATCATCATCGGTCGCGAGATCGTCGTATCCGCTCTGCGTGAGTGGATGGCCGAGATCGGCGCTCGGGCGCATGTTGCCGTGTCCAACCTGGGCAAGTGGAAAACCGCGGCGCAGATGCTGGCGCTGGTCATCCTGCTGGGCAATCCGCCGGTGTTCACCTTCTGGGTCGTGTTCGGATACGTACTGCTGGTAGTTGCCGCAGTGCTGACATTGTGGTCCATGCTGCAGTACCTGCTGGCCGCCTGGCCGCACCTGAGCACCACGTCGGAAAAGAAATAAGTATTTTTGAATCAAAGGGTTGACGGCGCGCTTCGATTCTATAGAATGGCGCCCGTCGACAAGACAAGCGGGAATAGCTCAGTTGGTAGAGCACGACCTTGCCAAGGTCGGGGTCGCGAGTTCGAGTCTCGTTTCCCGCTCCAGATTTACACGAGTCGCCAAGGCGGCTCGTTTGCTTCATGGCTGAGTTGCAGAGTGGTTATGCACCGGATTGCAAATCCGTGAACGCCGGTTCGATTCCGACCTCAGCCTCCAATCTAAAAGGCCTCGTAGATCCATGATTTACGAGGCCTTTTTCATTCTCCCTGGCGGCCTTTGCATGCCTTGCGAGGACGTGGAGGGCTGTATATAGTCCGGCCTTCGCACAGCGCTACCGCCCGAATGGCGAAATCGGTAGACGCAGGAGACTTAAAATCTCTCGCTCGCAAGGGCGTGCCGGTTCGAGTCCGGCTTCGGGCACCATTCATCTGTTTCTAGCAGTCTCTATAAGTCTACGAAACCCATCTAAAACGGCCCTCTTGGCCGGTTTTGTTGTTTATGGCTGTCTCTGTACATATCCCGATTTTAGGAATAAAAATGGGGATACGCCGGTTCGGTAAGGAAAACGTATTCCTATGGCACGCCCAGTCATCCCGCTGACAGACCCTAAATGCGAGGCAGCCAAGCCGCGCGAGAAGGAATACAAGCTCTTCGACGGCCAGGGGCTCTACCTGGCGATCAAGCCCAGCGGCGCCAAGACATGGCGCTTCAAGTTCACTCGGCCTGATGGCCGAGCTGGGCTGGCCACCTTCGGTAACTATCCAGCCCTCACGCTCAAGTCTGCGCGTGATCGGCGTGCTGCTGCCCTAGTGTAGTGGTCAACCCATCCCGGACAGTGGGCCGAAGTTTTTCTTCGGCCACCGCAGGCGGTAGCCCATCGTTGAATTGATGTGGCCTGATCCAGTTGTAGCGGTGCATCAGGTACCGTCGAGGCCAGGCATGCGCGCTTCCCTGTTCAGGCGCTCGACCAGCTCGTCCAGCGTCAGGCTGCCGAGGTTGTCGCCAGCACGGCTGCGCAGGGTGACGCGCCCCTCGGCCTTTTCCTGTTCGCCGATCACCAGCAGGTAGGGCACCTTGTGCAGGGTCGCTTCGCGGATCTTGTAGCCGATCTTCTCGTTGCGCAGGTCGGCAGCGGCCCGCAGGCCGGCGCGCTTGAGGCGGGTCAGCACCTGGCGGGCATAGTCGTTCTGCCCTGCGCTGATAGTCAGCACGGCGGCTTGCTGCGGGGCCAGCCACAGGGGGAACAGCGCGCTGTAATGCTCTATGAGGATGCCGGTGAAGCGTTCCAGCGAGCCGAACAGGGCGCGATGCAGCATCACCGGGCGCTCGCGCTCGCCCTGCTCGTTGACGTAGCTGATATCGAAGCGCTCGGGCAGGTTGAGATCCACCTGCAGGGTGCCGCACTGCCAGTCGCGGCCAATGGCGTCACGCAGGACGAACTCCAGCTTCGGCCCGTAAAAGGCACCTTCGCCGGGGTTGAGCCGGTAGTCGATGTTCATGCGCTGCAGGGCGCCGGATAGTGCGCCCTCCAGTTGATCCCAGGTGGCGTCGCTGCCGATGCGGCTGGCCGGACGGGTGGAGAGTTTCACTGCCACCTCGTCGAAGCCGAAGTCGCGGTAGATGGCGAACACCAGGGCGATGGTGTCGGCGCATTCCTGTTCCATCTGCGCGGTGGTGCAGAAAATGTGCGCATCGTCCTGGGTGAAGTGGCGCACGCGCAGCAGGCCGTGCAGCGCGCCGGATGGCTCGTAGCGGTGTACCTTGCCGAATTCGGCCATGCGCAGCGGCAGCTCGCGGTAGCTCTTCAGGCCGCGGGCATAGAGGGCCACGGCGCCGGGGCAGTTCATCGGCTTGAGGGCGAACACGCGCTCATCTTCGGTGGTGGTGCTGAACATGGCCTCGCGGTAGTTGAACCAGTGCCCGGAGGTTTCCCACAGGCTGCGATCCATCACGTCGGGGGTATTGACCTCGACATAGCCGGCGGCGTCCTGCCGTTGGCGCATGTACTGGATCAGTTGCTGGAACAGCGTCCAGCCCTTGGGGTGCCAGAACACCGAGCCGGGGGCGCAATCGTCGAAATGGAACAGGTCGAGCTGGGCGCCGAGCTTGCGATGGTCGCGTTTGCCGGCTTCCTCCAGGCGAGTCAGGTAGGCCTTGAGTTCCTTCGGCGTAGCCCAGCAGGTGCCGTAAATGCGTTGCAGCGCGGCGTTTTTGGCATCGCCGCGCCAGTAGGCACCGGCCACCTTGGTCAGTTTGAACGCCTGTAGGTGGCCGGTGCGCGGAATGTGTGGGCCACGGCAGAGATCCTCGAAATCGCCCTGGCGATACAGCGACAGCACTTCGCCGGCTGGAAGGTCGCGGATCAGCTCGGCCTTGTAATGCTCGCCCTGGGCCTCGAAGTGGGCGATGGCTTGGTCGCGCGGCAGTTCGCGACGACTGACCGGCAGGTCGGCGGCGGCCAGTTCGAGCATGCGCGCCTCGATGCGCTGCAGATCATCGGGGGTGAAAGGGCGCTCGAAGGCAAAGTCGTAGTAGAAGCCGTCCTCGATCACTGGGCCGATGGTTACCTGAGCACTCGGGTATAGCTGCTTGACCGCCATGGCCAGCAGGTGCGCGCAGGAATGACGCAGCAGCGCCAGGCCTTCGGGGTCGCGGGCGGTGATCAGGCTAAGACGGGCATCTCTATCTATTCGTGCGCTGGTGTCCACCAGCCGGCCATCCAGGCGACCGGCCAATGCCGCCTTGGCCAGACCGGGGCCGATATCGGCGGCCACCTCGGTGACGCTCAGGGGCTGGGGATACTGACGCTGGCTGCCGTCGGGCAGGGTAATGCTGGGCATGGGGTTTCTCTGATCGGGGGCGGTAATGGGTTAATCGTGTCGATAGCGCAGCGGCAAGCCCTGGCAATCGTCTTGCACCTGGCCGGCATGCCAGGCCAGTTGCCCGGAGACGAAGGTGCTGCGCACAGCGTGGCGGAAGGTGCGGCCCTTAAACGGCGTCCAGCCGCAGTGGGCGAGTATCGGGTCGGCCTCCACCGGACGCGGCTCGTCCAGGCGTTCGACCAGGGTCAGGTCGGCCCAATAGCCTTCGCGCAGGTAGCCGCGCTGGTCGATGGCGAAGCGCTCGGCCACGGCGTGGCTGGTCTTTTCCACCAGCGTCGGTAGCGGCAGCAGCTCGTCGGCCACCAGCTCCAGCAGCGACGGCAGGGCGTGCTGCACCAGTGGCAGGCCGGATGGCGCCTGCAGGTAGGGGCGCTGCTTCTCGTCCCAGGTATGCGGTGCGTGGTCGCTGCCGATGATGTCCAGGCGCCCGCACAACAGCGCCTGGCGCAGGGCCTCACGGTCGGAGCGGCTCTTGATCGCAGGGTTGCATTTGATCAGGTGGCCGAGCTCGGCGTAGTCGCGGTCATCGAAGTGCAGGTGGTGGGCACAGACTTCCGCGGTGATCTGCTTGCCAGCCAGTGGACCGGGCTGGAACAGCCTCAGCTCGCGCGCCGTGGTGATGTGCAGTACGTGCAGGCGTGTGCCATGACGGCGTGCCAGGTTCACCGCCAGGCTGGAGGACTGGTAGCAGGCCTCGGCGTCGCGGATCGCCGGGTGCTCGCTTGCGGGGATGTCCTCGCCGTAGCGCGCCTGCCACTGCGCCTCGCGCTCACGGATGCGCGGGGTGTGTTCGCAATGGCTCAGCAGCAGCGTCGGGCAGTCGCGGAACAGGCGCTCCAGCGCCGCCGGATCGTCGACCAGCATATTGCCGGTGCTGGCGCCCATGAACACCTTCACTGCCGCCACGCGGTTGGGGTCGAGCGCGGCGACGCGGTCGAGGTTGTCGTGGCTGACACCGAAGTGAAAGCCGTAGTTGACCCGCGAGCAGTTGGCGGCGCGTTGTTCCTTGGCCGCCAGCGCTTCAAGCGTCAGGGTCGGCGGGTTGGTGTTGGGCATGTCCATGACGCTGGTGATGCCACCGGCCACTGCCGCGCGCGATTCCGTGGCGAAGCTGCCCTTGTGCGGCGCGCCGGGGTCGCGAAAATGCACCTGATCATCGATCATGCCGGGCAGCAGGTACTGCCCGGCGGCGTCGAGCAAGGCTTCGCTAGGCAGGTGGGTGAGGCTGCTGGCGATGGCGTCGATGCGGCCCTGACGGATGCGCAGGTCGGCCTCGAATACGCGGCCCTCGTTGACCAGGCGAGCATGACGGATCAGCACGTTCAAAACTCGTTCTGCAGGGCCTTGTAGCCCCGCACCAGGTCGATATTGGTGCGTGCCACGTCCTCGGAGAACTCGCTGGCCGAGACGCTGACGCGCGGCAGGCTGGCGAGGTCGGTCTTCGGCCCGATGCGTTGGGTGGAGGTGACGTGGAAGCCTGCCGGCAGGTCGCAGCCATCGACCACGGCGTTGTGCCGCACCACGCAGCCATCGCCGACCGCACAGTTGAACAGCACGCTGTTGAAGCCGATGAACACCCGGCTACCGACGCTGCACGGGCCATGGATGATGGAGCGGTGGGCGATGGATGTGTGCTCGCCGATGGTCACTGCTGCACCGGATTTGGAGTGGATCACCACGTCGTCCTGGATATTGGAGTTGGCGCCGATGACGATGGGTTGCATGTCGCCGCTGGCGTCCACCTCATCGGCGCGGATCACCGCGTAGGGGCCGACGAAGACGTTGTCGTGGATGATCACTTTGCCGCAGATGATCGCGGTCTTGTCGACGTAGGCGGACTCGGCGATGACCGGCAGGTGGCCGGAGGGGTTCTTGCGGATCATGGTCGCTCCTTGGGCGAGGGCTCGGGCACCGGGTCGTAGCCGCCCGGATGCCAGGGATGACAGCGCAGCAGTCGGCGCAGGCTCAGCCATAGACCGCGCAGCGCACCGTGCTTTTCCAGGGCCTCGATGGCGTAGTGCGAGCAACTGGGGTGAAAGCGGCAGCGCGGCCCGAGCAGCGGGCTGATCAGGAACTGGTAGAGGCGCACCAGGGCGATGGCCAGGCGCTTCATACCGGCTGGCTCAGGGTGACGGTCAGGCGCTCGCCGTCCAGTGCGTTGTAGAAGCAGCTAGGCCGCCCGGTGTGGCAGGCCGGGCCGAGCTGTTCGACCTTGAGCAGCAGGGCGTCGCCGTCGCAATCGAGGTGAGCACTGATCAGGCGCTGGCGATGACCGCTGGTTTCGCCCTTGCGCCATAGCTGCTGGCGCGAACGCGACCAGTAGCAGACCTGGCCGCTGGCCAGGGTTTCTTCCAGTGCGGTGCGATTCATCCAGGCCAGCATCAGCACCTCGCTGTCGTCGTGGCGCTGGGCGATGGCGGCAATCAGGCCATCGGCGTTCCAGGGCATGGCATCGAGCACCTCGGCCAGCGGGCGGCTATGGCCACGCCGGGCCTGCTCCAACTCGTGCCACAGGCTCATGGCTGCAGCGCCGCCAGCAGGGTGTCCATGTTGTACTTGAACATCCCCAGGTAGGTGCTGGCGGGGCCTGCGCTGGCCAGGGCATCGGAGTACAGCGTGCCACCCACCTTGGCGCCGGACTCAGCGGCGATCTGTTGGATCAGACGCGGGTCACGGATGTTCTCGACGAAGATGGCTTTCACGCCGTCAGCGCGGATTTGCCGGATCAGCCCGGCCACAGTGGCGGCTGAAGGTTCGTCCTCCGTGCTCAGGCCTTGGGGCGCGATGAAGTTCAGGCCATAGGCCTTGCCCAGGTAGCCGAAGGCATCGTGGCTGGTGATGATGCTGCGTTGCGCTGACGACAGATTGCCCAGCTTGGCCTTGGCTTCGTCGAGCAGGCTGCGAACCTGCGCCAGGTAGGCATCACGCCGGGCCTGGTAGTACGCGGCGTTGTGCGGATCGGCCTGGCTCAGCGCTCGGGTGATGTTCTGCACGTAGATTTCGGCATTGGCCAGGTTCTGCCAGGCATGCGGGTCGGCCACGCGCTGGCCGTCCTCGTCGAGTGTCAGCGGCAGCACGCCGGTGCTGGCGTCGATGCGCGTACCGGGCGCCTCGCCGCTGGCAATCAGGCGATCGAGCCAGGGTTCGAAGCCCAGGCCATTGGCAATGATCAGGTCGGCGTCGAGAACGGCCTTGGCGTCCCGTGCGGTGGGTTGGTAGACGTGCGCATCGGCATCGGCGCCCACCAGGTTGTAAAGCTCGAGCTTGTCAGCGCCGATCTGCCGGGTCATGTCGGCCAGGATGCTGAAGCTGGTCACCACCTTGATCTTGTCCTCGGCGCTTGCGCAGAGGGCAAGGCTCAGGGTCAGCAGGGCAAGCAGAATGCGCATGGTTGTTCCTCAATGAGTGGGGGATAAACGGGGGCGACGGCGCAGCAGGCCATTGCGCGGGCCGAGCAGGACCGAGCCGCTGTAGGCCAGGCCGGCGAGCAGTACGATGCAGGGGCCGCTGGGCAGATTGCTGTAGTACGACAGCAGCAGCCCCAGCCAGACACAGGTAGCGCCGATGAGAACGGTCAGCAGCAACATGCTCGGTAGGTGGCGGCTCCAGAACTGGGAGGCAGTGGCCGGTAGCATCATCAGGCCGACCACCATGAGGGCGCCGATGGCCTGAAAGCCGATCACCAGGTTGAGCACCACCAGGGTCAGGAACAGGCCGTGGGCGACGGCGCCGAAGCGGCTGACACTGGCGAGAAAGAGCGGGTCGAGGCTGTCCATCACCAGCCAGCGGTAGATCAGCGCCAGTACGATCAGGCTGACGCTGGACACCAGCAGCATGCCATCGAGGGTGGGCGGATCGACGGCCAGCACCGAGCCGAACAACAGGTGCAAGAGGTCGAGTTTCTTGCTGGCCAGCCCCAGCAGGAGGACGCCGCTGGCCAGTGAGATGGGGTAGATGGCGGCCAGGCTGGCATCCTCGCGCAGGCCGGTACGGCGGGTGACCCAGGCGGCAAGGCCGGCCATGCCGAGCCCGGCGATCAGGCCACCAAGGGTCAGGGCCGGCAGGCTCAGGCCGAAGAGCCAGAAGCTCAGCGCCGCGCCGGGCAGAATGCCGTGGCCGATCGCATCGCCCATCAGGCTCAGGCGCCGCAGCACCAGGAATACCCCCAGCGGCCCGGCGCTGGCGGCCAGGGCCACACCACCGATCAGGGCGCGCCGCATGAAGGCGAATTCGACAAATGGACTCCACAACAGCTCCATGTTCAGGCCACCTTCTCCAGTCCGGAGCGGCGTGTGAGCAACTCTCTGATAGGGGCATATCGGCAGCCGCTGGCTGCTACAAGTAGGGCATTCCCCAGGCGTTGATTCAGACTGTCGAGGGCATGGCTGACGATGAGCAGGGTGCGGCCTTGTGCCTGCCAACGTTGTATGTGCTGCCAAAGCAGGGCGATGCCAGACTCATCAAGGGCTGCTTCTGGTTCGTCGAGCAGTAGCAACTGGGCATCGGTCAGGCTCAAGCGGGCGAGCAGGGCACGTTGCAGTTCACCACCGGAAAGCGCCCGCAGGCTGTGCTGTTGCAGATGCTCCAAGTCCCAGTCCCGCAATACCTGTTGTAATCGCTCGCGGCGCTGCGGTCGACCGAGAGTGCTGCGCCACAGGCCGGCACTGACCAGATCTTGCAATTTGATCGGAAACTGCCGATCCAGGGCTTGTTGTTGCACTAGGTACGCAATGCCACCCCGGCGCGCAACGCCCAGTTCGATATGGCCGCTGAGGGGGTGTTCGATACCTGCGATGACCTTGAGCAAACTGCTTTTTCCAGATCCATTGCTGCCAATTACGGCCGTCAGGCTCGCACGCGGCAGGTGCAGATCGAGAGGGGGCGTCAGTGGCCGGCCGGCCGGCCCCCACTGCAGGTTTCGACAGGTGATCATCTATCGACTCCAATTCCAGCTGCGCTGTGGCACCGCATTGCCCGCATGTTCAGGTTTACCGGGCACCGAGTGGCGGTGCGCAAGGTGGCGCGGTGAGCAGAGGTGGGGCCGGATTTAACCCGCCCAGGGAGGCCATTTTCTCGCAGCCGGAAAGTTCGCATCGTGGATCTCAGTTACATTACAGATATGCACACGTTATAACATTTCATTTGATGGGTGTAAGCCATCATTCCTGGCGGGGCGGTAACTATTCATTGATCTCATGCCGGAGCTAGGCTAATTGCGAAGCGTAAGCAAACGTTCGTTCAACGAGCCTCGTATTGCTCGCGATAGGCTTTCGGGGTGACGCCCAGATGCCGCTGAAACACTCTTCGCATGTGATCTTCCGAGCTAAAACCACACTGGGCTGCGATGCGTTTCAAAGCATTATCGCCATCGGCCAGCAAACGTCTTGCGCGTTCAAGTCGTGCCTGTTCGATGAATTCAGAAGGAGAGCGCCCGGTCTGTCGCTGAAATACGCGTCGCAGATTGCGACCGCTCATGTTCGCCTGACCAGCCAGTGCTTCAAGGCCGAGCTCTTGGTCCAGGTTCTGCAGTATCCACAGCTGCAGTCTCCTGATCCCTGCGTGCGGCGTCATCTGGCTGTCGAGGTGCTGACTGAATTGAGACTGACCGCCTGGTCGTTTCAGATAGACGACCAGCTCCCGGGCAATGCTCAAGGCCAAGTCCTGGCCAAGATCCTGTTCGACCAGCGCCAGGCTCAGATCAATGGCTGCCGATACACCCGCACATGTCCAGATGCGTCCGTTCTGAATGAATATGGCATCGGCATTGACGTTGATGGCCGGAAACTCCGTCGACAGCCTGCTGGCCACGCTCCAATGGGTCGTTGCGTCCAGGCCGTCGAGGATGCCCGCCTGCGCGAGGAAGAACGCGCCGGAGCAGACACCTACCAGCCTCTCTATGCGTCCTGCTGCATGCCTGCACCAATCGACAATAACGCGATTTTGATGCACCGCCGGACCGATGTCCCGAGCTCCGACGACTAAGGCTGTGTGTGGTAGCCCTCCATCGCGCAGGGCTTGGGCATCCAGCCTGATCAACGAATCGGATTGAACCGGCCCCTGTTCGGGGGCTATCAGGTGAATGTCATAGAGGGGAGGGGCACCTTTGTTCTTCAGCTGCGCATTGGCGTAATCGAAAACTGTAAGCGCGCCTACAGCCTCCAGCGATTTGAATCCTGGATAAATGATGATGTGTATGCGATGAGAGGCTGGTGCGTCGATGAGCCTCATTGGCGGTTCCTTAACGGTGTTTAGCGGACAGACTGCGAATGAATATGGCCAACCTTCCGTGCTTGGACTGGCAGGCGTTATCGAGGGCTGTATCGTTCGGGGCGTTATAACATAACGGAGACAGTCCAATGAAAACACGTGCCGCTATCGCCTGGGGGCCCAACCAGCCACTGGAGTTCGAAGAAGTCGATCTAGAGGGGCCAAAGGACGGCGAGGTACTCGTCCGCATCGTGACCACAAGCCTGTGCCATACGGATGTCTTTACCCTCTCCGGGCGCGACCCGGAAGGGAAGTTTCCTTGCATCCTGGGTCATGAAGGAGTGGGCATCGTTGAAGACGTTGGCAGAGGCGTTACCTCTGTCAAGCCAGGCGACCATGTCATTCCCCTTTACACCCCGGAAGATCCGAACTGTCCCTTTATCAAGTCAGGGAAAACCAACCTCTGCCAATCGATTCGCAAGACTCAGGGCGAAGGTCTGATGCCGGATGGCACGAGTCGTTTTTCCTACAAGGGGAGAACGATTTTCCACTACATGGGGACATCTACTTTTAGCGAGTACACCGTGCTGCCGGAAATTGCAGTGGCCAAGATCGACCCTGCTGCACCCTTAGCCAAAGCGTCGATCATGGGCTGTGCGATTCCTACCGGTATCGGCGCTGTGCGCAACACCGCCAAGGTCCGCCCGGGTGACACTGTTGCCGTATTTGGCCTTGGCGCTGTTGGAATGGCTGTGATTCAAGGCGCTGTGTTGCAAGGCGCCGGTCGCATCATCGGGATTGACGTGAATCCTGGCAAGTTCCCACTGGCTATGTCGCTCGGAGCAACGGAGTGCGTGAATCCAAGGGATTATCGCGAGCCGCTGCAGAACATCATTATCGACATGACCAATGGCGGTGTGGACTTTTCTTTCGAATGCGTCGGCAATGTGGAGTTGATGCGAGCCGCCCTGGAGTGCTGCCACAAGGGGTGGGGCGAGAGCATCATCATCGGCGTAGCCGGTGCTGGGGAAGAGATCGCCACGCGCCCCTTCCAGCTCGTTACCGGCCGGGTCTGGAAAGGTAGCGCATTTGGTGGCGTTCTGGGGCGCTCGGAACTCCCTGGAATGGTCGATGAGTGGCTGCGCGGAGAAATCAACGTCGATCCCTACATCACGCACAACATGGATCATGAAACCTTGAATCACGCGTTTGACTTGCTCAAACGTGGCGAAGCCATTCGCTCGGTGATCCATTATCGAGAGCGCGAGACGCTGAGCCATGACCTGCCAGGAGTCATTCTCGATCGTAGTGGGCGTGTTATTCCCAAACCTTAGCAAAGCCTCATGTGCGAGTCAGTCCCGCCATAGGTGGGGCTGACTAGTGCTTTGAGGTAGTTGTGTCTCAGGGCTGGTAATTACTACAGAGGTTGCGGTGTTATTCCATTGGGGAATGCATGGGTGCAAAAAAAATCTTCCAAGGTCAGTATCAAATGGTGTTTTGTGTCTTATGTAATTAAAGTTCGGCGCTGGATTGGCTTTAGTATATTTCTGATCGGTTGGGCAATCATCATTAGGTGTGCCTTGGTGTAAGGAACATTCTCTCTATTGATGAGGGGTTTTCACTTCGTTGAAGGCTACGCGATCTACTCAGTGGTAGCAGCCGGTTTCGGCGTTATTCTCGTAAAAAGGTACTTTCGAGCAAGTCAAGTTGCTTACCTAGTGGCGAAGCTTTGTGGGTGCATATTGTCGTTCTTGCCCGAGGCTACAGTTTATTCGGTAGGCATCGAAAGATCACAATATCGCCCTTTAAAATACAGTAAAGGACGTGCAACTACATTTTCTTGAACGTGTAACGCTTTTACTTCACCAATCACGATCAGATGATCGCCGGCGACATGCTCGGCGTGAATCTCGCAATCTAGCCAGTGCAGACTATTGTCAATGATTGGATTGCCCAGTGGTGATGCGTGCCACTCTACGTCGTTCCACTTGTCAGCGCCTTGTCGAGCGAAGGTATTGGATATTTCGGCCTGTTCGCCTGACAGGATGTTGACTGCAAATCGACCTGCCCGGCGAATTTTGGGGTAGCTGTATGAGTTGGCCATTACACTGAATGAGACCAGTGGCGGGCTCATCGACACACTGTAGAACGACTGGCAAGTGAAGCCGAGCGGCTCATTGTCGATAATCGATGTAATGACCGTGATACCGGATGCATAGTGTCCGAGCGCTTCGCGAAAGTGCAATGGTTCGATTGCATTGCAAGGGAGTGACATGGTAAAGCCTGAATATTAGGTGCTACTCGAAAGTGCTGGGGAGAACCTGAAGTAGCTTGTTATTTTCAAGTGTTGCTACTTTGGAAATATGGCCAGTCGATCAGTTACGACAGGCCATATTTCATCCAGTATATCCAGTGTTAGCTCAGCTGTTAGGCGGAGAGCTCTCGGCGGACGATCTCTGCGCCGGCACTCAATGCATTCAGCTTGCCTCTGGCGACTCGACGAGACAGTGGTGCCATGCCGCAGTTGGTGCAAGGACAAAGTTTGTCGGCGTCTACGAACTGAAGCGCTTTGCGTAGAGTGTTGGCCACTTCTTCAGGTGTCTCGATGGTGTTGGTTGCCACGTCAATGGCACCGACCATCACTTTCTTTCCGCGAATGAGCTCGAGCAACTCCATCGGCACGCGAGAGTTCTGGCACTCCAGCGAGATGATGTCGATGTTCGACTTCTGCAGTTTGGGGAAGACTTCTTCATACTGGCGCCACTCTGAGCCGAGCGTCTTCTTCCAGTCAGTATTGGCCTTGATGCCGTAGCCATAGCAAATATGCACGGCCGTCTCGCACTTCAGTCCTTCGATAGCTCGTTCTAACGTAGCAATACCCCAGTCATTGACCTCGTCGAAGAACACATTGAATGCAGGCTCATCGAACTGAATGATGTCAACGCCTGCCGCTTCCAGTTCCCTGGCTTCCTGATTGAGAATCTTCGCGAATTCCCACGCCAGCTTTTCACGGCTTTTGTAATGCCCGTCGTAAAGCGTGTCGATCATGGTCATGGGGCCAGGCAGGGCCCACTTGATAGGCTGATTGGTTTGCTGACGCAAAAACTTGGCATCTTCAACAAACACAGGTTTTGAGCGACTGACTGCTCCTACAACCGATGGCACGCTCGCGTCATAGCGGTCGCGGATTCTAACGGTCTCACGCTTCTCGAAATCGACACCGTCGAGGTGCTCAATAAAGGTAGTGACGAAATGTTGGCGAGACTGTTCACCATCACTGACGATATCGATACCTGCTTGTTGTTGCTCTTGCAGCGACAAACGCAGCGCGTCCTGCTTACCTTCAGTCAGTTCTTCATCTTGCAGTTTCCAGGGAGACCAAAGCGTTTCTGGCTGTGCAAGCCAGGAGGGTTTGGGCAAGCTGCCGGCAGTCGACGTAGGCAATAATTTATTCATTATGGACAACCTTGTATTCTGGTAAATCAGAGGCCGCAGCTAGCGGACCATTGTTCAAGAACGGCTTGGTAAGGCTTGATGAAATGTTGCTCAGTGAACCGGCCTTGCTCAACAGCCAGCCGGTTACGCTCTTCGCGGTCGTAAACCACGCGAGTCAACGAGTGATCTTGGTTCTTCAAGTTTGGCTGATAACGTTGTCCGGCTGGAGCATTGGCGTTATAGATTTCTGGGCGGTAAATTTTTTGGAACGTTTCCATAGTGCTGATGGTACTTATCAACTCAAGGGCGGTGTAGTCATTGAGCAAATCACCAAAGAAATAGAATGCTAATGGCGCAGCGCTGCCGGAAGGCATGAAATAACGAACCTGCAAGCCCATCTTCTTGAAGTAGCTTTCCGTCAAGGATGACTCATTGGGTTGATATTCAAACCCAAGTACAGGGTGCTGATTCTCAGTGCGACGATAGACTTTATTGTCCGACACGCTGAGGCAGATAACAGGCGGCTTGCTGAAGTTCTGCTTGTAAGCTTCAGAATTAACAAAATGCTTGAAAAGCTTTCCGTGCAAATCACCGAAGCCGTCTGGAATGCCGAATGTTGGTTGGCTTTTGTTGTGCTCCAGCAACAGCACGCTAAAGTCATAATCCCGAACGTAAGAGGAGAAGTTGTTGCCGACAACGCCCTCTATACACCTGTTGGTTTTTTTATCGAAAATGCTGGTTTTCAATACCTCAATCGCAGGAAAGGTATTGTCATTAGCCTCGGAGCTGACATTCATTTCGACGGAGATAATGTCGAGCTCAACGGAATAACGATCACCCTGAGGGTTATCCCATTGCGCCAGGGCATTGAAACGATTGTCAATCATCCTTAGCGCGTTGCGCAGGTTATCTTGACGGTACTGCCCTCGAGCCAGGTTGGCAAAATTTGTAGTGAGGCGGGTACTGTCTGATGGCTGGTAGTTCTCATCAAACCGAATACTCTTGACGGTAAATGTAAATTCTTGACTCATCTCGAACCGACCTAATATTCAATACAGCCCTGAGTTCGTTTTGACGCTTCAGGGTTTCCGATTGGTTTTTCTGTGCTGCTCGAAGCAGGGAGGACTGCATTTTAGGTAGCGCGCTGCTTGAACAGAACTGATCTTATTTCACCCGATCATTAGCTGTCCTCATGATCAAAAGCGTCGCTAAAGCGCTCATGCCATTACCGCGAAAACGCGATTTGCTCTCACTGTGCGAGGTTATGGCTGCTTGCCCTGCCTAAGAACGTCAAGGCGAACAAACGAGTGGCTTTCTCGCTGATAGATGTCGGTATGCGCATACGCCACAACCCGCCCATAGCGCCGGGTGACGCTAGAGCGAGTTTTTCTGACGTTCTGAATGATTGCGGGCGCCTCGTCGCCAACCGGTTCTATTGTTTGCTTTGCTTGGGAAATCGCGCCGTGCGACTGGTTGAACGGCACACTGTGCTGCTCAGTAAAACGGACGTTCTCGTCCTTGCGCAGCAGGTATTCCTTCTGCGAGTTGATGTTGGGGTTGTAGAAAAAGATGGTGTAGTCGATGCCGGACACCGTGACCGCCTCCATCACTTCGCCGGAACAAGGGCCATCATCTCCCTACCGCGTGGTGGCCGGGGTGACTCTCTTGCCGTTGTCGGCTGGCTCGATGCTGGTCTCGCCATGTGGGTAGATGCGCGCCACGCAGAAGGCGCATAGCGCCAACACTGCCGGGCACAGGGCCAGAATGGCGAAGCTTCTGACCACCGGCAGACCGCTGTTGAGTACATAGGCACCCAGCAAGGGGCCGAGAATCGAACCGACCTTGCCCACCGAGGCGGCCCAGCCAGCGCCATTGGCGCGAATCGCGCTGGGGTAGAAGATTCCGGCGATACTGGTGATCCCGTAATGGCTGCCTTTGACGAAGATCGCCCCGATCAGACTGAGTGCGATGAAGGCGTTGCCCTGCAATTCAGCGACCCCCAATACCAATAGGAAGGGCAACGACAGCAATGGGTAGATCATCACCGCATAGGGTCCCTTGCGGTCGACGAAGCGCATCAATAGCAGGCCGGCCATGGCGCCGCTGAAGGAGGCGAAGGAGCTTACCCAGGAGGCTGTGCCGCGATCGAAACCGGCGTAGGTGTATACCAGCGGACTCCACGAGGCGAGAAAGTACATGGCCATGGAGCTGACCCCGAAGCCGATCCAGATCATCGGGGTGACCCATTTCAGTTTTCCGGCGAATAGCTGGCCGACTCGGAACGAACGCTGGCCGAGATCGATTTCGTCGCCAAGGATGTAACGGTCATCCGCGCGTAGATCCAGGTCGGGATCGAGACGCTTGAGGATGTTCGCGACCTTCTCCGGTTGACGCTGCTTGCTAACCAGAAAGCGGAGTGACTCGGGCAGGGCAAACAGAAGCAGCACGGCGGAAGCCAGGGTAGCGCCACCGCCGAGCAGGAACACGCTTTGCCAGCCGTACTGCGGTGCCAGCCAGACGCTCAGCGGGCCAGCCATGGCGCCGCCCAGGCTGAAGCCGACCATGATGATGGTCACTACCGTGGAGCGATAGCGTTTGGGTACGAACTCGATGTTCAATGCCCAGCACAGGGGCAGCATGGCGCCAAGCGCGAAGCCATTGAAAAAGCGCAGCGCCAACAACGCCTCATAGCTGCCCGCCAGGGTGAACAGCAGCGTCAGAAAGCCGAAGGCAAAGGTCGACAGGATGATGGTCGGGCGGCGACCGATACGGTCGCCCAGATAACCGAAGAAGAAACCGCCGAGCATCATGCCGAAAAGGCCTATGGAAAACACATTGCCCAGTTGCAGCTTGTCCAGCCCGATGTCATCGGCCATGTAGGACGCGGTGTGCGACAGCATCAGCAGGTCGAAGCCATCGAGAAAGGTGATCAGTATCGAGACGGCGATCACCCCGTAGTTGAAGCGCGTGAGTTTGCGGCCCTCGATCAGGGCGGCAACGTCGATGGTGCGAGGAGTTGTCATTGTTATTCTCCATGGCTGCCTGGCTCTGCGTGAGCGGAGCCAGGCGGGTCGATCACCAGAATTTCAGGGTGTAGGCGACGATCAGGCGGTTCTCGTCCAGATCCTGGGTCAGCCCGTTGCCGGAGCGGAAGGTGACGTTGCGCCAGCGCATGTTGACCCCTTTGAGCGGCCCGCTCTGGATGATATAGGCGAGGTCGGTGTCGCGTTCCCATTCGCGGCCGTTGCGTACCGCACCTCTGTGGATATCGCTGCCGGCAACGTAGCGCGTCATGAAGTACAGGCCGGGAATCCCCATGCCGACGAAGTCGTACTCGTAGCGCAGTTGCCAGGATTTTTCGTTGATCTTGGTGAAGGGGTTGAAGGTCACCAGGTTGGCTACGTAGGGCGTGCCGGTATCGACTACCGGGAATGCGCTGTCACCGGAAAGCCGTTGGAAAGCGGCGGCAAAACGATGGGAGCCGACGCTGAGGGTGAACATGCCATTGAGGTTGCGGTTATCGATCTTGCCTGCCTTGCCGGCGCCAATGTCGCGGCTGTCGAAGTAGCGAAGATCGGTTTTCAGGCTCACGCCGTCGCTCAGTGGCAGGGTATGCACGAGCCCGGCGAACTGTTGGCGATAGATGTCGTCGAGTTCGCCGTGGTAGTAGCGCAGGGTCAGGTTCGGCTGCAGTTGGTAATCACCCCCGAACAGATCCAGGTGCGAGCTGCGCTGACCCGCATGGCTGATGTCATCGTTCCCCGAGGAGTCGCGGCCATTGGCGTGGGTCAGACGGCCGGCGGTGAAGGTCAGCTTGTCGATTTCCCGGGAGGTCAGCAGCGTGCCGGTGAAGGTCGAGGGCAGCAGGCGGGTGTCGCTGTAGTAGGCTAATGGCAATACCGGCAGCAGGGTGCCGACGCGTAGCTCGGTTGCCGAGAAACGCATCTTGCCGGTCAGGCCCAGCTCACTGTAATCGTCCACCGGCTCCTGGCTGTTCGGCCCGTAGGGCAGCAGCCCTGTGCCGCGCCGTTCACGACTGGAGTCGAGCCTGATGCCCAGCTCGGCCAGCGCATCGACCCCAAAACCGATGCGCCCTTCGCTGTAACCGGAGTTGAATTGCGCGATGAAGCCTTGCGCCCATTCTTCGGCTTTTGCCTGGGCTGCACCGCTTTGTCGGAAGTCGCGGTTCAGATAAAAGTTGCGTGTGGTCAGACTGGCCGTGCTGTCTTCGATGAAGTCGGCGTTGGCCGGCAGCGCGATGCTCAGCAGAGTGCTGGCGGCAAGGCTCAGAGCGGTGGGTGAGAGCATCATGTTCCTGATCATTGTTGTTGGTCTCCAGGAGTTGTCGGGGTGAAACGCGGGCGTGAGCGCCCCTGGTCGCGCCGCGGCGACGCGATCAGGGAGCGAACTTGGGTTTGCCGGAAGAGGCCGGCGCGGGACTCAGGTGTGCGAGGCGGCCGAGAGCGTCTGGGCAGGGGGTTGCTTGTCGACGATGCGTCCGACGATATAGGCGCATAGCGCAAGGATTGCCGGGCAGATCGCCAGGATCAGGAAGCTCTTGACCGCCGGCAGGCCGCTGTCGAGCACGTAGGCACCGAGCAAAGGGCCGAGGATCGAACCAATCTTGGCGATCGACGTGGCCCAGCCGGCGCCATTGGCACGGATGGCGCTGGGGTAGAAGATCCCCGCGATGCTGAGAATGCCGTAGTGGCTACCTTTGACGAACACCGCACCGACCATGCTGAGGATCAGGAACGCGCTGCCCTGCATGCCCGTGATGCCGAGCACCAGCAGGAAGGGCAGGGCAAGCAGTGGGTAGATCATCACTGCATAGGGGCCACGGGTATCCACGAAGCGCATCATGACCAGGCCTGCCATGGCCCCCGTGAACGAGGCGATCGAGCTGACCCAGGAAGCAGTCGCGCGGTCGAACCCGGCGTAGGTGTAGACCAGCGGGCTCCAGGAGGCGAGGAAGTACATGGCCATGGAGCTGGCCGAGTAACCGATCCAGATCATCGGCGTGATCCACTTCAGCTTGCCGAGAAACAACTGGCCTACGCGAAAGTTCTTGCTACCCACGTCGATTTCGTCGAGTAGCACGAAGCGATCATCGGGGCGCACGTCGACGTCTGGATCCAGGCGCTTGAGAATGCCGGCGATCTTGGCCGGGTCGCGCTGCTTGGTGGTCAGGAAACGCACCGACTCGGGCAGGGTGAACAGCAGCAGGATGCTGGCCAGCAGGGTCAGAATGCAGCCGAAGACGAACACACCCTGCCAGCCAACGTGCGGAGCCAGCCACACGGTGAGAGGGCCGGCCATGGCGGCACCAAGGCTGAAACCGACCATGATGATGGTGACCACCGTTGAGCGGTAGCGCTTCGGCACGAACTCGATGTTCAGAGCCCAGCACAGCGGCAGCATGGCGCCCAGTGCGAGACCGTTGAGAAAGCGCAGCACCATCAATGACTCGTAGCTGTTGGCCAGCGCGAACAGGAGGGTCAGCACGCCGAAGGAGAACGTGGAGAAGATGATGGTCGGGCGGCGCCCGATACGGTCGCCCAGGTAGCCGAAGAAGAAGCCGCCGAGCATCATGCCGAACAGGCCCACGGAGAAGATCTCGCCAAGCTGGAGCCTGTCCAGACCGACTTCATCGGCGATGTAGGAGGCCGTATGCGACAGCACCAGCAGGTCGAAACCGTCCAGAAAGGTGATCAGCACCGACACGGCGATCACCACGTAGTTGTAACGCGTCAGCTTGCGGCCCTCGATAAGGGCGGCGACATCGATTGTGCGTGGTTGTGACATTGTTATTCTCCACAGCGCTGCGATTTTTGTTGTAGGAGCCCCGGCATTGCGCGGGGCATCAGCTGTTACTGCAGGTTGAAGCTGAGGCGCTCGCTCAAGGTCGCCGCCGGAACATCGCTGACCTTGCCGTGCGGCCCCGCCAGATCCAGGGCATGCGCGGCAGCGGCCCCCATGGCGATACACGGCCCCATGACCCGTACGCTCGACAGCGCGGCGGCATCCGCATCCACGCAACGCCCGGCCACCACCAGGTTTTCACTGCCTTCTGGCAGCAGGCTACGTAGCGGCACGCTATGCACGTGATCATCGGCGAACGGCTCCCACTGATAGCCTCTGGCATCGCCATGCAATTCCACGGGCCAGGACGTCAGCGCTACCGCATCGGGGAAGCGTGTTGCAGCTCGCACCTCATCGCAGGTCAGATGATGCTGGCCGACGATCCAGCGGGTCTGGCGAATGCCGGGCAGGGCGTAGGCACGAACCCGCGCCTGGCCATATACCTCGGGGTATTCGGCCTTGAGGAAGGCAATCACCTTATCTACCTGCTGGCGCCCCTCGATGGCCACATGGGAGGCGGCCACCGGATCGAGCGGCGTTTCGATGTGGGTCATGTTGAAGGCGGCCGTGCCGCGCCCGGGAAACTGGAAGAACAGGCCGTCGTCGCGTTCGATACCGTAGTCCCTGGCGCGTGCCTTGACTCGCTCGGTGAAGGCTTCGCGGCTGGGCAGGTGGGTTTCGTCGATGTGCTCCATGACGAACATCTGCGTGCCGTAAATGGGGGTGTCGGGTTCACGGCAGGCGAATCCTGCGTTCCAGGTCAGGGCCGCATCGCCACTGGCATCGACGAAGCCATCGGCCTCCACCTGGACATCGCCATAGCGCGTGGCCAGCTGTACATGGCACAGGCGATTGCCTTCGCGCACCACGTCACGCAGTACCGCGCCGAGCACCACGGTGATGCCAGCATCGAGGATCTGCTGGCCGATCCATCGCCCTAGCGCCACCTCGTCGTAGTAAACGACGGTGGTGAGCGGGCCGACCTTGTGGTGCAGGTCACCACTGGCGCCGAGGTCACGCAGGATGCCATCGGCAATGCCGTGGGTCAGTTGCCGACGATTCGGACCATTGGAAAACAGGCCGCAGAAGGTGCCGATGATCGAGCCGACAGCCTGGCCACCGAGCATGGGCAGGGCATCGAACAATACGACGCGCTTGCCCAGCTTGGCCGCTTCGAGCGCAGCGGAAACCCCGGAAATCCCGGCGCCGGCGATACAGATGTCGGCCTTGAGGCGTTGCGCCTGTGGGGCCTGGTCACGGCGAACCGTGCGAATGATATGAGCCATGAACACCTACCTTGCACTGAAAAAAGAGCAGCCGAATCCACCACCTGCACGAAGCAGGTGAAAAGAAGCAGAGGCTGTTTGAAGTGGAGCCTTCAGGGCTCCGAACTGGCGCCTCGAGGCGCCTGGGGTGTTCTTTGTGGGCCCAGATGGTGTGGCGTGACCTCGACGGTACCGGCGTCGGCATCCACCCGAACCCAATCGCCGGTGCGGATGCGCTGTAGCGGGTCATCATCGAAATCAGTCAACGCTGGTGCGTGTACCACAACGGCGCCAAGGGCCATCTTTGCGGTCATCTCGTTGAACAGCATGGCGCCAGGCGCCGTGCCGGCAAGGCGGGCGATATGAAACTGCGACGACCAGCCAGAAGAGCCCTTTGCCCCCGGAAACACCAGGACCTTGCCCGCGAAGCTGATGCCCTTGAGCTCATGGCGGGTCTCTATCACCGTGCCGCTGCGTGGGTCGATGCCACCCCAGCCAGAGATCCGCTCATGGGTTACCAGCGCTTCGCCCTCGAAGATGCCGCCGACTACCTTGCGGCCTTTGAGCGTGAAGGAATCGGTCATTTCAGTACTCCTCTCCAGCGTCCCTCGATGGCGGCCTGTACGCACTCGGCCGTGCTGCCGAACCAGGTCTCGATGCCCATGATCGCCGGCAGGTAATGGGCCTGCTTGGCCGAGTCCACTGCTGCTACCCGGGTACCTTGAGGGATCACCCGACCAATCGCCGAGCAGGTGTCGGTCATCAGATGGCCGCCGGCCGCTTCGATGATGGCCGTGTAGCCAGCCTGATCGGCGAGGTGCTTGATCGAGGCTGCCGTGAAGATCCAGAGCTCGGTGTTGGCGCTCAGGCGCTGGCCTTCGAGCAACTGACAGACTTCCCAGAGCTGCTCCAGGCTGTAGTGCGGGCAGCCGAGCATGACGAAGTCCACCTGTGCGTTTTTCGCGGTGATGTTGACCTGCTCGTAAGCCCAGCGCCGCTGCGCTTCACCGAAGCGCATCACCGACTCGATCGGGTGTGTGCCGAACGCTTCCTCGCGTGTGCGCGCCTCCAGAGTGACGCCGACCAGGTGATACATCTCCACGCCGCCGCTGGAGGCAGCCGCCGCACCGAAGTGCTTGAGCCGCGCCAGGTTGGGCTGATGGCGGATCCCTTCGATCACCGGAATTCGGTCCTGTAACTGTTCGCCGACCCAGTAGCCGAACAGGCCCCAGTCCGCGGTGCTGCTGACCTCTATGTCGAGTTGAATCAGGTGGCTGCCGCGACGGTTTGCATCGATATGCAGACCCCAGTAGGGAATCTTTCCAGTGAGCATGGCCGCGCCGGTGCTTTCGCGGCCCTCGGCATTGGTGCGGGCGCCGAGCACCGAGTTCACATAGATCACCGCCGAAGACTCCATCCAGGCGCAATGCTCGCCTTTGACCGGCACGTTGCCGACCTGATAGGGCGTGCAGGTGTTCAGCGGCTGCACACCCAGGCCGCTGCTATAGGCCTGGCCTTGTTCATAGATACGAACCACATCCTCGCTGACACCCTGCCGCGCCGCCTGCCTGGGATCGATGCCCTGCTGCAGGTGGCTGCTGAACACCTTGACCTTGGGGATCTGCACCACCTCGGCGCTGTCCAGGTTGAATTCGCTGAATACCGCATCCATGCCGCCATGGCGGTCGCCGTACTGGCGCATGAACGGGGTGGTGGCGCCGATGGTGCCGGCGACGTTGCGGGTGTCCACCAGGCATTCGGCTCCCAAGGCTTCGCCATAGCGCACCAGCAGATCCATGGCCTTGCTGACGGCCGGGCCATGGGCGCCGTCGAGCATGGCTTTTTCATCGTCGCGCAGTCTCATCGTCCCGCCTCCTGTTCATCGCTGATATCCAGCGGCTTGATCAGTACGGCGCCGTGTTCCATGCCCTTGACTGCGCCCCGGTAGATGTCCAGCCAACCACCGCCGAACTGCGCCGGCTGGGCCTGCCAATGCTCCGCTCGGTGTTGTAGTTCGACGGGATCGATACGCGCCTCGAGGCGATTGTCGTCCAGGTCGATGTCGATGATGTCGCCATCGACTACCAGGGCCAGCGGGCCACCGACGGCCGATTCCGGCGCCACTTCCGCCACCACCAGGCCCTTGCACACCAGGCCGGAGAGATGACCGTCGGTGAGCATGGCCACCTTGTCGCCGAGACCTGCGCCATCGATGGCGAACACCACGCGCGACGCGCCGCCGCCCATGGCTGGGCCGCCACGCACGCCGGCGCCGCGCATCACCACCACATGGCCGGGCTTGATCCGTCCATCCTGCAACGCGGCGATGGCGTCGGCCGAGCGTTCGAAGCAGATCGCCGGCCCGCTGAACCGGCGCATCTTGCTCGGGTCGATGCCGTATTTGACGATGCCCGCCTGGGGCGCGATGTTGCCATGCAGCATGACGATCGCCGGCTGGGTGGCGAAGGGCCGTTGCAGTGGCCGAATCACCTGATCATCGGCGACCACCACGCCCTGCAGATTGTCGCTGAGGGTCTTGCCGGTGACGGTCAGGGCATCACCGTGCAACAGCGGCTCCAGGCTCTTGAGCAAGGCTCGTCCGCCGCCCGCTGCTTCCATCTGTTCGATGCTGTGCTCACCCATGGGCCTGACACCGACCAGTACCGGTATCTGTTTGCCCAGTTCCCGAAACAGGCCGTAGACATCGACATCGATGCCACCTTCGGCCGCAACGGCCTGCATGTGCTTGATGCAGTTCACCGAGCCGCCCGCGGCCAGTACCACACTGACCGCATTGGCAAAGGCGCCAGGGCTGAGGATGTCCCGCGGCTTGAGGTCTTCTTCGACCATGGCCACGATGCGCTGCCCGGCCTGGCGTACGAAGTCGAACATCTGCGGGCTGTTGGCGGCGATGGGCGAACTGCCCGGCAGTGCCATGCCCAACGCCTCGCAGACCAGATGCATGGAGTTGGCCGTACCCATGCCCGAACACACACCAGGGCCTTTGATGGCATTGCGCGCCATGCCCACCAGCTCGTCCACTGGCAGCTTGCCGGTGAGCGCATGCATGGAGCCGATGAAGACGTCCTCGATATCGACGTGCTGGCCGTTGTATTCGCCGCTTGGTTGGTAGCCACAGACCACTACCAGTGTCGGAATATTCAGGCGCGCGGCGGCCATCAGTTGACCGGGCACCGTCTTGTCGCAGGAGGCCAGGCAGATCATGGCGTCGAGCTGGGCGCCTTCCACCGCGACCTCGATGTCATTGGTGATCAGGTCGCGTGCGGCCAGCATATAGGCGCCGCCAGCGCCCGCGCCGGTAATGAAGTCGCTCGGCGCGGCGGTACGAATCTCGAAGGGCAGGGCGCCGGCATCGCGAATCGCCTGCTTGAGCTCGGCGGCGATGCCATCCAGGTGACTGAAGCAGATGGCCAGGTTGGACGAGGAATTGACGATGGCGATTTTCGGTTTTTCCAGTTCGCTTTCGTCGATTCCCAAGGCTTGCCACTGCGCGGCGCGCACGGCCCACAGGTAAGAGCCATAGGGGAAATTGCTTCGCAGCTTCTTGGGCATTGTGTGCTCCATTGTTCTTATTCTTGCAGCCAGGCCGTGTTTCACGGATGTCTTGTGGCGAGTCTAGGAGGATGCCTAGAATCCGAAAACCTAATTTCGCTTATATGTGAAATCCAAAATATGGATATTAGAGACGTCGACCTGAACCTGCTGAAAGTCTTCGATGCGCTGCGTCGCAAGCAGAGCGTGACCCAGGCCGGTGACCTGATGGGGCTCAGCCAGCCGGCCATGAGCTTTGCCCTGTCCAAGCTGCGCACCTTGTTCGATGACCCGTTGTTCGTGCGTACATCACGGGGGATGCAGCCGACGGCCAGGGCCTTGCAGATCGCCGAGCCGGTGCAGCGCATTCTGGAGCTGGTGAGCAATGAGGTGCTGCCGTCCTCTGGATTCGTCGCCGAGCATTCGCAGCGTCAACTGGCGCTTTGCATGTCCGACATCGGCGAGATGGTGTTCTTGCCCAAGCTGATGCGGGTACTCGACGAGCGTGCGCCAGGCTTGCGTATCCGCACGCTGGCGCTATCCCCCGAGCAACTGGAAGAGGGGCTGGACGCCGGTGACGTGGATGTCGCCATCGGCTACTACCCACGCCTGCTCAATTCCTCGATCCGCAATCGCGCCCTGTACAGCCACAGGTTCGTCTGCATCGTGCGGGAGGATCATCCGCATATCACCGAGCGTTTGACTGCAGAGCAGTATCAGGCTGCCGATCATGTCGCCGTGCAGGCCGAAGGCCGTGGCATGAGCATCCTGGATCGCGAGCTGGCGCTGCGTGGCGTCACCCGTCGCATCCGCTTCAGCCTGCCGCGCTTCATGGGGGTGCCGTTTCTGGTGGCCGAATCCGACATGGTTGCCACGGTTCCCCTGGCGGTGGGGCGCCGCTTCGCCGAGATCGCCCGGGTTCGTCTGCTGCCTCTGCCCTGGGATATCACCGGCTACGACATCCATCTGCATTGGCACACCCGCTTCCACCACGATTCGGCCAACCGATGGCTGCGGGAAAACCTGATTGAACTGCTCGCTGACTTTCCCTCGTTGAGCACCCTCGAATAGCGAGTCAGGGCCACGCCTGGCGAGCTTGCCAGCAGGCCTATCGCTCGGCGCTCACCTGGTACGGGGCCAGCAAGGTTCCTTCGTGGTCGGGAACGCGCATCGTTTTGCGCGTCTCGCTATCCAGGGTGACGACGGTGGTATGTGCCTGCACACAGCGCTGGTTGTTTTGCGACTGCTCCTGAACAAGCTTGAGAGGGGGGCTTGGGCCGCGAGTTTGGGTTCTTTCAATCAGAATCGTAATAGTGGGTCAAATCCCCTTGTGGAGGACTGGCGGCCTCTATGACGTTCGGTTCTTCGGCACAATGCCAACTTGCATCCCAAACGGATTGAACACGCTATTCAGGGTTTGCACGGTTGGATTCGACTCATCATGTTCCAGTTGGCGCAGGGCGCGCAGGGAGAGTTTGCACATCTGTGCGAAACGGGCCTGCTGCAGTCCGGTGACGTCCTTCCGCAGCTTGCGCGCAGCCTGGCCGATGCTCAGCTCGCCCGACGCCAGTTGGGTTTGTATTTCAGTCAGAATACGGTTGCGCTCGATGATATCCATTCAGACAAGCTCCCATCGGCTGAGTCGTTGCTGGAGGTTGCGCAGTGCGATACGCGGATGATTCATCGTGGAGCTTGGTAGCCCCTGATCACTCAGTAGATCGGGCAGCGCCAGGAAGTTATTTGCTGCGTCTCTGAGTCTTTCATAAAGAACATCGGTGTTGGTCCATTGCGCCAGTGCGGCGCAGGCCTGGCGCCAGTTGACCTCGCCGGCAACCTCTATGGATTGAGACCACTTCGTGGTGCGAGTGATGCCTTCATCGTCCATCACCATGGGGGCAAGGTCGTAGATCGGGGCGAGTTTCAGACCCGTGCTATCACGCAAGATCGAAGTGTTGCGGCCATGGTTGTCCGAGTTGCCAAGGATCTGGTTGAGCAAGTCTCGCCGTAGATACTCAAAGAGCATGTCGCCAACTTGTGCGCCTTGCCCCGTTTGCTGCCACAGCCTTACCAGGTGATTCAGGGCGTCGGTATGCAGTAGGTAGCTGCCCGGCACGGTTACTCCAGCGAGCGAGTACACAGACTCCATGGCGCTGCGCTCGACCCCTGCGGGGCCAAGATGGCGATCAAAACGATGCATCCACAGACTAGGCTTGCGGCCTTCCTCCAGAGCCAGGCCTTCTGCGGGTACGGTATCCAGGCCAAGCTGCTGCACGGCTCTGTAGTAGCAGAACTCGCTACGCAGGATGTCCTGGTCGGTCTGCCTGGCCTGGTTGCGCGCGAACTTTACAAACCAGTGGCGGGTTGCAGACTCATCCGGCAAAGCCGCATCCGGGTGCAGGGCACCTTCTCGGTCTTCAGTCAGCAACAATTTGGGCGCTTCGCCACCAGCACCTGTGGCGCCCCCGATAGCCGCGCCCTGTTCGTAGGCGTATTCCAGAAAACGCGCATCGCGATTGATCACATCTTCGCGAGAGAAACCTAGCAGCGGATTTCCTTGAAGGGCTAATGCGGCCTCCTTGATGCGCAGGTTTCCCACCGGAGCTGGCGCGCAACGCCCCAGCAGAAACAGATCAAGCCCAAGATTCTCGGGCTTTTGCTCACCCAGGCGCTGCAGCAGGAAGCGCCTTGCGGCCCCGGCAGGCAATATGTCGTAAAGGAAGGCAGGCGCTTCGCGGGTTCGATGGGATTCCCAGTCCAGCGGCAGCGTGGCGCTAACGGCATGCTCAAGGCGGCTGCCGATGTGGTCCAGCGTATCAAGCAGATATGTCTGCTCGTAGCCAAAAGAACACGGCCCAGCAAGACCAGCTTCGGACTGCTCAAAGCTGAGGTACATGGCGTCGTGCCACGCATGACCGCTGTACAGTTGCAGGGTGAGAGCGTGCATATGAACTCCGGCACTTTAATGCCGTAAAGACTAGTGGTCTTTACGAATAAAGGCAATAAAATGCCTTAAAAGGCCCTGGCGCTGGACTTTAAAGGCACTTTAGTGCCTATTGTTTTGGGGCGGCTAGCGGCTCCCATGCCTTCGATCGCGCCGCCGTGCTGCGCCAGCGTGGCGAGGAGGGCGTGCAGGGTTCGCTCAACCGCGCTCAGGCCGACGGCAATCAGGTCGGTGGCAGGGGCACCAAGGTTTACAGCCCGATGATGGTCATCGTGCCGCGCTGGTGTGAGCGATACCCTTTGGGCGTGACCACGCTCTAGTCCGCGTCACGCTGCCGCCTTCGGGTGGCTGTCGTTATGGCTGCAGTGGCCAGCTCAGAACGAAGCGGCTGCCACCCTGAGCCGACGCCTGGCAGAAGGCTTGCCCGCCATGCGCTTCGATGATGGCCCTGACCACCGCCAGGCCCAGGCCGCTACCGCCGCTCTTGCGCGAGCGTGATGGGTCGCCACGGCGAAAGGCGTCGAAGATATCGGCGGCCAGGGCGCTGTCGATGCCGGGTCCGTCGTCTTCCACGCTCAACTGGCAGTCGTCGCCGACTCGCTCCAGGCGCACCCACAGGTTGCCTGGGTCGGCATGGCGCAGGGCGTTTTCCAGCAGCGCCATCAGCGCCTGGCGGATGCGCACGGCATCGCATTGCACCAGCAGCTCGGCGTCCAGGGCCTGCTGCAGGTGAAAACCTTTCTCCGCTAGCGGCGTGGCGAAGGCCTGCAGCACGCTGCCCAGTTCATCGGCCAGGCGCACGTTGCTGCGTTGCACTTCCAGGTGACCGCTGTCGTTGAGGCTCAGCACGCGCAGGTCTTCGATCAGGTGGTTGAGGCCTTCCACCTGGCGCAGCAGGCCCTCGAACAGCTCTGTGCTGGGGCTGAACACGCCTTCGGCCAGGCCCTGCAGGCGGCCGCGCAGGATGGTCACCGGGGTGCGCAGTTCGTGGGCGATGGCGGCGTTCCAGAACTCGCGCTCGCGGGTCATGCTTTGCAGGCGCTCGGCCATGGCGTTGAAGTCACGCACCAGTTGTGCGGTTTCGCCCATGGCCTGTGGGTCCAGCGGTGCGCGCGCGTCGAGCTTGCCCTGGGCCACTTCGCGCAGGCTGTGCGCCACCGAATTCAAGGGCGTGATCAGGCGCCGTGACAGGCGTATGGCGACGAACACCGCCATGCTCAACGCGGCGATGATGGTGCAGACGATCCACACCAGCTCCAGCTGCGAGGGCACCATGGTGTCGGAGATGCTGCCTGGCAGGTAGGTCACGGCGAAGGCGTAGAAGATGTAGGTACCGATCACCGAGAGGCAGATGATGCCCAGCGCCATTACCGCCAGTGACTGGATGATCTGCCGGCGCAGCCCCGGTGCCGGTTTCATGGCTCGACGCCGAAGCGATAGCCCACGCCCCAGACGCTGGCCGGCACGCCCTGGATGTCGAGCGCTTCGAGCTTCTTGCGCAGCTTGCTGACATGGCTGTCCACGGTGCGCTCCTGGGAGTCGCCTTCGGGCAGGCAGGTGACCAGCAGCTCAGCACGGCTGAACGCCCGTTTCGGCGCGCGCATCAGGCAGGCCAGCAGTTTGAACTCGGTCAGGGTCAGTTCCAACGTTTGCTGCTGACCATCGACCATCACGCTGGCCTCGTGGCTGTCCAGGTCGATCTGGAACGGCCCGACGCGCAGCATCTGCGTGGCAGCAGGCGCGCTGCCCCGTGTACGCCGCAGCACCGCCTGCACCCGCGCCACCACCTCAGCCGGGTTGAAGGGTTTGACCACGTAGTCGTCGGCGCCCAGGCGCAGCCCCATCAGCTTGTCGATGTCCTGATCGAGCGCAGTGAGCATGATCACCGGGGTGTCGCCACGGGAGCGGATTTCGCTGAGTACCTTCCAGCCATCGCACACCGGCATCTGCACATCGAGCAGCAGCAGGTCCGGCTTGAGCGTCTGGTGCAGGGCCAGGGCCTGCTGGCCATCGCTGGCGTGCTGGGTGCGCAGGCCGCTGCGCTGCAGGTAGGCGATGAGGATGTCGGCGATCTCGGCCTCGTCCTCGGCGATCAGCACCAATGCCGGGGCAGGGGAGGCAATGCTGGTACGGGCGTGGGGATCGGACATGGGCGGGCTCGCGCAGAGGGGCGGCAAATACTATCGCGGCCTCCATGCTTTCTCCACAAAGCCTCGAATCATTCGCAACAGCGCCGCTTCAGACTGCAGCGTCGATCAGCTCCCGGTCGCCATCAGGTCACCGGAGCCTAGCGTGCAACGAGGAGTGGGTTATGGGCAGTAAACAGCGGCATCTGGGCATCGCGCTCGCAGGGTTTGCCGTATTGGCTCTGGCAGGCTGCGACGCGGCGCCTGAGCAAAGCGAGGCGGCCGCGCCGCTGCAGGTGTCGGTGCTGACATTGCAGGCGCAGGAGCTGTCGGTCAGCGAGGACCTGCCAGCCCGTGTGGCCGCCGTGCGCAGCGCCGAGATTCGTGCGCAGATCGGCGGCATCGTGCAGCGCCGTCTGTTCGAGCAGGGTGCCGAAGTCGAGGCCGGTGCCGTGCTGTTCCAGATCAACCCAGCGCCGTTCAAGGCGGAGGTCGACAGCGCCGCGGCCGCCTTGCAGCGCGCCGAAGCGACCCTGACCCGGGCGCGTGTACAGGCCGAGCGCCTGGCCCCATTGGTGCGCGCCGAGGCGGTCAGCCGTCAGGTGTATGACGACGCCGTGGCGCAGCGTGAGCAGGCCGCCGCCGATGTGGCTCAGGCCAGGGCGACGCTGGCGCGGCGCCAGCTGGACCTGCAGTTCGCCAGCGTCGAGGCGCCGATTGCCGGGCGCATCGACCAGGCGCTGGTCAGCGAAGGGGCGCTGGTGTCGCCGACCGATGCCACGCCCATGGCGCGTATTCAGCAGATCGACCAGGTGTACGTCGACGTACGCCAGTCCGCCTCGATACTGGACACGCTGCGCCAGCAGGCCGGTTCGGCGACGCCGGAGCTGAGCGTGGACATCCTCGGCAGCGACGGCAAGCCACTGGGCATGCGGGGGCGCATCCTGTTTTCCGGCATCGAGGTGGATGCTGGTACCGGCGACGTGCTGCTGCGCGTGCTGGTGGACAACCCGCAGCGCCGCCTGTTGCCCGGCCTCTACGTGCAGGCGCGGATACCCCGTGCGCATTACTCCGCCGCCCTCAGCGTGCCGCAGCAGGCGGTAACGCGTACGGCGGGCCAGGCCAGCGTGTGGGTGGTCGATGACCAGGGCCAGGTACAGCCGGTGCCCATCGAGCTCGGTGAGCTGGTCGAGCGCCGTTACCGCGTGGTGTCCGGGCTCAGTGCCGGTCAGCAGGTGGTGATCGAGGGTATCGAACGTTTGAGCCCCGATGCCCAGGTTGCCACGCGCTCCTGGCAGCCCGCCGCCAGCGGTGAACACCTCAGCGCCGTCGCGCACTGAGTCCGGAGACAACCACATGCCGCAGTTTTTCATCAACCGCCCGGTGTTTGCCTGGGTGATCGCCCTGTTCATCGTGCTGGTCGGCCTCATCGCCATCCCGCAACTGCCTATTGCCCGCTACCCGTCGGTGGCGCCGCCCTCGGTGACCCTCTACGCCACCTATCCGGGGGCCACTCCGCAGACCCTCAACGACTCGGTGGTGAGTTTGGTTGAGCGCGAGCTTTCCGGGGTGAAGAACCTGTTGTACTTCGAGTCCTCGGTGGACACCTCGGGCACCGCGCAGATCACCGTCACCTTCAAGCCGGGCACCGACCCGGAACTGGCTCAGGTGGACGTGCAGAACCGCATCAAGGCGGTGGAGCCGCGCCTGCCCCAGGCCGTGCGGCAGAACGGCTTGCAGGTGGAATCCGCCGCCTCGGGCTTTCTGATGATGGTCGGCATGACCTCGCCCAACGGCCAGTACGACGAGGTGGCGCTGAACGATTACCTGGCGCGCAACATCGTCCAGGAGTTGCGCCGTATCGACGGCGTGGGCCGCGTGCAGCTGTTCGGCGCCGAGCAGGCCATGCGCGTCTGGGTCGACCCGCAGCAGCTCACCGCCTATGGCCTGACCATGAACGAACTGGCCCAGGCTATCGAGCAGCAGAACGTGCAGATTGCCCCCGGCCGGGTCGGCGACGAGCCGGCGTTGCCGGGCCAGCGCCTGACCGTGCCGCTGACCGTACAGGGGCAACTGAGCACGCCGGAGCAGTTCGCCGCCGTGGTCCTGCGCGCTGGTGCCGATGGCGCCAAGGTGGTACTTGGTGACGTCGCGCGCATCGAACTGGGCGCACAGTCTTACGCCTTCTCCAACCGCGAGAACGGCGTGGCGGCGACCAGTGCCGCGATCCAGCTGTCACCCGGAGCCAATGCCGTGCGCACCGCATCGGCCGTGCGCGAGCGCCTGGCCGAGCTGGCGCCGAGCATGCCCGCCGGCATGGCCTATTCGGTGCCGTTCGACACCGCGCCCTTCGTCAAGGTGTCCATCGAGAAGGTGATCTACACCCTGTTCGAGGCCATGGCGCTGGTGTTCCTGGTGATGTTCCTGTTCCTGCAGAACCTGCGCTACACGTTGATCCCGGCCATCGTCGCGCCGATTGCGCTGCTCGGCACCTTCGCGGTGATGTTGCTGGCGGGCTTCTCGATCAACTCGCTGACCATGTTCGGCATGGTGCTGGCCATCGGCATCATCGTCGATGACGCCATCGTGGTGGTGGAGAACGTCGAACGGCTGATGGCCACCCAGGGGCTGTCGCCGAAAGAGGCGACCCTGCAGGCGATGCGGGAAATCACCGGGGCGATCATCGGTATCACCCTGGTACTCACAGCCGTATTCATCCCCATGGCCTTCGGCAGTGGCTCGGTGGGGGTGATCTACCAGCAGTTCACCCTGTCGATGGCGGTGTCGATCCTGTTCTCGGCCTTCCTCGCCCTGAGCCTGACGCCGGCGCTGTGCGCCACGCTGCTGCGCCCGGTAAGCGCGGATCATCATGAAAAGCGCGGCTTCTTCGGCGCCTTCAACCGCGGCTTCGAGCGCATGACAGCGAGCTACGGGGCGCGGGTGGCGCGCCTGGTCGGGCGCAGCGGGCGGATGATGGCAGCGTTCGCCGTGCTCTGCGCGGTGCTGGCCGTCGCCGCTGCGCAATTGCCGTCGTCCTTCTTGCCGGAAGAGGATCAGGGCTACTTCATGACCTCCATCCAGTTGCCCACCGGCGCCACCAGCGAGCGCACGCTGGACGTGGTCAAGGCTTACGAGGCGCACGTCGCGTCGCGCCCAGGGCTGGATGCCAACCTGGTGGTGCTGGGTTTCAGCTTCGCCGGCTCCGGGCCCAACGCAGCCATAGCCTTTACCATGCTCAAGGACTGGAGCCAGCGCCATGGCGCCACGGCCGCCGAAGAAGCAGCGCTGGCGCAGCAGGCCATGGCCGGTAACGTCGAAGGCACGGTGATGAGCCTGATGCCACCAGCCATCGACGAGCTCGGCACCTCCTCGGGCTTCACCCTGTTCCTGCAGGATCGCGCCAACCGTGGCGAGGCGGCGCTGCTGGCGGCGCAGGCGCAACTGTTGGCACTGGCGGCGCAGAGCAAGGTGGTCAGCGATGTCTACCCCGACGGCCTGCCGCCCGGCGAGAGCATCCGCCTGCAGATCGACCGGCAGAAGGCCGAGGCCATGGGGCTGTCCTTCTCCGCCGTGAGCAGCACGCTGTCGGCAGCCATGGGCTCGTTATACGTCAACGATTTCCCCAATGCCGGGCGCATGCAGCAGGTCATCCTGCAGGCCGACGCCGCGGCGCGCATGCAACTGGACGACGTGCTCGGCCTGCGCGTGCGCAATGCCGGCGGCGGCATGGTGGCGCTGCGAGAGGTGGTGACGCCGGTGTGGAGCGAGTCGTCGCAGCAGATGATGCGTTTTCAGGGGTATCCCGCCGTGCGTATCGCCGGCGGTGCGGCTGCCGGGGTTTCCAGCGGTGCGGCGATGGCCGAGATGGAACGCCTGGTCGCCCAGTTACCGCAGGGCTTCGCCGTGGCCTGGACCGGGCAGTCGCTGCAGGAGCGCCAGTCGGCGGCGCAGGCACCGCTGCTGATGCTGCTCTCCGCACTGGTGGTGTTCCTGGTGCTGGCGGCGCTGTACGAGAGCTGGTCAATTCCGCTGTCGGTGATGCTGGTGGTGCCGCTGGGCCTGCTCGGGGCGGTGGCCGCGGTGATGCTGCGCGGTATGCCCAACGACGTGTTCTTCAAGGTGGGGATGATCACCATCATCGGCCTGTCGGCGAAGAACGCCATCCTCATCGTCGAGTTCGCCCGCCAGTTGCATGCTGAAGGGCGCACGCTGGTCGATGCTGCCGTGACTGCTGCACGCCAGCGACTGCGGCCGATCCTGATGACCTCGCTGGCCTTCACCCTCGGCGTGGTGCCGCTGATGCTCGCCTCCGGCGCCAGCGCGGAAACCCAGCACGCCATCGGTACCGGGGTGTTCGGCGGCATGCTCAGCGGCACCTTGCTGGCGGTGTTCTTCGTGCCGGCCTTCTTCGTCTTCGTCATCGGCACGCAGGAGCGCTTCAGCGCCTGGCGTGCGCAGCGGGGCGGCGCCGCGCTGACCCAGGAGAACCCGTGATGCGCCTGTTTCTGACCCTGCCGCTGTTTGTCTGCCTGAGCGCCTGCTCACTGACGCCGACCCTGGAGCGCCCGGCCGCACCAGTGCCCGCGCGCTATGCCATGGCTGCTGCACCAGCCCCGACGCTGCCGGCCAGCGCCCTGGGCTGGCGCGCGATGTTCGCCGACCCGCGCCTGCAACGGCTGATCGAACTTTCGCTGGCCAATAACCGCGACCTGCGCCTGGCCATCCTCAACGTCGAGTCAGCGCAGGCCCAGGCGAACGTCCAGCGCGCCGCACATCTGCCGGCTGTGGGGCTGGAGGGAACGCGCACGAGGGAGCGCGCTTTGACGACCGATGCGAACGGCCAGGCCGGCCGCGAGGTGAGTCAGCAGACCGGGGTGAACGTCGCCCTCAGCGCCTTCGAGCTGGACCTGTTCGGCCGCGTGCGCGCACTCTCCGATGCGGCGTTCGCGCGTTACCTGGCCAGTGAGCAGGGCCGCGAGGCAGCGCAGATCACCCTGGTCGGCGCGGTGGCCGAGGCCTACTTCGCCCAGCGCCTGGCTGACGAGCAACTGCAACTGACCGAGCGCACCCTGGCCGACTGGCAACAGTCGCTGCAGTTGGCACGCCTGCTCAAGCAGGCCGAGCAGAACAGCAGCCTGGATGTGGCCCAGGCCGAAGGGCAGGTGGCCCTGGCCGAAGCCGACCTGGAAGCGCGCCGCCGCGCTCTGGCGCAGGCGGACAACGCCCTGCAATTGCTGGTGGGCAGCGAGCTACCGGTCGATCTGCCCGCGGCCTTGCCACTGGAGCGCCAATCGCTGATCGCGCAACTCCCGGCGGGGCTGCCGGCCGACCTGCTGCTGAGCCGACCGGATTTGCGCCAGGCCGAACAGATGTTGGTAGCGGCCAATGCCGATATCGGCGCGGCGCGGGCGGCGTTCTTCCCGCAGATTTCCCTGACCGCGTCCTTCGGTTACGCCAGCACCTCGCTCGCTGGCCTGTTCGACCCGGCGCGGCAGGTCTGGCGTTTCGCCCCGCAGATCTCCCAGCCGCTGTTTCAGGGCGGGCGCCTGCGCGCTGAACTGCGCCTGGCCGAGGTGCGTAAATCCGAGGCGGTCGCGCAGTACGAGCGCGCCATCCAAGGCGCCTTTCGCGAGGTGGCCGATGCCCTGGCGGGAACCGCCACCTTCGGCCGCCAGATCGAGGCGCAACTGCGTGCGGTGAATGCTGCCGAACGGCGCCTGGCGCTGTCCGATCTGCGTTACCGCGCAGGCGTCGACGGCCGCCTGGAACTGCTCGACGCCCAGCGCCAACTGCAGGCTGCACGGCAAACGCTGCTGGAGTTGCGCCGCGCAGACATCGCCAACCGGGTGGCGCTGTACAAGTCGCTCGGTGGCGGCCTGCACGATGATGTGACGGAGGTTGCGGCTGTCAGCGTAGCTCGATAAAAGCCGTGCCGGCGCTCAATATCGGCTGTTCGAGTCTTGAACTTCGTGTGCCTTGGCATCGGCGGTCTGGACCTTGCGCGGATCGAGCGCCGCTTTGTCATCTTCGTTGCCCATGGTTTTCTTGAAGCCCTTGATCGCATCGCCAAGGTCGGAACCCAGGTTCTTGAGGCGCTTGCTGCCGAACAGCATGACCACGATCAGCAGGATGATCACGAGTTGCCAGATACTGATGCCGCCCAGAGCCATGCTGCGTACTCCACAAAAAGTTGGATGCCGTTCAGCCAACGGCCTGGGTCACCAGTGCGAACTGCTGCACGTCGCCGGCAATCCGAGGCGGCGTACCGCGCGCCATCTGCGCAACGCTGTCGACCTGCTGCAGGCCCACTGAACTGAGCCACTCGCCAAGGCCGCTGTCGGCCTGGATATCCATGCGCACGAAGGCGCCGGGAATTTCGGCCAGCAACTCGGCGATCAGGCTTCTGGCCTGCTCGGTGCTCTGCGCAACGACTGGGCCGATTAGCCGACCGCGGCCGAAGCTACGCAGCATGGCGAAGGCACATGGTTGGCCATCACGCTCGACGATTACCGTGCGTTCGATCGCGTCGTGCAAGTCGTCTAACAAGCGAGTTCTATCCAAGCCGCTGCCGGCGTTGGCCAGTTCCAGTAGCCGTGGCCAGTCGTCGGTGCCGGCAGTGCGGAGGTTTTCCCCTGACGCCAGGGTAGGGTGGGGCAGCGGTTCGACCTGGCCCTGATGCTGGTTTATTCGCGCGAATTCGATAAAGCCCTGGCTGGCGTAGAGCGGCACACCGGCGAGCGTGGCGTTGAGCATCGCCGTCGCCGGGCCGCAGGCCTGCAGAGCCTGTTCCATCAGCCGGCGGCCGATGCCCTTGCCTTGATAGTCGTTGCTGACGATGACCAGGCCGATGGTGGCGTAGGCACCTTGCAGGCAGGTGAAGGCGGTACCGATCAGTTGGCCAGCATCCTCGACGACAAAGCCTTCGGCGACCCGCTGCAGCATGGCCCAGTCCTCAAGGCGGTGCGGCCACTTCAGGTTCAGCGACAGGGCATGGGCGGCCGGAACGTCGGCGGCGGTCATGGCTCGGTAGGTATAGGGATGGCTCGGGGCGGACATTACAGATCTCCTGAAGGGGCCACGTGGCGTAGCGGGCGCGGTCGATGGAACCTGTATCCCAGCTGAGCAAAGTGCTGACAATAGGTACGGCGCAATTCGGTCGATTGCATAAGTTTCGGTGTTCGCGACCGCAGCTAATGCTCAAGCGAGGCAGCAAGTCGGCAGCAAATATTGGGCGATATTTCCTAGCATGGAGCTCTGGCTGAGTAGCGCCGCGAGCCGCTGCCAAGTCGTTTTTTTCAGCCTCTTTACGAGCCATTCGCCGCTCGCCTCGTCGACGCGTTCACCCTTGGAGATTCCACCGAATGTCACATCCTATCGCTTTGCTGCTGGCGTATGCCGACGGCACTCCTGCCGCTGCATTCACGCCCGGCGCCCTGGACTCGTCCGACCCCTTCGGCAACGTCCGCCACGTGGCCTACCGAGGCGATGATGGAGTCAGCGCCGGTTTCGTTCAGGCGAGCGTAGAGCTGGTGGTCGAGGATTATCCCTACACCGAGATGTTGGTGGTACATGCCGGTAAAGTCAGCTTGCAGGACGAGCAGCAGACGCTCGAGCTGAGCGTTGGCGACAGTGCGGTGATCGGCCGTGGCACGGCGCTGCGCGTGCAGGCACAGGCCGGTAGCCTGTGGGCGTTCTGCACGCTGAATCAGGGTGCCGAGCACAAGCCGGGCCTGACCCAGCTCGATGCCCGCGCGGCACTCAATCCCTCGCAAGCGCCGGACGCGCAGATCCTCATCGGCCCTGCGCCGCAATGCCGTTCCTTCAACGCCTTCGCCGACAGCGCCAGCGATCTGCTGATTGGCGTCTGGGACTCCACGCCCTACGCCCGTCGCAGCCGCCCGCACAAGGTGCATGAGCTGATGCACCTGATCGAAGGCAGCGTCACCCTGCAGCTCGCCGATGGCGCCGAGCTCAAGGTCAATACTGGCGATACGGTGTTCGTCGCTCAGGGCGCCCCGTGCGCCTGGGAGAGCAACGTCTACGTACGCAAGCTGTACGTCGTCAAATAAGCCATAGCACCAGGGCGCCTGTGCGGTGATTACGCGCAGGCGCCCTGGCGATTGGCACGCGGCGAAACGCTTGCGCAGCAGTGTGCGAGCTCGAGCAATCGGATTGGATGGCAGAGCAGGGGCGACAGCTTCGCCTGCACGGATGAGGATAGCGCCGGCGCTTTGGCGTGCACGGCGCTCCCGGTTGCCCCGCTTCAGGTGGAAGCGGGTTCCCGCCTGAGGCGGCGTTCAGAACTCCGACACCTTGCCCCAGGCGCTTTTGCTCAGGCGCGCCAGGTTGTATTGGCGGTGGTCGACGAAGGGCGTTTGCCCTTGCGCCAGTTCGGCGATCAGGCGGCCAGCCCCTGGGCCGATGCCGAAACCATGGCCGGAGAAGCCGGCGGCGAGGATGAAGCCCGGCAGGTTCTGCGCTTCGTCGATCACTGGTACGCCGTCCGGGGTACTGTCGATATAACCGGCCCAGCCGGCCTGCATTGGCACGCTGCCCAACGCCGGCAGCAGGCGACGGGCGCGTGCCAGGGTGTCGCGCAGGATCGATTCCGACGGGCGCGGGTCGAGGATGCGCACGCGCTCCATCGGCGTCGGTTTATCCAGCGCCCATTTGCGCCAGGTTTCGTGGCCGGACAGCCAGCCCTGCAGGTCGCCTGGCGAGAGCATCTGCCAACGCTTGGCGAACATCGGCAGGAAGTAGCTGGCGAAGCGCAGTTGCTGCGGCGTCGGGTCGACGCAGGCACGCCCGGAGATGGCCAGGGTGTAGCCGCCATCGCCACGCCGGGTGACGGTCACTTCGCTGGTATGCAGGGTGTCGGGAATGCCCTGCACGCCGGGCATCACCGAGAGGATGCTGGAGCGTATCGAGGCCTGCGGGAAACGAATGCCCAGTTGCGCGCAGAATGACGAAGCCCAGGCGCCGCCGGCCATCACTACCTTCTGGGTCTTGATCACGCCGTGTTCGGTGATCACCGCGCTGACGCGTCCGGCCGCGGTTTCCACGCCGCGTGCGGCGCAGAACTGGTGCACCGTGCCGCCATGCTTGAGCACGCCCTTGGCGATCAGCGGCGCGGCGCGGGCTGGGTCGGCAATGCCGTCGGACGGCGAGAACACCCCTCCGAGCCAGGGCTTGCCGGTGGCAGCACCGCGCTGGCTGGCCTCGGCGCTGCTGAGCATATGGGTGGTGACGCCCTGGGTGATGGCGAAGTCGCGCCATTTCGCCCAGCCATCCAGCTCGGCCTGGTTGTCGGACAGGTAGAACAGCCCGCAGCGGCGAAAGCCCAGGTCTTCGCCCAAGTCGGCAGTGATTTCTTCCCAGAGGTCGAGGCTCTTGGTCGACAGCGGCAGCTCGCGGGCATCGCGGTTCTGCTGGCGGCACCAGCCCCAGTTGCGGCTGGACTGCTCGGCGCCGATGCGGCCTTTTTCCAGCAGGGCGACCTTGAGGCCATCGCGAGCCAGAAAGTAGGCGGTGCAAGCACCGATGATGCCGCCGCCGATGACCACGATATCGGCGCTTTCAGGCAACTCCGCTGTGGACTGCATAGTGATCAAGGGAGCCGGCATGCTGTTTCTCCTGGCCTGCAAAAGATGAGTCGATGATGAGGGTGGCGCGGCAAGACCGTCGTCCTGATGAAACACCACTGCAGGGCGGGCGGCACTGCCGTCGTGCTGCCCTATGTTAGGCGGCTCGACCCGCTTAAGGCTGTCGTATTGCTCAAGCGCAATCGCAGAATCGGGCGTTTTCGCAGGCGAGCACGGAAGTTTATGCTGCGGCGCTTGCCATCGCCCTGTTCGCCGGATGCAAGCCTCATCTTGCCCGGGGTGGCTGCGAGGCGGGTGAAGCGTTAGCTGCCGCCAAGCACGACAAAAACGAGGCGCATGTTGCGCATCGGGCCTGTATCCGAAATTTTCTGCCGGACACTCGGCGGCATACTGATCGAAGGCGAGCCGAGCATCTGCGCTGGTTCGCTGCAGACCGGCAAGCGTAGGCAGACACGCTCGCTCCGATCAGAGAATGGTGAGGTCGTGCAGATGAAAACCCTGCTGCTCAGCAAAGAGCAAGTCGGCGGCTTGATATCCCTGAAAGAAGTCATCGGCACGGTGGAGGAGGCCTACAAGGCCTTTAGCAGCGGGCAGGTGGTGCAGCCCGATTACATCGGTATCCATCTGCCTGAACCGCGTGGCGAGATCGACTTCAAGGTCGGTTATTGCAAGGGCAACGAAATCATCTCGATGAAAGCCTCCTCCGGCGGTTTTCTCGACAACCCCGCCGCGCATGGCGTGCCCAATGGCATGGGCAGCGTGCTGCTGTTCGATGCCCGCAGTTGCGCGCTGATCTGCGTGATGGACGGCAGCCTTCTCACCGGCCTGCGCACGGGCGCTTCGGGCGCTGTCTCGGTCAAGGCGCTGGCGCGCAAGAGTGCCAGGAAGGTCACCTGCATCGGTACTGGCAACCAGGCGCGCATGCAGGTTCGCGCCATCAGCCTGGTGATGCAGATTGAAGAGATTCACGCCTGGAGCAGAAACCCGCAGACCTGCGAACGCTTCAAGACGGACATCGAGGCGGAGCTTGGCATTCCGGTGATCCTCGCCGACTCCAAGCAGGCGGCGGTCGAGCAGGCCGACATCCTCGTCACCACCACCCGTGGCAAGGGCCCGCTGGTGCAGGCAGGCTGGGTGAAGCCCGGCACTCATATCGTCGCCATTGGTACGGATATGCAAGGCAAGCAGGAGTTCGAGCCTGAGATATTCAGGCACGCCAAGATCGTCAACGACTCGATCGCACAGTGCACTGACAAAGGCGAAACCTGGCACCCGCTGAACGCCAGGATCATCGGGCTGGACGATATCCACGGCGAGCTTGGCGAGATTCTGCTGGGCACCAAGCCAGGGCGGGAGAGCGACGAAGAAATCACCATTTTCGACTCCACCGGCATGGCCATCCAGGACAACACCACGGCCGAGAAGATCTATCGCAACGCACTGAAAAGCAACGTCGGAACCTTCTTCGCGTTCCTTTGAAACCTGATTTCGCCAGTAGGCGTGAGGACATTAAATGCATGACCATCCGACCATCGAGGACATCCGCCAAGCCCAGGAACGCCTCAAGCCCCATATCAGACATACACCGCTGTTGCGCGCGGAAAAGATCGAAAAGGCCGTTGGCTGCCAGCTCTATCTCAAGCCCGAAACCCTGCAGATCACCGGAGCCTTCAAGATTCGCGGCGCGCTGAACAAGACGTTGTCGCTGCCCAGGGAAGAGATCGCCAGGGGCATCATCGCCACCTCGTCCGGCAATCATGCCCAGGGGCTTGCCTACGCTGCGCGCATGCTGGGCGTGAGGGCCATTCTGGTGCTGCCGGTGAGCACGCCGAAGATCAAGATCGCCAATACCCAGGCGCTCGGTGCGGAGGTGATCCTCTTCGATGGCGACACGGCTGCGCGCTGGAAGAGGGTGTACGAAATCGCCGAGGAAAACGGCTACGTGCCGGTGCATGCCTTCGAGGATCCGCTGGTGATGGCCGGGCAGGGCACCATCGGCTGCGAGATTCTCGAAGACCTGCAGGACGTGGACACCGTCATCGTTCCCATGGGTGGCGGCGGCCTGATCTCCGGCATCGCCACGGCCATCAAGGAAAGCAAACCATCGGTGCGGGTGGTCGGCGCCGAACCATCGCTGACCCCCAAGTACCATCACAGTCGTTTGAACAAGCAGCGCACCACGCTGCCGCTGCTCGACACCATCGCTGACGGCCTGCGCATCAGTGTGCCGGGGCAGAACCCTTATCCGATCATCGAGCGTTACGTCGACGAGATCGTCCTGGTCGAGGACCAGCACATCGTCGAGGGCATGCGCGTTCTAGCCAGGGACGCCAAGCTGATCGCCGAGCCCGCCGCCGCGATCGGCATTGGCGCGCTGCTGGCCGGCGCGCTGAAGGTGCGCGCAGACGAAAAGGTCTGCGTGGTACTGACCGGCGGCAATTGGGATCTGGCTGACCTGGCCGAGGTTTACCTGGAGCGCCAGTAGGGCGCCTCTAAAAACGTAGGCGAGGCAGCCAGCGCAATACCGATGGCGGCCCCACAAAAACAGGCGAAAAACGCTCGGAGTCGCGTTCGACTTTACGCGCTGTAAATGAGCATTTTGAGCCTGTTTTTAACGCAGCGATGGCAACGCAGGTAGTTTTTAGAGGTGCCCAGTAGCGACTGCCTGGGCCTAGCGCGACGGTCGATTGCATAAGGCGAGGGGCGAAAGACCGCAGCTAATGCTTGCGCGGGGCAGCAAGTCCGCAGCATGTATCGGGCAATGTTTTCTAGGATGGAGGCCTGGCCATGCCAGGCACCGGGCAGGTGCCCTGGCTCTTTTCTGGAGTGCTTTATGAATAGCTTCGACCCGAGCAGCGTGTCCGTGCGCAGTGCCCATTTCATCGGCGGCCTCTATCGCAGTGGCGAGCCTGCGCTGCAGGTGTCGCGTCCTTCCGATGGCCAGCCCTACGCGCAATTGCCGATTGCCGATGTGGCGCTGGTGGACGAGGCGGTGGAGAACGCCTGGCAGGCTTTTCGCCAGAGTGACTGGGCCAGCCGCCCGCCGCGCGAGCGCTGCCGTGTGCTGCGCCGCTGGGCCGAGCTGATCGAAGCCGATGCCGCCAACCTGGCGCCCCTGGAGGCGCTGGGCTCGACGCGCCCGCACAAGGACGTACTGGCCTGGGACATTCCCTATGTCGCCGAGGTACTGCGTTTTTTCGCCGAACTGGCGGACAAGCACGGCGGGCATGTAGCAGCCACTCAGCGCGATCGCCTGGGCATGCAGATCGCCGAACCCTATGGGGTGATCGGCGCCATCGCACCGTGGAATTTCCCCTTGAGCATGGCCAACTGGAAGGTGGCGCCGGCCCTGGCTGCCGGCAATGCGGTGGTGCTCAAGCCGTCCGAACTGACCCCGTTTTCGGCCCTGCGTTATGCCGAGCTGGCGGTGCAAGCCGGCCTGCCGGCGGGCATCTTCAACGTGGTGCAGGGCGACGGCCGGCTGACTGGCGATGCCCTGTGCCGCCACCCGCGCATCAGCAAGGTGACCTTCACCGGCTCCACTGCCACCGGCTCGAGCATCATGGCCGCGTGCGCGACCCACGGCCCCAAGCCGGTGACCCTGGAGCTGGGTGGCAAGAGCCCGCAACTGGTGTTCGCCGATATTCCCGACCTGCGCAAGACCGCGCGTAGCGTGGCCATGGCCATCACCGGCAACGCTGGCCAGGTGTGCGTCTCCGGTTCGCGGCTGATCATCGAGCGGAGCATTCTCGAACCCTTCGTCGAGTGCCTGCAGGGGCATTTCCGTGAGCTGCATCCCGGCCCCACCTGGTCGGCGCTGACCAGCCTGCCGCCGATCATTTCCGGGCAGCAGGTCGAACGCATCGACAGTATCGTGCAGCGCTCGCGCCAGGCTGGCGCCGAGGTGCTCGAAGGAGGAGGGCGCATCGACGGCCTGGGGGGCGCCTACTACCAGCCGACCTTGCTCGGCGTGGCCAACAGCGGCAACCCGGCGGTACTCGAAGAGATCTTCGGCCCGGTGTTGACCATCCAGACCTTCGACGACGAACAGCAAGCCTTGCAGTTGGCCGAGCACCCCAGCTACGGGCTGGCGGCGGGGGTGCATACTGCCGATCTCAATCGCGCCCTGCGCCTGATTCGCGGCCTGGAGGTGGGCACCGTGTGGGTCAACCGTTACGGTCGCAGCGACGACCACATACTGCCCACGGGGGGCTACAAAGGCTCGGGCATCGGCAAGGACCTGGGCAGCGAGGCGTTCGAGGCCAATCTGCGGCACAAGAGCGTGCTCATCGACATCAGTTGATTATGCTGCGCAAACACCCCAGCGGGCGCCCTTCGAGGCGCCCGTTTTGCCTTGTATGGCCCTCAAAGGGCGCATTTTCTCTGGCTTTGCCCGCTTACAGGGCGCCCCGCAAAGTCTGCTGAGTGCGGCCCGTAAAACGGCTTTTTGTGTCGAGCCAAGCGTGCTTTTAACCTCATCTGCTGGGTTCACGGTGCTGTAATGATCGGGCAGTACAGCGCGACGGGGGAGTCGATGTTGACTGCAACAACCTCAACAAGACATCAGGACTGCGCCATGAGCTTTCTTCGCCCCAAGTACATCACCTTCGACTGCTACGGCACCTTGACCAACTTTCAGATGGGCCCGCTGACCCGTGAGCTGTTCGCCGACCGCGTGCCGGCCGCGCAGATGGATCAGTTCGTCAAGGATTTCGCACAGTATCGCCTGGATCAAGTGATGGGCGACTGGCGCCCCTACGATGAAATTCTCGATACCGCACTGGCGCGCGTCTGCAAGCGCTGGGGGGTCGAGTACCGTGGCGAAGGCCAGCGCTACTACGATGCCGTACCGACCTGGGGCCCGCATGCCGACGTCACTGCCGGTCTGGCCAAGATCGCCGACAAGATTCCGCTGGTGATCCTCTCCAACGCCATGGACGAGCAGATCATGTCCAACGTCGACAAGCTGGGCGTGCCGTTCCACAAGGTGTATACCGCTCAGCAAGCCCAGGCCTACAAACCGCGCCTGCAAGCCTTCGAATACCTGCTCGACAGCCTCGGCTGTGGCCCCGAAGACCTGCTGCATGTGTCCTCCAGCTTCCGCTACGACCTGATGTCGGCCGACGACATGAAGATCAAGCACAAGGCCTTCGTTGCCCGTGGTCACGAGCAACCAGGCAACACCTGTTACGGCTACCAGCAAATCGCCGACATCGGCGGCTTGCCGGCCCTGGTCGGCCTCTGATCGCCAACACGCGCGAGGAGCTGCAGATGCACAGCGATTCCTACTGGCTCGATACGGCCCCAGCCTTCACCGGGGCACAGAGCGGCGACCTGCCGGCGCGGGTCGATGTGGTGGTGGTGGGCGGCGGCTTCACTGGGCTTTCGGCGGCACGGGCGCTGGCCATGAAGGGCGCCAGCGTCGCCGTGCTGGAGGCCGGCCGGGTGATCGGCGAGGCCTCCGGGCGCAACGGTGGGCATTGCAGCACCGGTGTCGCTCATGACTATGCCGGGCTGGCTGCCAGCCTCGGCAGCGAACGTGCGCGCCGTTATTACCAGGCTTACGAAAGCGCGGTGCAAAGCGTGGTCGGCCTGGTGGAGCAGGAGGCTATCGCCTGTGACCTGACCCGCAACGGCAAGCTCAAACTGGCCGCCAAACCCCAGCATTACGAGGGCCTGGCGCGTACCTGCGAGCTGATCCGGCGCGAGGTGGATGCCGAGGTGGAGTTGCTCTCGGCCGAGCAGGTGCGTAGCGAGGTCGATTCCGCGCAGTTCCATGGTGGCCTGCTGCAGCGTAATGGCGTGCAGATGCACATTGGCCGCTTCGGCATCGGCTTGGCCGAAGCCGCGGCGCGCCATGGTGCGCTGATCTACCAGGGCACCACCATGCAGGGGTATCGGCCAGAGGCCGGTGGCTATCGGGTCGACACCAGCCGCGGCAGTCTGCAGGCCGGCCAGGTGCTGATGGCCACCGGTGCCAGCCAGCACGGCGCTCTGGGTTGGTATCGGCGGCGCATCGTGCCGGTGGGCAGCTTCATCGTCGCCACCGAGCCGCTATCCGCTGCCGTGCTCGAGCGTCTGCTGCCGCAGCGCCGCTCGTACGTCACCAGCCGCATCATCGGCAACTACTTCCGTCTCACCCCGGACAACCGGCTATTGCTGGGCGGGCGGGCACGCTTTGCCATGTCCGGCGGCAATTCCGACCTCAAGAGCGGCAAGGTGCTGCAGGCGGCGTTGCTGCAGATGTTCCCGCAATTGGCCGGGGTGAAGATCGACTACTGCTGGGGCGGCCTGGTGGACATGACTTCCGACCGCCTGCCGCGCGCTGGCCAGCATGGCGGCGTATTCCACTCCATGGGCTACAGCGGCCATGGCGTGCAGATGTCGGTGCACATGGGCCAGGTGATGGCCGAGGTTATGGACGGCAAGGCCGAGGCCAACCCCTGGGGCGAGCTCGATTGGCCGGCGATTCCCGGGCATTTCGGCAAACCCTGGTTCCTGCCGGTCGTAGGGGTCTACTACCGCATTCAGGACTATTTGCATTGAGCGTGTGACAAGAAAAACAGTGGCACCAACGTCGTTTGCGTTACCCGGTCGCTCCGCTTAGCCGTGAGCATTCGAGCCTTCCATTTTCGACAGGTACAACGATATGACTGACAACAAGAACATCCCCGGCACTCAACTGATCAGCGGCGAGCAGAGTCAGCGCATTTTCGAGGGGCTCAACCGGGGTATGTCGCGCCGCGATGCCTTGCGTATGCTGGGGCTGGCCGGCATCGCCGCTGCCGGCGCCGGCAGCCTGTTCGGCCCGGCAGGGCAGGTGCTGGCGGCGAGCGCCAGCGGCGCTACGGTAACTGGCAAACGGGGTGGGCGCATCAAGGTGGCCACCGCCACCAGCTCCACCGCTGACACCCTCGACCCGGCCAAGGGCTCGAACTACACCGATTATTGTCGGCACAACATGTTCTACAACGGTCTGACCTCACTGGACGAGCAACTGGTGCCGCGTATGTCGCTGGCCGAGTCGTTCGACACCAGCGATGCCTTGTCCTGGAACATCAAGCTGCGCAAGGACATCCTGTTCCATGATGGCAAGCCGCTGACCTCGGCCGACGTGGTCTACTCGCTGACTCGGCACAAGGTGCCGCAGGTGGGTTCCAAGGCGCTGAGCATTGCCCAGCAGTTCGAGGAGGTGAAGGCGAACGGCCCGCACGAGGTTCAAGTGCGCCTGGTCAGCCCCAATGCCGACCTGCCGGCAGTGCTCGGTACCACGCATTTTCTCATCGTGCGCGACGGCACCACCGACTTCACCACGGCCAACGGCACCGGGCCGTTCACCTGCGCCGAGTTCCAGCCAGGCGTGCGCTCCATCGCCAAGCGCAACGATAACTACTGGAAAGCGGGTCTGCCGTATCTCGACGAGATTGAGTTCTTCTCCATCCCCGATGAGTCGGCGCGTATCAGTGCGTTGCTGGCCGGTGACGTGGACCTGATCAACCCGGTCAGCCCGCGCTCGGTTTCACGCCTTGAGGGCAGTGCCAGCGTGGCGCTGATGGAGTCGCCCACTGGCGGTTACACCAACCTGATAATGCGCGATGAGCTGGGCCCGGTGCAGAACCCGGATTTCGTCCTGGCCATGAAGTACCTGCTCGATCGCAAGCAGATCAACCGCGTGGCTTTCCGGGGTTACGGCAAGATCGCCAACGATCAACCGATCGCCGCCAACAACCGTTACTACTCCGCCGATGTTCCGCAGCGTGCGTTCGACCCGGACAAGGCCAAGTTCCACCTGAAAAAATCCGGCATGGCCGGGCGTTCTCTGCCGCTGGTGGCTTCCGAGGCCGCTACCGGCTCGCAGGACATCGCCCAGCTGCTCCAGCTCTCCGGTCAGCAGATCGGCCTCAAGCTGGATATCAAGCGGGTGCCGGCCGATGGCTACTGGTCCAACCACTGGATGAAGCATCCGCTGGGCTTCGGCTCGATCAATGCGCGGCCTACCGCCGATCTGATGTTCAGCCTGTTCTTCCAGTCCGATGCAGTGATGAACGAGTCGGGTTGGAAGAACGAGCGTTTCGACGAGTTGCTGCTCGCCGCTCGTGGGGAAACCGACGACGCCCAGCGCAAGCAGATGTACGGCGAGATGCAGATGCTGGTTAACGAGCATTGTGGCGTGGGCATCCCGCAATTCAGCAGTAGTCTCGATGGTCACAACGCCAAGCTCAAAGGCCTTGCACCACATCCGCTGGGTGGCTTGATGGGCTACATGTTCGCCGAGCACGTCTGGTTGGATGCCTGAAGCGTAGCGCCGATAACCATGGCGCCGCCTGCGGGGTATCGCAGGCGGCGACCTTAGAATAAGAGGGGCTCTTGATATGAATGGCACCATTGCGCGCCTTGTGGTGGGACGTCTGGGGATCGGTGTGATCACCTTGCTGATCGTCTCGCTGGTGGTGTTCTTCCTCACCAGCCTGTTGCCCGGCGATGCCGTGCAGGAAATGCTCGGTCAGGAGGCCACACCGCAAGCGGTGGCGGCCATGCGTGCGCAGCTCGGTCTGGATCAACCGGTGTACCTGCGCTACCTGTACTGGCTGGGTGGACTGCTCAGCGGCAACCCGGGGGTGTCGATGGTCAACGGCATGCCGGTGGGTGATCTGATCGCCAGCCGCCTGCCCAACACCCTGAGCCTGGCGGCGATCACCGCGCTGGTCTCGGTGCCGGTGGCGCTGACCATCGGCATTCTCTCGGCGATGTACCGGGGTTCGAAATTCGACCGTTACAGCAACATGTTGACGGTATTCGCGGTGTCCGTGCCGGAGTTCCTCATCGCCACCATCGCCGTGCTGATCTTCGCGGTGAAGCTGGGCTGGCTGTCGGCCTTGTCGCGCAACGTCGATGTGCACAGCTTCGGTAAACTGGTGCGCGTCTACGCCATGCCGGTGCTGACCTTGTGCTGCGTGCTGATCGCGCAGATGGCGCGCATGACCCGCGCGGCGGTGATCGACCAGCTCAGCTCGCCCTATGTGGAAATGGCCGTGCTCAAGGGTGCGCGCCCGATTCGCGTGGTGCTGCGCCATGCGCTGCCCAACGCCATCGGACCGATTGCCAATGCTGTCGCGCTGAGCCTGTCGTACCTGCTTGGCGGCGTGGTCATCGTCGAGTCGATCTTCAACTATCCGGGCATCGCCACGCTGATCGTCAACGGCGTGATCACCCGCGACATGCCCCTGGTACAGGCCTGCGTGATGCTGTTCTGCCTGGGCTTTCTGGTGCTGGTACTGCTGGCCGACCTCTGTGCCATCCTGTCTAACCCGAGGCTGCGCAAATGAAAACGGACACCGTATCCACACAAGCGAACGTAGCGCTGAGCAATGACTCCGTCGAGGCGGCGGTGGCACCCGTGGCGCCGCGCAAACGCCGACTGGCGCTGTCCGGTGCCGGCATCGTCGGTTTGCTGCTGGTGTTGTTCTGGGCCGTGATGGCGGTGGCTGGCCCCTGGCTGGCGCCGCACGACCCCAACGCCCTGGTCAGCGATGACTTCTTCGGTCCGCTCAGCCTGCAATATCCGTTGGGCAGCGATTACCTGGGCCGCGATATGCTCAGCCGCCTGCTGCAGGGCGCGCCGTACACCATCGGCGTGGCGCTGCTGGCTACCGTACTGGCGTGCGCCGCCGGTGTTCTGCTGGCGTTGGTGGCGGCGGCCTCCGGCGGCTGGCTGGATGCCCTGATCAGTCGTACCCAGGACGCCCTGATCGCCATCCCCAACAAGATCTTCGCCCTGCTGATGGTGGCCACGTTCGGCTCCTCGGTACCCTTGTTGCTGTTGATGGCGGCCTTCGCCTACATGCCTGGCTCATTTCGCATCTCCCGCGCCGTGGCGGTCAACCTAATGACCATGGACTTCGTGCGGGTCGCGCGCACCCGTGGCGAGGGCATGGCCTACATCATCTTCATCGAGGTGCTGCCGAACATGCTGCGCCCGGTGTTCACCGATTTCGGCCTGCGCTTCGTCTACGTCGTGCTGCTGCTCAGCGCCATGAGCTTCCTCGGCTTAGGCATTCAGCCGCCAGAGGCCGACTGGGGCTCACTGGTGCGCGAAAACATTCAGGGCCTGGGGCAGGGCGCCCCGGCGGTACTGGCTCCGGCGCTGGCCATCGCCAGCCTGACCATGGGCGTCAACCTGCTCATCGACAGCCTCGGCGGGCGAACCCAGCACGGCAGGGAGAAGTGAGATGAAGCAGATCGTCAAGGTAAGTGGCCTGCAAGTGGCCGCGCGCAACGACCAGGGTGTCGACGTGCCGATCGTGCACGGTGCCGAGTTCAGCCTGAACAAGGGCGAAGTGCTGGCGCTGATCGGCGAGTCCGGCTCGGGCAAGAGCACCATTGCGCTGTCACTGATGGGCTATGCCCGTGCGGGTTGCCGCATCGTCGGCGGCTCGGTGCGCATCGGCGACGTCGATGTGCTGCAACTCTCCAACAGCGAGCTGGCCAAACTGCGCGGGCGCACCGTGGCCTATATCGCGCAGAGCGCGGCGGCGGCCTTCAACCCGTCGAAGAGCATCATGGAACAGGTGATCGAAAGCGCTCTGATTCATGGTGTGCTGTCGCGCAAACAGGCCCAGGAAAAGGCCGTGGAACTGTTCCGCGCCTTGGCCCTGCCGGAGCCCGAGCGCATCGGCGCGCGCTATCCGCATCAGGTCTCGGGTGGCCAGTTGCAGCGGCTGATGGCGGCCATGGCGCTGATCACCGATCCGGCGCTGGTGATTCTCGATGAACCGACCACGGCACTGGACGTGACCACCCAGATCGAAGTGCTGCGCGCCTTCAAGCAGGTGGTGCGCGAGCGCGATACCACGGCCATCTACGTGTCTCACGATCTGGCGGTGGTGGCGCAGATGGCCGACCGCATCATCGTCCTGCGCGATGGCCAGATTCAGGAGCACGAAAGCACCGAGCAGATTCTGCGCGCGCCGCAGCACCCCTATACGCAAAGCCTGCTGGCGGCGATGAAACCGGTGGTGCAAAGCGGCGTCTGCGATCATCAGGTCACCCCGGAAGAGGATGGCCTGTTGCTCGATGTGCGGGGTCTGGAAATCTGCTACGGGCTGAAGAAGGTGCTGCACAACGTCGACCTCAAGGTGCGGCGTGGCGAGGCGGTAGGCGTGATCGGCGAGTCCGGCTCGGGCAAGACCACCCTGGCTCAGGCCATCGCCGGCCTGGTCGAACCCTCGGCCGGGCAGATCCTGCTCGATGGTCAGCCCCTGAGCCGCTCCCTGGATGGACGCAGCCGCGAGCAGTTCCGGCGCATCCAGTACGTGTTCCAGAATGCCGACACGGCGCTCAACCCCCGCCATAGCATCGCTGACATCCTGGCCCGCCCGCTGCGCTTCTACCACGGCATGAAGGGCGCGCAGCAGCAACGGCGCATGGCCGAGCTGCTGGAGCTGGTGCAGTTGCCGGCCGGCATCGCCCAGCGCCGTCCTGGCGAGCTGTCCGGCGGCCAGAAACAGCGCATCAACCTGGCACGGGCGCTGGCTGCCGAACCGGATCTGATTCTCTGCGACGAGGTCACCTCGGCACTCGATACCGTGGTCGGCGCGGCGATTCTCGAGCTGCTGCGTGAGCTGCGCCGCGAGCTGGGTCTGTCCTACCTGTTCATCAGCCACGACATCTCCACGGTGCGTGCGCTGTGTGACGACATCGTGGTGATGTACAGCGGCCACAAGGTGGAGGCCGGCACGCAGGAGGCTTTTGCCGAGGCACCGTTCCACCCTTACACCGACCTGCTGATCAACTCGGTGCCGGAGCTGCGCCAGGGTTGGCTGGAGAGCTGCGGGGCCAACTACGGCTCGTTGCCGGCGATAGGCGAGCCGCTCGCCGGGGCCAAGCTCTGCCCGTTCCTCAACCGCTGCCCCGTGCGGGTCGACGGTCTGTGCAACCGCAGCATGCCGCCGCGCGGGCTGATTCTCGGTGGCAGCGAGGTGCTCTGCCACCGCAGCAGCGCCGAGTTGCAGCACGCCCAGCAGGCCCTGCCGGTGAGCAGCAGCCGCAAAACGGAGGCCTACGCATGAGAGCCCGTGCACTGGACATCTTCAAACGCCTGATCGCCTTCGACACCGTCTCCTCGGAGCCGAACCTGGCGCTGATCGACTACGTGCGCGAGCTGCTGGCGAGCAAGGGCATCGAGTCGCTGATCGTCAAGGACGAGAGCGGACGCAAGGCCAACCTGTTCGCCAGCGTTGGCCCACGCGAGGTGCCGGGCATCCTCTTGTCCGGGCATACCGATGTGGTGCCGGCTGCCGGCCAGGCCTGGACGCTGCCGGCCTTCGAGCTGACCCAGCGCGACGGGCGTCTGTACGGGCGCGGCAGTTGCGACATGAAGGGCTTCATCGCCCTGGCCATCGACGCCATGCTCACCGCAGCCGACAGCCCCCTGATCCGCCCACTGCAACTGGCCCTGTCGCATGACGAGGAGATCGGCTGCGTCGGCGTACGCCGCCTGCTCGACGTACTGCACCTGGCACCGGTCCGGCCAATGCTGTGCATCGTCGGCGAGCCGACGGGCATGCAGTTCGTCCTCGGCCACAAGGGCAAGGGCTCCTACCGCGCCTTGTGCCACGGCCAGGAGGCGCATTCCTCGCTGGCGCCGCGCTCGGCCAATGCCATCCATCTGGCTTGCGACTTCATCGCCGCCCTGCGCCAGGGCCAGCAATACCTGCAAAGCCAGGGTGCGCAGGACGCCGCCTACGACGTGCCCTATAGCACCGTGCATGTCGGCCAGATCACCGGCGGCAGGGCGCTGAACATCGTGCCCAACCTGTGCAGCCTGGACTTCGAGGTGCGCAACCTGCCGGCCGATGATCTCGATGGCTTCATCGAGCAGATGCGCGAGCAGGCCGAGGCCATTGCCGCCGAGGCCAAGCGCCTGTCCAGCGTGGCGGCCATCGAAATCGAGACGCTGAACGTCTACCCCGGCCTCGACACCCACCCGAGCGTCGAAGCTGTGCGTTTTCTACAGGCCTTTGCCGAGCCCGGCACGGGCACCGCCAAGGTGTCCTTCGGTACCGAGGGCGGGCTGTTCACCCAGCGCCTGGATGTACCGGTGGTGGTCTGTGGACCAGGCTCCATCGAGCAGGCGCACAAGCCCGACGAGTACGTCGAGCTGAGCCAGATGGACGCCGGCGAGCGTTTTCTCGATGGCCTGCTGGGCTCATTGCGCAACTGAAAAAGAGCCCCGGCAGAGCCTGCCGTGGCGCGGCGATTTTCAGCATCCGCCACTGTGCAACGGCCGCTTTCAGCATCCTCGTCTGTAGCCCCTCAATAGACTGAAGGCTGTCTCGAAACCGGAGTCCATCATGTTGAAGAATCGTTTGCAGGATCCCAGCCTTCTGGCCGAGCGTGCCTATATCGACGGGCAGTGGCAGGGCGCCGACGATGGCGCCACCCTGGAGGTGATCAACCCCGCCACTGGCGAGTGCATCGCCCGTGTACCGGCCCTGCAGGGCAGCGAAACCCGCCGCGCTATCGAAGCCGCCGAGCGTGCCTGGCCGGCCTGGCGTGCGCGCCCGGCCGCCGAGCGCGCGGCGCTGCTGGAGCGCTGGTATCAGGCCATGCTCGACAACCTCGATGACCTGGCGTTGATCATGACCTGCGAGCAGGGCAAGCCCCTGGCCGAAGCCCAGGGCGAGATCCGCTATGGCGCCAGTTTCGTCAAATGGTTCGCCGAGGAGGCGCGCCGCGTCTATGGCGAGACCATTCCCACGCCCAGCGGCGACCGCCGCCTGATGACCCTCAAACAGCCAGTCGGGGTGTGCGCGGCCATCACCCCGTGGAACTTCCCCAACGCCATGATCACCCGCAAATGCGCGCCGGCCCTGGCGGCTGGTTGCCCGATCGTGGTCAAACCGTCCGAGCTGACCCCGCTGTCGGCCCTGGCCCTGGCGGTGCTGGCCGAGCGCGTGGGCATACCTGCCGGGGTGTTCAATGTACTGACCGGTATGCCGGCGGGTATCGGTGAAGAACTCACCGGCAACCCCACGGTGCGCAAGATTTCCTTCACCGGCTCCACCGCCGTGGGCCGCCTGCTGATGCGCCAGAGCGCCGAGCAGATCAAGCGCCTGAGCCTGGAGCTGGGCGGTAACGCGCCCTTTATCGTGTTCGACGACGCCGACCTCGAACAGGCCATTGCCGGGGTGATGCAGAGCAAGTTCCGTAACGCCGGGCAGACTTGCGTCTGCGCCAACCGCATCCTGGTCCAGGACGGCATCTACGAGCGCTTCGCCGCGCGCCTGGTGGAGGAGGTGGGCAAGCTCAAGGTCGGCGACGGCCTGGAAGCTGGCACCACTATCGGCCCGCTGATCAACGCTGCAGCCGTGAGCAAGGTCGCCCGGCATATCGACGATGCCCTGAGTCAGGGCGCGCAACTGTTGTGTGGCGCAGTGCCGACGGGCGAGGGGCAGTTCGTCCAGCCCAGCGTACTGGGCGATGCCAACCCAAGCATGCTGCTGGCCAACGAAGAAACCTTCGGCCCGGTCGCCCCGCTGATGCGTTTTGCCACCGAGCAGCAGGCACTGGAAATGGCCAACGCCACCCCGTACGGCCTCGGTGCCTACTTCTTCACCCAGAACATGGGGCGCTCCTGGCGCTTTGGCGAGGCGCTGGAGTTCGGCATGGTTGGCCTCAACACCGGGTTGATCTCCATGGAAGTGGCGCCCTTCGGTGGCGTCAAGCAGTCGGGGCTAGGCCGCGAGGGCTCCAAGTACGGCCTCGACGAATACCTGGAAATCAAGGCATTCCATATCGGCGGCTTGTTGGGCGCGTGAGGTGATACATGAGCACGACATACAGAATCGCCGCCATCGCCGGTGACGGCATCGGCCAGGAAGTGATGCCCGAGGGGCTGCGCGTGCTGGAACAGGCCGCCGCCAAATGGAATCTGGACCTGCACATCGAAGTATTCGAGTGGGCCAGTTGCGACTACTACCTGCAGCACGGGCAGATGATGCCCGACGACTGGTTCGAGCAGCTCAAGGGCTTCGATGCCATCTACTTCGGCGCCGTCGGCTGGCCGGACAAGGTGCCCGATCACATCTCCCTGTGGGGCTCGCTGCTCAAGTTCCGCCGCGACTTCGATCAGTACGTGAACATCCGTCCGGTGCGCCTGTTCCCGGGCGTGCCATGCCCGCTGGCCGGGCGTGAGCCGGGCGACATCGATTTCGTGGTGATTCGCGAGAACACCGAGGGCGAGTATTCCTCGGTGGGCGGCAAGATGTTCGAAGGCACCGAGCACGAGTTCGTGTTGCAGGAGTCGGTGTTCACGCGCCGTGGTGTGGACCGGATTCTCAAGTTCGCCTTCGACCTGGCGCAGAGCCGGCCGCGCAAGCGCCTGACCGCTGCCACCAAATCCAACGGCATCTCCATCAGCATGCCTTACTGGGACGAGCGCACCGCGCGCATGGCCGAGCACTATCCCGAGGTCAGCTGGGACAAGCAGCATATCGACATCCTCTGCGCACGCTTCGTGCTGCAGCCCGATCGTTTCGACGTGGTGGTGGCCTCCAACCTGTTCGGCGATATCCTCTCCGACCTGGGCCCGGCCTGCGCCGGCACCATCGGCATCGCGCCATCGGCCAACCTCGACCCCGAGCGGCGCTTCCCCTCGCTGTTCGAGCCAGTACACGGCTCGGCGCCGGACATCTTCGGCCGCAACATCGCCAACCCGATTGCCATGATCTGGTCCGGCGCGCTGATGCTGGAGTTTCTTGGTAATGGCGACGAACGCTACCGCGCTGCTCACGACGGCATCCTCAAGGCCATCGAACAGGTCATCGCTGCCGGGCCGATCACCCCCGACCTCGGCGGCCAGGGTTCGACCCAGGACGTTGGCAAGGCAATCGCCGCAGCGCTTTAACCCTTTGTGTTGGTGTTGTCACCCTTTGGCCCGCTCATTGTGCGGGCTTCTTTTTGCTTGAGAGACGGCAGCGCTCGCGGTGTGGCAGGCAGGGCTAGTCTCGCCAGAACACGTCGCAGCGGGCGCGATCTGGCGCCAGGTCGGCAGTTAGTAGCCTCGCTGGCGGTCGATCTGTCCGCGCATCGGCTCGCCGCGTTGATGGCGGCGGATATTGTCCAGCAGTCCGGCGAAGGCGCTGTCCGGTTGGGTCATCGCCGCGATATGCGGGGTCAGCAGAATCTGTGGGTGATGCCAGAACGGGTGCTCTGGGGCTGCGGGTTCCTGTTGCAGCACGTCGAGCACTGCGGCACTGAGCTGGCCGCTGGCCAGGGCTTCGAGCAGATCGGCTTCCACCAGATGGCCACCGCGGCCCATGTTGACCAACGCAGCGCCGCGCGGCAGTTGGGCGAACAGCTCGTGATCGAGCATGCCCTCGGTCTGGTCGGTCAGCGGCAGGACGCAAAGCAGGATGTCGCATTGACCGAGGAACGCCGGCAACTGCTCGGTGCCGGCAAAGCACTGCACGCCGGGGAGCTGGTGCTGGCTGCGTGCCCAGCCGGACAGGGCGAAGCCGTAGGGCTGCAGGGTGGCGAGTATCTGCTTCGCCTGCAGGCCAAGGCCCATGACCCCGACCCGGCGTTTGTTGGCAGGCAGCAAGGGGTGCGCCTGCCAGCGTCTTTCGGCCTGTTGCTGGCGGTAGCGCAGCATGTCGCGGTGCAGGCTCAGTACGGCGAAACTGGCGTACTCGCACATGCCCTGGGTAATGCCTGGATCGAGCAGGCGTACCACCGGCAGGTCTTGCGGCAGGCGGCTCAGATCGAGCTGGTCGACGCCCGCCGACAGGGCGAACAGCACCTGCAGGTTCGGCAGCAGTTCCAGCAGATTCTCCGGCGCCTGCCAGGCTGCCAGATAGCGGATCTCGCGCGGGTCGCCGATCTCTGGCCAGGCGCGCCACTGAATATCCGGAGCCTGTTCGGCGAACAGCGCTTGCCAGTGTTCGCCGCGCACCGGGTCGGCTTTATAGAGCAGGGCCATGGCATTTTCTCCTGTAGGCAAAGACTTTCAGTGTGCCGTAGCAGCGGAGCAGTAAATGTCGAAATGGCCGCGCGCACCGCAACATGCCGGCTTCTCTGCTGGCCAATCCGGCAGATTCCGTGCCGTGGCCGATTCTGCCGTTTGCCGGGAGCAAAACAGTCGATCCGTATCTCTCGGCGGCTAAGTTCGGCTTAGAACTTTGCCGCGATTGCTTAACCTGAGCGCATTGCAGCCGCCTCCCGGTTGCCCGGCTCACTATGGGAGATGCCATGAACAGCAAATGCGAAGAAACCCCTTATTTGCTCCAGCAGCGTGATCAGTTCGTACCGCGCGGCTTGGTCACCGCCCATCCGCTGGTCATCGACCGGGCCCAGGGCGCCGAGGTGTGGGATGTCGACGGCAAGCGCTACCTCGACTTCGTTGGCGGCATCGGCGTGATGAACATCGGCCACAACCATCCGCAGGTGATCGCCGCGGTGCAGGCGCAGCTGCAGAAGGTCACCCATGCCTGCTTCCAGGTTGTGGCCTATCAGCCCTATATCGACCTGACGAGGCGCTTGTGCGAACTGGTCGCCGGCTCCAGCGGCATCGCGCACAAGGCGGCGCTGTTCACCTCCGGTGCGGAGGCGGTGGAAAACGCGGTGAAGATCGCCCGCGCCCATACCAAGCGCCCAGCGGTGATTTCCTTCCGTGGCGGCTTTCACGGTCGCACCCTGCTCGGTAGCACCCTTACCGGCATGAGCGAGCCCTACAAGCAGAACTTCGGCATGGCGCCCGAGGTGTTCCATACCCCGTATCCTAATGTCTATCGCGGTTTCACCAGCGAGATGGCGCTGGCGGCCCTCAAGGAGCTGTTCGCCACCCAGGTAGCGCCGGAGCGCGTCGCGGCCATCGTCATCGAGCCGGTACAGGGCGATGGCGGCTTTCTCACCGCGCCGCCGGAGTTCCTCAAGGCGCTGCGGGCGCTGACCGAGGAGCACGGCATCGTTCTGATTCTCGACGAGGTGCAAGCAGGCTTCGGCCGTACCGGCACCTGGTTCGGCTTTCAGCATGCCGGCATCCAGCCCGACCTGGTCACCGTGGCCAAGAGCCTGGCCGCTGGCATGCCGATCTCCGGTGTGGTCGGCCGTGCGCAGATCATGGACGCGCCAGCGCCCGGTGGTCTTGGCGGCACCTATGGCGGCAATGCACTGTCGTGCGCCGCAGCCCTGGCAGTGATCGATACCTATGAGCGCGAGCAGCTGCTGCCCCGCGGCGACCGCCTGGGCGAGCGCCTGCGTCAGGGCCTGCTGCAGCTGCAGGCACGCTACCTGCAGATCGGCGACGTGCGCGGCATTGGCTTCATGCTGGCGATCGAACTGGTCAAGGACGATGCGGCGCACAGCCCCGACCCCGAGCTCAACCAGAAGCTCATCGACGAAGCCCGCAAAGGCGGCCTGCTGGTGATCAAGTGCGGTATTTACCGCAACGTGCTGCGCTTCCTCGCGCCGCTGGTCACCGAAGAGGCACAGGTCGATGAAGCCTTGGATATCCTCGAAGCGGCCCTGGGGCGCGTATTGAACTAAGCCCTGGCCTCGGGCGATGCCAGTGATGCATCGTCGACCGAGGCAGCCATAGAGTTCCACTTATGAAACACCGCGAGGGAGGCTGGCATGGCCACGGAACTGACTGACTATCGTGCACTGCTGATCGACTGCGACGAAGTGCTGGTTGATCGCGATTCCGGTATCTGGGCGGCGCTGCAGCCATTGTTGGAGGGCCTTGCCGATACGCCGAGCAAGGAGCAGATCCTGGCCGAGTTCAGGCGGATCACCCAGGCGCTCTATCCGCGTTTCGGCGAACTGGGATTCGGCGGGCTGCTGTGTTTCGCCCATCGCCAGCTGGCCGAAAGCCTGGGGCTGCAGGCCACCTGGGAGGAGGGCATGAGCTTCGCCCGTTCGGCAGGCGACTGGACGCTATTCGAGGACGCACCCGGCGCGATGCTCTACCTGCGCAAGTTCTATCGACTGCTGGTGTACGGCGACCGCGACAGCGCCGACCGCGATGCGCTGTGCGAGCGCCTGGGCATCGCCGCCGAGGACCTGCTGTCGCGAGCCGGCAATCCGCTGACCGACCGAACCTGGCTGGCGGCTCACGATCTGCAGGCCAGGCACGTCCTGCAGGTTTCTGCGCCCGCAGCCAGCATGCTGGCGTCGGTCGATCTGTGCCTGATTCGCCGCGGGGAAAGCGAGCATGCACAACCTTGTGGGGCGCAGTTTTGCGCCAGCAGTATGGCCGACCTGGTGGCGCAGCATCAGCTGTCCCTGCGTCGCTGAATTTGCTAGAAAGACGGAAATCGGTGATTGAGACGTAAGCGATGGAAGGAATAGTCAAGCTGGACCGGATCGATATCAACATCCTGGTCGAATTGCAGAAAGATGGCCGCATCACCAACGTCAGCCTCGCCGACACCGTGGGCCTCTCGGCCAGCCCTTGCCTGCAACGGGTCAAGCGACTCGAAGCAGCGGGCTACATCTCCGGCTACAACGCCCACCTCAACCTGGCCAAGATCACCGAATCGGTGACGGTATTCACCGAGGTCACCCTGAGCGACCACAAGCGTGAAGACTTCGCCAAATTCGAATCCAACATCCGCCTGGTCGATGAAGTGCTCGAATGCCACCTGATCAGCGGCGGCTACGACTACCTGGTGCGCTTCATGACCCGCAGCATCCAGCACTATCAGGAAGTGATGGAAGGGCTGCTGGACAAGAACATCGGCATCTCCAAGTACTTCAGCTACATCGTCATCAAGTCGCCGGTGCTCAAGGACGGTGTGCCGCTGCGCAAGCTGTTGAGCCACCAGTGAGTATTTCCTGACTGCCCAGGCGAGAGCCTGGATAGCCCACCCTGTTCCCCTTAGTCGGTTTGTTTCCAGCGCTGCTGGGCAGCGTTGCGCCCAAGCGGCAAGTGGCCTCGAGCCAATGCCAGCAAACGACGCTTGTCATCATTGTTTCGTCTTGCCGTCACATCGCTGCCACGGCGATTGGTTGCAATCGCAGCAAAGGCCTGGAGGGTGCTGCGATGCAGATATGCGTGATAGGAGCGGGATATGTGGGCTTGGTGACGGCGACCTGCTTTGCCGAGATGGGTAATCAGGTGGTTTGCGTCGAGCGCGACCCGCAACGCGTGGCGATGCTGTCGCGAGGCGAGGTGCCGATCTACGAGCCGGGCCTGGAGGCGATGCTCAGGGCTCAACTGGCCGGCGGGCAACTCAGCTTCACGTCCCAGCTACAGGCCGGCATCCGCCGTGCCGAGGTCATCTTCATCGCCGTAGGCACGCCCAGCGGTGAAGACGGTTCGGCCGATCTGAGCCATGTGCTGGCGGTTGCCGACGAGCTGGGCGCACGGCTCGATCACGCCTGCCTGGTCGTGGATAAATCCACGGTGCCGGTGGGCACTGCCGAGCGCGTCGAGCAGCGCATCAATGCGGGCCTGGCGCGTCGGCAGAAACACGCGCGGGTGTTGGTGGCGAGTAACCCGGAGTTCTTGAAGGAAGGTTCTGCGGTCGAGGACTTCATGCGCCCTGACCGGGTGATCGTCGGCTGCGAGGATGAGCGCGGTCGCGAGCTGCTGCGCAGGCTCTACGCGCCGTTCCTGCGCAATCATGATCGCTTGCTGTGCATGGGCGTGCGCGCCGCCGAGTTCAGCAAATATGCAGCCAATGCCTTTCTGGCGACCAAGATCTCCTTCATCAATGAAATGGCCGGCATCTGCGCACGCCTCGGCGTGGATATCGAGCAAGTACGCCGGGGCATCGGCAGCGACCGGCGTATCGGCACGCATTTCATCTATGCCGGCTGTGGCTATGGCGGTTCGTGCTTTCCCAAGGACGTCAAGGCGCTGATCCGTACCGCCGAGCACGAGGGCATCGAGCCGGGTATCCTGCGCGCGGTCGAGGCGCGTAACGCGTTGCAGAAGACGCTGCTGTTCCAGGCCCTGCGCGAGCATTTCAACGGCCATTTGCAGGGCAGGGTGGTTGCGCTCTGGGGGCTGGCGTTCAAACCCGGCACCGACGATCTGCGCGAGGCGCCCAGCCTGGTGCTGCTTGATGCACTGTTGACGGCAGGCGCCAAGGTGCAGGCTTGCGATCCGGCCGCCACTGCAGCCGTCGCCGCGCGCTACGCGTCGGCCGTCGAGTCGGGGCAGTTGTTGTTGAGCGAATCGCCCTACAGCGTCACTCAGGGGGCGGATGCACTGGTGCTGGTTACCGAGTGGAAGCAGTTCCGCCAGCCTGATTTTCCGCGCATTCGCGGGCAGATGCGTATGCCGGTGCTGTTCGATGGGCGCAATATCTATGATGCCGACCAACTGGCGGAGTTGGGTTTTCTCTATCGTGGCATCGGTCGGCCTGCAAGCGGCAGTTGTAAGGCTAGCGCGGCTTGATAGACTGAGCGGCATTCCAACCATCCCCATTAGGGAGTCCCATGATCAAGAAATGCCTGTTCCCCGCTGCCGGTTACGGCACGCGCTTCCTGCCTGCTACCAAGGCAATGCCCAAGGAAATGCTTCCGGTGGTGAACAAGCCACTGATTCAGTATGGCGTCGAGGAAGCCCTGGAGGCTGGTCTGAGTCAGATCTCCATCGTCACTGGTCGAGGCAAGCGCGCGCTGGAAGATCACTTCGACGTAAGTTATGAGCTCGAGCACCAGATCAAGGGCACCGACAAGGAAAAGTATCTGGTCGGCATCCGTCGTCTGATCGACGAGTGCAGCTTCTCCTACACCCGCCAGGTGGAGATGAAGGGCCTGGGCCACGCCATCCTCTGCGGTCAGCCGCTGATCGGCGATGAGCCGTTCGCCGTGGTACTGGCGGACGACCTGTGCCTGAACCTCGAAGGCGACAGCGTGCTGGCGCAGATGGTCAAGCTGTACAACCAGTTCCGTTGCTCCATCGTCGCGATCCAGGAAGTCCCCAGGGACGAAACCTACAAGTACGGTGTGATCGACGGCGAGATGATCCGCGACGATATCTACCGCGTCAGCAACATGGTGGAAAAACCCAAGCCCGAAGACGCACCGTCGAACCTGGCGATCATCGGCCGCTACATCCTCACCCCGGACATCTTCGAGCTGATCCGCAGCACGCCGCCGGGCAAGGGTGGCGAGATCCAGATCACCGACGCCCTGATGCGCCAAGCGCAGCAGGGCTGTGTGATGGCATACAAGTTCAAGGGTCAGCGTTTCGACTGCGGTAGTGCCGAGGGTTACATCGACGCGACCAACTTCTGCTTCGAGCACCTGTACAAGACCGGCAAGGCGTTCTGATACGCCCTCAGGTCAACGAAACGCCACCTTCGGGTGGCGTTTTGCATTTCAGGGGATGGGCATCTGCTCGGAGCCAGGCCCTAATGGCTGGCCGTAGCTGAACTCCACGTAATTGCCTGCCGGATCGCGCAGGCCGCAGTAATAGCCGACCGGGTAGGGCTCATCGCGTGGCGGCCAGATCAGGCAGCCGGCGCATTCGGCCATGGCGGCGATGCGATCGACCTCTTCGCGACTGCTCAGGGCAAAGCCGAAGTGGCTGTAGTCGTTGTCAGCCAGGTGGCGGTCCTGTCCGCCCGGCATGATGACGAAGATGAACTGGTGTTCCTTGCCCGGCTCGGCCATCCAGACGATGCGCGTGCCCTTGCCAGGGCGCTGGTGGATCACCTGCATGCCGCAGAATTGCTCGTAGAAGGCGATGCAGGCATCGAGATCGGGGACGTGCAGGGCAAGATGAGTCAGGGTAGGGCGCATGTTCTCAACCTCTGCTGTTCGGCTTGGCGCTGGCCTTTACGGTATGCTCCTCGTCTGCCAAGGAGATACCCCATGAGTCACGACTTCGACCTGTTCGTTATCGGCGCCGGTTCCGGCGGCGTACGTGCGGCGCGCTTCGCCGCTGGTTATGGTGCCCGTGTTGCGGTCGCCGAAAGCCGCTACCTGGGCGGCACCTGCGTCAACGTCGGTTGCGTACCGAAAAAGCTGCTGGTGTACGGCGCGCACTTTTCCGACGACTTCGAGCAGGCCTCGGGCTTCGGTTGGTCGCTGGGCGAGGCCAATTTCGATTGGGCGACGCTGATCGCCAACAAGAACCGCGAGATCGAACGCCTCAATGGCATCTACCGTAACCTGTTGACCAACAGCGGTGTCAGTCTGTTCGAAGGTCATGCGCGCATCGTCGACGCGCATACCGTCGAGGTCAATGGCCAGCGTCATAGCGCCGAGCGCATTCTGATCGCCACCGGCGGCTGGCCGAAGATCCCCGATATTCCTGGCCGTGAGCTTGCCATCAGCTCCAACGAGGCGTTCTTCCTCAAGCAGCTGCCCAAGCGCGTACTGGTGGTGGGCGGCGGTTACATCGCCGTGGAGTTCGCCTCGATCTTCAATGGCCTGGGCGCAACCACCTCGCTGCTGTATCGCGGCGACCTGTTCCTGCGTGGTTTCGACGGTGCGGTGCGTGAGCACCTGTGCGACGAGCTTAACAAGAAGGGTGTCGACCTGCAGTTCAATGCCGATATCGCCAGCATCGAACGCCAGGCCGATGGCAGCCTGGCCGCCACGCTCAAGGACGGTCGCGTGCTGGAAACCGACTGCGTGTTCTACGCCACCGGCCGCCGGCCCATGCTCGATAACCTCGGCCTGGAGAACGTCGAGGTCAAGTTGGACAAGCGCGGCTACATCGAGGTCGACGACCTGTTCCAGACCTCCACGCCATCGATTCTCGCCCTCGGCGATGTGATCGGCCGCGTGCAGCTGACGCCGGTTGCGCTGGCCGAAGGCATGGCGGTTGCGCGCCGGCTGTTCAAACTCGAGGAATATCGCCCGGTGGACTACCGGATGATTCCCACTGCGGTGTTCAGCCTGCCGAATATCGGCACCGTTGGCCTCAGCGAGGAGCAGGCCATCGAAGAGGGCTACAAGGTGCAGGTCTTCGAGAGCCGCTTCCGGCCGATGAAGCTGACGCTCACCGAGGATCCGGAACGTACGCTGATGAAACTGGTGGTCGACGCCGACAGCGACCGCGTGCTCGGCTGCCATATGGTGGGGCCGGAGGCCGGCGAGATCGTCCAGGGGCTGGCCATCGCACTGAAGGCCGGTGCGACCAAGCAGATCTTCGACGAGACCATCGGCGTGCACCCGAGCGCCGCCGAGGAGTTCGTCACCCTGCGTACGCCGGTCAGCCGCTGAGGACAGCATGCAAACCCTTTTCTACGTCGCCGACCTGTTCGGCGTAGCGGTGTTCGCCATCACCGGTGCCCTGATGGCGGGCCGCAAGTCCATGGACCTGTTCGGCGTGCTGGTGATGGCCATCGTCACCGCCCTGGGTGGCGGCACCTTGCGCGACCTGATTCTGGACAATCATCCGGTCAGCTGGATTCGTGACGACACTTACGTTCTGGTGGCCTCGCTGGCAGCGCTGGGCACCGTGGCCTGGGTGCGCATGACCCGGCCTATTCACGAGAAGGGTCTGCTGATCGCCGATGCCTTTGGTCTGGCCGTGTTCACCGTGTATGGCACCGAACTGGCGCTGCAGCACGGTACGCCGATCAGCACCGCGGTGATCATGGGGGTGATGACCGGGGTGGTTGGTGGGGTGATTCGCGATGTGCTGTGCAACGAGATTCCGCTGATCTTCCAGAAGGAAATCTACGCCACGGCCTGCATCGCCGGAGCACTGACCTTCATCGGCCTGCGCATGATCGGCACGCCGCACTGGCTGGATACTGCTGCCGCCATGCTGGTCGTGCTGCTCGCGCGCCTGGCCGCCATCCATTGGCACCTGGCGTTGCCACGATTCCATCTGCTTGATAAGCCCTGATCAAGAGGAAAGACCAGGTTCCTGTGCGCCGTTGCGACGTGACGAGTGGGGCACGAGCGCTCATTTGCGCCGTGGCCTGGGCGTGATGCCGGTCAGCTGTTCGCGGGCACAGGACCAGATGCAGTGCAGGGCCTGGCGCAACGCCACCGCGTCGAGGGTCATGACGCGTACGCTGACCCCGCAATCGTTGGGCAATGCGCTGACGCCAACGTAGCTGTCGGGCAGGACGGACAGTGCATCGCGCAGCTGCTGTTTGAGTATGTCGACCGGCAGACCGTGTCCCAGCAGCATGAATGTCGACAACGCTTGCATGCCCTCGCTGACGCCGGGCAATCGACGGCGCATGTCTTCGCCACTCAGTGCCAGCGTGTCTCCCGCCAAGAGCTGGCCGCTGGGGCTGCGCACTTCCAGATCGGCGCGATAAACATCGAAGGTTTCGCTGCTCCCTTGCGGCGCATGCAGAGAAAACGCGTCACATATCATTACCCGGGATTCGGGGTGCAGGGTCACGTTTACCCGGCTGTGCAGTTTCGCGTGGGGGAACAGGATCGTGGTCATCGGCAGGTATTCGAGCAGCGCGCCGCTCCCTGCCTCCAGGCTGACTACTTGTCGTGCCGGCTGCTCGAGCATGCTATGCGCGATGGTGGCAGCACCGGTGCTGACGTGCACCTGGCTACCCGCTTCTGCGTGCAGGCGCACGTGCAGATGCTCCCCTGCAAAGATCCCCCCCGAACAGGATTGCAGGTACACCGCCGCCATACCTGGTGGGTCATCGGGAAGCTTGAGCGTGCGGCCCAGATGAAAGGGGTAACCTACCTGTTGCGCAGAAATATAGCTGTCGCCACCCGCGCTCTGGCTGAAGGTGATCCACGCTTGAGGTTCCACGGATTCGGTCAAGGGACGAAACAAACTCTGAGGTGCGTTCATGAGCGGTCGAACAGCACGGCGCGGCTGATCGCGTCCACGACCGCATCGACGCCTTCACCCGTGGCGCAATTGGTGAACAGCACCGGCCTGCCGTCGCGGGCAGCATCGGATTCGCGGCGCATGCGCGGCAGGTCGACACCGACATAGGGCGCCAGGTCGTACTTGTTGACGACAAGCAGATCGCAACTCAACACCCCGGGGCCTCGCTTGCGCGGAATGTCGTCGCCTCCTGCCACGTCGATGACGAAAATCCAGTAATCCACCAGATCAAGGGAGAACGTCGAAGCCAGGTTATCGCCTCCCGACTCGATCAGAAGCAGATCGAGCCCTGCGAAACGCGCTTCGAGCTCGTCTGCCATCTGCAGGTTCATTGTCGGGTCTTCGCGGATCGCCGTATGCGGACATGCTCCGGTCTCCACGGCGCGTACTCGCTCGGCATCGATCAGGCCGCTGCGCCTGACGCGCTCGGCATCCTCGCGAGTCGCCAGGTCATTGGTGATGACCGCCAGTTCGGTGCCACGGGCGATGAAGCGTGGGATCAGTTGCTCCAGCAGGCGGGTCTTGCCCGAGCCAACCGGCCCGCCGATCCCGACACGGGCGGCGCCGGGATGGAGTGGCAACTCGCTAGCCGGTTGCGCATTGAACGAGGTTTTCATCATTTGCCTCCTTTGTGCCTGTAGGGTTAGCGCAGCATGTAGCGCTGGGCCAGAGGGACTTCGCTGACCGGCTCGCAGGTCAGGCGCTCGCCGTCGGCGTATACATCGAATGTCTGTGGATCGACCCGGATATCGGGGCAGGCATCGTTGTGCAACATGTCGGATTTACGCAGGGTGCGGGTGCCGATGGCCGGCAGCAGCGCTTTCTTGAGGCCGAGCTTGGCGGCCGTGTCGGACTCGACGGCCAAGCGATTGACGAAGTTCACCGACAACGCCTGCGGGGCTTCACCGAAGGCCCCCCACTGCGGACGCATCATCAAGGGTTCGCAGGTGTACAGCGATGCCGCCGAATCCCCCATCACGCCGTGCACGATGAAGCCGCCCTTGACCACCAGTTCCGGCTTGACCCCGAAGAACGCGGGCCGCCATAGCACCAGGTCGGCGATTTTTCCGGGCTCCAGAGAGCCGATGTAGCGGTCGATACCGAACACCCGCGCCGCGTTGATCGTGTACTTGGCGATGTAGCGCTTGATCCGCTCGTTATCGCCCAGGGCGGTTGCTTCTTCTGTCAGGCGCCCGCGCTGATCCTTCATCTTCGAGGCCAGTTGCCAGGTACGACAGATGACTTCGTTGATCCGGCCCATGCCCTGGCTGTCCGACCCGAGGATCGAAATCGCGCCGGTGTCATGCAGGATATCTTCGGCAGCAATGGTCTGCGGGCGCACACGGGATTCGGCGAACGCGACGTCTTCCGGCACGTCTGGATTGAGGTGATGGCAGACCATGATCATGTCCAGATGCTCGTCGAACGTGTTCAGGGTGTAGGGGTTGGTCGGGGTGGTGGAGGAGGGGATGCAGTTGGCTTTGCCGGCGACGCTGATGATGTCCGGCGCATGCCCGCCGCCCGCGCCTTCGGTGTGGTACATGTGAATGGTGCGATCGCCGATGGCCGCCAGCGTGTCCTCGAGAAAGCCCGACTCGTTGAGGGTGTCGGTGTGCAACTGCACCTGGAAGTCGTATTCGTCGGCGACCTTGAGGCAGGTATCGATCACCGCTGGCATGGCGCCCCAGTCTTCGTGGATCTTCAAGCCCAGACAGCCACCGCGCAGTTGTCCCAGCAAGGATTCGGGCTTGCTGGAATTGCCGCGCCCGAGAAACCCGAAGTTGATCGGCCAGGCTTCGGAAGCCTGCAGCATCTTGCCCACGTTCCATTCGCCACCGCAGTCGATGCCCACCGTGATCGGGCCGAGTGAACCACCGATCAAGGTGGTCAGCCCGGACGCCAGCGCGTGCTCGCATAGCTGCGCCGAATCGAAATGCACGTGCACATCGATGCCGCCGGGGGTGACGATCAACCCTTCGGCGTCACGCACGGTGGTGGCCACACCGCAAATCAGTTGTGGATGCACGCCATCCATGACCTGTGGGTTGCCGGCCTTGCCGATGGCAACGATCTTGCCTTCCTTGATGCCAATGTCGCCTTTGACGATGCCTAGCACCGGGTCGATGATCAGCGCATTGCAGATCAGCATGTCCAGTGCACCGTCGGCGCTGTCGTAGCCTGGCATCAGCCCCATGCCGTCGCGCAGGCTCTTGCCGCCACCGTGCAGGCATTCATCGCCTGGCACCGAATGGTCGAACTCGACTTCGGCCAGCAGCGAGGTGTCCCCCAGGCGCACGGCATCGCCGACGGTGGGGCCGTACATGGCGGCGTATTCTTTACGAGTCATCGTGGCCATGGCTCAGGCCCCCTTGAAGTGTTGAGCGCGTGCGCGTTGCAGGGCTGCAGCCTTGCAGGCGGGGTCGTGCAGGTTGCCGTTGGTCAGGCCGCTGAAACCATGGATGTCGCCGCTGCCGCCAAATTGCACCAGTTGCACCTCGCGCAGTTCGCCAGGCTCGAAGCGAACGGCAGTGCCGGCAGGGATATCCAGGTGCATGCCGAAGGCGATTTCCCTGGGGAAATCCAGCGCCTTGTTGACCTCGAAAAAGTGATAGTGGCTGCCGATCTGCACCGGACGGTCACCGGTGTTGACGGCGCGCAGGCTCGCCGTGGGCCGGCCTTCGCTCAGTTGAATGTCGCCTGGCGCAGCGATGATTTCCCCAGGCGGTGGCATGCTTTCCAGCGGCAAGCGCCCGGGGCGAATCGGCTGATGTACGGTGACCAGCTTGGTGCCATCGGGGAATGTGCCTTCCACTTGCAGCACCGGCAGCAGTTCAGCGACGCCCGGCATGACGTCATCGGTGCTGAGTATCGTCGAGCCGAAGCCGATGAGTTCGGCGACGCTACGACCTTCCCGCGCGCCTTCGAGAATCTCGTCGGCAATCAGGGCACTGGCCTCTGGAAAGTTCAGGCGCAGACCCTTGGCCCGATGTTTACGCGCAAGCTCGGCGGCCGTGTAGAGCGTCAATCGCTCGAGTTCTGTCGGGGTCAACAGCATGTTCATGTTCCTCGTTCGGTGGCAGGCGCAGCGCTCATCGCTTCAATTGGCAAAGAGTCGGAGTTCCTGGGATTCGTGGCGCATCACGGCAATTTCGGCCATGGGGGTGAAGCCGCTGGCGTCTTCAAGATCGGGGACGGGCTGGGCGAGGAGCTCCAGCAGCAGCGGCTGGATATCGGTCAGTATCCGTTGCGCATCGAGGTGGCCCATCACGCCCAGGCGAACGGCAGCGCTGACCAACCCCGTACACAGCCCGTGCGCCGCGGCGAGCTGGCAGTGATCGAGATCCATACCCAGGCGCTGCCAGAGCAAGCCTTGCACCACGGCAAGATGTCCCGCTGCGGCGCCACTGGCGATGCACTGCTGGTAGGCTTCGGCGCCAGATGTGCCCATGGCCACATGCACGCCCAGCAATGATTGGCCTAGCCGGCGCGAGCCCTGGCGCAGCTCTTCGGCGAGGGTCAGTGCCTCGATCCGTGCATCCAGCGCGGACAATGCCTGGAGACTGTCAGCGGCGTGCCAGGCAGCGGATAGGAACACCCGGTCGAAAGTAGCCCATCGATGACGTAGCTGGCCTTCGACGAAACCATTTACCTGCGCACTGCGATCGCGCGGCACACCCCGTTGCCGTCGTGCGAGCGCCACTGCGCTGGTGGCGCCCAGGCGCCCATCGGCAACCAGTGTCTCCAGCCCCCATGACCAGGCCACGGCGCCCCCAGGGAAAAAACTGTCGGCCTGCTGCAAGGCCAACAGACTGCTGTGCAATGGATTCATGAACGCGACACTCGGCCGTCTGCCAGCATCATTTCCAGGCGTTCGAGGTAATCGGCTTCCGGGCCCTGCAGCGGAATCTGTAAAAGGCCGTCGGCAAAGTGCACTTTCCAGTGCATGTTGCCGGCGAAATACCCCAGCTCCAGCGCTGCGGCGGCGTCGCGAGGGCGCAACGAGAGGTATTGCTGATCTTGCATCTGCACGACGATGGCACGCTCGCCGTCGAGCATCAGCACCGAGCCGTTGCGCAAGTGCTGATGACGCTCCAGGCGAATGGCGCAGTCGGTGCCACGGTCGCTGGCAAGGCGCAGACGATGACGCTGGATATCGCTGGCCGAGAGGCTCAGGGTTTCGACCTGACCGCGGTGGCTGAGGTCATGAAGCTGCTCGGCAAGGGCGGGGTCGCTGGCTTGGCCGAGGATGCGCTCGAGTATCAACATGGCATGCTGTCCTGTGTCGAGTCAGATGGTCAGGTAGCGCAGGATGCGCTCGCGATCGAGGGTTTCATGCGCCTCGCTGTGGACGAATTCACCCTTCTCGATGATCAGGTAGCGGTCGGCCACGGCCATGGCGAACGACAGCACCTGTTCGGAGACGATCAAGGAAAATCCGCGTTCTTTCTTCAGCTGGTTCAGGGCGCGGGCAATGTCCTTGATGATCGACGGCTGGATGCCCTCGGTGGGTTCGTCGAGGATCAGTATCTTGGGGTTGGAGACCAGCGCCCGGGCAATGGCCAGCTGTTGCTGCTGACCACCGGAAAGGTTGCCGCCCTTGCGTCGGCGCATCTCGAACAGCACCGGGAAATACTCGTAGATGTAGTTGGGAATCCGCGCGGAAGGCGCGCCTTGCATGCCGCTCAGAATGTTTTCTTCGACACTCAGGTAAGGAAAGATCATCCGCCCCTGGGGCACGAAACCGATGCCCGCCGCGACCCGCTCGTAACTCTTGCGCCCGATCAGTTCTTCGTCCACCAGCTGGATGCTGCCACTGCGGGCGGGCAGCATGCCCACCAGGCTTTTCAGCAGGGTGGTCTTGCCCATGCCGTTGCGGCCCATGATCGCCAGGGATTCTGCGGGCGCCAGATTCAGCTCCAGGTTACGCAGGACGTGGCTTTCGCCGTAATACACGTTGAGATTGTTGACGGTCAGCATGCTCAGTGCCCCAGGTAGACGTCGATGACGCGAGGATCGTTTTGCACCTGATCCATTGATCCGTAAGCCAGGGTCTTGCCCTGGTGCAGAACGGTGACCTTGTCGGCCACCGATTTCACGAACTCCATGTCGTGTTCGATTATGACCATGGCGCGACCCTTGGCGATCTGCTTGAGCAGGCCTGCGGTTTTTTCCCGCTCGCCGGCGCTCATGCCGGCCACCGGCTCGTCAAGCAACAGCAGTTCGGGGCGCTGCATCAGCAGCATGCCGATTTCCAGCCATTGCTTCTGGACATGGGACAGCAGGCCGGCCTTGCGGCCCAGTTGGTCGTGCAGAAAGATCATCTCGGCGGTGCGTTCGATTTCGGCCTCCAGGGCCTTGTCCTTGCGGGCGAACAGGCAGTTGAAAATGCCCCGTTTGTCCGGCGAGGAGATGTCCAGGTTCTCGCGCACGGTCAGGTCTTCGTACACCGAAGGGTTCTGGAATTTGCGCCCGACCCCGGCACGGGTGATCTGGTACTCGATCATGTTGGCCAGCTGCAGATCCTTGAAGCGGATGCTCCCGGCGCTGGGGCGGGTCTTGCCGCAGATCATGTCCAGCAGGGTGGTCTTGCCGGCTCCATTGGGGCCGATCACCACATGCACCTGGTTTTGCTCGACGTAGAAGTTGAGGTTGTCCACGGCTTTGAAACCATCGAAGGACACGGTCAAGTCTTCGACACTCAGCAATATCGCGCTCATGACTGCACCTCCTTGTTGCTCAAGCGCTGCAACAGCCCGGCCAGCCCCGCTGGCAGGAACAGCACCACACCCATGAACAGGAAGCCGATGAAGTACTGCCAGAAGTTGACGAAGTTCTCCGACAGGTAGGTTTTCGCCACGCCGATCAGCAGCGTGCCGTACACCGCGCCGACCAGTGACAGACGTCCGCCCAGGGCGGCGTAGATGACGATTTCGGTGGAGGGAATGATGCCCACCAGAGAGGGCGAGGCGAGGCCGACCTGGAGCGTGAACATCACCCCGCCCAGGGCCGAGATCAGCGCGGCGACGGCAAAGATGAAGGCCTTGAACAACGCCGTGTTGTAGCCGGAAAAGCGCACGCGGTCTTCTCGGTCACGAATGGCCACCACCACCTTGCCCAGACGGCTGCGCAGAATCAGCCCGAACAGCGCCACGCAGCCGAGCAGCAGCAGGGCGGTGAGCAAGTACAGGATCCAGGGTGTTTGGGGTGTCTGCAGGCTCAGGCCGAACGCCGTCTTGAAATCGGTCAGGCCGTTGGCGCCACCGGTATAACCTTGCTGGCCGATGATCAGGATCGACATGATCGACGCCAGAGACAGCGTGATGATGGAAAAATACACGCCGCCTACGCGTTTCTTGAAGTAGGCGTAGCTGAACGCAAACGCCAGCAGCGGGGGGATGATCAGAATCGCCGCGATGGTGAAGGTCGCCGACTCGAAGGGTTTCCACCACCAGGGCAACGCCTCGACGCTGTTCCAGATCATGAAGTCGGGCAGGGCCGATCCGTAGAAGGCCGCCAGGGCGCTGGCCGCTTCATCGTTGGCGGTCGCTTCCAGTTTGAGGTACATGGCCATCATGTAGCTGCCCAGGCCGAAGAAGATGCCCTGGCCGAGGCTCAGGATGCCGCCGTAGCCCCAGATCAGCACCATGCCCAGGGCGCAGAACGCCAGGCTGAGGTACTTGCCGGCCAGCCCGAGGCGAAAGTCGCCCAGGCTCAGCGGCAGGACGACCAACAACAGGATCGACAGCCAGATCAGGCCATGTCGCTCGATCAGCGGCAACCAGCCGGCATTGAGCCAGCGCCGAGCACGCGAGGGTGCCTGTGGCCGGGTATTTGTCATGTCGTTCATCTCAACGTCTCACTTTCGCGGCAAACAGGCCGTTGGGGCGGAAGAACAGCAGCACGATTACCACCATCAGGGTGATCGCCTTGGCCATGGAGCCGGTGGTCAGATACTCCAGCGATATCTGCGTCTGGCCGATGGCGAAGGCGGAGAGAAAGGTGCCGAGCAGGCTTTCGACGCCGCCAAACACGACGACGATGAAGGTGTCCACCAGGTACTGCTGGCCGCTCATCGGCCCCGTCGAAGCGAGCATGGTGAACGAGCTGCCGGCGATCCCGGCCAAGCCGCAGCTCAGGGCGAATGTCACGGAATCGACGCGCGCGGTGTTGATGCCCGCAGCACCGGCCATCGCACGGTTCTGGGTCACCGCGCGGATACGCAGCCCCCAGCGACTGCGGTAGAGGAACAGGAACACCGCAGCGGCGATGACGAACGTCAGGCCAATGATGAAAATCCGGTTGAGCGGCAGTTCCAGAGTCTCGCTGAGGCTCCAGGCACCCTGCAGCCATTCCACGGTCGGCACGCTGACTTCCTTGGGGCCGAACACTTGGCGAAACACTTGTTGCAGCACCAGCGACAGGCCCCAGGTGGCCAGCAAGGTGTCCAGCGGGCGGTTGTACATAAAGCGGATGAAGCAGCGTTCGAGCAGGAGGCCGAAGGCAAAGGTCACCACGAAGGCGACACCGATGCCGATGATGAAGTACCAGCCCATGAGCTCGGGGAAGTAGCGCTGGAACACCAGTGATGTGACGTAGGTCATGTACGCCCCCATCGCCATCAGCTCGCCGTGGGCCATGTTGATGACCCCCATCAGGCCAAAGGCGATGGTCAGCCCCAGCGCCATCAGCACCAATACCGAGAACAGTGAGAAGCCACTGAACACCTGCATGATCAGAATATCGAGAGTCATTGCGTCACTACCTGTCGCTGCACATGGGCGAACCCGTTTCAGAACCTCGGGGTGGCCGCAGGCGCGAGGTGAGTCGCGCCTGGCCTCGCTTTACAGTTTCGGGAAGGGATTGGGTTCAATCGGCGCGGACTCGTAGATCACGTCGACCTGGCCCTCGGCGTTGATGGTGCCGATGCGCGCACGCTTCCACAGGTGGTGGTTGTCCTTGTGCACCTTGACCTCGCCTTCAGGCGCATCGAGGGTCATCTCCGAAGACGCTGCAATCACTGCCGCCGCATCGAAGCTGCCGGCTTTCTCCACGGCGTTCTTCCACAGGTAAACCGCGGTGTAGGCGGCAGCCATCGGGTCGCCTACCACGCGGTTGTCGCCGTAGCGCGCCTTGAACGCAGCGACGAATTTTTCGTTGACCGGGTTCTTCAGGCTCTGGAAGTAGCTCATGCAGGTCAGAAACCCGAGGAGGTTTTCGGCGCCGATACCGGTGACTTCCTCTTCGGTAACGGCCAGCGCCATCAGGGTCTGGTTGCTGCTGTCGATGCCGGCGGCCTTGAGCTGTTTGTAGAAGGCAACATTGGAGCCGCCGACGACGGTCGACAGGATGATGTCGGGCTTGGCCGCCTTGATCTTGTTGATGACCGAAGAGAACTCGATGCTGCCCAGGGGCAGATAGTCCTCGCCGACGATCGAGCCTCCATGCTTGCTCACCGAGGCACGGGCGAGCTTGTTCGTGGTCCGTGGCCAGATGTAGTCGGAACCGATCAGGTAGACGCTCTTGCCCTTGTTGGCCATCAGCCAGCCAACCGCGGCCAGGGTTTGCTGCGAGGCTTCGGCACCGGTGTAGATGATGGCCGGGGATTTCTCCAATCCTTCGTAGAAGGTCGGGTAGTACAGCAGGCCCTTGTTACGCTCGAATACCGGCAGCACGGCTTTGCGCGAGGCCGACGTGTAGGCGCCGAAAGTGGCCACCACATGATCGCTTTCCAGCAGCTTGCGTGCCTTTTCCGCGAAGGTCGGCCAATCGCTTGCACCGTCTTCGATGATCGGCTCGATGGTCTTGCCCAGCACGCCGCCACTGGCATTGATTTCATCGATGGCGAGCTTTTCCGCGTCCACCACCGAGGCTTCACTCATGGCCATGGTGCCGGTGAGCGAATGGATGATCCCCATCTTGACGGTTTCTGCTGCCTGCGCCTGATTGACCAGAGAAAACGGCAACAGGCTGAAGGCCCCCAGCAGCAGGGCGTGCTTGATCAAACGGCGCTTGTCGTATTGCATCTCATTTTTCCCCTTGAATGAAAAAAGCCCGACGTCCCGGCTAAACGAATAACCGGGAGGTCAGGCTTCTTGTGCCGAATCTGGCGGGACAACTGTGTCCAAGCCAGTCGTACGTCAGGCGCCTCCCTACTTGCCAAGTGGGCGTAGGGCAGACAGCCAGCGCGATGTCTCGAGAGGGTGAGTGCAAGGGGGGTGCCAATTATCAGAGATGGCCTGATCAGGGGCTATCTTGAGCAACCCGCGTCATTCCCTGCATTAATTGCACGCCCGACTGGCGTTGCGCCCCCTTGGTGCAAGGCTGGTGGCGGCGCACCAAAAGCGTGAGTGCTTCACGGCGGCGACGGGTGCTGGTTCGTGCCGCCAATCATCAGCGCGCCCATGGCTGGGCTCGACGCAGCGATCGTTGAAAAGGGCAGTGGCCCACAATCTGCATAGGGGCAGTACCCTCGCAGGGTTCCTTGTCACACGCCCATTTCCGGCAGGTGTGGAAGGCCCCTCGCATGACCGGCCTCGACAGCGCAGTCGCGCCGGTTTCAGGCACAGATAGCCTGATTGCAGCCGTTAATCCACGGCCAGCGTTCTCCGACTTTTTGCATGATGACTCTTTGCCGAGGGCTCGTATCCTGACGGATGCCGGGCGTTCGGTCTCCGAACAAGGTTGATAGGCATGGTGATCCGCATAGGCGGTGTGTTTTCCGATACCGGCGTCACGGCAGCCGCCGAGCGCTCGACAATGCGCGGCGCACAATTCGCGATCGAGCAGATCAATGCAGCCGGTGGAGTAGGGGGGCAGCCTCTGGAGCTGATCACCCGCAATCCCGATTCGACCCCAGCGCTGTATGCCATGCATCTCGAATCGTTGATCCGCGAGGAAAACCTGCGCTTCTTCTTCGGCTGCTACACCTCTGCTGCGCGCAAGGCCGCACTGCCAATCGTGGAACGCTACGACGCACTGCTGATGTACCCGGTGTACTACGAAGGCTTCGAGTACTCACGCAACATCATCTACACCGGTGCGACACCCAATCACAACACTGTGCCGCTGGGCAATTACATGCTCGATCACTTCGGCAACCGGGTCTTGATGATTGGCTCCGAATACGTTTATCCCTATGAGACCAACCGGCTGATGAGCGACCTGTTGTACGAACGGGGAGGCATCAAGCTCGGCGAATATTACCTGCCGCTGAAGAACGCTCGGCCCGAAGACTTCGCCAAGCTCATGGCCAAGGCCAGGGAACTGAAACCGTCCTTCATCTTCTCCACTGTCGTGGGCGAATCCATGGCGCACTTGTACCAGGCCTATGCCGATGCCGGTTTCGATCCGGCCAGCATGCCGATCGCCAGCCTGACCGCCAGCGAGACCGACATCAAGCAGATGGGCGTTCATCTGGGCACGGGGCACATATCGGCGGCGACCTACTTTCAGTCGGTCGACAGCGCAGTCAACCACCAATGCATCGCAGAGTATCGCGCCTTGTTTGGCCAGGAGCAGGTCACCGACCGCTGCTGGGAAGCCGCCTACTTTCAGACCCATCTATTGGCCAAGGCGATTCTCATCGCAGGCAGCACCGAGGTCGATGACGTGCTGCAAGCGATGCGCGGCCTGGAGTTCGAGGCGCCGCAAGGACGCGTGCGCGTCGATCCGCACAACCATCACACCTACCTGTTTTCACGCATCGGGCGGGCCAACGCCGAGGGCCAGTTCGACATCCTCTATGAAAGCCAGGGCGCCCTCAAACCCGATCCCTACGCCATTGCGCCACGCTTGAATGACTGGCGCTCCGGGAGCGCGTTATGACCCTGCGCGCGGCCAAGAAACGGCAACGCGCTGACAGCAGCGCAGGGATCAAGGACCTGCGCGACATCAGCGTGCTCGTGGTGCACCCGGATGACGAGGACGGCCGCAACCTGACTGCGCAACTGCAGCGCATCGGTTGTCAGGTACGCGTGCAATGGCCAATTCCCGAGCGACTCAATGCCGAGGTCGACGTGATCGTGCTTGCGGTATCCCCGGAAAGCCTGTCGACCAAAACACCCTGGCTGCTGCATGCCAGCACGCCACCGATCATCCCGGTGATCGCCTATGAAAATCCGATCATCGTCGAGGCCTTGCTGCAGCTCAATGCCTGCTCGGTGATCCCGTCGCCGGTTCGCTCGTTCGGCCTGCTCACGGCATTGGCGCTGACCTTGAGTCAATCGCGCAAGGCGCGTGAGCGGGAAAAGCACGTCAAGCGGCTGGAGGGACGGATGGCCGTGATACGCACCGTGCAGCAAGCCAAGATCATCCTGATCGAAACCAAGGGCATGTCGGAAATCGACGCCTACAACGCCTTGCGCGATCAGGCCATGGCCAAGCGCGAACCGGTGGAAAAGATCGCCGAGGCGCTGGTCAAGGCCCACGAGTTGTTTCAACAAACCTGATTCTGAGCGTCCGGCCCAGTGGGCCGGACCCTCTTTCTGCGCGCTGGCGGCCATACGCCCTGATTCGGCAAGTATGGGGCCCCGCGCGGCGGCCGGCCTGGACAACGGGGTCCTCCGGAGCGAGCCGTACCTGCGCAAGCGCGTAACTGGCTCGAGTCAATGGTTGCGTGCCTGATCACGGCAGCCTTTAACCAATACCTGGAGACCCCCACATGACCGTGAAACGCCCGAGCAAGGCTGATTTTCTGATTGCAGCGCAAGACCATGGTTACCACCTGAGCGACGCACAGATGGCGTCTTTTCTCTCCTTGGCCGATGAGACCCTGAGCTCGTACGAAGCCATCGACGCGCTTTATGCCGCAACGGTGGCGCAGCAACCACCGCAGCGCGAATACAGCAAGGTGGCGGACACCGATAATCTGCATGGTGCCTGGTACGTGAAAACCCAGATCAGAGGAGCGGCCCAAGGCCCCTTGGCGGGCAAGACCGTGGTGATCAAGGACAACGTTTCCGTGGCCGGCGTGCCAATGGCCAACGGCTCGCTAAGCCTGGACGGTTACATCCCGGCAGAAGATGCGACCGTGGTCAAACGCCTGCTCGCCGCTGGTGCGACCGTGGTAGGCAAGTCGGTGTGCGAGGACCTGTGCTTCTCCGGCGCCAGCTTCACCGCCGCCAGTGGGCCGGTGAAAAATCCCTGGGATCCCACCCGCAATGCCGGCGGCTCCTCCAGCGGCAGTGCCGTGCTGGTCGCTCTCGAGGAAGTCGACATGGCGATTGGCGGGGATCAGGGCGGATCGATCCGCATGCCCTCGGCCTGGAGCGGCATTGTCGGCCACAAGCCCACCTACGGCTTGGTGCCTTACACCGGGGCCTTCCCGATCGAACGAACCATCGATCACGTCGGCCCGATGGCCAATAGCGTGCGTGACGTGGCCGTGATGCTCGATGTCATCGCAGGGGCCGATGGTCTCGACTCGCGGCAGAAGAACCCACCTGCCGTCGCCTGTGTGGCCGCCCTGGATCAGGGCGTAGCAGGGCTGCGAGTCGGCGTGTTGCGTGAAGGCTTCGCGATTCCCGGCGTATCCCAGACCGAGGTGGATGCTCAGGTCAAGGCAGCGGTTGCCCAACTGCAGAGCCTTGGCGCGACGGTAGGCGAGGCCAGCGCCCCTTGGCATTCGGGCGTGGCGTTGGACATCTGGAATGTCATCGCCACCGATGGCGCGGCGTATCAGATGCTGCAAGGCAACGGCTACGGCATGAACGTGGATGGCTATTACGATCCGGACATCATGAGCTACTTCGGCGCCAAGCGTCGTGAGCATGCCGATGCGTTGTCCAGCAGCGTTCGGGCCGTGGCCTTGACCGGCCACTACAGCCTGAAGAACCTGCACGGCGCCTACTACGCCAAGGCGCGCATGCTGGTGCCAGAACTCACTCGCCAATACGACGAGGCGTTCAAGCATTTCGATGTGCTGGTGATGCCGACCATGCCCTTCGTGGCGACTACCTTGACCGCCGCCGAGGCACCGATCGAAGAGTACGTCCACAGCGCGCTGAACATGCTGAGCAACACCGCGCCGTTCGACCTCACCGGCCACCCGGCGACCTCGATTCCCACAGGTCTGGCTGACGGCTTGCCGGTGGCGATGATGATCGTCGCGCCACGCTTCAAGGACGCCCTGGCCTTGCGCGTGGCTCAAGCCTATGAGCAAGCCCGTGGTCCATTCCCTAAACCGCCGAGCCGTTGAATCAACAGCGTCAGTCCCCCTTTATCAGCATTCAGGAGTGTTTCATGCAACCAACTCAATCGATACGACTTTCTCTGGGCGCAGCCTTGTGCCTGATACCGGTATTCGCATTTGCCCATCCGGGACATGGTGACTCGGGCCTGATGGCGGGTGTGGGGCACCCCTTGGGCGGAATGGATCACTTGCTGGCCATGTTCGCAATCGGTCTCTGGGCCGCGCAACAAAAGGGCAAGGCGTGCTGGATGCTGCCCGTCACCTTCGTCGGCGGCATGTTGCTTGGTGGCCTGCTGGGGTTCGATGGGTTCGCCATTGCGTACCTGGAAACCGGCATCGCGGCATCGGTGCTCACCCTGGGCTTGCTGGTCGCTATGGCGGCGCGCCCACCGGTAGCGTTTGCTCTGGGCATTACAGGCCTATTCGGGCTGGCTCACGGCATGGCCCATGGGCTCGAATTGCCGGAAATGAGCAGCCCAGCGGCTTATGCGATCGGTTTCGTGATCGCGACCTCAGCCCTGCATGCTGCCGGTTATGCGCTGGCACGCTGGTTTCCGATCAAGGCGGCCGTGCTGACCCGAGTGCTCGGGGTGGCTTCAGCGGGGGCAGGAGTCGCCTTGTTGGCAGGTTGATCTCGGCTGACAGGCCCCTGACAACAGGCCAACGCCGATTCCTACGCGATCATCGAACACAGCGCTATAAACACCGAAACCTGCGGTGATCTGATCATTTTCGATCAGATCACCGTTGGAAAAAATCGATGGCGGCCGGTAGAGCGCGTCATCGCTCACCTGGCCGAGCAGGGCGTGGCGGTGGAAGAGGACCTGGTTGCGCGCACCGGCGTCACTGGCCCAACGGGATCCGTAAATTTCCTCGATCCGGAGGCAATCTGACTAAAGTGAGCAGTTATCTCGCTTAGGTGCGATATCTGTCTTGCAGTTGCAGATCAACGTGCTGGGCGCTTGTACGGAGGGTGCGCTATGGCGCAAAAACGCAACGGAAAAACAGCCTCTTCGGGAAAAATCTTGAACCGCAACGGCTCTATACAGGTCAGGTTCTAGTACCAAATTACTAAACTGGTACCGAACTCATGATCAAGAAATGCCTGTTCCCCGCTGCCGGTTACGGCACCCGCTTCCTTCCCGCTACCAAGTCGATGCCCAAGGAAATGCTCCCGGTGGTCGACACCCCGTTGATCCAGTACGGCGTCGAAGAAGCACTCCAGGCCGGGCTCAATGAAATCGCCATCGTCACCGGTCGCGGCAAGCGCTCGCTGGAGGACCACTTCGACATCAGCTACGAGCTGGAGCACGAAATTTCCAACACCGGTAAGGAAAAATCCCTCAGTGGCGTTCGTCACCTGATCGATCAGTGCACTTTCTCCTACACCCGCCAGGTGGAGATGAAGGGCCTTGGTCACGCCATTCTCACCGGTCGCTCGCTGATCGGTGACCAGGCGTTCGCCGTGGTGCTGGCCGATGACCTGTGTCTGAACCTCGATGGCGACGGCGTGCTGACGCAGATGGTCAAACTCTACGAACAGTTCCGTTGCTCCATCGTCGCCATCCAGGAGGTGCCGATGGAGGAGGTCTCGCGCTACGGCGTCATCTCCGGCGAAGCACTGCGTGACGACATCTTTCGCATCGACAGCATGGTGGAAAAACCCAACCCGGAGGACGCGCCGTCGAACCTGGCGATCATCGGTCGCTACATCCTCACACCCGATATCTTCGAACTGATCGAGCAGACCGAGCCGGGCAAGAGCGGTGAAATCCAGATCACCGATGCCTTGATGAAACAGGCCCAGCAGGGCTGCGTGCTGGCCTACAAGTTCAAGGGCCGCCGTTTCGATTGTGGCTCGGCTGAGGGTTATGTGCAGGCCACCAACTTCTGCTTCGAGAATCGCCACAAGACCCATCCGGTGACTGCCAGCCCGCAACTCAAGGCCGTCTGAGCGGCTGACCAGGCGCCAGCGCTGGCTGGTAACGCGCCGATGCCGGTGAAAAAAGCCTGAACGACTCGGGAGTGGGTTTGCCTGATTTCAAGTAGAGGCAATAACGCCTCGCGAGTCATTATCAGGAGGTACCAGCAATGGCGACCAGCAAAAATCCGGGTAACTTCGCAAACGATCGTCAAAAGGCGTCCGAAGCCGGCCGTAAAGGCGGTCACAACAGCGGCGGCAATTTCGCCAATGACCGCCAGAGGGCATCGGAAGCCGGGCGCAAGGGTGGTCAGAAGAGGCAGGCATCCAGAGACTCGTGACCACTCGGCCAAGGCCCGCGCTCTGCGGGCCTTGGCGTTTCTGCTACCGCGTCGCCAAGTGCGACGCTTGTCAGCTGGCGTGACGCAGCGCCTCCAGCAACTCCTGCTTGCGCATGCGTGAGCGCCCGACAAGGTCGCGCTTGCGTGCCAGTTCCATCAATTCCATGCGGGTCATGCTCTCCAGTGTTCGGCCTGGTCTGGGCACCCCTTGGCGGGTTTTCACTGCGCGCCGGGCAGAGGACTCGCGTGCCGTCTGCTTGCTCGCCGCACTGGTGGAGCGCCCAGATCCGCCAGGCTTGTCGCCGCCGCCGGACTGTTTGTTGACCGTGGCCCAGGCGCGTGCTTCGGCCTCGTCTTCAGGGACACCACGGGCCTTGTAGCTGTCTTCGATGTGTTCGGCTTTGCGCTTCTGCTTGGCGGTGTATTTCGCTTTGCTTCCTCGGGGCATGCTGGATTCCTCCACGATGTGACAGGGTCAAAGGGAAGAAGCCCGGCGCCCTAGCTTGGTTCCCCTGGCCGGATAGGCGGCGCAAGAAAACCATCGAACCTCTGCAGTTCTGATCGCTCAGATCAAGGAACACTCGCACCTGGATCGCGCTATGGACGTCAGCGAACGCATTCTTGCCACCCTGATCATGGAGTTCTCCGACCTCGGCCAGGTCGAGCACATGACCCGTGCCACCTTGCGCCTATTGCTGGCGACGGTGCTCGGCGGTTTGCTCGGTTACGAGCGCGAGGTTACCGGCAAGGCGGCGGGGATGCGCACGCATATGCTGGTATGCGTCGGCGCGGCAATTTTCGTCATGGCGCTGGAGCAGGATGGCGGTGACGGCGACGCCATGAGCCGGGTCATCCAGGGCGTCGCCGCCGGCATCGGTTTCGTCTGCGCCGGCACCATTCTCAAGGGCCAGCGCATGTCCGACGTGCATGGCCTGACCACCGCCGCCGGGCTCTGGACCGCAGCCGCAATTGGCGTGGCAGTGGGGCTGGGGCGTGAGGCGACAGCGGTACTGGCGACAGTGCTGGTGCTCACCGTGCTACACATCATTCCGCTGATATTCGTGCCCGGTGGCAATGACAAGGCCCCCTAGCAGGGGGCGCTGAGAACACTCGCGCCGTCTTTGAATTGTTGTAGGCCCACGAGTGCGCTCGGGCGTCTGCGGCACGCTCAGCGCTGGACGCGATGAGTCGGGCTGGCGCGTTCTCTCTTCGGCTGCAGGATACGGGTGACCTGTACGTTTCTGAATTCACTGGGCCACTCGAAGGTGTGAAGGGCACTGAGATAGAAACGAGCCTGGTAGGGCGTGAGTTGCTCGCGGTCAGACTCGACTTCCACACTGTGCGAGCGGTCGTGCAGGGTGTAGCTGATCAGGTGCAATGGCTTGGCCATCTCATACCTCCAGTTTTGCTGAATGATGTGAGATAGACCGGCCTGACGCGCCTGCAAGTTCCCACCATCCGCCGGGCGGTAGGGCGCGCGGAGTTTTAGGTGTAGCGCGGACGTCTTGCTGATGCCACTTAGCCGGGTAGCGTTTCGACCGGCTGTTCGCTGCGCTTGCACAGGGCTTTTGCACGTTTCTCCAGTGCCACGTAGAGGGCGCTGGTCACCAGCAGTGGCAGCAGGTAATACAGCACACGGTAGGCGATCAGCGCGGCGATCAGGCTGGACTGGCTGTGCTGACGCTGCAACAGCGCGAGAAACATGGCCTCCAGCACACCGAGCCCGGCAGGAACACGCGCCACGAACGCAATCATCGCGCTGATCAGCAGCGCCCCCAGTACCGAGGTATAGGCGGCGCCGTCCGGCAACAGCCAATAGAGCAGCGCGGCCATCAGCGACCAGTTGCTTGCGCCGAGGCACAGTTGCAGCAAGGCTATACGCGGCGAGGGCAGGGTGACGGAGCGCTCGCGCAGGTGCCAGACGCGCTGGCGGGAAAACGCGCAGATTCCGACGTAGGCGCTGACCAGCCCGAGCAGGGCAAAACCAAGCAGCTGCAAGCCGATCATGCTCAACTTCCAGTTGGCCGGCAGCTCTATCAGGCGCAGAGAGAAGATCACCCCGGCCAGCATCATGCAGCTGGTCCAGTGAGTCAGCAGGCCGAGGCTGAGAATGCGCGTCACCGTCGAGGTGCCGAGGCCAAGGCGCATGTACAAGCGGTATTGCATCGCCACACTGCCCATCCAGGTGGCGAAATTGAGCGTGAAGGCGTGACAGATCATCGCCACCGGCAGAACTTGGCGCGCAGGTAGGTGATGGCGACTGTACTTTCGGCCGAGCAGGTCGTAACCGCCGAACGCCAGGTAGCTGGCGAGCGTGATCAGCGTCCCCAGCAACAGGGTCTGCGGGCTGTAAGCGCTCAGCGCCTGACGCACTTCCCCCCAGTCCAGATTGCGCAGCGAGGTATACAGCAGCGTGGATATGGCCAGAAGAAGCAACAGGGTGAGTGCGCGTTTACCCCAGCGCATCCAGGGGGTGTTCAGAGCGCCATTCATCCTGTCTTTTCCTCTTGATTGCTGCCTGCCTTGTCGGCTTGTTCCAGCGGTTTCAGGTTCTTGCGGTGTGCCGGCAGGCGAGGGGTGAAAAGTGAATGCGCAGGGTCGCTTGCGGACGAAGTCATCAGGTGATGCGTATATGCCAAGGTGCCTGTATGCGCCGATGTCGTGCTGAAAACTCCCACGATTTGATTGGCCGTTGAGATGACGGACCGTTGCAAATAAAGGCTCGACCTTTTCTGCAGCGTTATCGCTTCATGAATACTGTTCACCTTTCACACGGCATTGAATTAGCCAAGCCGTTGTCTTCATTAAAAAATGTTCACTTCAAACACTCATCTCGCCCCCAATGAATGTCTCTCGATGTCGTCATCAATGGCCAAGCAACTGGTCGAGCATATGCCGCCAGATAGAATTTCAACTTGTAGCTGTCGCCCTTCTGATTGGTCGTGAACATTGCAATGAAAAGCACGCTCGTTGTGAGCAGGGCCTATATGCATGTCGACAACCACCCGTTGAATCGCTTGGACAAGCACGGGTATCGGTCATGTATAAGCCGCAAATACCAGACGCGAGTCTCATGATCAGTTAGAAAGAGTGGTTGGACTTGATCACGTCAATCGTCATGTTGCCGGGTATGTCATTGCCGACCTCATGGGCGAGGTCAGGGTAAATATCCTGGCAGGTCAGAATCGAGCGACTGAACTCGGAGGATGCATCGAGGTTGGCGGCGGACTGCTCGCCCTGGGCACAACCCTGGCAGAGAGGCTCAACCAATGTCTCGCTTTGTACCTGATAGCAGTTCGCGTCGATCTCCTGTAACGAGCGCTGCATGGTCTGAGCGCCAGGCTGCGATACTGGAAGCATTACCGCCAGCGCAGGAGGCTGAAAGGGCTGCCAGATCAGCAACACCACCAGGCAGGTCGAGCCAGCCACGTAGGGCCATTCGTACATCAGCTGGTGCCGGTAGGGCATATGCCTTCTGATCCTTCCCTGCAGCTCTTCAGGCTTGTGACGGGCTAACTCTGAGTCGTTGCGTCTGGACATTTGCGCACCTCCTCATTTCTTGGTGAGTTTTCTCATGGACCATAAACGAGAGAGACGCGTACGGAAGAGCGGTTCACGCGAGTAGGTAGGTAACTGCGTGGTACTGCAGTGCTTGACCGCTTCATTGATCGACTCCGCATCTTCATCCAGCGTCATGTCGAAATGAATCAGGCGAATGAACTCCTGCATCGAACAACTGGCATCGAGTACACGCACCAAGCGGCGCTGTTCACCGGCAACGGTCAGTACGACGCTGCCGTCTGGGCGTGGGGTCATGGCAACTTCGTAATCGGCCAGCGCCGATCTGATACTTTCCAAGTCATGTTTCATCTGGCTCTCCTTAATAGCGCCCTTGAAACATAACGGCGTATCCAGTGCATACCAACAGTTGGGACGATTGGTAAAAAGAAATTCCAAAGTGACATCATGTACTGAAGTTATACAAGATGGTCTTCGCGGTGCTGATCAGGGAGAGAAATTCCCGCAACCCCATTACCCTGATCATTGTTTTATTGTTTGAGCACAGTATGTTGCGCCGGAAAACAGACTCACTGTTTCACAGCGACAGAAAAAATACTTTGAACCAAACTCATGGTGCAGTTTCGCGAAGCAGGAATATGCCCCTGAAAAACTTGAATAAAGCTTGTACGAGGCATGGGCCTGGCTAAAGGGAATCCTCCGCTCCTTCTCGCGCCTGACGACGCCAGATCCGTGTCAGCCAACGCCAACTGATCCAACCAGCCGCCGCGAGGTAGACCAGACTGCCCGGCACCCACATCAACAGCCCCGCCAGTTGCTGGTCTTCCAGGGAGCGGGACTCACCATAGAAGGGCGTATTACCGAAAGTGAGCAGGGCGCCGAGAAGGCCGGTGTGCATCAATGTCAGCAGAATGGCCATCAGCGCGTGTGGGACTTGCCGTGGGTTGGCGCGCAGGCAGGACCACCAGAACAGCCAGGCGCTGAATAGGAAGCAGGCATGTTCGATGGCGTGCCACCAGGTATTGTCCAGTGCCAGCGTGTACAGGCTGGGTGTGTGCCAGACCCAGATCATCGCACCGTGCAGCATGGCCAGGGCCATCGGGTAGCGGCCGCTGCGCAGAATTGCCTCGGACACCGGGGCCATCCAGCCACCGAGCATCGCCCGCCATTGCGGCAGCGGTCGTGCCAGCGCCCACAGTGGGGCGATGACGATCATGAACAGCATGTGCTGGACCATGTGCAGGCTGGTGCTGGTTTCCGCCCAATCGTCGATGGGACCGAACACCGCGAGCACGGTGATGATCATCGCCAGGTGCATCCACAGCGCTTCTCGTCCGTGCGGGCGTACCCTGCGACAGCCAAGGATATACAGCAGCCAGGCAGCGCCGAGCAGCAGAGCGCTCAACAACAATGGAGCGCGCTCATTGAGCTGCAGGTGGCCGTCCAGCAGGCCATGGGCGGCGGCGCTGCCGGGTAGAAGGAGCAGGGCTGCGGTCATCAAATGCATGGCGGCAGGCTCAGCGTTGGCAGGGCAACGAAGACGGTGGCGATGGCGCCGATCAGGTTCACACCTGCGGCCAGGCGTGCCACGAAGCGGGCCGACAGGCTTTCACGCGTACGCCTGGCGGCACGTCGAAACAGCCAGGCCAAACCCAGCAACGCGATCACGGTTACCTGGCTGAACAGGGCGAGCAGAGCGTTCAGCCAGGTCCATTGGCCTTGCTCTGGATCAGGAGGCGCCAGTGCGCAACCAATCGACAGCCCGCCGTACAGCACGACGAACCAGAGGCTCCAGAGCACCAGCCCAAGGCCAATGTGGATGGGGTTGTAGGGCGAGCTTAGCGGCTGCATCAAACGCCTCCGAAGGTCGTCGGGAACAGCACCACGCTGCAGTAGGTGATCCACATCACGGCCAGGTTGTATTGCCAGAGTTGTTCCACCACCAGCGGTTCATAGGGTGTGCGCCTGGATACGTAGCCGTGATGCACACGCAACGCCTGTAGTGCACTGAGAATGGTCGCCAGCGCTCCATGCGCGAAGCTGTAGACGAGCATCACCACGATCACTGCATCATGCGCGGTTGCGCGCGGCGCCAGGTCGCCCGCCACGAGCGCCCAGAGCAGCAGCCCGGCGTGCAACGCGCCCAGCAGCGCCGTCCCAACAAAACAGGCGATCAAGGCAGCAGGTTCCCCCTGGCCCTGACGCAGGCGCCGCAATACAGGCCGCTGCCAGAGCACGGCAATACTGAGCAATACGGCGCTGGCCAGAAGCAGGCGCTGATCCATTACCAGATCGTCCGGCACCAGCCAGTTCGGCGACACTGTCCACAGATAGAACCAGCCGAACAGCAGCGACAGGTACAAGGCACCATTGGCCAGCAGGGTGACGCCCATGCCCCACAGCCCGGGGCCATCGCAGGTGCGCGAGTGCAGGGGCGGCTCGCCGGGCTGCACGCGGGCGTCCGGCGCTGCCAACGGGTGCGCGCCGTTCTCCCAGCTCCAGCGCAGCAGTACCAGCACCGCGACAATGCTGGCAGCCAGCGCAACCCAGTAGAACTTGCTCAGCAGCCCCAGGCAGGTGATGGCGATGAACGTCGCCGCCGCGAATGGCAACCAGCTATTGCCGGGCAAGTGAATGATTTCGCGAACCTTGCCGGTCAGCGGCTCCACGCCCCAGGTTTCGCGCCGGCCGTGGTCGATCACGGTCAAGGCGAACTCGCCACGGTCGATACGTTCTTCCAGATCAGGCAGCGCCCACATCGGGTGGCGCGTGCGCACCGGCGGCAGGCTGACGAAGTTGTAGGGGCTGGGCGGCAGATGAGTGCTCCACTCCAGAGTGTCCGCGCCCCAGGGGTTCTTCGCGGCCTTCTGGCCGAAGCGAAAGTGCAGCACGATATCGAGCAGCACCGTGGCGATGCCGATGGCCATGATGAAGCTGCCGATCGACGAGATCAGGTTGGGTAAATCCCAGCCGAGGCCGGACTGGTAGGTGTAGATGCGCCGTGGCATGCCCATCAGCCCGGTCCAGTGCATGATCAGGAAGGTCAGGTTGAAACCGATGAACACCAGCCAGAAGCCCCATTTGCCGAGGCGCACCGACGGCATGCGCCCGGAAAAGTGTGGCAGCCAGTAATAGATGCCAGCCAGTAGCGGGAAGAACATGCCGCCCACCAGCACGTAGTGCATGTGCGCCACCACGAAGTGGGTGTCGTGCACCTGCCAGTCGAACGGCACCAGCGCCAACATCACGCCGGTCAGGCCGCCGCAGACGAAGATCACCAGAAATCCCACCAGCCACAGCATTGGCACGTGATACAGCGGCCGGCCGATCCACAGCGTTGCGATCCAGGCGAACACCTGGATGCCGGTCGGAATTGCCACCAGCATGCTTGCCGCAGAGAAGAACGCCTGCGCCAGTTGCGGAATGCCCACGGTGAACATGTGGTGAACCCACAGGCCGAAGCTGATGAAGCCGGTGGTGAGGATCGCCAGCACCACCCAGCGATAGCCCACCAGCGGCCGCTGGCAGAACACCGGCAACAGGGTCGAGACGATACCTGCTGCGGGCAGGAAGATGATGTACACCTCGGGATGGCCGAACAGCCAGAACAGGTGCTGCCAGAGAATCGGGTCACCGCCGCGCGCGACTTCGAAGAACGGCAGGCCCGCGGCGCGCTCCAGTTCCAGCAGGATGCTGCCGAGAATCAAGGGCGGAAAGCCGACCACGATCATCATGGCCATGACCAGGATGTACCAGGCGTAGATCGGCATCTTGTTCAGCGACATGCCTTCGGCGCGGGTGCGCAGGATCGACACCACCAGTTCGACACCGGCCGATACCGCAGAGATCTCCACGAAGGTGATGCCGATCAGCCAAAAGTCCGAGTTCGGCCCTGGCGTATGCACCGCGCTGGACAGCGGCGTGTACATGAACCAGCCGGCCTTCGGCGCGATGCCCAGCAGCAGACTGGCGCACAGAATCAACCCGCCGAACAGATAGCACCAGTAGCCCAGCGCCGACAGCCTTGGGAATACCAGGTCGCGCGCGCCGAGCATTTTCGGAATCAGGTAGACCGCCAGGCCCTCCATCATCGGCACGGCGAACAGGAACATCATCACCGTGCCGTGCATGGTGAACACCTGGTTGTAGATGTCCGGCTCGAGAAATTCGTAGCCCGGTATCGCCAACTGCGTGCGCACCAGCATCGCCAGCAAACCGCCGAACAGGAAGAAGCCCAACCCGGTAAGCATGAAGCGGATGCCGACGGTGGTGTGGTTGACGATGGTCAGCGACTTCCAGCCGCGCGGGTTGCCCCATACCGCGTTGAACTGATCGTGCAATTGTTCCTGGGCGACTACCTGATCGTTGCTTGGCGTACTCACGGGCGCAGGGTCTCCAGCCAGTCGGCGATGGCACTGAGGTGATCGGGGTCCAGATGGTCATGCAACGGCATGGCATTGCCGGGTTTGAGTCGCTGATGCTCTTGCAGCCAGTGCAACAGAGCCCCCGGCTTGTTGCTGACGACGCCGGCGCCCAGGGAGGCTCGGGCGCCGATGTCGCTGAGGTCCGGCGCGCGGGCTCCGTCGCTGACGCCCGCCACGCGATGACACTGGCCGCAGTGAGCCGCGAAGGTGTCGCCGGCAGGGCCGGGCAGGGCGCTGATCTGTTGTTCGCGGCGCGCCTGCAACCAGTTGGCGAAGTCTTCTTCTTCGTGAGCCTGTACATCGAGAATCATGTGGGTGTGCTGCGTGCCACAGAACTCCGAGCACTGGCCGCGGAACGTGCCTGGCTGGTCGGCCTGCAGGCGGATGCGATTGTCGCGGCCGGGGATCATGTCGATCTTGCCGCCCAGGCGCGGCACCCAGAAGGAGTGGATGACGTCGGCGCTGGTGACGTCGAGGTCCACCGGCCGACCGACCGGTAGATGCAGCTGGTTGGCGGTGACCACGCCGCTGTCCGGATACCGCACCTCCCACCACCATTGATGACCGACCACCTCGATGCGCATGGGCTGCTCGCCAGCCAGCGGCAAGGGCAGCATGCGATGGCCGATGGGAATACCGAACAGCAGCAGAAGCAGGACACTCACAGTCGGCAACAGCAGCCCGCCACCGACCAGCCAGCGCAGCGTCAGTTGCCGCGCCCGGACGTCATCGACCGGCGAGCTTTTGCGGCGCATGGCATGCAGCCACAGCGCCGTGACCACGATCAGCACCAGCGTGGCGAAGGCGCACATCGCCCACCACAGCATCGCCACTTCTCGCGCCATCGGCCCCGCCGGGTCGAGCGCCGATTGCGGCCCCTCGCAGGCAACCAGAAACGGAACTGCCAGCGTCAGCGTGGTCAACTTGAAACAGGGGGACAGCCAGCCGCGCCCCTGTTTCCGCACATCACTTATCTGCACAGGGAGGCCCGGATGGCCGAAATAAAGGAAGTCATCGTCAGTCGCGCCGCCATCGCCGGGCACCCGCTGCACCCGATGATGATCCACTTTCCCGTCGCCGCACTGCTTGGCCTGGTTGCAACGGATATCGCCTACCTGCTGCTGGCCGAACCGTTCTGGGCCCGCGCCAGTCTCTGGCTGGCGGGTGTCGGCGCTTTCGGTGGCTGGATCGCCAGTCTGGCCGGGCTGGTCGACTTGCTCACGGTCAGCAGCATTCGGCGCAAGATCACCGCCTGGTGCCACGCCATCATCGCGGTGATGATGCTGTCGCTGGCATCGCTGAACTGGCTGCTGCGCTATGCCGGGCCGGAGCAGGGCATGGAGCGCTGGGGGTTGTACCTGTCGCTGCTCACGGCCGCGCTGATCGGTCTGGCGGCTTATCTCGGTGGACGCCTGGTGTACGAGCATGGCGTGGGCGTCGATACCCGCTGAAGCGTCCGGCTCCGGTTTGCCAGCTACTGGGGGGTAGAGAGAGCAGGGCAGGCCGGGCATGTTCAGGCGGTCTCCGTGGTCAGAATGGCTTGGCTAGCACCAGCCAGAGCGTGGCGCCGATCGATGCGCTCAACAGCAGGCCGATCAGTAGGCAGTCGCGCCGCAGCGCGGCTTCAGCGATGCGTTCGCGGCGCAGAATCAGTACGCCGCACAGCGCGTGGCAGAGCACCATCGCCGCGACGGTGGTGAGCTTGACGATCAACCAGGGGGCGAATATCGACTCACGTAGAAACAGCGCCGTGCCTGAACCGATGGCCAGCAAGGCAGCCGGGGTAGCGAGCAGGTTGAACACCGTGCGCGTGAGCTGGGGGTGGTCGCGATAGAACCCGTCATCGCTGCTGCGCGCGCTGGCGGCAATCATCGCCGGCAGGTACAGCAGTGCACCGCACCAGCCGATCAGCGCCATGAAATGCAGCAGTTTGAGCAGTGGCATCGATGCTCTCCCGTGCGTCCGTTCGTTCCGAGCACGTGGCCCTGGTGGGCAGGCCACGACGTTGTGACTGCCTGGCTGGATGTGAGTTCGGCTGCTCTGCCGAGTAAGCCGCTGTCGCCTCCCGAATGGAAAAAGAACGAACCGCCGCAAATGAGGAGAAGGGCGACGCTGCGGCGATCCGGGGAAGCAAGAGGCGCGCTCGATTTGTCACCGATGCCCGGCACGCTCCCCTGGTAGAAGAGTTCGCGACTCGCCCTGCGTTCAAGCTTTTTGTCAGGACGATGACAAGCGCCATAGCCTGACTGCCGACAGGAATATTCCCTGAACGATCAGCGCAGCCTGCACGTCGGAAACCATGTACGCCCCATGACGGGACATACCATCAAGCAATGGCCGCTAACTCGGCCTGGAGGCAATTCATGGCTCTCACAGACGATCGCAAAGATCTGGTACGCACCCTCAACAAGCTGATCGAAACCTGCAAGGACGGCGAGGCGGGCTTCAAGGTGTGCGCCGAAGACGTCAAACGACCCGACATGAAGCAGCTTTTCTCGCAACGTTCGCGGCAATGCGCCGACGCCGCGGAAGAACTGCAACGGGCTGTGCTGGAGCTCGGTGGCGAGCCCGAGGACAGCACCAGCACCGGCGCAGACCTGCACCGCCGCTGGGTCGACCTGAAATCACTGGTTACCGGCAAGGACGAAGAGGCGATTCTCAACGAAGCCGAGCGTGGTGAAGATGTGGCCAAGGAGCGCTACAGCGAAGCCCTGACCCAGAACCTGCCACCGCAAGTTCGCAGTCTGGTCGAGCGCCAGTACCAGGGTGTGTTGCGTAATCACAATGAAGTCAGGGCAATGCGTGACGCAGCACGCGCCAAGAGCTGATTCCATCTACCGGGTGCCGCGGACGCCGCGCGCCCCCGGTGTGATTGCCACGCATAGAAGAGCCATGGGGGAGGCGTCTGCATGCCAACCTTGGACAAGACCATCACTCAGCTCAACCACCTTCTGATGAGCTGTCACGATGCTCGCCTGAGTTATCGGCGACTGGCTGGCAGAGCGAGCACATCCGAGCAGCAGCGTCTTTTCAACGAACGCGAACAGCAATGCTCGGCGTTGATCGACTGCTTGCACGCGCAGATCCTGACCTACGGCGGCCGCCCAGCGCAGCACCTGAGCCTGCTGGACGCTCTGCGCCATGGCTGGAGAAGTTTTACTGTCTTGCTGCTGCCAGAGCTTGGGCGAACACGCATACGGGCTGCCTTGCGTAACGAGCAACGGATACGCCATGGCGTCGAGCAGGTGTTCGCAGAGCAGTTGTCGCCACGCTTTCGTCAGCAGTTGCAGGAACACATAAGCCTCAGCGTCGACTTCGAAAGCCGTGTCAGGGCGAAGCTGGAAATGTAGAGGAGGGCGCCTGTCAGGTTTTACGCCGTGTCTCGGCATTGACCGCGTTATGCCTTAAAATAGCCGGTTGCCGAAAGAACCGTCATGGCCATAGCCATGAAGGGCTTTCATCCTTACAGATAAGTACGGTGAAGATGAACAAGCCTTTCATTTCGCTGTGCCCAGAAATTACTCGGGCACATGCACTG
>Ga0070754_10000114_pt1 | contig 86406 bp, 67 predicted proteins | sample VirMetDEL_Sep_01_FD_75181 | JGI IMG/M metagenome (GOLD analysis project Ga0070754, IMG submission 75181) | Aqueous microbial communities from the Delaware River and Bay under freshwater to marine salinity gradient to study organic matter... | ecosystem: Environmental > Aquatic > Marine >...
AAAGACACCATTGCTGGCTTCAAAGGCATCCTCAACGGTGACTACGACCACCTGCCAGAACAAGCGTTCTACATGGTCGGCGGCATCGAAGAAGCGATCGAGAAAGCCAAGAAACTGTAATCCCGGCGCCCGGCAACGGGCGCTCATCAGGTTGAGGCAATCAGATGGCTATGACAGTCCATTGCGATATCGTCAGCGCGGAAGGGCAAATCTTCTCCGGTCTGGTAGAAATGGTGATTGCACACGGCGAACTCGGTGACCTGGGTATTGCCATGGGCCACGCGCCATTGATCACCGGTTTGAAGCCAGGTCCGATCACTCTGACCAAGCAAGGCGGGGAACGGGAGGTGTTTTACATCTCCGGTGGTTTCCTCGAGGTTCAGCCGAACATGGTCACGGTACTTGCCGACACCGTGCAACGTGCTGCTGACCTGGATGAAGCCTCCGCTCAGGCTGCCGTCAAGGCTGCTGAGAAGGCCCTGAACGAAAGAGGCGCAGATTTCGACTACGGTTCTGCTGCCGCTCGTCTGGCCGAGGCCGCAGCTCAGCTGCGTACCGTCCAGCAGATCCGCAAGAAGTTTGGCGGCTAAGCCGTTACGCCTCATGCGTGATTGATTAAAAAGGGTAGCCTCGGCTACCCTTTTTCTTTTTTTGCAAAACACTTCTCTGGTCTGAAGCCGGACAGCCCAGGATTGGTAGCCATTCATGTCTCTAGAAATCGTCATTCTCGCCGCTGGCCAGGGCACCCGCATGCGGTCGGCCTTGCCCAAAGTGCTGCACCCGGTGGCCGGTAACTCCATGCTTGGCCATGTTATCCACAGCGCCCGGCAACTGGCCCCGCAACGCATCCACGTCGTCATCGGCCACGGTGCCGATGTGGTGCGTGAACGCCTGGCCGCGGATGACCTGAATTTCGTATTGCAAGACAAGCAACTGGGCACCGGCCACGCTACCGCCCAAGCCGTGCCGTTCATCAAAGCCGACACGGTGCTGATCCTCTACGGCGACGTGCCCCTGATCGAAGTGGAAACTCTGCAGCGCCTGCTCAAGCACGTCGTGCCCGGCCAGATGGGCCTGCTCACCGTCGAACTGGATGACCCTACCGGCTACGGCCGCATCGTGCGCAACGCCGACGGCAAGGTCGCCGCTATCGTCGAGCACAAGGACGCCAGCGACGCCCAACGCGCCATCACCGAAGGCAACACCGGGATTCTCGCAGTGCCGGCCAATCGCCTGGCGGACTGGATGAGCCGTTTGTCCAACAACAACGCCCAGGGCGAGTACTACCTGACCGACGTGATCGAAATGGCCGTCAACGATGGCTTGCTGGTCGCCACCGAACAGCCCCACGACCCGATGGAAGTGCAGGGCGCCAACGACCGCAAGCAACTCGCCGAACTGGAGCGTCACTACCAACTGCGCGAAGGCCGCCGCCTGATGGCCCAGGGCGTGACCCTGCGCGACCCGGCGCGCTTCGATGTGCTCGGTGAAGTCACCGTGGGCCGGGATGTGCTGATCGACATCAACGTGATTCTTGAAGGTCGTGTGATCATCGAAGACGACGTGGTGATCGGGCCGAACTGCGTGATCAAGGACAGCACCCTGCGCAAGGGCGTGGAGATCAAGGCCAACAGCCATCTCGACGGTGCGGTGATGGGCGAGGGCAGCGATGCCGGCCCATTTGCGCGCCTGCGTCCCGGCAGCGTGTTGGAAGCCAAGGCCCATGTGGGTAACTTTGTCGAATTGAAAAACGCCCATCTGGGCGAAGGCGCCAAGGCCGGCCACCTGACGTACCTGGGCGATGCGGTGATCGGCGCGCGGACCAACGTCGGCGCCGGCACCATCACCTGCAATTACGATAGTGCCAACAAGTATCAGACGACGATTGGTGAAGACGTATTCATCGGCTCCAATAACTCGCTGGTTGCACCTGTAACCATCGGTGATGGCTCAAACACCGCAGCGGGTTCAACCATCAATCAGGATGTGGATAAGTCCCAGCTTGCCGTGGCCCGCGCCCGTCAGCGCAACATCGACGGTTGGAAACGCCCGGTGAAAATCAAAAAGAGCTGAGTTATCCACAGTCTTATCAGCAACAAATAGCCAATGTGGGAGGGGGCTTGCCCCCGATGGCGACGGTCCAGTCAAAGCACTTAATGACTGACACACTGCTATCGGGGGCAAGCCCCCTCCCACATTAGCCCTTCGCCAGTTTCAAAAATTTGCGGCATGCTGCTTGACGATCTTTCGCCAATAGGTTTTTATTGCCTTCGTTATCTTTCGAAACGAAACATAAAGTCACCATGTCGAAACGAAATACACCCCAACGACGCCACAACATCCTGACCTTGCTCAATCAACTGGGCGAAGTCAGCGTGGATGAATTGGCCAAGCGTTTCGAAACCTCGGAAGTCACCATCCGCAAGGACCTGGCCGCCCTCGAAAGCAACGGCCTGCTGCTACGCCGTTACGGTGGCGCGATCACCATGCCCCAGGAGCTCGTCGGCGACCCTGCCCAGCCGATCTCGGTCTACAAGCGCGCCATCGCACGTGCCGCCGTGATGCGCCTGCGCGAACACGCACGCATCATCATCGACAGCGGCAGCACCACCGCCGCCATGATCCCCGAACTGGGCCACCAGCCCGGCCTGGTGGTGATGACCAACTCCCTGCACGTGGCCCGCGCCTTGAGCGAGCTGGAACACGAGCCGGTGCTGTTGATGACCGGCGGCACCTGGGACCCGCATTCGGACTCGTTCCAGGGCCAGGTCGCCGAGCAGGTGCTGCGTTCCTACGACTTTGATCAACTGTTCATCGGCGCCGACGGCATCGATCTGCAGCGCGGCACCACCACGTTCAACGAACTGCTGGGCCTGAGCCGCGTGATGGCCGAGGTTGCCCGTGAAGTGGTGGTAATGGTCGAGTCCGACAAGATCGGCCGCAAGATTCCCAACCTGGAACTGCCCTGGAGCAGCGTCCATACCCTGATCACCGATGATCGCCTGCCGCATGAGGCCCGCGACCAGATCCAAGCCCGCGGCATTACGCTGATATGCGCGGCAATCATCTAGGAGAAACACCATGTGTGGCATTGTTGGCGCAGTCGCTGAACGTAACATCACCCCCATCCTGATCGAAGGCCTCAAACGCCTGGAATACCGCGGCTATGACAGCGCCGGTGTGGCGGTCTTCACCAACGCCGGCAAGCTGGAGCGCCTGCGTCGTCCGGGCAAGGTCAGCGAGTTGGACCAGGCCCTGGCCGGCGAACCGCTGGTCGGTCGCCTGGGCATCGCCCACACCCGTTGGGCCACCCACGGTGCGCCGTGCGAACGTAACGCCCACCCGCACTTCTCTGGCGACGTGGCCGTGGTACACAACGGCATCATCGAAAACCACGAAGCGCTGCGTGAACAGTTGAAGAGCCTGGGTTACGTGTTCACCTCGGACACCGACACCGAAGTCATCGCCCACCTGCTCAACCACAAGCTCAAGGACCACAACGACCTGACCGCCGCCCTCAAGGCCACGGTCAAGGAACTGCACGGCGCCTACGGCCTGGCCGTGATCTGCGCGAGCCAACCCGACCGCGTGGTTGCCGCACGCAGTGGCAGCCCGCTGGTGATCGGCCTGGGCCTGGGGGAAAACTTCCTCGCCTCCGACCAACTGGCCCTGCGCCAGGTCACCGACCGCTTCATGTACCTGGAAGAAGGCGATATTGCCGACATCCGCCGTGACAGCGTGGCGATCTGGGACGTAAACGGCAATTCCGTCGAGCGCGAAGCCGTGCAATACCGCGACGGCGCCGAAGCGGCCGACAAGGGCGCGTTCCGCCACTTCATGCTCAAGGAAATCCACGAGCAACCGGCCGTGGTGCAACGCACCCTGGAAGGTCGCCTTGGCGACAAGCAAGTGCTGGTCAACGCCTTCGGCCCGCAAGCCGCCGAGCTGTTCGCCAAGGTGCGCAATGTCCAGATCGTGGCCTGCGGCACCAGCTACCACGCCGGGATGGTTGCGCGTTACTGGCTGGAAGAACTGGCCGGCATCCCGTGCCAGGTCGAAGTCGCCAGCGAATTCCGCTACCGCAAGGTGGTGGTGCAGCCCGACAGCCTGTTCGTGACCATCTCGCAGTCCGGCGAAACCGCCGACACCCTGGCTGCCCTGCGTAACGCCAAAGAGCTGGGCTTCCTCGCCAGCCTGGCGATCTGCAACGTCAGCATCAGCTCCTGGTCCGTGAGTCCGACCTGACCCTGCTGACCCAGGCCGGTCGCGAAATCGGCGTGGCCTCCACCAAAGCCTTCACCACCCAACTGGTCGGCTTGCTGCTGCTGACCCTGTCCCTGGGCCAAGTGCGCGGCACCCTGGCCCCCGGCGTCGAAGCCACCCTGGTGGAAGAACTGCGCCGCCTGCCGACCCGCCTCGGCGAAGCGCTGGCGATGGACAGCACCGTAGAAAAAGTCGCCGAGCTGTTCGCCGACAAGAACCACACCCTGTTCCTCGGCCGTGGCGCGCAATACCCGGTGGCGATGGAAGGCTCCCTGAAGCTCAAGGAAATTTCGTACATCCACGCCGAAGCCTACCCGGCCGGCGAACTGAAACACGGCCCATTGGCCCTGGTGGATGACGACATGCCGGTGGTCACCGTCGCGCCGAACAACGAACTGCTGGAGAAGCTCAAGTCCAACCTGCAGGAAGTGCGCGCCCGCGGCGGCCAACTGATCGTCTTCGCCGACGAGAAAGCCGGCATGGTCAATGGCGAAGGCACCCACGTCATCAACATGCCGCACATCCACGACACCCTGTCGCCGATCCTCTACACCATCCCGCTGCAATTGCTGTCGTACTACGTCGCCGTGCTCAAGGGCACCGACGTTGACCAGCCGCGCAACCTGGCGAAGTCGGTGACGGTGGAGTAATACGGCTGGCGCCGGAAGGCCCGTCTGGTTTCAGACAATCACTGCCAAAAGCCCCTGATCTCAGGGGCTTTTCTTTTTTATGTGTATCCACCACATACCCTATTTTGGATTGTGATCTGGCTAAATATTCGTCTATAGAGATGCCTCAGCAGCATTTGCGGGGCAGAGCCTCGTCAGCACTGAAGTCTTTGAGACCGCACCGTTGTTCGGTGGCGTTAGCGAAGCGACGTAGCATTTTGATTGCACCCTCACGGGCTTCTTTCGATAAGTCAGATGCGAGATTGCGAGCCTCTGCGACTAAATCCGATCGAATACTTTCATAAAGCGTCACGCCTTCGGGCGTCACGGTGATCGCCAGCGCGCGGCCGTCAGTGGCATCTGGTACGCGGCAAACCAGCCCCTGTTTTGCAAGCGAATCGACTAACCGGCTCGCGTTGCTCTTGTCGAGAAAAAGCTCACTGGCCAACGATTGAACGCGAACCGGCCCAGCCTTTATCACATGCTCAAGCGCATAGCATTGAGTGACGGACAGGCCTTCGCAGCAGCTGCGATCTCTGTCACGAAACTGGTAGACCCTAACCAAGTGACTCAGGGCTTCGTAAAGCTGTTCGGCATCCTGGTCGATCTGATCAATGTTTGGCATAGCACTCGGCTCGCAATTCCGGGAAAACGCTAATACCACCTTAGCAGGCGCAGCGACACATTTTTCTGGGCATAAGCGCCTGCGAAATTGTTCAATTATATTAGTTGCGGGCCGCAACGTATTTTGCGATTGTGAAGTGCGGGCACAACTTGCAGGCCTTTCAGAGGCGGTTCCGGTAACGCGGGGAGGTACATGGATGTTGGTCGAAGCGCTTAGGACGAAAACACGCTCCCGGTTACGGAACCTAGGGAGCCGTGTCTCCATTCCTCTCCCTGTCGCGATGTTGCTGGGTGCGATTCTGATCCCTCTTCTTGCCGGCACCAACAGCAGTGACGTGTTCCAATCGCTGAGCAAAGGATTCGCAAACAACCTTGGCTATTTCGCCATCGTCATCCTGAGCGCGTTTTTCATTGCCGGCTGGATCTCGACGCAAGAAAGTGCGTCCTTCGGAAAATTCGGCATCTCTCTGTCACCCTTGCTGGGTGCTGGCATGGTTTGTCCCGATACAGCCTATGCGTCTCTTGCTCCCATTGCCGGGCAACACCGCAAGTACATTGCAATCGGATGCTACTCGGGATTCAAGCTGTTAATGCCCGCGGGCCCGCTGATCATTGGGATTGGGTTAGGGGCCAACACGCATGACCCAAAGTTTCTGTATCTAGGGTTGCTGCTGACAGTCGTCACCTGGGTTGTCGGGACGGTCTGGACGTACTGGACGACCCGCACAGATTGTTCATCACCCAACGATTCGACTGATCCCACCGTGCCTCACGACTCGGTTATCAAGGTGATCCTGCCTCTGGCTGTATTTTTCCTGCTCCTGATCACCGGCTACGCCATTCCAAAGAACCAGCACTCCATCATCGAGTTCTTCACTACTCCCGCCGGTGCGCTGATCGCCACATCGTTGTTGATTGCGCTTAGCTGCAAACCTGGTGAGGTTCAAGATCTGCTGTCCAAAGCGATGCGTAGAACCAGCCCGTTATTGTTCACCATCGGTTGTGCGTCTGCTTTGGGCCAAGCCCTCGGTTTGGTGCTTCCCAAGGAACTGATTCAGCACGCATTCAGCGCGTCGGGCAGCACCACGCATATTTTGGTTGGGGTGTTCCTGCTGGCTGCGGTATTCAAAACACTGAATGGCTCTTCCCTTGCGACCTTTGCCGCCATCCCTCCTGTTCTCTCTCCAATCCTTGCGTCTGGCGCGGTGGACTTGATGAGCGTCACATTCGCCGTCTGTCTGGGATCGTTCGTCGCCATTCTCCCTAACGACAGCTATTACTGGCTGGTCAAATCGGACGCCTTTCCCGAATACAGCACCGGCAGGTATATGCGTTTGATGACCGCCGGTTCAGTTCTACAAGCATTGATCGGTCTGGCGGTTCTTCTGCTGATATCGCCTTAACTTCGAACGCCTACAAAACCAACGGCGATCTCGAGCCACCGAATCGTCGTGCCTGAACTCAAAGAGAAAGAGAATGGAGTACTTGGTCGCCATGAATTACAACGTGAGGGTCGCTACACCCGCTGATGCCTCTGCCATTCAGGCTATCTATGCGCCGATGGTTTTGAACACAGCCATCTCGTTTGAGCTGACGCCACCAACTGTCGATGAAATGGCAGAGCGGATCGCCGCAACACTGCCGATGTATCCCTATCTGGTAGCCGAGATGAATGGCGATGTCGTTGGATACGCTTATGCAAGCCAGCATCGCGCTAGAGAAGCCTATCGCTGGTCGGTAGATGTCACCGTCTATGTCGACCCTGCCGTACACCGAAAAGGGGTTGGTCGTGCGCTTTATCAGCGGCTTCTACCGCTCCTCGAGAAACAGGGGTTTCATACGGCCTACGCCGGCATTGCCTTACCCAACGCGGGGAGCATCGGTATCCATGAAGCGCTCGGTTTTACCCATATCGGCACGTACCCTGAGGTTGGGTACAAGCACGGTCAATGGCATAGCGTTGGTTATTGGCGCAAACCACTTTGTGCAGTGACACCACCAATAGAAATCATCCCGTTCAGTGATGTAAAGGAAGAGTAGAGCAGCAAGAGAGGGCTGCCAGATGCTACTGCGCCAGCTTCGACATTGGTGTCTGCAGCCTCCAGGAGCTGATCGAGAATGCTGAAGCCTTCATGGTCGCGGATCATCAGGTGATTCACCAGGTCATTCGCATCTGACAAGCTGAAGACGGGCGTATTGGTTCCCAGCAAACAACCAAGTAGATTGCGAGTGTTTTAATTCTCTAGATCCACCGCCGGGTCTCCAGGCTCGACCCGGAACGGAAGCCCCCTACGAAAGGACGCGACATTCATGGACACTCCCTTCTGCCCAATCCACGCACGTTTGAACAATCGTCGCTTTACGGTCGCGAACAATGCCCACGGGCTATCCGGTGCCGGCACGGTGTTTCATTACCTTGTCGAAGGGGAGGCCATCTCCGGCTCTTACCAAGGCGGTCGAATCCGCGTGGGCACGCAGGTCGGGCGTGTGACAGGCGCCGATACCATCGAGTTGCTGTATCAATGCCTGACGCTTGAGGGCGAGTTGCTGGCCGGCTGGTCGCGTGGCACGGTGGGTGTGGATCAGGCCGGGCGTACCACCTTGAGCTTCGTTTGGGGATGGTTGTCGGGCGCGACGGGCGGTGGGGAGTCGAGTTACGTGGAGATCAGCGCCTAGCGGTCAGGCGCGTTCGCCCGCTCACGGCACAAACTCCACCCGCAGCGCCCGGCTCGCACTGCGGCCCTGATCGTCACTGACCCGCAAGCGGTACTCCCCCGACTTGCCCGGTCGCCAATTCAGCGTGGATTGCGGCGGGCCTTGGCCGATCAGGGTCTGGTCGGCAAACCAGTACAACGTCGTCGCGTCGCTGGCCGCGTTGGCATTCAGCGCAATGCTTTCCTGCGGTTGGGACAGGCGCAATTGATAGCTCACCTGGGTCAGCGGCGAACGGATCTGCGGGGCTTCGCTCTGGTCGCCGATGCGGTTGGGCTGGCAGTTTTTCATCACCGTAGGCGGCGTGCGTCGCGCCAGGCCGGCGGCGCGGTACAGGCGTTGTACGTCGCTGGGCCAGAACTCGAAGACTTCTTCGCGGGTGTACTGCGGGTCGAACGGCGGGCAGGCGGCTTTGCCGGTGCGGGTGTCGATCAGCACCGGGCGGTGCAGGTTGGACACGCGGATCGGCGAGACGCCGGGGATGTACCAGGTTTTGCGGGTCTGTGGGCACCAGCGGTTGGGCAATTCGCCGGAGGCCGCGCAGACGTCGATACGGATCAGCCCGGGCGGCGGCTTGTCGGGTTTGATCTGCACGTTGGGCAAGGCCAGGGGCAGGGCGTCGGCGATGCGGAAGAACAGCGGCGCGGCGGTCTTGGCGCCGATGAACGCCGGGTTCGGTCGCCCATCGAAGTTACCGACCCACACCACCAGCACGTAGGGGCCGACCAGCCCGGCACTCCATGCATCGTGGAAGCCCCAGGAGGTGCCGGTTTTCCAGGCGGTGCGCCAGTGCCGGCCGGGCAGGCCATCCGGGCGCGGGTTGCGGCGCAGCATGTCGCGCACCATGAAGGCGGCTTGAGGCGTCAGCAGCGCTGGGCCGCTGGCCTGGGGCTGTTCCTGTAAATAGCGCAACGGCCGCAGGTGCCCGTCGCCGGCCAGCATCAGGTACAGCCGCGCCAGCTCTTCGGGCGTCATCTCGCCGCCGCCGAGGGCCAGGGCCAGGCCGTAATGGCTTTCACCGCGCAGGCCCTTGATGCCGGCGCGTTGCAACAAGCCGTATAACGAAGGCGATTTCACCTGGCTGGCGAGCCACACGGCGGGGATATTGCGGCTACGGATCAACGCATCGCGCGCCGTCAGTGGCCCGACAAAACTGCCGTCGAAATTCTCCGGTTGGAAGTAGCCGAAGTTACTGGGTAAATCCTTGAGGATGCTCATGGGGTGGATCACCCCCTGGTCCAGCGCTAATCCATAGAGGAACGGTTTGAGCGTCGACCCCGGCGAACGCCGCGCCAGCACGCCATTGACCTGGCCATGGATGCCTGTGGATAAGTAATCCGCCGAGCCCACCAGTGCCTTGACGCTCTGGTCGCGGCTGTCGATCAGGATCGCCGTGGCGTTTTCCACCCCCGTGCCGCGCCGCTCGGCGATAAAGCCGCTGATCAAGCGTTCGAGCAATTGTTGCAAGGGCAGGTTGAGGGTGCTGTTCAGCTCGTTGCCGGGCTGGGACGCGAGCAACTGTTCGCTCAAGTGCGGCGCCAGAAACGCGATCTGCTGGCGGTTGCGCGCTTCCAGGGGCACGTCCAGCAGGCTGTCGTTGCGCGGGTCCTGTGGATAAGTTGCGCGCCAGTCGTTCATCAAGCGCTGCCGCGCGTTTTGCAACGAGGGCCCGAAGCGCGCGCGTCGCCCCGGCTGCTGGGGGATCACCGCCAGTGCCAGCGCTTCAGACAACGACAACTGCGCCGCCGCCTTGCCGAAGTAAATGCGACTCGCCGCCTCGGCGCCTTCGATATTGCCGCCCATGGGTGCCAGGTTCAGGTAGGCCTCAAGGATGTCGTGCTTGCTGTAACGCGCTTCCAGCCACAAGGCCAAGGCCATCTGTTGCAGCTTGCCCGGCACCTGGCGGGTGTTCAGATCCCACAAGCGCCGCGCCAGTTGCATGCTCAACGTCGAGCCGCCCTGGCGCTGGCCGCCGCTGTAAGTGGCCATGGCCGCACGCAGCAACGCCGGGGGATTGATCCCCGGGTGCCAGTAGAAATTACGGTCTTCCTTGAGCAGCAAGGCCTCGATCAATGACGGAGAAAACCTCTCCAGCGGTAGCCATAAGCGGTATTGCCCGTCATCCGCCAAGGTCATGCGCAACAGCGAGCCGTCATCGGCCAGCACCACCCTTGAGGATGTCACCGCCTGTTCCAGCGGAGCATGTGGCCACAGCCGCAGCCCCGCCAGCAGTACCGCCGCTGCCAGCAGCGGCGTCAGGCGTTTAAGGCTTGGTAATTTCAAGCTGGCCTACTTTGCCGCGCCCTTGCAGGGTGGTTTCGTACATGCCTTCGGCGTAGGCCGGTGGCGTATTGAAGGTACCGGCGTTGGTGGCGCGCACGCGGTACACGAAAGTGCCTACGTCACGCAGTGCGGTGCCGTACAACACCACCCGATCATCGCGCACGTCCACGTAGTCTGGCTGCCAGTTGCTCAGCTCGGTTTCGCCGATCGGCGCTTGCCAGGCGTCAGGCGTTTCGCTGTCTTCTACGTATTCCGCTTCCTCGCCTTCACTGTCATCGGTGCTGGCGGCTTCCGGCTCCGGCGGCAAGTTATACACAGGCTCGACGCCACCGGGCAGCAGGTCGACCACCGCCACTTGCTGCACTTGATCGCGGTCGGTCGCCCTCAGGCGCAGGCGCACCAGGAACTCATCGCCCACCGCGACTGTGTTTACCGGCTCGCCGTTGAGGTCGAGGTACTCGTGGATAATCTCCAGGCCGTTGGTGATCGGCTTGAGCTTGGCACCTTTATCAAAGCCGGCTTCGCTGAGCATGTAGAACGCTGCCGGGCCGTCGGATTTTTCCATCAGCAATTTTTGCGTGGCGCTCGGCACTGCGGCGCGCGGCGGTTGGCCGGCCATCTCCAGCAATTGTTGCTGTTTGTCGCCCAACCACGCGCTGGCCTTGAGGGTCATGTCGCTTTGTGCGCGCTGGCCGTAGTTATCCAGGGCGCGCAGTAACAGCGCCGCCGACAGCGAGTTGTAACGTTGCTCGTTAAGGCGCTTGCCGAGTTTATCCAGCAGCGCCGCCGGCACCTCGTCCAGCAGCTCGGGGAAATGCCGTGCCAGCAAGTGCAGGTGTTCGGCGTCATGCACCAACGGGTCGTAATACAGACCGTCGCTGTTCCACTTATCCACAAGCGAACGCCATGGAATCTTACGGAACAGCGTATCCGCCTGGCGATCCTGCTTGAGCAGCTTGTAGCTGGCGGCCAGGTAGGCGGCGCCCAGGTCGTTCTGCCAGGTGTCCTTGAAGTAGCGCTCGTAGCGCTCACGGATATCGCTCAAGGCGCCGCTCACCAGAATCCCCTGACGGCTCAGCAGGTAACTGGCGTAGGCACGGTTGCGCAATTCCGACAGGCCTTCGCTGGGGCCGTTGGCCAGGTCTGTCAGATAGGTATTGGCCCGTACCAGCAGGTCTTCCGGCACCGGCAGCCCGCGTTCCTTGGCTTCGATCAGGAAGTCGGTGGCGTACAGGCTGGCATATGGCGCTACGTCCGGGTTGGCCGCCCACAAACCGAAACCGCCGGCCTGGTTCTGGCGCTGGCGCAACATCCGCACCGCGCTGGCGAAGGCCTGTTCGGCCTCGGGCGCATTACCACCCCAGATCAACGCCGGCATGGCTTTGGACACCAACTGTTCGGTGCAGGCGTAGCCGTAGTCATCCAGGTAATGCTTGAGACCGTTGGCCCACACCAGTGGCGACGCCGCCACACCCAGTTGCACGTCGCGCAGTTGGCTGAACAGTTCGCGGGTGGGCTTGAGCTCTTTGCTGGCGCTGTCGAAACGGCCCAGGCTCAGGGCCACGCGGTGTTCGCTCAGAGGGCGGATCGAGGTGGTTTCCGCCACCTGAATGCGCTTGCCATTCGGCAACACGGCGATAAAGCGCAGATCTGCCGAGCCGAGGGTGTCGCCGACTTTGATCTTGAACTCGGCGGTGCCTTCCTTGCGCGGTTGCAGCGACAAGGTGCTGCCTTTGTCGCCCTGCACGTTGAGGCCGTTGCTGGTCTGCACTTCAAACTTCACATCCGCCGCCGCGTCGAGGTTGCTGAACACCCCGGCGCTCACGTTGAACACATCCCCCGGCGCGACGAAAGCCGGTACGTTTGGCGTGATCACTAGCGGCCCGCGCACCTCGGTAGTGGCCTCGCTGACGCCCACGCTGTCGGCATCCACCGCCACCGCGAACAGGTGCAGCTTGCCGTTGAAACTGTCCGGCACCTGGTAATGCAGCACGCTTTCACCGGCTGGCAAGTCCACCAGCCCGGACCACCAGGCCACAGGCGGCTGGTGTTTACGCTTGAACGGGTTGAGGTGATTGGCCAACGCGCCTTCGGTATCGCCACCGGGCGCGGCCCCACTGAGCAGGCGGCTGAATTCCGGCAGGATCAGGTCAAGAATCTGACTGGTGCCGACTTCCAGCGCACGTTTCTGGAAGAAGAAGCCCAGCGGGTCCGGCGTCTGGTAGCGCGCCACCTGCAGGATGCCTTCGTCCACCGCATACACCACCGCACGGCCCGGGCGGTCGGCGTTGACCTTGATATCCAGAGTCTGCCCCGGTTCGATCTGCGCCGGGCCGTCAACCTTCAATGGCATGCGCCGCGCATCCAGGTTGATGCTTAACGGCACCACGCCGTAGGACAGCGGGCTCATGTAGACCTCGGACGAACCGATGTCGCGCACAAACTGCACGTTGACGTAGGCATTGCCCTCAAGCCCTGCGGGCACGCGGATATGCTGCACACTGTTGGTGCTGTCGGCCTTGAACCACTGCTGGGTGTAGACCTTGTCACGCTCGATGGTGATCAGGCCCGCCCCGGTGTACGGCGCGCGGACACTGATGGCAATCTCATCCCCCGTTGCGTAACTGCGTTTATCCAGGCGCAGTTGCAGCTCGGCGTTGCGCTCCAGGGAGCGCGAGGTGTTGCCGCGCCCGGCCACGCTGTAGTCGATCTGGTTCAGCAGCTTGCCGTTGGCGTCCTTGAGTTGCAGGGTGAAATCGCCAGGGGTGGCGGTGTTCAGGGTTTGCTTGGCGCCGTCCTTGGTCATCACCAGCGGCGAGGCGGGCTGGCTGATGTTCTTGATCCGCGATTCGTATTTGTAGGTGCCGTTGGACTGCTTCACCAGCACCGAGACGTAGCGGTGCTCGACCACTTCGCTGGTCAGCCCGTCCACCGCCAGCGGCGTGAGATCCGGCGCGACGGCCAACCATTGCACCTGGCGCGGGGCGTCCTTGGCGACATACGACAGCGAGTCCTGACTTTTCACACCCACCAGGTAGGGCGCAGACGACACCAGCAACGCACTTTGCGCCGCCACATTGCGCCCGCCTTCGGCCTCGAACACCTGAGTCATTACCTGCAGGCGGTAAGTGCTGTTGGCGAAGCGTTGCAGGTTGAGGTCGAGCACGGCCTGGCCGTTGTCATCGACGGTGGTCTCGGCCAGGTCTTCGGTGCTGGCCTCTTCCAGCGCATCGTTGAGGCGGAAGCGGTAATCGGGGTAACGCTCGAACGCCGTGAGCGTCGGGCTCAGGGACATCTTCGCGGTCACGCGACGGCCGGCCGCCGGGGCGCCGAACAGGTGCATTGCGCTGACTTTGGCCACCACCTGCTCCGGTGGAATCCAGCCCGGCACTGGCGTGTCGTGCAGGCTCAGGCTGACTTTCATACGGTCCGGCTCGAAGTCGCGGACCTTGAAGCTGACACTGCCCAGGTCGGTGCGGGTCTGTTTCGCGCCGATCAGTTGCAAGGTCGCGGTGTAATCCCCGGCCGGGGCCACTTCGCTGCTGGGGAAATCAAAGGTTTCAAAACCGCTGGCGGACAGCTTCAGCGGCTGGCGAATCACTTCCAGGCCGCGAGGGTCGGTGATTTGCAGCTCCACCGGCAAGCCTTGCAGGGCGCCTTTCCAGTTGCCGCTGCGCACGATCATGCCCAGGTGCGCGGTTTCGCCGGGCCGGTACAGGCCACGGTCGGTGAACAGGTAGGCGCTGAGGCGATCGATCGCACCGTCTTCTTGCAAACCGCCTACGTCGAAGCGCGACAGATCCAGCTGTTGGGACTGACGGGCAATCGGCAGGAAGGATTGGTCATTACCGCGACTGACCACATACATCAGTGGCGTTTTCTCACGGCGCAGTTCATCGAGTTTGGCGAAATGCGCGTGGCCTTCGGCGTCGGTGTGGCCGCTGGCGACCGGCAGACCGTTACGGCCGATGATGTCGACTTGCGCGTCGGCCACCGGCGAACCGTTGCCGATGGACTGCACATACACGTCATGGCTGCCGTCGCTGGAGCGCTTGGCGATGATCCCGAGGTCTGTCACCACGATAAAGCGCAGGTCGCTGGTGCTGCTGCGGGAGTAGTCGAATGTGCGTTCGGCCGGGTCATCCTGTGGGCTGAGCTTGAGTACGAAAATACCGCGTCGGCCGCCGTTGGCGGTCAGGTAATGGCTGAGGTCGACGTTGTCGTAGACGGTTTTCGCCGGGTCGTTGGACGACAGCGGAATATCCAGCGACTGACGCTCGACCATGCGATCGAAGTACTCATTGCCGAAGTTCGGCCGTGCAAAGCTGCCGCTGCTCTGGTCCACCAAATGCTGCAACTGGTTGGGCAGCAGGCGAGCGATTTCCACATGGGCGCCGGGCACGCCACGGGCCATGAAACCCAGGCGTTTTTCGCCGGTGAGGCTGAGCAAGGCGCCGTCGGAGAGGAACTGCAACGTGCGCGGGTAGGCCGGCATGCTGATCAGCGACGCTGTGGGGTTTTTCGCCAGGTAGCCGCCGATGGCTTCCAGGTTGGCGGGCACGCGCACATACAGCGCACGACCGGCCGGGGCCTTGAACTTGAATGCGTGCAGGGTGTTGAGCGGTTCGACGCTGGGCACGTGGGTCAGGTTGACCTTGGTGCTGCGGGCCAGTAGGGCATCGTCGATGTCGTTGCTGTTATAGGGGCGCGTGTCGTCCTCGGCTTTTTCCGGTAGCAACCAGGCCTGGACCTTACCGGCGATGGTGTCATCGGCTACGGCGCTGGAACTGCTGAACATCAACACCGGCTCGGGTTCGCCGCGTTCGTTGTCGACAAAGCTCACTTCGGCAGCGGTAAACGTCAGGCGATAGCGACCGGGCACGGTGACTTCGGCCACCAATGGCGCGTTTCTGGCGTTGCCGCCGTCCCGGGCCTTGATGCCTTCGTCGAGCTTGGCGCTGACGGGCGTGCTTTCCAGCGGGGTGGCCAGGGCGGCGGAGCGTACATAGGCGTTGAGCTTGGTCTCGTCGAAGCTGATTTCCGGGCGATTGGGTAACTGGGCGTCGCGGTAGGCGAGGCCTTTGCCGAGAATGATCGAAACCCGCTTGCGTAGGCTTTCCTCGTCGACCGGGTGGGAAAAACGGAAAGTCGCCACCAGTTGTTTCAGCGTCGGGTTGGACGGGTCCTGATACAACTCGTTCTGCGAAAGGCTGGCGCGGAACGGTTGAGTGGAGAACTGGCCGCTGTACTGGCTGAGCAACACGCCGTCGGCGAGCAGGTTTTTCTTCGCCAGATCGAAGGTGTAATGGGTGTCGATGGGCCAGTCTTTTTCCGGCGTGAACAGCAATGTGCGGTCATCAGACCAGCGCCAGGCCCCGGCTACAGCGGGTTTAAGGGTAATGCCGGCGGTGACCGGCTTGCCGATCGCCGCCAGGGGCGCGACGGACTCGGCAAAACGCACCTGCAAGTTATCCACAACCGCGGGTTGCTGGGTGTAGTCGGTCAGGTTGGGTTTGTGCAGCGAATAACCCACGGTGTGCGGCTGCGGCAGGTTGGAGTACCACTGCCAGCCGTAGAACCCGGCGGCGGCCAGCAGCACCAGGCCCAACACTCCGCCCCCGGCCCGGCGCGGGTAAGCGCGGGCCTTGCTGCCCAGGTTCAGCACGCCCCGGCCGATGGCGCGTAGCCAGAACGGCGGCTGCCATTGGCCGAACAGGGCACCCACCACAGTTATTAACGCACCGAACAAACGGCGAAAGATCGTTTTTAACGTGTCGAACATGGTGAGCATCCCTGGCTAAGTGCGGCGTATCTTACACGCGTCTTTGCGACAAAAGATGAGGTCGATACGTCACATCAATGCCGAGCGTGCGGGAGCAAGCCCGCCCTCACATGTTGATCTTCGTCGGGCTTGAGGGCGGTGTCGGTCAGGTCCACCAGTAGCGCACAAGGTGGAAGAAAATCGGCGCCGCAAAGCACACCGAATCCAGCCGATCGAGCATTCCGCCGTGCCCCTCGATCATATGCCCCCAGTCCTTCACGCCACGGTCGCGTTTGATCGCCGACATCACAATGCCGCCGGCAAACCCCAGCAAGTTGATCAGCAGCGCAATCAGAAACGACTGCCACGGGTTGAACGGCGTGGTCCACCACAGCGCCGCGCCGATCAGCGAGGAGAGCAGGATGCCGCCGACAAAGCCTTCGACGGTTTTCGACGGCGACAAGTTGGGCGCAATCTTGTGTTTGCCGAACAGCTTGCCGCACACGTACTGCAACACGTCCGACAGTTGCACCACGATCACGAGGTAGGCGATCAGCAGCAGGTTGCGGCCTTCATAGCCGGGGATGTCGAGGGTGAGCAGGGCGGGCACGAAGGACACGCAGAACACTGCGATCATCAAGCCCCATTGCACCTTCGAGGCGCGCTCCAGGAAGTGTGTGCTGTCGCCGCCGAGGGAGGCGAGGATCGGCAGCAGCAGGAACACGTACACCGGGATGAAGATCGAGAACAGCCCGTACCAGTCGGCATAGATCAGCAGGTATTGCAGCGGCAGCGCCAGGTAGAACGCGGCCACCAGCGCCGGGTAGTCGCTGCGCCGGGTCGGGGTGAGGGTGAGGAATTCACGCAGGGCATAGAACGACACGGCATAGAACAGCACGATCACCGCGCCGGTGCCGAGCCAGAAGGCGATGCCGATCATCACCACCATCACCCACCAGGCGTTGATGCGGGCGTTGAGGTTGTCGATCACCGCATTCGGCGTGCCACGGCTGCGCAGCTTGAGGATCAGGCCGATCAGCGAGGCGAGTACCAGGATCGCGCCGATTCCGCCGAACAGCATCAGGGTTTGGCTATCCATCTCAGGAATGCTCCGGGGCGAGGGCGAGCAGGGCGTCGCGGGTGCGGGCTAGGAAGGCGGCTTTGTCTTCGCCTTCTTCCAATTGCAGTGGCGCGCCGAAGCTGGTGGTACACAGCAGAGGCAGCGGCAGGACGCGGCCCTTGGGCATGACGCGGTTGAGGTTGGCAATCCACACGGGGATCAATTCGGCCTGTGGGTAACTTTTTGCCAGGTGATACAGGCCGCTTTTAAACGGCAGCAAGCCGTCTTCCAGATTGCGCGTGCCTTCGGGAAAGATGATCAGCGAGTCGCCGCCTTCCAGTGCGGCGAGCATGGGCTGCAAGGGGTTATCCACAGGGTCTTTGCGCTCGCGGTCGATCAACACGCCGTTGAACACGCGGTGGATGATGTAGCGGCGCAGCGCACTGTTGTTCCAGTAGTCGCTGCCGGCCACCGGGCGCGTGAATTTGCGCAGGTTCTGCGGCAGCGATGCCCACAGCAACACGAAGTCGCCGTGGCTGCTGTGGTTGGCGAAGTAGATGCGTTGCACCGGCACCGGCGCGCAGCCCAGCCACAGGCTGCGGGCGCCGGTGACGGTGCGGGCCATCGAGGTAATCAGGGTGGCGACCACGGGTTCGAACATGGGAATTCCTTATCCGGCGAAAGGTAGCCAAGGGCTGGCGAGAATCACGCCCAGGGTCAACAGCACTTGCGCGCCCAGCAGCCAGGCTTGCTTGCGCAGCAGTTTGAGGGCGCCGCGACGGCGTTCGGTCCAGGGTCGGCCGGCGCGTTTGGGCGACTGCAGGCCGAGGGTTTGCAGGGCCTGGTCGAGGTCCGGGGTGCGTTCGGTGTTACGGGCGAGCAGGGCGAACAGGTCGGCATCGAAGGCCACGCGCAGCGCCCAGTACTTTTGCAGCAGGCCGAGGATAATCATCCACAGGCTGAGCAGCAGGCAGATCGGCGCGATGCTGGCCATCAGCAGTTGCGCCAGGCCGAACAACACGCCCAGCAGCGTCAGGCCTGTGGATAACTGATCCAGTGAGCGGCCGCGGCGCAGCAGGCTGGCGACGACCTGGAGTTCCATATCAGCAGGCATGGGGCAAGGCCTCCAAAGCATGGCGATGAGCGGGATGCAGGACCACCTGGGTCCGCGCTGTACGAATAATAGCCAGTGCCTGATCCACCGTGGCGGCGCGCCCGCTGTGCAGCAGCCAGGCCGCCACAGCGGTGGCGCTGCGCGAATAGCCAAGGGCGCAGCACACCAGCACCGGGCCGCTGGCGCGCAGGCGTTCGATGGCTTGCGCGGCTTGCAGGCATTCGGCGGGGGTCGGCGCGATCAGGTCGAGGACGGGGACGCTTTGATAGGCACGGCCCTGTGGATTAATCGGCAATTCTGCGCACAGATCGACGATGGCCTTGAATGAACCTTGCTCGCGCACGGTAGGAAGCCGACCGAGCGAGACGTTATCCACAATCAGGTCGGGCTGTGGATGCGTGCGCGTCCACAGCCGTGAATTGAGCCACGCCGCTGCCAGATACGGCGCATACAGCCAGCGCGCCGCGGGGGTCAGTCGACCGTCGGCACGCTTCTGGAAACCTGGCGCGCCGAGGACGACGTAATTCGCCATGATCAGCCCCAGGGACAGCGCCGGCCACAGCAGCCATAGCCACCACCCGCCGTAAGTCAGCGCGAGGATGAACAGCCCCAGCGCGCCCAGGCCGTAGCGCAACCCCAGGCGCCAGTGCGTGGAATCACGGGTCAGCCGCGCATTCAGCAGCGGGCTCGGATGTTCCAGCGGCCACAGCCACACGCACAGCCAACCCGCCAGGGCACCTGTGGGTAAGTCGATAAAGTGGTGTTGATAAGTGGTCAGCACTGAAACCCCGATCAACCCGAACCAGCCATGCACCAGCCAGCGCCAGGCGCCCTGGGTGTGGCGTTGGTACATGATCCACAGGATCACCAGCAGCGCGATATGCAGCGACGGCGCCTGGTTGAACGGTTTATCGAAACCGGCCAGCACGGCAAACAGCCAGCCGAACACGCCATCCAGCTCCGGCCGTTCGAAGGTGAAGCGCAGCGGCCAGATCAGGAAGCAACTCACGGCGATCAGCTGCGCACTCAGCAGGCGCAGCGCATGTTGCTTCAGTTCATGGCGGCTGTTGGGCAGCAGCAGGGAGAAACCGTAGAGCAGGTCGATGGTCCAGTAGGGCACGATGGTCCAGGCCCAGAACGGCATGTGGGTTTCCCAATCGAACACCAGTGTGCCGACGTCGCTGCGCTGGCTGGTGACCCATGTGGCAAAGCCGTAGGTGCTGAAAAACAGCGGGGCCAACAGCAACAGCCACAGGAACGCGGGCTTTAACAGGCCGGGTTCGCGCATGTTCAGATCTTCTGTGCCAGGGATACGGTAAAGATGCCCCACTCATCCACCCGCTGGGTGATCTTGCGGAAACCGGCGGCTTGCACCAGTTGATCCATTTCCGCCTGACTGCGCCGGCGCATCACCCAGGCCTGGCCCTGGCGATGGCTGGTCAATGCGCGGGCGATCAGTTCCAACTGCGGGTGCCATGGCTGGCCGGTGTAGACCAGATAACCGCCGGGCTCCACGGCTTCGGCCAGGCCCGCCAGCGAACCGCCGACCATGGCGTTGTCGGCAAACAGTTCATATAACCCGGAGACCACCGCCAGCGTCGGCTTGGGCGCCAGCGCTGCCAGGTCCGCACGGTCGAACGCATCGGCTTTGATGAACTGCGCAATCTCGCCCAGGCCTTTCTCGCGGATCAACGCGCCACCGTCGCGCACGTTGATGTCGCTGTAGTCGCGCAGCAGGATCGATTCCGGCAGCGGCGAAACGCCCTGCAAGGCTTCGAGAATGTAACGACCGTGGCCGGCGGCGATATCGACGATACGCACTTCGCGATCATCGGTGCGCAGCGTGGCCATGGCCAGGCGCAGCAGCTCTTCGACGTTCAGCTTGCGCTGGCGAATGCCGCGCCAGCCGATGGAGTTGAGGTAATTGGTGTCGATCATCCGCCCCAGCGCGCCTTTGCCGGTGGGCGTGTTGCGGTACACGTAGTCCAGGGTGCTACCGGAGTCGAAACCGGTGTCGAAGCCCAGCTTGACGCCGTCCGACAGGTTCTTGCCCAGGCCCATGCTGGCGCGGGTCAGGCGCCAGTACAGGTCGCGCAGGGAATTGCGCGGCAGCGGCGCGGCGAGGGCTTCGGATTCGGCACAGGTGGCGCCCAGTTTGTCGGCATCGAGCAGCGAGGCGCGGTCCAGCAGGTGCGTGAAATTCTGCAGGATAAAACGCCGGGCGCTGCTCACGGCCACCGCACGGTCGCGCTCGCCGAGGGTGTCGTGGAAGAAGCCGGGGAGGATATGCAGCTCTTTTTTCAGGCTGCCGAGGCGGTCGAAGAACTGTTGTTGGGGTTTGCGGTGGACCACGAAGTCGGAGCCGGAGATCAGCAGTTGGGTCGGCACCTGGATCGCCTGGGCATCGGCGACAACCCGGTCGGCCGCTTCGTACAGCCCGAGCAGCACATTCACCGAAATCGCCTTGGTGATCAGCGGGTCGCTGTCGTAGGACGCGACGCGCTCCGGGTCGTGGCTGAGGAACTTGGCCTTGACGTAACTGTTGACGAAAAAGTTGCCGCGAAACCTGCGCATCAGCGCCAGGCCCGGCCGGGCGAAGGGCACGTACAGTTTGACTTTGAACGCCGGGGAGGCGAGCACCAGGGCGCGGATTTTCGGTGCGTAGTCGTGAACCCAGGTGGCTGCGATCACCGCGCCGACGCTTTGGGCGATGACTGCAAGATTTTCTGCCTCGACGCCGTAAGTGGCGCCGATATGCTCGCAGAACGTCTGCACGTCGCGGGCGCTGGTGGCGAAGCTGGGGCTGTCGCCGCGCTCGCCGGGGGATTGGCCGTGGCCACGGGCGTCCCAGGCGAAGAAGTCGAAATGGGGCAGGTTCAGTTCATCGACCAGATGGGCAATGCGCCCCGAATGCTCATGGCCGCGATGGAACAGCAGGATCGCCTTGCGCGGCTCGCCGCCTGCCGGGGCGGTGGCGGGCCAGTGCCGGTAGAAAAGCTCGACGCCATCATGGGTACTGAAGGTGTGTTCTCGCTGTTCGCGCATCGCAAAATCCTTATGCAGAAGGGGAAATGTGTTGTTCTTCTTTGAGGCCCTGGCGCACTCGGTTGACCACGGTGTAGGCGAGCAGGGCGGCGACCAGCCACATCACCGTGTCGACCCAGCCGGCACCGAGCCAGCCCAGCGCCACGCCGCTGGCCAGCACGCCGAGGACGAAGGCCCGATCACTCTTGCCCATCGGCCCGTCGTAGCGCCGCGACGCGCCCACCATTGGCCCGAGCACCCCGGCGTATTCGCTGAACACTGCCAGCAAGGTCACCAGCAGCACCGGCGCCAGACTGACGCCGGGGATCAACGCAAAGGGCAGGATCAGCGCGCTGTCGGCGATCACGTCGCACAGTTCATTGAGGTAGGCGCCCAGGCGCGACTGCTGGCCGAATTCGCGGGCGAGCATGCCGTCGATGGCATTGAGGGCCATGCGCAGGATCATCCACAGCGGGATCAGCGCGAACAGCCAGATGTGTTGGGCGAAGCCGGCGATCAGCAGGCCGACCAGCAGGGAGATGACCCCGGCCAGCACGGTGATCTGGTTGGCGGTGGTGCCGTTGTCGTAGAGGCGCTGCACGAGGGGGCGCAGCAGGTTTTGAAAACGCGGTTTGAGCTGATAGATCGAAATCATGGGAGTGACGTTTCCTTGTCCGTAAGCCCGCGAAAAACTGGCCTGAAGTGTGCCGATTAATCGTGGCCTGCACCAGTGATGGCACGTGTTTATGGGGGGTTAGTCACGTTCCGGAGCGCGATGCAGAACAAATGTGGGAGGGGGCTTGCCCGCGATGGCGGCGGCCCCGCCAACCCATGTATCACCCGACCCACCGCCATCGCGAGCAAGCCCGCTCCCACAGTGGGTCTGTGTTGCAGGTGAATACGGTGTTTAACGAACAAAAATTTCACGCCATGTGTTATATCGTAACGAATTATGTGTGAACGGGCATGAGTGGATGCAAGTGGATCTAGAAGCTGACGGCGCTTCGGTTGAAGGACTGCCGCGTTTTCAGCAAGGGCTGTTCCATGCCCGTCGATTGAGGCAAGCCGGTATCAGCCTGACTGCGGTGGCTATCAGCGGCTGGGTGCTGGCGTTGTTCGTCGCGCTGTTCGCCCCGTTGTCGATCTGGCCGGTGGTGTTGATCAATTGTGCGTCTGCGTTGCTGGTGCTGGTGGCGGGGTTGCAGTCGGCGTGGTGGGTGGCCGATTGGCGTGCCCAGGCGCTGGAAGCGTCGGCACCTGAGTTACTCGAAGCAGAGGGTGAACCCACTGGCTGGCAGGCGCGCCTGGTAGGGCGTTTCGGCAGAGGGTTGCTGGCGCAGATCGGCGCGCCGGTGTTGTGGCTCGGCGGTTGGTCGTTGTTCGCGCTGGTCAGCATCATCGAGTTCTGGAACCTGGGCTTGCCCGCGGCAGCGGTCGGCCAAGGCGCAAGTATCGGCGCTGCACTGGCCTTGGCATTGGCCTTTGGCCTGCTGGTGTTCGAGCGGCGCCTGGCCCAGGAAACCGCCGCGCAATGGCCGGAAGCCGCGCAGTTGGCGCAACTGAGCCGGGTGGCGATTGCGTGCCTGGTGATCAGCGCGATTTGCCTGCTGTTTGCCAGTGCCGGGTCGGTGTGGCCGCTGCGCCTGGCGACACTGGTCGGGCTATTGCCGGCGCTGGTCGCGCTGGAGTTTCTGTTACGGGCCGCGCTGTCACTGTTCAGCCCGCGCCAACCGCGCCTCGAACCACGCCTGATGGCGCAGAGTTTTGTCGCCGGGCTGCTGCGCTGGCCGCCGCAACCGCTGCAGGCCTTGCAGCACGAATTGCACAATCGCTTCGGCATCGACCTGCGCCAGATCTGGGCGTTTACCTACATGCGTCGGGCATTCCTGCCGGTGCTGCTGGTAGTGCTGGCCGTCGGCTGGGCGCTGACGGGGGTGCATGAAGTGCCCCTGCAAGGCCGTGGGATTTATGAGCGCTTTGGTAAACCGGTGCAAGTCTTCGGCCCTGGCCTGCATGCCGGGTTGCCGTGGCCGCTGGGCCGCGTGCTGAACGTGGAAAACGGCGTGGTGCATGAGCTGGCGACCAGCGTCAGCGAAACCGCCAGCCCGGAACTCGCGGCGGCCGAAGGCCCGGCGCCGCTGATCGCCAACCGGTTGTGGGACGCCAGCCATGTGAACGACAAGTCCCAGGTGATCGCCAGCAGCCGTGGCGACAAGCAGAGCTTCCAGATCGTCAATATGGATGTGCGCTTCGTCTACCGTATCGGTCTGACCGACCAGGCTGCACTGGCCGCCACCTATAACAGCGCGGATGTGCCGACCCTGATCCGCAGCACCGCCAGCCGCATCCTCGTGCATGACTTTGCCTCGCGTACCCTCGACGAATTGCTCGGCGAACAACGCACCGGCCTGGCCGACGAGATCGGCCGCGCCGTGCAAGCGGACCTGCATACACTCGACAGCGGCGTGGAGATTCTCGCCACGGTGGTTGAAGCCATCCACCCGCCGTCCGGTGCCGCCAACGCCTACCACGGCGTGCAAGCGGCGCAGATCGGCGCCCAGGCGCTGATCTCCCGCGAACGCGGCGCCGCCAGCGAACAAACCAACCAGGCCCTGCTGCAAGCCAGCACCGTCCGCGACCAGGCCCAGGCCACCGCGCACGAGGTCAATGCCGGGGCCCGGGCGGCGGACCTGCGTTTTGCCGCCGAACAAAAAGCCTACGCCAGCGCGGGCAAAGCCTTCGTGCTGGAGCAGTACCTCGGCCAGCTGACCCAGGGCCTGGCTCACGCCAAGCTGTTGATTCTGGATCATCGCCTGGGCGCCGACAGTGCGCCGACGATCGATCTGCGTTCTTTTACCTTGCCGGCCGATCCTTCGGTGCCGCGTAAATCCGTTCAATAAGGAGTCTGTCTGTTGAGCGCTCATTCTCACGATCATGGTCACCACCACCACGGCCACCATCATCACCACCATGGTGACGAACAGCCCGCCGGTCCATTCCCTTGGCGGCGCATGGCCTGGGCTGTGTTGCTGGTGTTGTTTGCAGTAGCGGCCGCCAGCCTGGTGCAGGTGCGCTCCGGCGAAGCCACGGTGATTACCCGTTTCGGCAACCCGTCGCGGGTGCTGCTGGAACCGGGCCTGGGCTGGCGCTGGCCGGCGCCGTTCGAAGCGGCGATCCCGGTGGACCTGCGCCTGCGCACCACCTCCAGCGGTTTGCAGGATGTCGGTACCCGCGATGGCCTGCGCATCATCGTGCAGGCTTATGTGGCGTGGCAGGTGCAGGGCGATGCCGACAATGTGCAGCGCTTCATGCGCGCGGTGCAGAACCAGCCGGATGAAGCGGCGCGGCAGATTCGGACGTTTGTCGGTTCGGCGCTGGAAACCACGGCGGCCAGCTTCGACCTGTCCAGCCTGATCAATACCGACGCCAGCCAGGTACGCATCAGCGATTTCGAAGCGCAGTTGCGCCAGCAGATCGATCAACAATTGCTCACCACCTATGGCGTGCGCGTGGCGCAGGTGGGCATCGAGCGGCTGACCTTGCCGTCGGTGACGCTCACCGCCACCGTCGACCGCATGCGCGCCGAGCGCGAAACCATCGCCACCGAACGCACCGCCGTGGGCAAGCGTGAGGCGGCGCAGATCCGTTCCGCCGCCGAGCGCGATGCGCGCATCGTGCAGGCCGATGCCACGGTGAAAGCCGCCGACATCGAAGCGCAATCGCGGGTCGAAGCGGCGCAGATCTATGGTCGCGCCTACGCCGGCAATCCCCAGCTGTACAACCTGCTGCGTTCCCTCGATACCCTGGGCACCGTGGTCACCCCGGGCACCAAGATCATCCTGCGCACCGACGCCGCGCCGTTCCGCGCGCTGGTGGACGGGCCGAAGGACGTCCAGCCATGATCGAGCGTGACAGCCCGGACAGCCCATGGATTCAGGCCGGGCGCCTGACGTTCATGGCGCTGTACGCGGTGACGGTGTTGGCCGCCTTGGCCTGGGCGTTTTCCAATGTGCGGCAGATCGACCCGCAGAATCGTGCCGTGGTGCTGCACTTCGGCGCACTCGATCGGGTTCAGAATGCCGGACTGTTGCTGGCGTGGCCGCAGCCGTTCGAGCAAGTCGTGCTGTTGCCGGCGGCAGACCGGGTGATCGAGCGGCGGGTCGGCAACCTGCTGCGTTCCGATGCCGCGGTGCAGGCCGATCGCGTGGCCAGCTTCGCCACGCCGTTGAGCGATGCCCTGGCCGGGTCCGGCTACCTGCTGACCGGCGATGCCGGCGTGGTGCAGCTGGATGTGCGGGTGTTCTACAAAGTCACCGAACCTTATGCGTTTGTGCTGCAGGGCGAGCACGTGCTACCGGCGCTGGATCGCCTGGTGACGCGCAGCGCCGTGGCCCTGACGGCGGCGCGGGATCTGGACACCATCCTGGTGGCGCGCCCCGAATTGATCGGCAGCGACAACGGCGCCGCCGAGCGCCGTGAACGGCTGCGCGGCGACCTGGTGCAAGGCATCAACAAGCGCCTGGCGGAGTTGACCGCCAGCGGCTTGGGGGTGGGCATCGAAGTCACCCGCGTCGATGTGCAATCGAGCCTGCCGAGCCCGGCGGTGAACGCCTTCAATGCGGTGCTCACCGCCAGCCAGCAAGCCGACAAAGCGGTGGCGAATGCGCGCACCGACGCGGAAAAGCTCACCCAGACCGCCAACCAGCAGGCTGACCGCCTGGTGCAAGTCGCCCACGCCCAGGCCAGCGAACGCCTGGCCAACGCGCAGGCGCAAACCGCCACCGTCGCCAGCCTGGCCCAGGTCAAAGACCCCGGCTTGCTGTTGCGCCTGTACCGCGAGCGCTTGCCGAAGATTCTCGGCCAGGCCGGTTCCGTGACCACGGTCGATCCCAAAGACGACTCCCGCTTGATCATTCAGGGAGCCGAACAATGAGCGCACCCATGCTGACATCCGCCGAGCAGCGCAGCGCCGCCCGGCAATTGACCCTGGCCATGCTCGCTCTGGGCTTGCTGGTGCTGGGCCTGGTGTGGCGCTGGCTGGCGCCGGACCAGAGCGGCGTCAGCCAGTTGCTGCTCGGCGTGGCCTCGCTGCTGGTGGCCGTGCCGGTGATGCGCTCGGCCTGGTACAGCCTGCGTTTTCCCAGCCTGCATGGCATCACCGACCAGCTCATCGCCCTGGCGATGCTCGGCGCGTGGGCCACGGGCGATCTGCTGACCGCCGCGTTGCTGCCGATCATCATGATCTTCGGCCATGTGCTCGAAGAGCGCAGCGTGATCGGCTCCCAGGAAGCGATCCACGCCCTCGGCAAACTGACCCGCAGCCACGCACGCCTGGTGCAGGCGGACGGCAGCATCCGCGAAGTCGACAACGGCACGCTGAACAGCGGCGACATCGTCGAAGTGCGCGCCGGCGACCGCGTGCCTGCCGATGGTGTGGTGCTGTCCGGCCAGGCCAGCCTCGACACGGCGCCGATCACCGGCGAGTCGGTGCCGCTGGAAGCCAGTGTCGGCGTGCAAGTGTTCGGCGGTGCGATCAACCTCGACGGGTTGTTGCGCCTGGAAGTGACGCGTACCGGCAACGAGTCGACCCTGGGCAAAGTCATCGCCCTGATGCAGAACGCCGAACGTTCCAAGCCGCCGATCACGCGGCTGCTGGAGCGTTACGCCGGCAGCTATATGGTGTTGGTGCTGTTGCTGGCGGCGGTGACCTGGTTTGTGACCAATGACGCCCAGGCGATGCTCGCGGTGCTGGTCGCAGCGTGCCCATGCGCCCTGGTGCTGTCGGCCCCGGCCACGGCGATTGCCGGGATTGCCGTGGCGGCGCGGCATGGGATTCTGATCCGCAGCTCGGCGTTCCTCGAAGAGTTGGCGACCTGACCTCGCTGGTGGTCGACAAGACCGGCACCCTGACCTTCGGCACTCTGCGCCTGCAGTCCATCCAAACCACCGCGCCGGACCGCCAAGGGTTGTTGAACCTGGCGGCCAGCCTCGGTTCGGCCAGCAGCCACCCGGTCAGCCGCGCGTTGGCCGGGTTGGCTAGCCAGGAACAGCTGTTGGTGCTCACCGACATCCGCGAACGCCAAGGCCTCGGCGTGGTGGCCCAGACTGCGCAGGGCGAAGCGGCCTTGGGGCGGCCGGAGTTGTTCGAGCAGTTGGGCATCGTCACTACCCGCGTCCCCGACCATGATGGCCCGATTGCCGGGCTGGCGTTGAACGGTGCGTTCCTCGCCTGGCTGTTGCTGGCCGACAGCGTCAAACCGGAAGCCCGCCAGGCCCTGCAAGAGCTGCGCGACCTGGGCCTGGGGCGGCAACTGCTGCTGACTGGCGACCGCCAAAGCGTGGCCGACAGCCTGGCCCTCGACGTGGGCATCAGCGATGTCGAAGCCCAGGCATTGCCGGAAGACAAGCTCAACCGCGTGTTGGGCGAAATCAGCAGCGGTTTCCGGCCGATGGTGGTGGGCGACGGCATCAACGACTCCCTGGCGCTCAAAGCCGGCGTGGTCGGCGTGGCCATGGGCGCGGGCGGTGCGGACATTGCGCTGGCCTCGGCGGATGTGGTGTTGATTGGCAGCGACTTGCGCCGCCTGGGCACCTGTGTGCGCTTGAGCCGACGGTGCCGGCAGACGTTGCAGGTCAACGTGATCATCGGCCTGGGCTGGACGCTGGCGATCGTGGTGTTCGCTGCGTTTGGCTGGTTGGGCGCCGCCGGCGCAATGATCGCGGCGGTGTTGCACAACCTCAGCACCTTGCTGGTGCTGGGCAATGCCGGGCGGTTGCTGCGGTTTCAGGAGCCGCTGTCGAAGCTGGAGGAATAAATTCCAGGTTTTTTTCGATGGCGCTGTAACGGCAAGGGGGCACCTCACTCTAGTGCTATGTCGCGACTGAGCATTCCGCTCAGCCGACCTAACCACGATTTATGAGGATGACCCCATGACCATCAAAAACGTCGTTTCCGGTGCTGCCCTGGCTTTCGCTGCCGCCGCCTTGTTTGCCGGTGTCACCACCCAGGTCCAGGCCGCCGACGCTCCGGTTCATTGCTACGGCGTAACCTCCTGCAAAGGCATGAATGACTGCAAGACCGCTGAAAACGCCTGCAAGGGCCAGGCGGTCTGCAAGGGTCATGGCTTCAAGGCCATGACCAAGGCCGCGTGCGACGCGGCCGGTGGCAAAGTCGGCGCGTAATCGGCCCCGCGTACCCCGCAGCGGTCGCCGTCACCGCTGCGGACACTTTTGCCCAGGAGTGCCTGATGTCTACATCCCTTCCGAGCCTGGGTTACGGCCTGGGTCTACGCAGTGAGTACTACCAGCAGATCCTTGAACAATCGCCGGCCGTGGATTGGTTCGAAGTGATCTCCGAGAATTACCTGGTGCAGGGCGGTAAAGCCTTGTACTACCTGGACGCGATCGCCGAGCGCTACCCGTTGGTGATGCACGGCGTGTCCCTGTCCATCGGCGGGCCCCATCCGCTCGATACCGATTACCTCAAGCAGCTCCAGCAACTCGCCGCGCGCATCCAGCCAGCGTGGATCTCCGATCACCTGTGCTGGAGCCGCGGCAGCGCGCACCAATTGCATGACTTGCTGCCCCTGCCGTACACCGAAGAAAGTTTGTATCACGTGGCCAGTCGCGTGCTTCAGGTACAGGATGTGTTGCAGCGCCCGCTGGTGCTGGAAAACGTCTCCAGCTATGTGCGCGCCAAGGCGGATGAATTCACCGAGTGGGAATTCCTCAACGCGCTGACCCACTTGACCGGGTGCCAGTTGCTGCTTGACGTCAACAATGTGTACGTCAGCTCGCGCAATCATGGCTTCGATGCCTGGACGTTCATTCACAACCTGCCGCCGCAGAGCATCCGCCAGCTGCATCTGGCGGGGCATATGGACTACGGCGATTACGTGGTCGATACCCATGACCACCCGGTGTGTGATCCGGTGTGGGCGCTGTATCAACAGACCCTGGAGCACCTGGGCCCGGTCTCGACGTTGCTCGAGCGTGACGACCATTTCCCGCCGTTCGAAGACTTGCTCAGCGAGTTGGACAAGGCCCGGTCGCTGGGGGCGAGCGCCTTGCTCAGGAGAACGCTATGCGCCTGACGGATTGGCAACGGGCTTTCGAAGAGCATTTATTAGCCGAAACGCCCGTGGCCGGTACTGGCTTTGCCGCCACCTTGCTGGGTGGTCCTACGCTGGATGTGGAAACCGGCCTGGCGATTTATCACAACGCCTACCTGTCGCGCTTGCAGGACGTATTACGGCAGGACTTCGGCGCCCTCTGGTATTGGCTGGGCGATGACGAATTCGCCTCGCTGACCGAGGCCTACGTGCGTCGCTATCCGTCCGCCCATTACAGCCTGCGCTGGCTGGGCGAGCGGTTTGCGGGGTTTATCCAGGAGCACCTGGTGGCTGAACAAAGCGCGCCGTTGGCCGAGCTGGCACGGCTGGAGTGGGCGTTTACCCTGGCGTTCGATGCGCCGCCGGGCACGCCGCTGACCCTGGACGACATGGCGCGACTGCCGCCGCCCGACTGGCCGGGCTTGCAGGTCAACCTGGCGCCGACCGTTCAGCAGATATTCTGCCGCTTCAATACCGTCGAAACCTGGCGTGCCGCCAAGGCTAAATCGGCCTTGCACGCCGGCCAGCCTCTGGACGCGCCGCAGGTCTGCCTGGTGTGGCGCGATCAGCAGATATGCCGCTACCGCAGCCTGGAACCCGCGCAAACCTGCGCCCTGGCGGGCATGGTGAGCACCGGCTGGTGTTTTTCAGAACTGTGCGAACGCTTGGCGGTCAGTCATGGAGAGGGTGCGCCCCTGCAAGCAGTCTCATGGCTGAAACAGTGGGTTCAGGACGGTTTGCTCGAACGCCGGATTCCATAAGCGCAGGTTATCAGATCGATAGCTTCCTACCCGGTCGTCGGATGGTCTACCCTCTTTCCAGACGTCTGAAACAAGGGGGGACTACTCATGCTCGCGCAACTTCCACCGGCCTTACAGAATCTTCAGCTACCGCTGCGTCTTCGACTCTGGGACGGCCATGAATTCAACTTGGGCCCTGAGCCCAGTGTGACCATCGTGGTGAAGGACCCCACGATTGTGTCCAAGCTTTCCCATCCCACGCTCGATTCATTGGGCGAAGCCTTCGTCGAGGGCAAACTGGAGCTGGAAGGCTCCATCTCCGAGGTGATCCGGGTGTGTGACGAGTTGAGTCACGCCCTGGTCGATGACGATGGGGGCAATCGTCCGGTGCGCTCGTTCCACGACAAGGCCACTGACGCAGCGGCGATTTCCTACCATTACGACCTGTCCAACGAGTTCTACCAGCTGTGGCTCGACCAGGACATGGCGTATTCCTGCGGTTATTTCGAAACCGGCAGCGAATCCATCGATCAGGCCCAACAAGACAAATTCCGCCACCTGTGCCGCAAGTTGCGCTTGCAGCCGGGGGAGTATTTGCTTGATGTCGGCTGTGGTTGGGGCGGGCTGGCGCGGTATGCGGCGCGGGAGTTCGGGGTAAAGGTGTTCGGCATCACCCTGAGCAAGGAGCAACTGGCCCTGGCCAAGGCACGCGTGAAAGCCGAGGGCCTGGACGATCAGGTGGACCTGCAACTGCTCGATTACCGTGATCTGCCCCAGGACGGTCGTTTCGACAAAGTGGTGAGCGTGGGCATGTTCGAACACGTCGGCCACGCCAACCTGGCGCAATACTGCAAAACCCTGTTTGGCGCGGTGCGCGAAGGCGGGCTGGTGATGAACCATGGCATCACCGCCAAGCACACCGACGGACGCCCCGTGGGCCGCGGCGCCGGGGATTTCATCGAGCGCTACGTTTTCCCCAACGGCGAACTGCCGCACCTGGCGATGATGACCGCCGAACTCAGCGAAGCCGGGCTTGAAGTGGTCGACGTGGAAAGCCTGCGCCTGCACTACGCACGCACCCTGGACCACTGGAGCGAACGCCTGGAAGACAACCTGGAAGCGGCGGCGAAGATGGTGCCGGCGCAGGCGTTGCGCATCTGGCGGTTGTACCTGGCCGGTTGCGCCTACGCGTTTGCGCGGGGCTGGATTAACCTGCACCAGATCCTGGCGGTAAAACCCCACGCCGATGGCAGCCATGAACTGCCGTGGACGCGGGAAGATATCTACCGCTGAAGCATTTTCCCACAGCCCCGCAGATCCAAGTGTGGGAGGGGGCTTGCCCCCTCCCACATGTTTACCGCAGCGTCTGTTGGTGCAGCGGTGAAACACGCCGTGGGATCCGCATACTGGCGGTAAAACCCTTCGCCGATGACAGCCATGAACTGCCGTGGACGCGGGAAGATATCTACCGCTGAAGCATTTTTCCGCAGCCCCGCAGATCCAAATGTGGGAGGGGGCTTGCCCCCGATAGCGGTGTGTCAGCTGGCGGATTGGGCACTGATTCACCGCTATCGGGGGCAAGCCCCCTCCCACATTTTTACCGCAGCGTCTGTTGGTGAAGCGGTGAAACACGCCGTGCGATCCGCATACTGGCGGTAAAACCCCACGCCGATGGCAGCCACGAACTGCCGTGGACACGGGAAGATATCTACCGCTGAAGCATTTTCCCACAGCCCTGCAGATCCAAATGTGGGAGGGGCAAGCCCCCTCCCACATTTTTACCGCAGCGTCTGTTGGTGCAGCGGTGAAACACGCCGTGGGATCCGCATACTGGCGGTAAAACCCCACGCCGATGGCGGCCATGAACTGCCGTGGACGCGGGAAGATATCTACCGCTGAAGCATTTTCCCACAGCCCCGCAGATCCAAATGTGGGAGGGGGCTTGCCCCCGATTGCGGTGTGTCAGCTAGCGGATTGGGCACTGATTCACCGCTATCGGGGGCAAGCCCCCTCCCACTTTTTACCGCAGCATCTGTTAGAGAATCGGTGAGATAAGCCGCGCGACCCGCATGCCCAGTTGTTGTAGGCGGCGGGTTTCGCGGCTTTCTTCCTGGCTGACTTCATGGGCCTGGGCGAAGTCATCGAGCAGCATGTGTTCCACTTGCTGGGCGAAGGCTTCATCGACGGTCAGCAACATCACCTCGAAATTCAGGCGGAACGAACGGTTGTCCATGTTCGCACTGCCGATGGCGCTGATTTCGCTGTCGACCAACACCACTTTCTGGTGCAGAAACCCCGGCGTATAGCGGAACACCCGCACCCCGGCGCGCACCGCTTCGATCGCGTAAAGGCTGGAGGCGGCATACACGATGCGGTGGTCGGGCCGCGACGGCAGCAGCAGGCGCACGTCGACCCCGCGCAGCACCGCCAGGCGCAGGGCGGCAAACACCGCTTCATCCGGGATGAAATACGGGCTGGTGATCCACACCCGTTCGGTCGCGGCGTGGATCGCTTCGACAAAAAACAGCGAGCAGGTTTCATAAGGGTCGGCCGGGCCGCTGGCGAGCAATTGGCAGAGCACGCCGTTTTCGGGGTAGGTGTCCGGCAGGATCAGCGGCGGCAGTTCCCGCGCCGCCCAGAACCAGTCTTCGGCAAACGATTCCTGCAGGCACGCCACCACCGGGCCGGTGACCTGCACATGGGTATCGCGCCACGGTGCCAGCGGCGGCTTTTTGCCCAAGTATTCATCGCCGACGTTATGCCCGCCGACAAACCCGGTGATGCCATCCACCACCACGATCTTTCGGTGGTTGCGGAAGTTGACCTGGAAGCGATTGAGCCAGCCGCTGCGGGTGGCGAACGCCTTGACCTGCACCCCGGCGTCGCGCAGCGTTTGTGCATAGTGAGAGGGCAGGGCGTGGCTGCCGATGCGGTCGTAGAGCACGTAGACGGCGACGCCTTGGGCGGCTTTTTCCTTCAGCAAGGCATGCAACTGCCGACCGAGCTCGTCGTCATGAATGATGAAGAACTGGAACAGCACGGCGGTTTTGGCGCGGCGAATCGCCTCGAAGATCGCGCTGAAGGTGGCGTCACCATTGATCAGCAAACGCACTTCATTATTCGCCAGGCACGGCATGCGGCCCAGCTTCGGCATCGCCCGCAAGGAGGCGTAGGCGCTGGAGTTGCGGGCGGCCAGGGCTTCCTCGACCCACGGGCGCCAGTTCAGCTCGTTGATCGCAGTGTGCATTTCCTGGTTGGCCTGGCGCCGCGCCTGGATGTACGCATCGAAGGTGCTGCGGCCGAAGATCAGGTACGGGATCAGCGTGAGGTAGGGTATGAACATCAGCGACAACGCCCAGGCAATCGAGCCTTGGGCGGTCCTGACGGTCAGCACTGCATGGATCGCGGCGAGCGTCCCGAGAAAATGCAGCGTGGCGATGAAGTAGGCGAGCAGGTGCGGGCCAAAAAAATCCATGGACGATGGTACTCCAGGCAATCCAGTGCCTAACAGACCATGTTCGGTCAGGAATGTCGCTATTTTATTTGCCGTGCAACACTGGCGCTTTTGTGGCGTCTAATGCCCACAATTATCCAGGAGTTACCCGATGAATGCTCGTCTGCTAGGTTTGGCCATGGTTATTGGTTTGTCGCTGCCCGTGGCGGCCCAGGCGCAGATGCTGGCGCCTGGTTTGTGGGAATTGACCACGAGCAACATGAAAGTGGATAACCAGGACCTGCCGGATTTGTCATTGATCCTCGGTCAGCTCAAGCAACAAATGACCCCCGAACAGCGCGCCATGCTGGAAAAACAAGGCATCACCATGGCCGGTAAAGGCGTGCAGGTGTGCCTCACCCCCGCCCAGGTCGCCTCCGACGCGATCCCGCTGACCGATCCGCAGTCGGGCTGCAAACAGCAAGTGACCGACAAGAACGGCAACCAGTGGAAATTCCGTTTCAGCTGCCCGAAAGCCCAGGGCACCGGCGTGGCCACCTTCCAGAGCCAGAAGGAATTCACCACCACGGTCAACGGCACCTTCAATGCCACCGGCATTCAGCAGAAGGGCAGCCTGGACAGTCATGCCCAGTGGCTGGGGGAAAACTGCGGCAGCGTCAAACCGCGCGCTTAACGCTGAAAGTGCAGGGGCAGGCCCTGGCAGCTGTCGACCACCTGGCCGGTGTGCCAGGCCAACTGGCCCGACACCAGAGTGGTGCTGACGCTGTGGCGAAAGCGGCGCTCGGCGAACGGTGTCCAGCCGCAGCGCGCCAGGATCGGCTGGCTGCGGACCGGCTTGCCTTCGGGTTCGGGTTTGATCAGCACCAGGTCGGCCCAATAGCCTTCACGCAGGTAGCCACGGTCCGGGATCGCGAACAGGTCGGCGACGCGATGACTGGTTTTCGCCACCAGGGTGGTCAGCGGCAGCAGCCCATCGGCCACCAACTCCAGTAACGCCGGCAACGCATGTTGCACCAGGGGCAAACCCGACGGCGCCTCACCATACGCCAACTGCTTTTGCGCCCAGGTATGCGGTGCATGGTCGGTGCCGATCACATCCAGCCGCTCGCCGAGCAGGGCCAGGCGCAAGGCGTCGCGGTCGGCGCGGGTTTTGATCGCCGGGTTGCATTTGATCTGGTGGCCCAGGCGGTGATAGTCGCGGTCGTCGAACAACAGGTGATGGACGCAGACCTCGGCGGTGATGCGTTTCTGCGCCAGCGGCTGGTCTTCGAACAACGCCAACTCGCGGGCGCTGCTCAGGTGCAACACATGCAGGCGCGTGCCGTGGCGCTTGGCCAGTTCCACCGCCAGTGAAGACGAGCGATAACAGGCTTTGGCATCGCGGATCAGCGGGTGGGCGGCGGCGGGGAGGTTGTCGCCGAAACGCTCGCGCAAGCGCTGTTCGTTGGCCTGGATACTCGGCGTGTGTTCGCAGTGGGCCAGCAGGATCGTCGGCACATCGGCGAACAGGCGCTCCAGAATCCGTGGATCGTCCACCAGCATGTTGCCGGTGGACGCGCCCATGAACACTTTGACCCCGGCCACTTGCCGCGGGTCGAGCGCGGCGACGGTGTCGAGGTTGTCGTTGCTGACGCCGAAGTGAAAACCGTAGTTGGCCACCGAGTGCTGGACGGCGCGGCGTTTTTTGTCGGCCAGCGCTTCCAGGGTGAGGGTGGCCGGCCGGGTGTTGGGCATGTCCATGAAACTGGTGATGCCGCCGGCCACCGCTGCACGGGATTCGCTGTAGAAACCGCCTTTGTCCGGCGCGCCGGGTTCGCGAAAGTGAACCTGGTCATCGATCATCCCCGGCAGCAGCCATTGACCGTGGGCGTCGATTTCCACAGGCGCCGTGTGCCCCGTGATGCTGCTGGCGATCTTCTCGATACGGCCGTGGGCGACCAGCACGTCGGCGTCGAATACCTGGCCTTCATTCACCAGTCGGGCGTTGCGGATCAACAGGCGGCTCATGCTTCAGAACTCGTTTTGCAGGGCTTTGTAACCCTGCACCAGATCGACGTTGGTACGCGCTACGTCCTCGGAAAACTCCGACGCGCTGACGCTCACCGGCGGGAATTGCGACAGGTCGGTGTTGGGCCCGATGCGGGTGGTCGAAGGCACGTAGAACGCGGCGGGCAAGTCGCGGCCGTCGACCACCGAGTTGTGGCGCACCACGCAGCCGTCGCCGACGGCGCAGTTGAACAACACGCTGTTGAAGCCGATGAACACGCGGTCGCCGACGCTGCAGGGGCCGTGGACGATGGAGCGGTGGGCGATGGAAGTGAACTCGCCGATGGTCACCGCCGCGCCGGATTTGGAGTGGATCACCACGCCGTCCTGGATATTGGAGTTGGCGCCGATGGTGATCGGGTCCATGTCGCCGCTGGCGTCGACCTCGTCCGCGCGGATCACGGCGTAGGGGCCGACGAATACGTTCTCACCGATGATGACCTTGCCGCAGATGATCGCGGTTTTATCGACGTAGGCCGATTCGGCAATCACCGGCAGATCACCGGATGGGTTCTTGCGGATCATGGTTTGCCCAACGCGGCGCACAGGGTGTTGAGGTTGTATTCAAACAGCCCGATAAAGGTGCTGGCCGGGCCTTCTGCGGCGAGGGCGTCGGAATACAGCGTGCCGCCGATCTGCGCGCCGCTTTCGCTGGCGATCTGTTTGAGCAGGCGCGAGTCCTTGATGTTTTCAATGAACACGGCTTTGACCTTGTCCTTGCGGATCTGAGTGATCAGCGCGGCGACTTCGGCGGCGGAAGGCTCACGCTCGGTGGACAAACCCTGAGGCGCGAGGAACTGGATGCCATAGGCCTGGCCCAGGTAGCCGAACGCGTCATGGGAGGTGACGATGCGGCGGTTGCCCGCTGGCAGTGCGCCGAACTTGGCCTTGGCCTCGGCGAGCAAACGGTAGATGTCTTTCAGGTACGCCTGGCTGTTGCGCAGGTAGTCGGCCTGGTTGGCTGGGTCGGCGGCCACCAGCGCCTTGGTGATGTTGTTCACATAGATTTCGGCGTTGGCCAGGTTATGCCAGGCGTGCGGGTCCGGGATGGTTTCGCCGTCTTCTTCCATGGTGTGGGAGATCACGCCTTTACTGGCGGTAACCACGGTGGCGCGGGTTTCGGTGCTGGTCACCAGGCGGTCCAGCCACGGCTCGAAGCCGAGGCCATTTTTGATGATCAGCTTGGCCTTGAGCAGCGCCTTGGCGTCGTCCGGGGTCGGCTCGTAGGTATGAGCGTCGGCGTCGGGGCCGACCATGTTGCTGATCTGGATGTGTTCGCCACCGATCTGGTGGGTAATGTCATCGAGAATACTGAAGCTGGTCACCACCTGGAGTTTGTCGGCGGCCTGGGCCATGGACAACGGCAGTAGCAGACTGAACAACACGAGTAGAGCACGCATCGGGAGACACCTCATTGGGATGACAGCAAGGGCGGGCGGCGCAGCAAGCCATGCACCGGACCGAAGATCACGGACAGCAGGTACCCGCCGCCAGCCACCAGCACAATCGCCGGGCCACTGGGCAGTGAGTAGTAGAACGAGAGCAACAAGCCAAGCCACACCGACAGGCATCCCAGCACTGCCGATACTGCGATCAGCACCGGCAAGCGCCGGCTCCAGAAGCGGGACGCGATGGCCGGCAACATCATCAAACCCACCACCATCAGCGCGCCGATGGCCTGGAAACCGATCACCAGGTTCAGCACCACCAGGGTCAAAAACAGCCCGTGGGCCAACGGGCCGAGGCGGCTGACGGTTTGCAGGAACAGCGGGTCGAGGGTGTCCAGCAGCAGCGGTTTGTAGATCAGCACCATGGCGACCAGGCTGAAACCGGAGACCCAGAGCATGCCGGTCAAGGTGGTTTCGTCGACGGCCAGGGCCGAGCCGAATAGCAGGTGCAGCAGGTCCAGGCGCTTGCCGGCAAGGCCGAGGATCAGCACACCGGCGGCGAGAGAGATGGGGTAGATGGCGGCCAGGCTGGCGTCTTCGCGCAGGCCGGTGCGACGGGTGATCCACGCGGCCAACCCCGCCATGCTCAGGCCGGCGCCGAGGCCGCCGATGGTCAGCGCGGGCAGGCTCAGGCCGGCGAACCAGAAACCCAGGGCGGCACCGGGCAGGATGCCGTGGGCGACGGCGTCACCGATCAGGCTCATGCGCCGCAGGATCAGGAACACCCCCAGCGGCGCGGTGCTGCAAGCGAGTACCAGGCCGCCGATCAAGGCGCGGCGCATGAACACGAAGTCGAGAAACGGCATCCACAGGTGGGCGGTGAAGTGCATCAGGCCACCTGCATGTGCGGTTGCGGGCGGATCAGTTCTTTGCTCGGCCCGAACCGGCAGCCCGTGCTTTTGATCTGCACCACTTGCTGGGTGTGTTGACGCACGGAGGCCAAGTCATGACAGACCACGACCACCGTGCGGCCCTCGTCATGCCAGGCGTGGATATGTTTCCAGCACAGGGCCTGGCCGTCTTCGTCGAGGGCGGCGTGGGGTTCGTCGAGCAGCAACACCGGCGCTTCGGCCAGGCTCATGCGGGCGAGCAGGGCGCGTTGCAGTTCGCCGCCGGACAAGGCCATCAACGGGCGCTGTTCCAGGCCGCTGAGGCACCAGTCTTCCAACACGGCGTGCAGGCGTTCGCTGCGTTGTTGCGGGGTGAGTCGGGTGCCCCAGAAACCGGCGGCGACCAGCTCTTGCAAGCTGATGGGGAACTGCCGATCGAGGTGTTGTTGCTGGGGCAGGAAGGACACGCCGCCGCGACGCGGCACATCCACGCGGATTTTGCCCGCCAGCGGTTTTTGCAGGCCGGCGATGACTTTGAGCAGGCTGCTTTTACCGCAGCCGTTGGGGCCGATCACACCAGTAAGGCTGCCGGTTTCCAGGGTGAAGTCCACGGCGGGTGTCAGGGGTTGGCCGGGGGCACCCCAGCGCAAAGCGGTGCAGGTGATCATGCTGAGTGTCTCGTCCAACGGCTTTCAGCCACGGCATCGTGCGCGTGCAGGCTTTCGGCGTGGATCACTTTGAGGTGGAAGGCTTGGACGGCATCCGAGCGTTTCAAGGCGAGGTTCAGGCGGCGGGCGGCGTCTTCGCAGAACATCAGGTTCTGCCCGTTGGCCAGGGCGAAGGCTTGTTCGTCCGCACGTTTCACCGCGGTTTGCACGGCGGTGCCGAGGGCGGCTTCGGCGGTATTGATCAACTCGGTCAGCGCCAGCTGCTCGCCGCGCAACTGGACGCGCAGTTGCGCGCTGCTGCGCTGGCTGTGGGGCGTGGCGACGATGCCGTTGGCGCTGCCGAGCCAGGTCAGCACATCGGCGTGCTGCAACGGCGTGTTGCCGAAATCTTCGAGAAATTGCTGCTGAATCAACTGCCTGGCGAGGGCCGCCGAGCACGGGCAGGTTGAGGAATAAGTCACCTCAATGTTTAGTTCCACGTGGAACATCTGGTTTTCCACGCGCGCTTCGATACTCACCGGGTAGCCCTTCCAGCCAGCCAGAGGGCTGACCAATGCCGGGCGCTTGAGCAGCAGATCGGTGTGGATACGCAGGTAGGCGTTATTAGATAAACCTTCATGACTGTCGAGAAAACGCTGCAGTACCTTACGCAGAAGTGCCGGAGTCAGTGGCTGCTGGTCGAGCATCTCCAGCGCCAGGTACAGGCGCGACATATGAATGCCACGGGCGGCACCGTCGTCCAGGCTGACGCCGGCATCGGCCGTGGCGGCGAGGCGTTGGTCGTCGATCAAAATAGGCAAGGCGATGCCGCACATGCCCACCCAATCGAGCGGCAAGGCTTGGCGTGAAGCCTGCGCGGCGATATCCGGCAGAGTCAGCGCATTCATGAGCAGGTCCATCGTTGGCGATAAAAAAGACATGTTATATTATAACTATTGAGTCGACGATGAATTTTCTGCTCCGGCCTTTTTTCAGTCATGTCGAGTAAGGACGCTCCTTTATTTGCGGTATTTGTCATGCACAGACGTCAGCTCCTCAACCTGCTCCTGGTCAGCCCGCTGTTCACCTTGCCCTTCACCGCGTCGGCCACGCAGATTCGCAACGCCCGCCTGTGGCGCTCGGACGACAAGCTGCGGCTGGTGTTCGACCTCAGTGGCCCGGTGAACTACAAGACTTTTTCCCTGACCGCGCCGGAACGCCTGATCATCGACCTGAGCGGCGCCGGGCTCAGTGGCGACTTCTCTCAGTTGGTCTTGAAAAACAGCGGGATCACCTCGATTCGCTCCGGGCATTTCGGCAAGGCGGATACGCGCATCGTGCTGGACCTCGCCACGCCGATGCAGCTCACCAGCTTTTTGTTGCCGCCCCAGGATGGGCAAGGGCACCGCCTAGTGCTTGATCTCACCAGCGCCACCCAGGTGCCTCACCCGATAGCGGCCGCACCCCGGCCGCTGGTCGACAGGGCGCACCCCAAGCGCGACATCATCGTGGTGGTCGACCCCGGCCACGGCGGCAAGGACCCCGGCGCTATTGGTTCCAAGGGCCAGCGCGAAAAAGACGTGGTGCTGTCCATTGCCCAATTGCTGGCCAAACGCTTGAAGCGCGAGAAAGGGTTCGATGTGAAGCTGGTGCGCAACGATGACTTCTTCGTGCCGCTGCGCAAGCGCGTGGAGATCGCCCACAAACACAACGCCGACATGTTTATCTCGGTGCATGCGGATGCGGCACCACGGATCACCGCGTCGGGGGCTTCGGTGTATGCCTTGTCCGAAGGCGGTGCCACCTCGGCCACGGCGCTGTTCATGGCGCAACGGGAAAACGGCGCCGACCTGCTGGGCGCCACCAGTCTGCTGAACCTCAAGGACAAGGACCCGATGCTGGCCGGGGTGATTCTCGACATGTCGATGAACGCCACCATCGCTTCCAGCCTGCAACTGGGCAGCTCGATCCTGGGTAGCCTGGAAGGCATCACCTCGTTGCATCAGAAGCGTGTGGAACAGGCCGGGTTCGCGGTGCTCAAGTCACCGGATGTACCGTCGATCCTGGTGGAGACCGGGTTTATCTCCAATGCGCGGGACAGTGCGCGGCTGGTCACGGCGCGGCATCAACAGGCGGTGGCGGAGGGTTTGTTCGCCGGCCTGCAGCGCTATTTCCAGAAGAACCCGCCGGTGAACAGCTACATGGCTTGGGTCCAGGAACAGAAACACAACCAGGCCTAACAGCCGGTCACACGGCTGCAGGTGAACGTGGCGCTGGCGCCACCGGAGCTGGAAAACCGGTTGATTGTGGTCCAGCCCACACGCCGCGTGTAGCCGACCCACGCTTCACCGTCCGAGGCCAAGCCGGTGAAGAACGTCAGTTGCCCGTAGCGGCTGTTGGTTTGTGCCCAATAGCGCCTGCCGATCGCCTCGAAACCGCGCAGATACGTGGTGCTGCCAACCGTCGCCACGCTGTAGGCATTGCCCAGCGGATCGACGCAGGCCAGCAGGTTGGCGCTGCGCGTGCAATTGGCCGACAGGCTCGGCACTTGGGCGCCGGCCTGGGTCGTGATGAGCAACAGCAGGCTGCACAGTAGATATTTCATAGGCTTCTCGATGTAGACAGGCGCCAGCATTGCTCCGTTGGTCATGATGAGCAAGCGGGGGATTGGCTTATTTGTGTTGTTATAATATAACATTAAGTACAGCCCGGCTTGAACGGGCGGCCTGATGAGAATGACCTGATGCCCAATCGTCTCCCCGTTACCGTGTTGTCCGGCTTTCTCGGCGCCGGTAAAAGTACGCTGCTCAACTATGTCCTGCGCAACCGCGACAACCTGCGGGTGGCGGTGATCGTCAACGACATGAGCGAAATCAACATCGACGGCGGCGAGGTGCAGCGCGACGTCACCCTCAACCGCGCCGAAGAAAAACTGGTAGAGATGAGCAACGGCTGCATCTGCTGCACCTTGCGTGAAGACCTGCTCGAAGAGGTCGGAAAACTCGCCAGGGACGGTCGCTTCGATTACCTGTTGATCGAATCCACCGGCATCTCCGAGCCGTTGCCCGTGGCCGAAACCTTCACCTTTCGCGATGAAAACGAGCAGAGCCTGGCCGATATTGCGCGCCTGGACACCATGGTCACCGTGGTCGACGGCATGAACTTCCTGCTCGACTACCAGGCCGCCGAAAGCCTCGCGTCGCGGGGCGAAACCCTTGGCGAAGAAGACGAACGCTCGATCACCGACCTGTTGATCGAGCAGATCGAATTTGCCGACGTCATCCTGATCAGCAAAATCGACCTGATCGGCCGCCACGAGCGTGAGGAACTGATGGCCATCCTCGAACGCATGAATGCCCAGGCCGAGATCATTCCGATGGTCATGGGCGAAGTGCCGCTGAACAAAATCCTCAACACCGGCCGCTTCGACTTCGAACGTGCCGCCCAGGCCCCCGGCTGGCTGCAGGAACTGCGCGGCGAGCATGTGCCTGAAACCGAAGAGTACGGCATCGCCTCCACGGCTTACCGTGCGCGCCGTCCGTTCCATCCGCAGCGCTTTTTCGAGTTTATCGACCGCCCTTGGGTGAACGGCAAACTCCTGCGTTCCAAGGGCTTTTTCTGGCTGGCCAGCAAGCCGCAGGACGCCGGCAGTTGGTCCCAGGCCGGCGGCCTGGTGCGCCATGGCTTTGCCGGACGTTGGTGGCGTTTTGTGCCGAAAAGCCAGTGGCCGCAGGACGAAGAAAGCGTCGCCGCGATCATGGGCCACTGGCAAGCAAGCACCGGCGATTGCCGTCAGGAACTGGTGTTCATCGGGCAGAACATCGACTTCGCGCAGATGCGTACCGAACTGGACGCCTGCCTGCTGACCGATGAAGAAATGGCCCTGGGCGTCGACGCATGGCGCTTGCTGGCCGATCCTTTTGGCCCTTGGTATGAAGAGGCGGCCGCCTGATGCTGGCACCGCTCATCCCCCTGCGCCCGGTGATCCGCCAGACCTGCGGCGACACCCCGCTGGCGCTGTCCGAGATTCTCGAAGACGGCGTCAACCTGGCGCTGTGGCAGCGCCAATTGCCGTTGCACATCGCCGAGTTCGGCGCCTTGCTGGTGGCGCTCGACGAGCCGTTGGCCGAGTCGCTGGTCATCGAGTTGGCCAGCGATGACGCGGTGCCGAACGTGCAGGGATTAGCCACCTGCTGCCGCGATCTTGAGGGTTACGAAGGGTTTATCGCCGATGTGTCGTGGCTGATCGGCGCGTTTGCCTGCCTGCTTGGCGCCCGTCGGATCGGCGTGCGTTTGCGCCTGTTGGACAAAGCCATGTGCCCGCGCTTTCACGTCGACCATGTGCCCGTGCGCCTGATCACCACGTATGCCGGCATCGGCAGCCAATGGTTGCGCGAAGGTGTGATGGACCGCCGCCAGTTGGGCCAGGCGGATGCCGAGCCCAGCGAGCGTATCGAGCAGATTCACTGCGGCGAAGTGGCGTTGCTCAAAGGGACGAAGTGGCATGGCAACGAAGCTCACGGCCTGATTCACCGCTCGCCGCAGCTTAAAGCCGATGAGCGACGGTTAATTCTGACGCTGGATTGGCTGGCATAACCGCGTAGGATCAAACGCTCTACACGGCTTGAATGATGCCCTCTATGCTGCAGAACATTCCTACTCATGTGATTGCCGGGCCCCTGGGCGCCGGCAAGACCAGCCTGATCAAACACCTGCTCGCCCAACGCCCGGCCAACGAGCGCTGGGCGGTGTTGATCAACGAATTCGGGCAGATCGGTCTGGATGCGGCCTTGCTGACCCAGGCCGACGACGGCATTGCCCTGGGCGAAGTGGCGGGTGGCTGCTTGTGCTGTGTGAATGGTGCGCCGTTCCAGGTCGGACTGGGTCGCTTGCTGCGTAAGGCCAAGCCGGACCGCCTGTTTATCGAGCCTTCGGGGCTCGGGCACCCGGTGCAGGTGCTCAAGCAATTGCGCGAGGCGCCATGGCAGGATGTGCTCGCGGTTCAGCCCTGCGTGCTGGTGCTGGATGCGCAAGCCCTGGCGGCGGGCAAACCATTGCCGGAGGCGCAGCGCGAAGCACTCGCCAGCGCCGGCCTGTTGGTCCTGAACAAGGATGAGACGTTGGACGCCGCACAGCGCGAGGCGATCGAACGACAGTTAGTCGAGGTTCCGTTTTACTGGACGCGTCAGGCGCAATTGCCACTGCAGCTTTTGCCAGGCCTGAACGCACAGGCTGCAGCGGCTGTGGATAACTTCGTGGCGTCCAAAGGCGTGGCGCAAATGCCGGCGGTGTGGAGCGATCCTGCGTTGCCGATCTGCTTGAGCCAGGCCCAGGAGGGCGGCTGGAGCATCGGTTGGCGCTGGCATCCGAGCCAGTCATTCGATCACCAGCGCCTGGCGCAATGGCTGACACACCTGGATTGGCGCCGCGCCAAACTGGTTATCCACAGCACCGACGGCTGGATCTCCGGCAACGCTGTGGATAACAGCCCACTCGTCTGGCAACCCAGCGAATGGCGGCGTGATTCGCGTATCGAACTGATTTTCAGCGCGCCACAGGACGTGGCCGCGCTACAGCAGGCGCTGGCCGCCTGCCGTCATTGACGGTGCTTGGCGTGGTCCTGGCGCCACTGGCTGAGTTCGATCACGTCGGCGCTGGGTAGCGGCGTCTTGATTTCGAACGGGTAGGGCGCCAGTTCGATCTGCGCGCTGTGGGCGCCGAACTGGGTGATGGTCCCGGGGTGGCGGGTTTCGCCGGTCACGGTGAATTCGAAATTGTAGATGCGCGCCAGGCGTCGCCGTCCTTTGGCATCCTTCACAAAACCGATGCGTTTCAGGGCCACGGCACCGTCGAGCAACTCGATATCGAGCTTGGCGCAATGCTGCTTGACCCGCTCCAACGCGCGCTCGCGCAGGCCGTGGTTGTGCCATACCCAGGCGGCGCCGGTCGCCAGCAGCATCAACACGAAGATGTTTCCCAGGGTCAGCATGCGAAAAAAACTCCAACGAAGTGAGAGCAGCTTAACTGTGTCGTTAGCCTGTCGTACAGGCTGTGTTTGGTCGCATACTGCGCGACCAGAATTTCAATGGTTTTACGGAAATCCCCTGCATGAAACGCACACCTCATCTGCTTGCGATCCAGTCTCATGTGGTCTTTGGCCACGCCGGAAACAGCGCCGCCGTGTTCCCCATGCAGCGGGTCGGGGTGAACGTGTGGCCGCTCAACACGGTGCAATTCTCCAACCACACCCAGTATGGCCAGTGGACGGGCGAAGTGTTAGCGCCGCAGCAGATTCCAGCGCTGGTGGAGGGTATTGCGGCCATCGGTGAATTGGGCAACTGCGACGCCATACTCTCCGGCTACCTCGGCAGCGCGGCTCAGGGCCGGGCGATCCTCACCGGCGTGGCGCGGATCAAGGCGATCAACCCCAAGGCCCTGTACCTGTCCGACCCGGTGATGGGCCACCCGGAAAAGGGCTGCATCGTGCCGCAGGAAGTCAGTGATTTTCTGTTGGACGAAGCCGCTGCCATGGCCGACTTCCTGTGCCCCAACCAGCTGGAACTGGACAGCTTTTCCGGGCGCAAGCCGCAATCGCTGTTCGACTGCCTGGGCATTGCCAAAGCCCTGCTGGCACGCGGGCCCAAGGCCGTGCTGGTCAAGCACCTGGATTACCCGGGCAAATTGCCGGAAGGCTTTGAGATGCTGCTGGTGACAGCCGAAGGCAGCTGGCACCTGCGTCGGCCGCTGCTGGCGTTTCCCCGCCAGCCGGTGGGCGTGGGCGACCTGACCTCAGGGTTGTTCCTGGCGCGGGTATTGTTGGGCGACAGCCTGGTGGCCGCTTTCGAGTTCACCGCGGCGGCGGTGCATGAAGTGCTGCTGGAAACCCAGGCCTGCGCCAGTTATGAACTGGAGCTGGTACGTGCCCAGGATCGCATCGCCCATCCCCGCGTGCGTTTCGAGGCCACGCCGATCGGCCTGTAACTACACAAAACCCAACGTGGGAGGGAGCAAGCCCCCTCCCACATTTTGCTTGGGTATACAGCCTGGTGCTTACAGCGCGTCGGCTTTGATTTCCTGGTAGCGCTTTTCCAACTCCTGGCGGATCTGCCGGCGTTGCTGCGCCTGCGCAAACCGGCGGCGGTCTTCGCTGTTGTGCGGTTGCAGTTGCGGCACGGCGGCGGGTTTGCGCTGGTCGTCCACGGCGACCATGGTGAAGAAGCAACTGTTGGTATGGCGCACAGAGCGCTCGCGGATGTTTTCGGTCACCACCTTGATGCCCACCTCCATCGAGGTGTGGCCGGTGTAGTTGACCGATGCGAGGAAGGTCACCAACTCGCCGACGTGGATCGGTTCACGAAAAATCACTTGGTCCACCGACAAGGTCACGACATAACGCCCGGCATAACGGCTCGCGCAGGCGTAGGCCACTTCGTCGAGGTACTTGAGCAGGGTGCCGCCATGGACATTGCCTGAGAAGTTGGCCATATCAGGGGTCATCAGTACCGTCATCGACAGCTGGGCGTTTCCGGGTTCCATAGCACACTCACGGGTTAGGCATTGGTGGGGAGGCACCTCTGTGGATGCTCGAGTCATTGCAGCGCCATCTCTTACGGGACGCCGGTAGGCGGCTTGCCGTCACGCCTGCAGCGATCTGTTTCCAAATATTGCACCGGCTTTTCGGCGGAAGTCGCGGTGTTAACCTTCAAAAGCCTTTCTAAGGGCATTTCTTACGATCAAGGCAGACTTTTCCTTCCGCTCTTTACGAAGTTTCAAAGGTGCGGTGGACGTGGGAAAAGCGCCAGTACCCTCAAGGAGCCCCTCGCCATGCACGCCATCAGCTTTATCCAGGATCTGGCCGTGATCATGTTGGTGGCTGGGGTCGTGACTATCCTGTTTCATCGCCTCAAGCAGCCGGTGGTGCTCGGTTACATCGTCGCCGGGTTCATCATTGGCCCCCACACGCCGCCGTTCGGCCTGATCCACGATGAAGACACCATCAAGACCCTCGCCGAACTGGGGGTGATCTTCCTGATGTTCTGCCTGGGCCTGGAGTTCAGCCTGCGCAAGCTGTTCAAGGTGGGAGCCACGGCGTTTATCGCGGCCTTCCTGGAAATCGTGCTGATGATCTGGATCGGCTACGAGATCGGCCGCTGGTTCGACTGGAACACCATGGACTCGCTGTTCCTCGGCGCGATCCTGGCGATTTCCTCGACCACCATCATCGTCAAGGCGCTCAACGACCTGAAGATGAAAGACCAGCGCTTCGCCCAACTGATTTTCGGCGTGCTGATCGTCGAGGATATCCTCGGCATCGGCATCATCGCCTTGCTGTCGAGCATCGCCGTCAGTGGCACGGTCAGCTCCGGTGAGGTGTTTTCCACGGTCGGTAAGCTCTCGCTGTTCATGATCGTCGCGCTGGTCATCGGGATTTTGCTGGTGCCGCGCTTGCTGGCCTACGTGGCCAGGTTCGACAGCAATGAAATGCTGCTGATCACCGTGCTGGGCCTGTGTTTCGGTTTTTGCCTGCTGGTGGTCAAGCTGGAATACAGCATGGTGCTGGGGGCGTTCCTGATCGGCGCGATCATGGCCGAATCCCGCCAGTTGATTAAGATCGAGCGCCTGATCGAGCCGGTTCGCGACATGTTCAGCGCAATCTTCTTTGTCGCCATTGGCTTGATGATCGACCCGCAGATCCTGCTGCAATATGCCTGGCCGATTGCCGTGATCAGCGTGGCCGTGGTGCTGGGCAAGATGTTGTCCTGCGGCATGGGCGCATTTATCGCCGGCAATGACGGCCGCACGTCGTTGCGCGTTGGGATGGGGCTGTCACAAATTGGTGAGTTTTCCTTCATCATCGCGGCGCTCGGCATGACCTTGCAGGTGACCAGTGACTTCCTCTACCCGGTGGCGGTCGCGGTGTCGGCGATCACCACATTGCTCACCCCATACCTGATTCGCGGCGCCGACCCATTGTCGCTGAAGATTGCCGCCGTGATGCCCAAGCGCATGAGCCGGGTATTTGGCCTCTATGGCGAATGGCTGCGCAGCATTCAGCCCCACGGCGAGGGGGCGCTGCTGGCGTCGATGATCCGCAAAATCGTGCTGCAAGTGGGGGTGAACCTGGCGCTGGTGGTGGCGATCTTCTTTACCGGCAGTTACTTCGCGCTGCGTATCGGCGGGTATCTGGAGGGCTGGATCAGTGATCCAAGCTGGCAGAAGGCGTTGATCTGGGGCGCGGCGTTGCTGTTGTCGCTGCCGTTCCTGATTGCGGCGTACCGCAAGCTCAAGGCGCTGTCGATGCTGCTGGCGGAGATGAGCGTCAAGCCGGAAATGGCCGGGCGGCATACCCAGCGCGTGCGTCGGGTGATCGCCGAGGTGATCCCGATTTTGTCGCTGCTGGTGATCTTCCTGCTATTGGCGGCGTTGTCGGCGAGTATTCTGCCGACCAACAAGTTGCTGGTGCTGATCGCCGTGGTCGCGGCGGCGGTGGCGGCCGTGCTCTGGCGGTGGTTCATCCGCGTGCATACGCGGATGCAGGTCGCTTTGCTGGAGACTCTGGATAACCACAAGGATACGCCGGAACACTGAGGAGGCTGGGCCGCCCCGCGCGAGCAGGACGCAGGTGTCAGCTTTCCAGCCAGACGTCCCGTGCCCAGTGCCACACCGACTCCCAGGTTTCTTCGGTGACGAGTTCTTCTTCGGCGCACCACAGCACCACGGTGCCGTCTTCTTCGACGCAGTAGTAGTCGTCGCCGTCCTGGCAGATCGGGATCATGCTGCGGTCAACACCGGCATCCCAGGCGTTGGCCGCCACATCCGGCAGGTAGGTGTGGGACTGCGGGTCGGTGACGGTCACCGGCTCCAGGCTGCCGTACACCACGTCGCTGACGGTTAGCAGGAATTCGCGGAAGACAAACGGGATGTCGATGAACAGCTGTTCCTCGATTTCCACCAGTTGGTCTTCATCAGGCAGTTCCAGAGGAACCGGAACCGGTTCGTTGGCTTCACGCAATTGTTCGATGACTTCTTCCACGGCCGGGATCCTCTTGCTAGATGGCGCGGTTTACAGGGGCGTTTTATACAGTAGCTCGCTATAAGTGCAACCGTGAAATAGAAAACCCCGGAACATGTCCGGGGTTTTGCTTACGGCTTGTTCAAGCGTGTGGCTATCAGCCGTTCTGGCGGATACCGGCGACCAGCCAAGGCTGGTTGTCGCCTTGGGCGCGTTCCATGTTCCAGCTTTCGCTGAACACTTCGCCCTGGTCGAAACGCGAGGTCTTCGACACACCGCTGAACGTCAGGGTGGCGATGGTCTTGTCGGCGCGATAGTCCACACCTTCGAGCTGCACGCGCAGGTCGTCGATGTAGGTCGACTGGAAGCCGTCGCCCAGGTCGGCGCGTTCGCGCTTGAGGAACTCGAGCAGTTGCGGGGTCACGAACTCGGAGATTTTATCCATTTCGTTGGCGTCCCAGTGCTGCTGCAGGGACTGGAAGTGGCTGCGGGCCGCTTCGACGAAACGTTCTTCGTTGAACCAGGCCGGCGCATTGATCACCGGGCGGGCAGCAGCAGGTGCGGCCGAACCACCGAAGATCGAACCCATGGCTGGCTTCTGCTCGAACACTTCACGCTGCATCGGCGCGCCGGCTGGAGCCATGTGCTCCTGCTGCTTGCGACGACGGGCGGCGATGAAGCGGAAGATCAGGAAGGCGATGACCGCCATGATCAGGATGTCGAAGATCTGCATGCCCTGGAAGCCGCCGCCCATGAACATGGATGCGAGCAGGCCACCGGCGGCGATACCGGCCAGAGGGCCCAACCAGCGCGAAGCACCGCCGGCCTTGGCGGCTGCGCCAGCGGCACCGGCCGCGCCGGCAGTGGCGGCAGCACCGCCGACGCCGGCGGACGGAGCCATTTGGCTGGTCTGGTGAGTTGGTGCCGAGCCTATGCTTTTGCCGCCACCGAAGCGTTTGGCGTTGGCATCGAGGCTCATCGTCAGGCCAATGCACAGCGCCATGGCGATGCTAAGAAAACGTTTCATAAAGGGAATTCCCATTTGTGGATTGCACGCGCGCCATGTTGCACAGGTGTCGTGACAGTGGCTAGCGACATAATGTTTCGGGCTTTTGCGTAAGACAGAATCCGAAGGGTCTGTAGGACTAGTTACAGATATTGGCCCGCGCGCATCAAAAACAAGGGTGGACGCGAAACCTTCATGCTGAACCGTCCTTCTGTCTGTAGGAGCGAGCTTGCTCGCGAAGATCGCCAACGATAACGCGGGCATCCTGGATGAGACGCGTTGTCTGAGGGTTTTTCGCGAGCAAGCTCGCTCCTACAGGGGGAAGGGGTCAGCGTGTCAGACCGCTTCGAGCTTCGCGTAACCCATCATCAGCCACTTGCTGCCCTCGGCGAAGTTCACCTGCACCCGTGCCTGGGCGCCGGCGCCTTCGAAGTTGAGGATCACCCCTTCGCCGAAGATCGCATGCTTGACCTGCTGGCCAAGGCTGAACGGGGTTTCCGGGATCTCGGAACCGGCAAACAGGCTGCTGGAGTTCTGCTGCTGTCCGCCGCCGAACGGGCGACTGACGCTGTTGGACAGGCGCACTTCCTGGATCAGCCCCTTCGGCACTTCTCGCACGAAGCGCGACACCTTGTTGTAGGTCTCACTCCCGTACAGGCGGCGGGTCTCGGCGTAGGTCATCACCAGGTTCTGCATCGCCCGGGTAATGCCCACGTAGGCCAGGCGGCGTTCTTCCTCAAGGCGGCCGGGCTCTTCCAGGCTCATCTTGTGGGGGAACAGGCCTTCTTCCATGCCCACCAGGAACACGTAAGGAAACTCCAGGCCCTTGGCGCTGTGCAAGGTAATCAGCTGGATGCTGTCTTCATGCTCATCGGCCTGGGTATCGCCTGCTTCCAGCGACGCATGGCCGAGGAACGCGGCGAGCGGGGTCAGTTCTTCATCGGCCTCGGTGTTTTCAAACGCGCGGGCGGCGCTGACCAGTTCCTTAAGGTTTTCCACCCGGGCCTGGCCTTTCTCGCCTTTTTCCGCTTCGTGATAGGCAATCAGCCCGGACTGCTCGATCACGGTCTGGGTCATCAAATGCAGGGGCATGTCCGCGCACTTGGCCGTCAGGTTCTCGATCAGCTCGACAAACACACCCAACGCCCCGGCAGCACGGCCGGTCAGGCCTTTATTGGCGATCAGCAAGCGCATGGCTTCCCACATCGACACATCGGCGTGGCGCGCATGGTCGCGAATCGCTTCAACGGTTTTTTCGCCGATGCCGCGGGCCGGGATATTGATCACCCGCTCCAGCGCCGCGTCGTTGCCGCGACCTTCCAGCAAACGCAGGTAGGCCATGGCGTTCTTGATTTCGGCGCGCTCGAAGAAGCGCTGGCCGCCGTAAATACGGTACGGGATGCGCTCGCGCAGCAAGGCTTCTTCCAGCACCCGCGATTGGGCGTTGGAACGGTACAGAATCGCGATGTCGCTGCGCGCCAGGCCGGTTTTCAATGCGCTTTCGATGGTTTCCACCACGTAGCGCGCTTCGTCGTGCTCGTTGAACGCCGCGTACAGGTTGATCGCTTCGCCTTCGCCGCCGTCGGTCCACAGCTCTTTGCCCAGGCGCCCGGTGTTATTGGCGATCAAGGCGTTGGCGGCTTTGAGGATCCCGGCGGTGGAGCGGTAGTTCTGCTCCAGGCGGATGGTGACCGCGTCCGGGAAGTCTTCGGAATACTGGTAGATGTTCTCGATTTTCGCGCCGCGCCAGCCGTAGATCGACTGGTCGTCGTCGCCCACCACCATCAGGCTGTCGCCGCCCTTGGCCAGCAGGCGCAACCAGGCGTACTGCACGGCGTTGGTGTCCTGGAACTCGTCGACCAGGATATGCCGGAAGCGTTTCTGGTAATGGGCCAGCAGGCCGGGGTTATCGCGCCACAGGTCGAGGGCGCGCAGCAGCAGCTCGGAGAAGTCGATCACGCCGGCGCGCACGCAGGCCGCCTCGTAGGCTTCATAAATGCTGCGCATGGTGGCCAGGAACAAATCGCCGCTGGCCTGGATATGTTGCGGGCGCAGGCCTTCGTCTTTCTGGCCGTTGATGAACCATTGGGCCTGGCGCGCCGGCCAACGCTGTTCGTCGAGGCCCAGCTCGCGGATCACGCGCTTGACCAGGCGTTGCTGGTCATCGCTGTCGAGGATCTGGAAGGTCTGGGCCAGGCCCGCCTCCTGCCAATGCGCCCGCAGCAGGCGGTGCGCCAGGCCGTGGAAGGTGCCCACCCACATGCCGGCCGGGCTGATGCCCATCAACTGCTCGATGCGGTGACGCATCTCGGCAGCGGCCTTGTTGGTGAAGGTCACCGACAGGATCGAATGCGGGGACGCGTTCTCGACCTGGATCAACCAGGCGATACGGTGTACCAGCACTCGGGTTTTACCGGAGCCAGCACCGGCCAGGACCAACTGACGGCCAACGGGGGCCGCTACGGCCTGGCGTTGGGCATCGTTGAGGGAATTCAGCAAAAGGGAGAGATCATCGCGCATCGGCGCATTCTATGGCCCGCGGGGGAGTGGGGCAAATCCCATTGGCGGATGGCCGACGGAAAACCTGCGGCGCGTGCCGGGGCGGGCACGCGTTCCGGCGGGGCTGATGACTGGTTGGTCATGGGCCACAGGCCGCGCCGCGTCTCGCTCAAGCCGTCTGGCCCCGAGGTTTGCGCGGTACGCCTCGCTGGTTTTTATGACGCGCAGCAGTTTGGCCCGAGCGCTTGCTTGTGTATGCTCCGTCGACGTTTCGGGCTCACCATTATAAGAACACTGCCTATGACCCTCAGCACCGACCTGTTTAGCCCCATGGCGGCGCCCGCGCAGGTTATCCGAAAACACTACGCTACCGAGATGGCGGTCGAACGCACGCGCCTGCTCTACCAGGGTTCGCTGCTGCCGACCTTATTGATGCTGGTCAACGGCCTGGTCTGTGCCTGGTTGATCTGGAACCCCAAACATTACCTGCTCGACAGCATCTGGCTGGTCTGGCTGCTGGCGCTGGTCGCGCTGCGCGTGATCCAGGTGGCCGCCTTCGACTCGGCGATGCCCAGCCGCCAGGCCCAACCGATCTGGCGGCGCATGTTCATGCTCGGCTCGGCGGTCAGCGGCCTGACCCTGGCCATCGCCGCCATCGCCCTGGTGCCGGCAGACAGCTTTACGCAGCAAGCCTGGGTGTTCGGCCTGATCGGTGCGGCGACGTTGTCCGCCAGCGTCGCCTATGCGGTGAGCCTGCCGGCGTTCCTGTCATTCGCGCTGCCGTGCCTGGTGCCGGCCATTGTCTATCTCTTCTGGAACGGCGCCGCGCAGCAACAGGGTTGGGGTGTGCTCGGCCTGATCCTGCTGGCGTCCTTGAGTGTGGTGGCGTGGCAGGTCAACCGCCTGATCCAGCACGGGCTGTTGCGGCGCTTTCAGAACCAGGCGCTGATCGAGCATCTGCAACAGGCACAGCAGCGCAGTGAACAGTTGAATCAGGAGCTGGTGCGCGAAGTCGAGCAACGCCGCCAGGTCGAGCAGGAACTGCGCGAAGCGCAAATCGGCCTGCAGGACCGCGTGGCGCAACGCAGCCAGGAACTGGACGCCGCCAGCCTGGCCCTGAATAAAAGCGAAGCGCGCCTGGCGATGGCTCTGCAAGCCAGCGAACTGGGCCTGTGGGACTGGAACCTGCAAACCGACGAAGTCCACCACACCCAGCTCAAGGAACTGTTCGGCCTGGAGCCCGAGTTCGTCACGGCGATGCTCAGCCACCTCAAGCCGCGCCTGCACCCCGACGACTTGCCGCTGCTCAAGCGTGCCCTGGTGGAGCATCTCAAGGGCCGCAGCGAGGACTATCTGGTGGAATACCGGGTGCGCCATGGCGATGGCCACTGGGTGTGGATCGAAGACCGCGGCCGCGCCGTGGAGCGTGCGCCCAGCGGTCGCGTGACGCGCATGCTCGGCACGCGCCGCGACATCAGCGCAAGCAAGGCGCTGGAGGAACAGCAACGCCTGGCCTCGACCGTATTCGAAGCGGCCAGCGAAGGTATTGTGATCCTGGACCCGGACTACGCGCTGCTCGCCGTCAACCAGGCCTTCAGTCGCGTCACCGGCTTTGATATCGACGACATGCTCGGGCGCAATGTGGTGGAGTTGCCGTGCAGCCGCGACGCTCGGCGGCACTTTCCGCTGATCCGCCAGGCGCTGCTCAGTCACGGTACCTGGCAGGGCGAGCTGGTGGAAACGCGCAAGAACGGCGAACTGTACCCGCAGTGGCTGCAACTGAACGTGGTGCGCGATATTCGAGGAAACGTCAGTCATATCGTAGGCTTCTTCGCCGATCTCTCGGCGCGGCGTGAATCCGAGGAGCGCATGCGCTACCTCACGCACTATGACGAATTGACCGGCCTGGCCAACCGCTCGCTGTTTCGCGAGCGGCTGCGCGAAGCGCATCAGCGGGTGCGCCAGGGCGGGCGCAGCCTGGCGTTGCTGCATATCAACCTGGACCGTTTCAAGTTGCTCAACGACAGCCTGGGCCATGATGTCGCCGACCAATTGCTGCAAAAAATGGCGCGACGTTTGATCAATGCCCTGCCCGAGGCCGACACCATCGCGCGTTTGTCCGGGGATGAGTTCGCCGTGCTTTTCGATGCCTACGGCAACCTCTCAAGCCTGGCGCGGGTGGCCACGCGCCTGCTGGCCAAGTTGCGCGTGCCGGTGACGGTGGAAGGGCATGAATTGGTGGTCAGCGCCTCGATGGGCGTCAGCCTGCTTCCGGATAATGCGCGGGAAATTTCGGCGTTGGTTAGCCAGGCGAACATGGCCATGCAACACGCCAAACACCTGGGTGGGAATAATTTCCAGTTCTACACCGACAGTCTGCAAGCCAGCACCCTGGAGCGTTTGCAGCTGGAAAACCAGCTGCGCAAGGCCATCGACGAGCGCCAGCTGTCGGTGTTCTACCAACCGAAATTGTGCCTGGCCAGCGGCAAACTGAACGCCGCCGAGGCGTTGATTCGTTGGGAGCATCCGCAGTGGGGCACGGTGCCGCCAAGCGACTTCATCGGCCTGGCCGAAGAAACCGGCCTGATCGTACCGTTGGGCGAATTCGTCCTGCGCCAGGCCTGCTGGCAGGCTTGTGAGTGGCAGCGTCAGGGGCTGGCGCCGATACGCGTGTCGGTGAACCTGTCGGTGCATCAACTGCGTCAAGGCAAGCTGGTCAGCCTGGTACGCCAGGTGCTGGAAGAAACCGGCCTGGACCCGCAATACCTGGAGCTGGAGCTGACCGAAAGCCAGCTGCTCGACAGTGTCGAGCACATCATCGCCACTTTCCAGCAACTGCGCGACCTGGGGGTGAAGTTGGCCATCGACGATTTTGGCACCGGCTATTCGTCCCTCAGTTACCTCAAGCGCATTCCCGTGGACTACGTGAAGATCGACCAGACCTTCATCCGCGGCCTCGGCCAGGGGCGGGAAGACGCGGCCATTACCCGTGCGATCATCGCCATGGCCCACGGTTTGGCGCTCAAGGTGGTGGCCGAAGGCGTGGAAGATCAGCAGCAGCTGGATTTCCTGCGCCGGGAGCGTTGCGATGAGGTGCAGGGCTACTTGATCAGCCGGCCGATGAAGGCCGAAGGGCTGGCAGATTTGTTACGGAAGAATGCGGATTTTTCCTAGAGACGTGCCTTCAGCCTTTGTGGCTACAACTTGGCTGCCCTTAGATTCAAAGGGCAGCAGGGCGATTTAGTGATGCATCGGACGGGCAAAACGGCAATTCTTGTAGTATAACTACAAGCTTGCTACATCCCTGGCGTCTGCCAATAACAAGAGTCCTGTCCTTTGAACCTGTTGCAACATATCGCCCAGTCGCGCCACCTGTTACGCAAATCGGAACTCAAGGTTGCCGACCACGTGCTGCTTGACCCTGCGGCCGTAATGCACAGTTCCATGGCCGACCTGGCCCACAGCGTGGGCATCAGTGAGCCGACCATCGTGCGCTTCTGCCGTGCCATCGGTTGTTCCGGCTTCCAGGACCTGAAACTCAAGCTGGCCCAAAGCCTGGCCGCCGGCGCGAGCTTCGGGCAGTTTGCGATTCACGAAGACGATTCCGTCGCCGACTACAGCCTCAAGATCTTCGACACCACGCTGCACACCCTGATGGAAGTGCGCGAGAAGCTCGACCCGGTGGCGCTGCAAAAGGCCGTGACGGCGATGTCCCAGGCCCAGCGTGTCGAGTTCTACGGGTTTGGCGCGTCGGGTGCGGTGGCGGCCGATGCCCAGCACAAATTCTTCCGACTGCTGCTTACGGCGGCGGCCTACAGCGACCCGCACATGCAGGCGATGTCGGCCGTGACGTTGAAACCGACCGACGTGGCCATCTGTATTTCCCAGTCCGGCCGCTCCAAGGACTTGCTGATCACCGCCAACCTGGTACGTGAAAGCGGCGCCACGCTGATCACCCTGTGCCCGAGCCAGACGCCGTTGGCGGAACTGTCCACGGTCAACCTGGCGATCGATGTCCACGAAGACACCGAAATCTACACCCCGTTGACCTCGCGCATCGCCCACCTGGTGGTGATCGACGTGCTGGCGATGGGCGTGGCCATGGCGCGCGGGCCGAGCCTGGTCAACCACCTCAAGAGCGTCAAGCGCAGCCTGCGCAGCCTTCGTCTGTCGCCCAAGTCCGTCAAAGCCCTCGACGACTGAGCGCGATACAGCGATCCAAATGTGGGAGGGGGCTTGCTCCCGATAGCGGTGGTTCAGTCGCAGATGCATCGACTGACACTCAGCCATCGGGAGCAAGCCTCCTCCCACATGTGCATGTCTCATCTGTCCAGAAGATTCATCGTCCTGTCATCCCCGCGCCGCCAAACCGTCATCCCTCGCGCCCATCCTGAACTCCCCGCACTCGCATTGGGAGACTCCAAATGGCCCGGCCCTACGAAGATAGCAACAGCTCCGTCAAGACCCGTCGTCAGAAGGAAGACCAGCGCCGCATGGCGTTCCGTCGCGCAATCGAAGACCGCTGTGATCAACGCCAATTGCTGCAAAGCATCACGGACTACCCGGAACTGCACTGGCAGGCACCCGCGGCTGCCCAGCGAAGCGCTCAGCCAGCGCGCTGATTTGCACCCGCTCGCTGCGGATAAAGCCCAGGAACGCATGGGCCACCGGTGACAGGCGCTTGGCCTTGGCCTGCACCAGGCACCAACTGCGGTACAGCGGTAGCTCTTCCACCGGCAGCTCCTTGAGCCCGCCGGTGGCCAGTTCCAGGTTCAGGGCGTGGCGTGTCAACAAGGCCACGCCCAGCCCGGCCAACACGCATTCACGCTGCGCCTCGGCCGAGGCGACTTCCACTGTCTGGCTGAAGTGAACGCGTTTTTCTTTGAAGTACTCCTCGCAAGCCAGCCGCGTGCCGGAACCCGGTTCGCGCAGTAACAGCGTGTAAGGCTCCAGGTCGCGCAGGCGCAGCGCTCCTTGCTGGCTCAAGGGGTGGTCGGGCAGCGCCACGGCGACAATCGGGTTGTTGAGGAACGGCAGGAATTCGAGGCCCATGTCTTGGGGCACCATGGACATGATCACCAAGTCGTCACGGTTGTCCGACAGCCGGCGGATCACCTGGGCGCGGTTGACCACCGTCAGATGCAATTGCACCTCCGGATGCTGGCGCTTGAACGCGGCAAACAGGTGCGGCACGAAGTACTTGGCGCTGGACTCCACCGCCAGTTTCAGTTGGCCTTGCAGCGAGCCCTGCATGTCCGACAGCTGCATATCGAGGTTTTCCAGGCGTCCGAAAATATCGCGGCTGGCCCGTTGCAGCGCTTCGGCCGCCTCGGTCATGTAAAGTTTCTTACCTACGTAGTCGAACAACGGCTGGCCGATCAGCTCTTCCAGCTGACGAATTTGCAGGCTGACGGCCGGCTGGGTGAGGGACATTTCCTCGGCCGCCCGGCTGTAGGAGCGCAAATCACACACCTCATTGAAGATCTGCAGTTGACGTAATGTCAGCCTCATCAATGACTTACGCATTTTTTAAAGCCTCTTGGCGGCGTCCGGTCCGCCAACTATAAGTCTTTACTTATGCATGACCCAATAATTATTGATTTTTGTTAATCCCTCAGCAGGCTTAGTGTGTGCCTCGCGACTGGCTTGAAACATTTAGTCACGCGCCGACCCGAGTCTAGCGGGTCGAAGAACGCAGCAATCGGCTCAAGGGAATTTCCAAGTGATAAAAAAGATCCTGATCGCCAACCGTGGTGAAATTGCCGTGCGAATCGTGCGTGCCTGCGCCGAGATGGGCATTCGCTCGGTCGCGGTCTATTCCGACGCCGACCGCCACGCGTTGCACGTCAAACGTGCCGACGAGGCCCACAGCATCGGCGCCGAACCCCTGGCCGGTTACCTGAACCCACGCAAGCTGGTGAACCTGGCCGTGGAAACCGGTTGCGATGCGTTGCATCCCGGTTACGGTTTCCTCTCGGAAAACGCGGAACTGGCGGACATTTGCGCCGAACGTGGGATTAAATTCATCGGCCCATCCGCGGAAGTGATTCGCCGCATGGGCGACAAGACCGAAGCGCGCCGCAGCATGATCAAGGCCGGCGTACCGGTCACCCCCGGCACCGAAGGCAACGTCGCCGACATCGCCGAAGCCCTCACCGAAGGCGACCGCATCGGTTACCCGGTGATGCTCAAGGCCACCTCCGGTGGCGGCGGTCGCGGCATTCGTCGTTGCAACAGCCGTGAAGAACTCGAACAAGCCTTCCCCCGCGTGATCTCCGAAGCCACCAAGGCCTTCGGTTCGGCGGAAGTGTTCCTGGAAAAATGCATCGTCAACCCCAAGCACATCGAAGCGCAGATCCTCGGTGACAGCTTTGGCAACGTGGTGCATCTGTTCGAGCGCGATTGCTCGATCCAGCGCCGTAACCAGAAGCTCATCGAAATCGCCCCGAGCCCGCAACTGACCCCTGAACAGCGCGCCTACATCGGCGACCTGTCGGTGCGCGCAGCCAAGGCCGTGGGTTACGAAAACGCTGGCACCGTGGAGTTCCTGCTCGCCGAGGGCGAGGTGTACTTCATGGAGATGAACACCCGGGTGCAGGTGGAACACACGATCACCGAAGAAATCACCGGGATCGACATCGTTCGCGAGCAGATCCGCATCGCCTCGGGCCTGCCGCTCTCGGTGAAGCAGGAAGACATCCAGCACCGTGGTTTTGCGTTGCAGTTCCGGATCAACGCTGAAGACCCGAAGAACAACTTCCTGCCCAGCTTCGGCAAGATCACCCGCTATTACGCGCCCGGCGGCCCCGGCGTGCGTACCGACACGGCGATCTACACCGGCTACACCATCCCGCCGTTCTACGATTCCATGTGCCTGAAACTGGTGGTGTGGGCGTTGACCTGGGAAGAAGCCATGGACCGCGGCCTGCGTGCCCTGGATGACATGCGCCTGCAAGGCGTGAAGACCACCGCCGCCTACTACCAGGAAATCCTGCGCAACCCGGAATTCCGCAGCGGCCAGTTCAACACCAGTTTCGTGGAAAGCCACCCTGAGCTGACCAACTACTCGATCAAGCGCAAACCCGAAGAGCTGGCCCTGGCCATCGCCGCCGCCATCGCCGCCCACGCAGGCCTGTGAGGAATATAACAATGAGCAAGAAGATCTTTGTCACCGACACCATCCTGCGCGACGCTCACCAATCGTTGCTGGCCACCCGCATGCGTACCGACGACATGCTGCCGATCTGCGACAAGCTCGACAAAGTCGGCTACTGGTCCCTGGAAGTCTGGGGCGGCGCGACCTTCGACGCCTGCGTGCGCTTTTTGAAAGAAGACCCGTGGGAGCGTCTGCGCAAATTGCGCGCTGCGTTGCCTAACACCCGCCTGCAAATGCTGCTGCGCGGCCAGAACCTGTTGGGCTATCGCCACTACAGCGACGACGTGGTCAAAGCCTTCGTCGCCAAGGCCGCCGTCAACGGTATTGACGTGTTCCGCATCTTCGACGCGATGAACGACGTGCGTAACCTGCGCGTGGCCATCGAAGCGGTCAAGGCCGCCGGCAAACACGCCCAGGGCACCATCGCCTACACCACCAGCCCGGTACACACCATCGACGCGTTTGTGGTCCAGGCCAAGCAAATGGAGTCCATGGGCTGCGACTCGGTGGCGATCAAGGACATGGCCGGCCTGCTCACGCCATACGCCACCGGCGAGCTGGTCAAGGCACTGAAAGCCGAGCAGAGCCTGCCGGTGTTCATCCACTCGCATGACACGGCGGGTTTGGCTGCGATGTGCCAACTCAAGGCCATCGAAAACGGTGCCGAGCACATCGATACCGCGATCTCCAGCTTCGCTTGGGGCACCAGCCACCCGGGCACCGAGTCGATGGTCGCCGCCCTTAAAGGCAGCGAATTCGACACCGGCCTCGACCTGGAACTGCTGCAGGAAATCGGCCTGTACTTCTACGCCGTGCGTAAGAAGTATCACCAGTTCGAAAGCGAATTCACCGCGGTCGACACGCGCGTGCAAGTCAACCAAGTGCCGGGCGGGATGATTTCCAACCTGGCCAACCAGCTCAAAGAGCAGGGCGCACTCAACCGCATGGGCGAAGTGCTGGCTGAAATTCCGCGGGTGCGTGAAGACTTGGGCTTCCCGCCGCTGGTCACCCCGACCTCGCAGATCGTCGGCACCCAGGCGTTCTTCAACGTGCTGGCCGGCGAGCGCTACAAGACCATCACCAACGAAGTGAAGCTCTACCTGCAAGGCGGCTACGGCAAAGCGCCGGGCACGGTGAACGGGCAATTGCGTCGCCAGGCCATCGGCAGCGAAGACGTGATCGACGTGCGCCCGGCCGACCTGCTCAAGCCGGAAATGAACAAGCTGCGCGGCGAAATCGGTGCGTTGGCCAAATCTGAAGAAGACGTGCTGACCTACGCCATGTTCCCGGACATTGGCCGCAAGTTCCTCGAAGAACGCGACGCCGGCACCCTGACTCCGGAAGTGTTGCTGCCGATCCCGGAAGCCGGCGGCGTGGCCCGTGCGGGTGGCGAAGGCGTACCGACCGAGTTCGTCATCGACGTCCACGGCGAAAGCTACCGAGTCGACATCACCGGTGTTGGCGTGAAAGCTGAGGGCAAGCGTCACTTCTACCTGTCCATCGACGGCATGCCCGAAGAAGTGGTGTTCGAACCGCTCAACGAGTTCGTCGGCGGTGGCGGCAGCAAGCGCAAGCAAGCCACCGAGCCAGGCCATGTGAGCACCACGATGCCGGGCAATATCGTCGACGTGCTGGTCAAGCCAGGCGACGTCGTCAAGGCCGGCCAGGCGGTGCTGATCACCGAAGCGATGAAGATGGAAACCGAAGTGCAGGCCGCGATTGCTGGCAAGGTGACCGCCGTTCATGTAGCCAAGGGCGACCGGGTGAACCCTGGCGAAATCCTGATTGAAATCGAAGGCTGATCCAGCCTTCGACACTACCGTTTAATCCTCGGGGGAGCAGGTGCTCCCCTTTTTTTTCGCCCGTAATTTGGCCGGCGCGCGCAGCGTGGGCTCAGAACCGCATTTGCCATTGGCCCATCAGGCCCTGGTTGCGGCTATGGTTGCCTGTTTCGCTGGCGTAGGTCAGGCCCACGGTGTGTTGCGGCGAGAGCGCGAGGTCCAGGCCGGCTCGGACGTTCAGGCTGTCGCGGTCCAGCGACGTGCCCTGGACAGTGAAGCTGTCAATCAGCCCCGGCGCAGCGCGAAAGGATTGGCTGACCCGGCTGTCGACGTCGCCGTACAGGTGTTTCCAACTGGCGCTGAGGTGGGGGGCCAGGCTCATCTGGTTATCGAACCGATACAGCGACGCCAGGCGAAGACCGAAGGTGCTGCTCAGGTTCTGTTGGTTTTGCGAGCCGACGTTCAGCGCGGTCAGGCCACCCCGCTCCTTGAAGCCGTCGCGGTGATAGCGCTGGTAACCGAGGCCGGCGAAGGGTTCCACGCTCAAATCCGCAGTGCCCAATTGGTAGCCCATTTCGGAGAAGACGGTTTGGTTGTTGGCGTTGTAATTGGCCCTGAGCTGCTCGGTGTAATCGAGCAACTTGACGCTGCGCTTGTTCTGCCCGTCATGGCTGCTGTAGATCGCTCCCAGGCGCAGGGCCAACGGGCCGTCCTGCCGCACGGCATAGCTGCCCAGGTGCCAGCTGTCGAGGTCGGCGGAAAAACGCGCGGCGTCGAGGTGGCTGCTGGATTTGGCGCCCATCACGCCGACACGCCAGGCGTGGTCCAGCGCCCAATCGGCCCCCAGCAACAGGCCTTGGGTACCATGTTTCAGACCGGCGCTGCCGCCTTTTTTGTCGAGCGTGCCGTCGTTGCCCAGGCTTTGCACCCAGAAGTGGCCAGCGTCGTCGGCGGGCAGGGTGCGCAGGATCGACAACAGTTGGCTGCTCAGTTGCTGCGTGGTGTTCTGGGTCGCGGCGGCGAGGTTGGCGTTCTGGCTGGCGGCCAATTGCTCAAGGGCCGCGCCGATGCCGCCGGGCTGCTTGTCCAGCGCGTCGGCGAATTTTTCCAGGGCTTTGATCTGTTCGGAGGTCAGTTCGCCGGACTCCAGCAACTGAACCAGCGCAGGTTCCAGGGCCTTGGCGAGCTGCAGGCCATTGTGCGTGGTGGCGCGCTGAGTGAGGTAGCCGTCGATGGGTTCGGCTTTTTCAGACGCTGCGTCGGCCCACTCATTATCAAGCGCCTCATAGGGTTGGAAATGGTACGGCCGGTATTCGATATCGCCCCGCGCCTGGGCGTGTTGAAGGCTGGCGGCGCTGATCGCAAGCGCCATGACAAGTGCAAATCGTGGGGGTGTAAAGGGCATGTGATCCCAACCTCTGATGAATGAGGCCGGAAATTTAGCGAGATGGCGGGGCGATAACTGTCAGGCTATCGACCCCTGGTTTGCGGGAGTTGTCTGTAGTGCGGTGCGATTAAAAACGCATCGGGCTTTGTCCGCGACAGGATAAATGGCCATCTCATTTGCATTAAAATGCATTTTTAGATTAATTCTGGCGATACAAATGCATTTTAATGCGTAAATCTGGTCATCTGCTGAGCAGGAAATGCACTATATTGCAGTACGCGTCCCGAACATTGCTTGCCAGGTGCACTTAAATGCAGATGGAAACGACCTACTCTTTGATATTGCAGATTTTCACCGCTGGTCATTGGCGTGACGCTATGCGGTTGGAGTTCTCGGAGCCTGAAAAGGGTTTTGATGGACCTTGCAGGTTTCATTATCGACAGGATTATCTAGTCGATAACCTGGACGCTGTCCGATTGCCTTTTTCCAAATCTGTCAGTGCGCGGTTTCCACTGGAGTGGGATGTTGCGGTTCTCAAGAAAGCGCCTGCTTTTTTGCACGATATTGCACCGGCAGGGGCCGCCAAACGTTCTTTGATGAAACGTATCGGCCATGAGAAGCCGGAGGGCGTCAGTGCCGATTTGTTTCTACTGGGTCGCAGTACGCCGGCCCCCATTGGCCATATGCGGGTCAAGGAATCCGTGCAGGTACTGGACGGTACCGCACCGATTGGTTTCCCTCGTCGGGAAGTGATCAACCGCGATAACAGCTTTCTGGAATATGCCTATGAACAAGGCGCGGCAATCGGCGGGGCAACGGGCGCGGGCGGTGAGGCTCCGAAACTGTTGATGACGCAGAATGCTGATGGTTTGCTGTACCCGGACGCTACCCTGAACGATGCCGAGGTTACCCAACATTGGTTTATCAAGTTCGCACGTAACCAGGCGACCCAGAATGATCAAGACATCCTGAGAAGTGAGTATCACTACTACAGAGCTCTTCAGGCCCTGGGAATAGAGGCGGTGGGTGCCGAAGGGCTAGCATTGGAAGAGGCCACCAAGCCGAGCCTTTGGATGCACCGCTTTGATCGCAAGGTCAGTAACGCCGGTGTCGAACGATTGGCCGTTGAGTCGATTTATTCCTTGGCGGGAGTGACGACGCCTGGCAGTTACATGGATCATCTTGAGGTGATCAGACTGCTGGTGAATCAATGGCGCGCGGTTGGGCAAGAAGAGCAGGTTGCCGATCTGGTTGCGGAGTACCTACGCCGAGACCTGTTGAACAAGGTGTTGGGTAACTCGGATAACCACGGGCGAAATATGTCGATCATCCGAGGTACCGACTCTCTGCGTCTGGCGCCGATTTATGACTTGGCCCCCATGGTGATGGATGCCGAGGGCGTTACCCGAACGACCAAGTGGCCCAAAGCGCTGGAAGTGGCAGGTGATATCAATTGGCGAGGGGTCTGCGATGCACTGGCCGAGATTATTGACCCTGAGCAAAGTTTTGAGCGGCTGCGACAAGACGCCGAACACTTGCGAGCTCTGCCGGACATCTTGGCTGCAGGCGGTTTGCCAGCGGTCACCTTGAACCACCCCAGCGTCCCGTTGGGGAAACTGGACATGCGTCTGAAGCAATGGGGGCTGAAATGACCATTACCCTGGATGCCCGCGCCCTGTTAATCGAACGTGTCGAACAGGGGCTGGCTGACGGTTCCCTTGCAATTGGCGAAGCCGTGCGCCGCCTGCGCACCGAAGTCACTGGCCTGCACCAAAGCCAGTTCGCCAAGATGTGCAAGATTTCCGTGCGTACCCTGGTGCATATCGAACACGGCGAGGGCAATCAAACCCTGAAATCGCTGAACGCCGTGTTCCGCCCCTTTGGCTTACAGATGGGCGTGGTCAAGGTGCGTCGCGAGTGGGATGACTGAGTCCTCACCCCCGTCGCACATACCCCTTGCCGTAATGCCGCTCCATGCGCGCCTGGATCAGTTCCAGGCCGAGGGACATCACCCAGTAGATGATCGCCGCCGTGGTGAGCATTTCGATGTAGCGATAGCTGGAGCGGCCGTAGGATTGCGCGAGGAACATCACTTCCCACACGCCCATCACCGAGATCAGGGAGGAGTCCTTGAGCATCGAGATGAACTGGTTGGTGGCGGGCGGGACGATGGTACGCATGGCCTGGGGCAGGGTGACGTGCCAGAAGATCGCACTGTCGCGCATGCCCAGGGCCAGGGCGGCTTCCCGTTGGCCGTGGGGCACGCCGAGGATGCCGGCGCGGAAGATTTCGCTCAGGTAGGCGCCGTAGTTCAGCGACAGCGCGATGATCCCGGCGACGATGGCCCCCGGCACCAGGCCCAGTTGCGGCAGGCCCAGGTAGATCAGCAGGATCTGGATCAGCAGCGGTGTGCCACGGAAGAATGAGGCATAGAAACTCGCGACGCCAAAGGCCACCGCGCTTTTCGACAGGCGCCCCAGGGCGGTGATAAAGCCCAGTATCGATGACGCCACGATCGAGCACAGGCACAGGAACACCGTCAGCGCCGCGCCTTGCAGAAACCCGTTGGGCGCCAGATGCACGCCGACCAGATTGGGCAGCTTGTCGAGGATGATCGAGAACTTCAGGTCAAAGCTCAGGAAGAAGCTGGCGAACAGGCAGAACAGCGCGGCCCAGGTTAGGTACAGGCGCGTGCGAAAACCGAAGAATCGTTGTAGCCGCGACGCGCTGACCGGTGGTTTGGGTGGGGTGGGGAACGCGGTCATTGGCTGATGTCGGCGCCGATCCATTTTTGCGACAGCTTGCTCAAGGTGCCGTCCTGCTTCAACTGCGCGAAGACTTCACGCACTTTGCTGTCCCACTGCGGGTCGCCTTTTTCGATGGCCACCGAGTTGGGCTCGGCGTACAGCGCTTCGCCGGCCAGCTTGAAGCGCTTGTCCTGGCTCAGGCGCGGTTGGGCGGTGACCAGGTTGGTGAGGATCGCATCCAGGCGCACGCCGGCGCCCAGGCCCAGGTCCTGGAAGGCCACGTTGTCGGTGTCGTAGGGGGCAATCTGCACGTTCTCGAACGGGTACTGCAGTTGGGTGTCTTCGGCGCCTTCGATCACCAGGTTTTTGTTCAGGTAGCTCTCGTAGCTGGAGGCGCTGGTGAGGCCGACTTTCTTGCCGCTCAGGTCCTTGGCGCCGTGGATGCGCTCATCCTTGGCATTGACCACGATCACCGCAGGCGAGGCGTAGTACTCCACGGGGAAGTCGAACACTTCGGCGCGGGCCTTGCTTGGGGTCATCGAGCAGATGCAGATGTCGTAGCGCCCGCTCCAGCGGCCGGCGGCGATCACGTCCCAGGACGGGGTTTCCAGGCGCAGTTTGACCCCGAGTTTTTGCGCGACGGCCTTGGCCACGTCGACGTCGAAACCGTCGAGCTGGTTCTGCTCGTTGAGGAACGAGAAAGGCGGATAGCTTTCCATCAGCACGCCGACCAATTCGTGGTTTTGCTCAACCCGGTCCAGGGTTGCACCGCCGAAGGCTTGGGTGGAGGCAGCCAGCATGGTCAGGCCCAGGGCCAGTAGCGGTTTGAGTTTCAAGAGAGGCACCCGAATAAAAAAGAAGTTGTTATGAAGCGAATTTACCGTATTAAATAGTTATAAGAGCGACTCTCATAGTGAGTTATTTTCATAAGCTTATGAGTAAAAAGCATATGGCCGCAGTACGCACAGTAATTCTCGATGGTGGCATGGGCCGCGAACTGCAACGTCGCGGCGCGCCGTTCCGACAGCCGGAGTGGTCGGCGCTGGCGTTGAGCGAAGCGCCGCAGGCGGTGGAAGCGGTACACGCGGCTTACATCCAGGCCGGTGCCGACGTGATCACCAGCAACAGCTATGCCGTCGTACCGTTTCATATCGGCGAAGCGCGGTTTGCCGCCGAGGGCCAGGCCCTGGCGGCGTTGGCCGGTGAATTGGCGCGGCGCGCGGTGGTGGCGTCCGGCCAAGCAGTGCGCGTGGCCGGTTCCCTGCCGACGCTGTTCGGCTCGTATCGGCCTGACCTGTTCGAGGCCGACCGGGTCAGCGAACTGCTGACGCCCCTGGTGACCGGCCTGGCGCCTTATGTCGACCTGTGGCTGGCGGAAACCCAGAGTTCGATCGTCGAGGCGCGGGCCATTCATGCCGGTCTGCCGGCGGACGGCAAACCGTTCTGGCTGTCGTTTACCCTGAAGGACGAAGACACCGACGAGGTGCCGCGCCTGCGTTCCGGCGAGCCGGTGGCCGAGGCGGCCGAAGCGGCTGCGCAACTGGGCGTGCAGGTGTTGTTGTTCAACTGCAGCCAGCCGGAGGTGATCGGCGCGGCGATTGATGCGGCCCGCCAGACCTTCGAGCGCCTGGGGGTGGCGATCCAGATCGGCGCCTATGCCAACGCCTTCCCGCCACAGCCCAAGGAGGCCACGGCCAACGACGGCCTCGACCCGTTGCGCGACGACCTTGACCCGCCGGGCTACCTGCAATGGGCTGCCGATTGGCAGAAGCGCGGCGCCAGCCATTTGGGCGGTTGCTGCGGGATCGGACCGGAGCATATTGCGGTGTTGGCCGAGCAGCTTGCCGACTGACACCCAGTGCGGATTGCACTGACGATCGAGTGTGGGAGGGAGCTTGCTCCCGTGGCGGCCTGTGGGCCGACCCTTCGCTCGGGTTGGAATGAGTACATATCCATTATTCAGATGACGGCCGCTATGGGTTCCGCCCTTACGGCGGCTCACTTTTGAAAAGCGCAAAAGTAAGCAAAACGCTCTTGCCCCACCACTCGGTGCCTCGCTTAGGCTCGGCATGCCCGAACGCAGGCTTGAATCCGTGGGCCGCCGTCATGGGCCATCCCTGGCCCAGGACGGCTAACCCGGCGTCCTGCCGGGTTGCCCACGGATTCAAGCCTGCGTTCGGCCAGCGTGGTTAACGGGGCGCCTAAGATCAAAATCAAAAACAGAGCAACAGCAAAGCAACAGCTCGCGATACGACCGGGGTTTTCAGCGTCATCGGATGTGTAGATACCTACGCCGCGATAGCGGTAGACCAGTCGAAAATCAATCTCGACTGACCCACCGCCTCGCGGGCAAGCCCGCTCTCATATTCTGGTGCTGCGCTGTCTGTGGGATTTAGGCGCGGCACTCCGCCAGGCTTTTCAATTGGCCTGAACCTGCCTGATTGGCTTCCGACAGCCAGTGCTCAAACCCTGCCCCGATCGGCGGCCATTCCGAGTCCAGAATCGAATACCACGCCGTGTCCCGGTTCTGCCCCTTGACCACCATGTGCTGGCGGAACACCCCTTCAAAACTGAACCCCAGGCGCTCGGCGGCGTATTTGGAGCGGGTATTGCCGTTATTGCATTTCCACTCCAGGCGGCGGTAGCCCAGTTCGAAAGCATGCTTGGCCAACAGATACACGGCCTCGGTGCTTTTCGGCGAGCGCTGCATCGGCGCGCCGAAGGTGACGTGGCCGATTTCGATGCGCCCGTGGGCCGGGACGATGGACATCAGGCTGAGGATGCCCTGCACATCGCCGCTGGCGCGGTCGATCACGCTGAAGAAATACGGCTCGTTGTGCTGGGCATGGTTGTTCAGCCAGGAATCGAACGCGGTGCGGTCGCTGAACGGGCCATACGGCAAATAGTCCCACAGCTTGGGGTCGGCGCCGGGGCCTTCGAGGGCTTGCCACAGACCGTCGGCGTGGCGCGCCGGGTCGAGTTTTTCCAGGCGGATGAAACGCCCTTCGAGCAGTTGGACCGTGGGCGCCGGGGCACCTTGCCAGTCGGCGAGAGAGGTGGACATGCTGCGCTCCTTAAAGACCTTTGCAAAATTGGATGAAACCAGGGCGTTCGGCGATGCGTTCGTACAGTTGGATCGCGGTGGCATTGGTCTCGTGGGTCAGCCAATGGACCTCGCAGCAGCCGTCGGCTTTGGCCGTGGCATAGACGTGTTCGATCAATTTGCGGCCCACGCCGCCGCCGCGCTGGGCCGGCGCCACCAGCAGGTCTTGCAGGTAGCAGGAGTTTTCAATGCTCCAGTTGGAGCGATGGTAGATGAAGTTGACCATGCCTACCGCTTTGCCGTCCTGCCAGGCGAGCGCGGAGTGGGTCGGCTCATGGGCGTCGATCAGGCGTTGCCAGGTGCTCTGGCTGACGGCGTCTGGCAGTTCGGTGTTGTAGAACTGCAAGTACGCGTGCCACAGCGCCAGCCAGGCGGCGTGGTCTGCGGCGGTGACGGGGCGGATGTCGATCGGGCTCATTCTGGGGCTCCTTGGGGAATGAAACGGGCGAGGGTCTGGTCGCGCACGTCGAGGCTGGTGGCCAGCCCCTCGCGCACGCCCTGGATGTCGGCGGCACTGCGGTTCTGGCTGAGTTTGCGTTTGCCGATCAGACGTTCGATGGGCAAGGCGAAACCGACGATGGCCTTGAGCATGCCTTCAATGTAGTCGGCCGGGGCGTCGCTGACCTTCCAGGGCTGGGCGCGGCGGCCTTCGTGGCGGTCGGTGAGGGCGCTGACCACGCCGCGCAGGCGCTCGGCGTCGGTAAACACGTCGGCCGTGCCGTAGGCATGCACGGCCAGGTAGTTCCAGGTGGGCACCACTTTGCCGTGCTCGGCCTTGCTCGGGTAAAACGCCGGGCTGACATAGGCGTCGGCCCCGGCAAAGATCACCAGCGCTTCGCCGCCGTTCTGCAGGTCGTGCCACTGCGGGTTGGCCTTGGCCATGTGGCCGTAGAGCGTACCGTTCGGGCCTTCGTTGGGGTTGAGCAGCAGTGGCAGGTGGCTGGCTAGCAGGCCGTGTTCACCCACGGTCACCACCTGCGCCAGACGCGTGTGCTGGATCAGTTGCTGCAGTTCGGGCAAATCGTCGAGGGCAAAGGCGCGTGGTGTGTACATAAAAGTATTCCTTGGCGAATGCCTGCATCCTAGGCAGGCTAATGGTTCGTTGTAAGAGCCATCTATGACCCATTTCATGGGTCCAATTCCGGAGCCTGCCCAATGTCGTCCCTTGCGCCGCCGTTGTCGTTCAACCCTGCGGGAATCGAGCTGGATCGTCGTCAGGGGCTGACCCGCCAGCTGTACGAAGCCTTGCGCCAACGCGTGCTGGACGGGCGACTGGCCGGCGGCACGCGTTTGCCCGCCACGCGCGACCTGGCGGCGGCGTTGTCGATTTCGCGCAACAGCGTGGTGCGTGCCTACGATCAGCTGTATGCCGAGGGCTTTACGCAAAGCCGGGTCGGCGACGGGACGTATGTCGCCCAACTGCCCAGTTCAAAAAAACTATCCACAAAACTGTCCACAGGGTTTTCAACAGGCTTATCCCCAGCCTTATCCACAATCGAGCTGAAAAACGCCGATATTTCGAGCGAAAAAGTTATCCACAGCGCGGCGCTGGAGCGCCTCGAAAACAACCATTTGCCCTTGCCGCCCACGGGGCCTCCACGGGAATTTCGGGTGGGGGTTCCGGCCTTCGACCTGTTCCCTTTTGACGTCTGGGCCAAGCTGAATGCGGCTTTTTGGCGCAAGCCGGACCTCAAGCTACTGTGCTATGGCAACCCGGCCGGGGACGAGCGCTTGCGCAGCCTGATCGCCGCCTACCTGCGCAGCTCGCGGGGCATGCAGTGTACGGCTGAGCAAATTGTGATCACCAGTGGCGCGCAGCAGGCAATCAGCCTTTGTGCACAGTTGCTGGTGAGCCCAGGTGATGGCGTGGCGATTGAAAATCCCGGCTACCGCGCCGCCGGTCATGCCTTCGCCCTGGCCGGTGCGCAGTTGCAAGGTGTGGCGGTGGACAGCGAGGGGATCGACTGCAGCGTGTTGAACGGCCTCGACAACTGCCGCCTGGCCTATGTCACGCCGTCCCATCAGTACCCATTGGGAGTGGTCATGAGCCTGGCCCGGCGCCTGGAGTTGCTGGCCTGGGCCGAACGCAGCGGTGGCTGGGTCGTCGAGGATGACTACGACGGCGAGTACCGTTACAGCGGCGCGCCGCTGGCCCCGCTGGCGGCCCTGGATCGCAGCGGGCGGGTGTTGTATGTGGGGACGTTCGGCAAGGTCGCGTTCCCGGCGCTGCGCCTGGGTTACCTGGTGTTGCCGCCGACGCTGGTCGACGCATTCGCCCAGCGCCGCGCCGTGGACGTGCGGCACTCGGAGGTCAGCACCCAGGCGGTGATGGCGGAGTTCATGGCGGCGGGGCACTTTCAGCGGCATATCCGGCGCATGCGTCGCGCTGCGCTCAGTCGACGCAACGTCCTGTTGAACGGCTGGCCGGACGAGCTGCCGGGGGTCGGCAGCCTGCCGAACAGTGCGGCGGGCCTGCACCTCACTGTGCGGGTGGACAGCCTTGCCCGCGAACAACAACTGGTGGCGCAGGCCCGCGCAGTGGGCGTGGAGGTCAATGGCCTGAGCAGCTATTGGCTGGCGCAGGCCGGGCCCCCGGACGATCAACGCGCCGGCCTGGTGCTGGGCTTTGCCGCAGTGCCCGAGGCGGCGATCCGTCAGGCGCTCGCGCGGTTGCGCCAGGCCTGGACCGGTCAGGCTGAGGGCTGAGGCTTGGCTTTCAGGAACAGCGAGCGGGCCAGATGCAGACCGATTTCACTGCGGTACACGGCGATGTCGCTCAAGGGTTCGAACCGGCCGCCCATCAGGCGCTGTTGGCGGTTTTTCAGGTGGGCGGCGGTGTAGGCTTCTTCCGGCCCGGTGAGGGTGGGGTAGTGAAAGTGTGCGTACCACAACGGACGGTTCGTGTTGACGTCCACCACCGCATACTCCTGCAGGAAACCCTTGTCGCGCCCCCTGAGTCGGGTGCGGGCGCCGACAGGCGGGTCTACCGTGACGGCGCCCTCGCGCAACAGCAATTCGACGTGCGCCGCCTCCGGTGGTCGGCGCTTGAGCACCTCGAGCTTGATCCGTTTGCCTTCCCGGTAAAGCTGGGTGATCGCCTCATCAAGGCGGCGGTTAGTCAACGCAGCTGACGGCGAGGCGCTTTCGGTCTGGTTGCTGGAGGTCAACGCCTCTTCGATATCCTGGTTGGCCCGTTGCAGTTTTTTGGCGTGCTGGTGGAAGCGCTCTTCGATTTCCACCGGCAGTTGCCGGGTTTCCTTCGCCCAGGCTTCCTTGTTGGCGATAAAGGCTTCGACCCCATCGACCAGCGCCTGACCGTCGCTGATGCTGTTTGCCAGGTTACGCGCCTGGCTGCGGGAAGCGGGCTTGGGCGTCAGCTCGCGTTCGACCCAAACCCCCGGCTCCTTCTCATGGAAGGTTGCAATCACTTTGCCGGTCAGGGGTTCCTTTACGTCGACCAGCGTCTTGCCGTCTTCGTCGGGGCTCTCACGCTCTTCGCCGACCACCATCCCCTTGAAGCGCGTCTTGATGTATTTTTTCTTCGCCCTGGGGACGGTGCGCGACGGGCCCGCGGTGGGCTCCATGGCTCTGCGTTCGCGAAGCAGGGTTGTCAGTTGTTTCTCTGCGAGCCGAGCGAACTCGTCCACTTGCTTGCGCAGGTTTTCCAGGTCGGGCTTGTTGAGGTCATTGGGAAACTCGGCCGGCAGATCCACCAGGTTCTGGTCAACCCTGGAAAACTGATCCATCAGGCTGTCCAGGGTTTCGATCAACTGCTCCGGCGGCACCAGGTTGCGCGGTTGTGCGGCCTCTCTGAAACTTTGGACCGCCAGCTCCGCCACATCGACGATACGGCGCAAGGCTTCCCTGGCGTCGGCGCGTGTGGCCGATGCGCCTTCGGCCACGCACAGGAAGTGGCCCAGGGTAATCTTGAACGCCTTGAGATCATCAAGGGCATAAGCGGGCAGGTGCGGCTCATGCTGCTGGATCAGCCTGACCCCGCGCGCACCCAGGGCACGAGCCTCCTTGAAGCGTGCCTGAAGGTAGCCCAGGCGCTCCGCCATGGCGTGTGTCGCGGTATACATGTTGCGGTAGTGAACGGTGGGCAAGGCTTCTTCTTCAATGCCCTCGATGTCGAGGTGGCCCTGTATGGCTTCCAGTCGTTCGCGAAACGGGATCTGTTGTTCGCTGATGGCGGAGCGCGCCAGAAACAGCTGATGTTCCAGGTAGCCGACCATGGCGTCCTGATAGTTGGGCACCGTGTCGAGAATATTCAGGGATTTGAGCTGGGAAATCGGTACGTCGATTTCTTTGAGACGCGTATCCACCTGTTCGAGAAAGGTGGTTCTGGCCGCGGCTTTGGCGTCACCCGCCGTGCGGTCGATGGCGCCTTGCAAGGCTTCAAGACCGTGCTGGCGCTGAGCTTGCTCGCTGTCGAAGGTTGCCAGTTGCCGGCGTAAATCGGTGATCTTCGGCGGCCTGAGGGCTTCGCCTTTTTTGCGCCGGCTGCGCAGGCCGCCTGCGCGTAGGCGCAAGCGCGTGTCGACGAACCATTGCCCCAGGCGATTGGCGATCAGCGGCGGGCCGCGCCGGCCTGGTTGGCGCGGATCGATGATCAACACGGTGTCGTTTTCGTCGACCATCACTTCAAACCATCGTGTACCCACCGGGGCGTACCAGTGTGAGGCTTTGGTATAGAGATGCTGATGAGGGCCTTCCACGGTCTGTTGCGTACCCAATTGATCGGGCTTGGCCTGCGCAAAACTGTCGAGGAACGTGCCCAGGTTCTGCGCGCTGCGGTTCAGGGCACCACTGATGTGCAGGGTGTGTTCGTGGTCGACGGGCAGCTCTGCCGTCGCGATATCCGGCTTTTGGACGACTTCTACCTTGACCTCCGGCGGCGGCAATGCGCGCGGCTTGGCGGGCTTCCCGATGGACGACTCGGGCCGATGCGCCGTGGCGACATGCGTCGTTAACACCATGCCGAGCGTCAGCAAGATATCCACCAGCGCCGAGAGCCCGGCGGAACGGTCACCGACCTCATTGGTGTCGACCATCTGTTGCAGGTCATCCATCAATTGCCAGATCCAGGTCGCGGCGCCCGCGGCGCGGCCCATGAACGGCAGCACGGTATTGAACATCAGCCACCCGGCGTGCTTGAAACTCTCCCAGCGCGCCTCGGCATTGGATACCGATTGGCGGTCGGCCAGGGTGACCAGCGCGTCGGCGTTGGCTCGGAACAGTGTGGCGAAGTCGTCGTTTGGCAGCACTTCCCGCCCCAGTTCGACGGGGCCGGTCATCACCAGTGCATTCAGCGGGTCGTTCAGCACACTGGTAAATACCCACGGCGAGGGCAGGCTGCCGGGAAACACAAACTGCGCGTAAGCCGTTCGCACCTTATCGGGCAGCCAAGCCAGGACCGATTGGCGCAATGGCGTGTCTTGTTTGATCGCGTACAGCAGGTTGGTCGGTGACGGGAACTGCATCAACGGTTGGTTGGACAGCGGGCGATAGAGCAGGCAAGGACCTTTTTTCGGGTCTTGAGGGCCAATGACGAACATGTTGCCGACGACGTCGACGGCCGAGCCCAGACGGCGTTTGGGGAGCAGGGACAAGCGGCGGATGACCACCGCCGCGCCGTCGACCACACGGGCTGCGCTGTCTGGATGCATCGCCGCGCAGACATAGCGATAGCCCTGTTCGCTCAGGTCGTGGACACCTCGTACTTTGTACTGCAACGCCAGTAGCGGCAGTTGCAGGCGTAATTGAGCGGTGTAGAGACGTTGCCTTCGCAGGGACTCGGCAGCGTCGTCAAGCAGCGTGCGTTTGACCAGGGCCGGGTAGTGCATGCCGACGTTCGCCTGGGTAATCAAGTGCTCCAGGTAGGCCGCCGTCATCCAGGCGGGCACCGCGCTGCCGTTTTCATAACCGACGGTTTTGTTGCCCAAGGGCAGGGCTATCAGGTTTTCCAGGGCCAACTCGGCGAGGGTAAAGGTTTGGGTCTGGGTGTTTCCCGGCACGATCAGGGTGCCCCAGGCTTGCACGCTGGTGACGCTGATCCGCACGCTATCGAGCGTCGTGCGGGCCACGCCGGGGTGGTCCTTGACCATCAGGGTGTGGATCGCATCCAGGGCAAAATCGCCGATGTGCTTGATCCCGTCATCAAAGGCTTTACCCGCGTGCCGCAGGTGCAGGGCCGCGAGGTCCATCATGTAGCGCCCGTAGGTGGCCTGATCCGACGAGGACGCGGTGAGTATCCAGTCGGGCAAGGCACGATGTACCCAGCCGATTCGGTCTTGATCCAGCGGGGCGCGGGGGGCGATTTCGCTGCCTGGCTTGTCGTGCGCCATGGTCGGGATCAGCTCACCGCTGTTGAACGCGATTGCGCCGATTGCCTGAATCTGCAGGGAAATAAACGCACAGGCCTGCTGCTCGAAAAAGTCCCCTGAGGGTTGGAAGAGTCGCCAGTGGAGCTTGGTCGCCTGTGGAGTGGCCACTTGAATGCTCAGGGCGTCGCCAAGCGCTTGCAGGCTCTTGAAGGCGGCGTAACCGTCGGCGATCGAATAGCTGAGGATGATGTCGCGCTCGCCGAGGCGCCCGACCAGTACCGCCAATGCCGACAGGTTGAGGTGTTTGACCTGTGTGGCGTGTTCCAGGTCGACGTCGATCAGATAAGCCTTGGTCGCGTATTTGTCCTGGGGCAAGCGCTGGGCGTAATCCGGCGTGTGAAAAACCGCCCTGGCGACGTTGCATTCATCCTCGTCCCAACCCTCCACGCTGTCGACATTCCAGATCGTGCGCAAGGCGTTGGCAAAGGTGCGCCAGCGTGGGCCGTTCGGGTGGTTGCTGGCATTCCAGAACGCGAGTTGCTGCTCTTGGTACGCGACGCACAGCAACGGTGCCAGCTCATTGATCAGGCGGCCGACGGAGTCCACCTTGACCGGCAGATGCACGTTCGGCCCGGTGGCGGATTGATAGATCAGGTAGTGCTCGCTGTCGAGCCAGGTGACAGGTGCGCCGGATGTTGCGCTGCGGCACAACGCGCCGGTCAGTGTTTGAAATCGCGGGGCTCCGGGCAGGATCGCCTCGGCGGTGATCTGCCAGTGCGGCGTCACCAGAAGGGTCAGATCGGGGTCGATGTCGAGATCCGGGTACAGCTCGCGCAAGCTCGAGCGCAGGGTGGCGGCCGCGACTTCGCGCAAGGAGGGGCCGGTGGTCAGTTGAGTCAACAGGTCGTTGGCACTGGGAGGCGATGAGGGCAAGGGCGGGCTCCTGACGGGCGAGGTGAGGCGGGTTGCCGACGGCAACCCAGGACCTCGACCACGTTAGGGCGCGTGCCCGTCCGGAGGTGGTAGTTAGATAGCGGGCGGCCTCTATGTCCCCGACTTGATCTTGGTCCACGCCCGCGTCCGGGCGCGCTCGGCGTCGCGGCCCAGGGGTTTGAGGGTATACAGCGTGGCCATCGCCGCCTCGGTGGGGTACAGGTTGGGGTTGTGGCGGATCGCTGGGTCAACCAGTTCCGTCGCGTCTTTGTTCGGGTTGGGGTAACCGACGAAGTCGCTGATCGGCGCGATCACCTGCGGTTGCAGCAGGTAGTTGATGAAGGTGTAGGCGTCCTGCGGGTTTTTCGCGCCTTTGGGCAGGGCGAGCATGTCGAACCAGATCGGCGCGCCTTCCTTGGGCAGGCGCATGTCCACGATCACGCCGTTCTTGGCTTCCTTGGCGCGGTTGGCGGCCTGGGAGAAGCTGCCGGAATAACCGACGGCCACGCAGATGTCACCGTTGGCGATATCGGCCATGTACTTGGAGGAGTGGAAGTAGGTGATGTACGGGCGGACTTTCATCAGCAGCGCTTCGGCTTTTTCATAGTCCTTGGGGTTGCTGCTGTTGGGGTCCAGGCCCAGGTGCTGCAGGGCCAGCGGCAGGATCTCGGACGGCGAATCGAGCAGCGCGACGCCACACTGCTTGAGCTTGCTGATGTTTTCTTCCTTGAAGATCAGGTCCCAGCTGTCCACCGGCGCATCGGCACCCAGCGCGGCCTTGACCTTGTCGGGGTTGAAGCCGATCAGGATGGTGCCGTACATGTAGGGCACGGCGAACTTATTGCCGGGGTCGTTGGCCTCGAGCAGCTTCATCAGCTTGGGATCGAGGTGGTTCCCGTTCGGCAGTCGGCTGCGGTCCAGGGGTTGGAATACTCCGGCTTCGATCTGCTTGGCGAGGAACACGTTGGACGGCACCACCACGTCATACCCGGAGTTGCCGGTGAGCAGCTTGGCTTCCAGGGCTTCGTTGGTGTCGAAGATGTCGTACACCAGTTTGACGTCGGGGTTCTGCGCCTTGAAGTCTTCCAGCGCCTTGGGCGTGATGTAGTCGAACCAGTTGTAGACCCGCAGGGTTTTCTCTTCGGCATGGGCCGCGCCACCGAGAACGGCGGCGCAGAGGACGAGCGACTTGAGCATGTTCATTGGATGGACCCCTCAAAACCTTCTAGAACGTTGACGGCGTTGATGCCGATTTCTGCCACGGCGTAGCCGCCTTCCATCACAAACAGCGTGGGTTTGCCCAGGCGCGCGATGCGTGCGCCCATGGCCAGGTAATCCGGGCTGTCGAGCTTGAACTGCGAGATCGGGTCGTCCTTGAACGTGTCCACACCCAGCGACACGACGATAATGTCGGCGTCATAGCGCTCGATTTCCCTGCACGCCTCGTCAAGCGCCGCGCTCCAGCGCGCCCACCCGGAACCGGCCGGCAACGGGTAGTTGAAGTTGAAGCCTTCCCCGGCGCCTTCTCCCTGCTCATCGGCGTAGCCCAGGAAAAACGGGAACTCCGCCTCCGGATGCCCATGGATCGAGGTAAAGAGCACGTCGTTGCGTGCGTAGAAGATCGATTGAGTGCCATTGCCGTGGTGGTAGTCCACGTCGAGGATCGCCACCTTGCGATGGCCCTGGTCGAGAAACGCCTGGGCGGCGATGGCGGCGTTGTTGAGGTAGCAATAACCGCCCATCAAGTCGCTGGCGGCGTGGTGCCCCGGCGGGCGACACAGCGCGAACGCACAGTGGGCGCCGCGCTGGATCGCTTGCTGTGCGGTCAACGCGACCTGGGCGGCGCTGTAGGCCGCTTGCCAGGTGCCGGCGGTAATCGGTGCGCCGCCGTCGAAGCTGTAGTAACCGAGCTGGCCGTGCAGGCTGGTGGGCAGCACGCGGCGCAAGGTGCGCGCGGGCCAGGTGTAGGGCAACAGGTCGCCGTCCTCGCCGAATGCGGTCCAGCGTTGCCAGGCACCTTTGAAGAAGTCCAGGTAGTCGCGGCTATGGACACGTTGCAGCGGCGCGAGGCCAAAGTCCTGCGGGGCAAGGACCGGGCCCAGCTCACGGGCTTTGACCCGTTGCAGTACGTGGTCGGCGCGCGAGGGCATTTCGAAGCAGGGCATCAGTTGCCCGTCCATCAGTTCACAACGGCCGTGGTGCAGGTGGTGATCGTCCGAGTAGATCGTCAGCATTTTGTTGTTCTCCGCAGGCGGTATCGGTGCCTGCAGTCTTGCGGGCGGGGCGCTTTATGAGAACGGCAGGAGCGGCCAAAAGGGGATAAATCGGGCCAAATTATGTGTCCGCAATTCGCCCATCAATGGGGCGTCATGCACGAAATTGGCTCGGCGCCACGCCGCTCCAGCGCACAAAGGCATGCCGGAAGCTGGCGGTTTCGCTGAAACCCAGTTGCTCGGCGATGCGGTAGATCGGCAGTTCATCCGCCGCCAGCCATTGCTTGGCGCGCTCGAAGCGCAGTTCGTCGAGCAGTTCCTGATAACTGCACCCCAGGTCGTGCAAGTGGCGGCGCAGGGTGCGCGGCGAGCAGTTCATCTGTGCGGCCAGGCCTTCGATCCCCGGCGCGGCGCCGAGTTGGCTGGTGAGCAACTGGCGGATTCTGCCCAGCCACGCCTGGCGGCCGGTGAACTCCAGGTTCTGTTTGCGGCACCGCTCGGCCATGGCCTGGTGGGTCACGGCGTCGGCCAGGGGCAGGGGCTGGTCCAGCCAGCGCTTGTCGAAGGCGAAGGCGTGGGTGCCGGCGTCGAACTGCAGCGGGCAGGCGAAACACTCGCTGTAGCGCGCGCGATAATCCGGCGCGCTGTATTCAAAGCGTGCGCCAAGCAGCGCCAGCGGCTGGCCGAGCAGGTCGTCGCAGATCACCTTCAGCGAGGCCAGGCACAGTTCGACGTTGAACATCTGCATGGCCGGGGTTTCGCGATAGTCCGCGGCGGTAAACCAGATGCGCTCGCCGTCCGCCTCCAGGCTCAGCTTGAAAAGTGTTCCCAGCAGCGCCGGATAACGCAGCGCCAGGCGCAAAGCGTCACCGAAGGTGGCACTCGTCAGCAGCGCGTAACCGAGCATGCCGTAGGCCGACACATGCATCTGGCGGCCCAGCACCAGGCCGACATCCCGGCGCAGGGCCACGGCATTGGCGCATACGCGCATTTCCTGATTGGTGGTAATGCGCGTGTCGGCGCGGCTCAAGTCCGCCGCGCAGATGCCGCTGCCCGCGAGCAAGGCCTCGCTGGGCAGCCCTTGGGCCTTGAAGGTGTCGAGCACCAGCGACACCGCGTTGAGGGTGGTGAGATGAGCGTGCAGCATCGACGGCTCCAACGTGTCAGGTACGGTGAAAGAGCAAGTTGTGTGCCGTCGGCCGTGTGTCAGGCGAGGTTGAAAAACAGCGTACTGGCCTGACTCTCGTTGATCTCGCTGCGGTGGAATGCCACGCGTTGCGCGCTGCTCAGGCCTTTGGTGGTGTCGGCTGCCGCGCCCAGGCTGTGTTCCTGCGGTGTCTTGAGGCGCGCGCTGATAAACGCCCTGGGCGTGGTCCAGTCGGTCGAGTAGTGGAAGTGTGCATACCACAGCACCTTATGGGTGCTGCGGTCGGTGATGGTGTATTCGTCCAGGTAATCCGGCCGGGCGGATTTGATGCGTCGGCGGCTGATGGTTTTTTTGATGCTTATCGCGTTGCGGGCCTTCAGCCATTGCACGCCGGAGGGTGTCGGTGGGTGCTGTTGGGTCATCCTCAGCACATTGTCTACGGATTGTTGATAGAGGGCTGTGGTGGCGTCGCTGAGGGTCTTTTTGACGGTGCTGGCCAGGGCCACGTCGCCTTGCGCGAGGTTCTTCTGGCTCAGGGCTTGCTCGATACTGCGCGTGGCTTGCTCCAGGCGCTGGGCGTGTTGATGGTACAAGTATTCGATGCCGATGGGCGTGCGTTGGGCTTGGCTGGCCAGGCCGGTGATCCGTTGTTTGAAGTCCGGTAGGCCGTCGAGCAGGTTCTGGCCGGCGTCCACGCTGGTTTGCAGGTCGATGGGCGTGTTCACCGTTTGTTCGCTCCTGGCCCGTTGCACCCAAAAGCCGTCCGGTTTCTCGTGAAACGTGGCCACCACGGTGTTGGACAGGGGCGAGCGAACATCCACCAGCCCGGTGTCCAGGCCTGTGGCGGACAATTGCGGCTCACCGACGACCATGCCGTGGTAACGGGTGCGGATGAATTTTTTCTGCGGGTGTGGCGGTACGGGCGGCGGGCTGGGGGTGGCTCTCAGTGAGGTGCGTCGGTCGGCCATTTGCGCAAGATGGGTGCTGGCGCGTTTGGTGTACTCGCCGAGTTGCTCGCGCAGGCGGGTCAACGGTTCCGTCAGGGAGACGCTGGGGAATTCCGTGGGAAAGTCCTGCAGGCGCTCGCCCAGCACCGTGAACTGTTCGATCAGGCTGCTCAGGGTTTCGATCTGTTCGTCGATGCGCTTGTCACTGCGCTCGCGCAGGGTGTCGCGCAGGGCCTGGATGGCGATGTCGCAGGCGTCGACAATATGGTCGATGGCCGCCCATGCCAGTGGTGCGCTGAGGGTGGTGGTTTCGCGCAGGCACAGGTTGCGGGCCAAGGTGACTTGCAACGCCTTGAGGTCGCCGCTGCTGTAGGCAGGCAGCAGGCTTTTGGTGTTCTTGATCAGGCGCAGGCCTTCGCCGGGCAGGTCACGCAGTTCGTTGAACCGCGTTTCGAAGTAGTCCAGGCGCTCGATCATGCCGTGCAGTATTGCGTTCATTTGCAGTGCGTCGGGGATGTTGCGCGCGCGTGCGTCGGCGGCCTGCTTCGCGATGTGGTCGAGGATTGTACGGAGTTTGGGTGTAAAGGCTTTGAGCACTTCGTTGAGCCCGGCCCAGCTCAGGCTCAACTGAGCCTTGAGATACCCCACGGCGCTGTGCAGGTAGTCCGGCGTTGGGGCAAGTACATTCAACTCTTTCAGGTTTTTCAGGGCGGTCTCGTAGTCTGTGCGTTGGGCCTCCAGTTGATCGAGGTAAGCCCTTTGCGCGGCCTGGGCCGAGGTGGGCGGTGCGTCGACCAGTGCCTGATAAGTCTTTTCCAGGGTGTCCTGGGCGGTCTTTTTCTGTTGCTCGAAGGCGGTGATCTGCCTGCGCAGTTGGCTGGCCTGGCGTTCGGCTTGCGCCCGGGCTTTGCGCTCCCGGCTTCTTGAACCGCCGCCACGCAGGCGCAGCCGGGTGTCGATGAACCACTCGCCCTTGAGATTGCCGATCAGAAAGGGACCGTTGCGCGCGGGTTGTTGGGGATCGGTGATCTGCACTTCGTCATTCTCATCCACCGTCACTTCGAACCAGCGTTCGCCGACCTGTGCGTACCATTTATCGAGCAGCGGGTAGAGGTGGCGATGGGGGCCGATGCGCGATGAGGCTTTGTTGCGCACCTTCGGCTTTTCGACCTTGAAACTGTCCAGCAGGCTGCCCAGGTCGCTGGGGCTGCGGTTGATCGCGGCCAGGGTGTGCAGTGCATGCGGGTGATTGCCTGGCAGCTCAACTGCCGAAAGGTTGGCCAATTGTTTGACTGTCACGGGCTTGGCGATCACCTCGGGCCGGGCGGCAGGTTTCGGTGCCGGCTCGTCCTTGCTCAAGGCGGGGGCTGACGGCGCGTCGCGGCTGGCGATGTGCAGGGTCAACACCATGCCCAGGTTGAGCAACAGCCCGGCCAGGGCGGACCATTGGGCCGGTTTGTCCTTTTGCTGTTGCGCGTCGACGACCGCTTGCACCTGATCCAGTATCTGCCAGATCCAGGCGGCGGTGTTCACGGTGCGGCCCAGGAACGGCAGGGCTGCGTTGAATATCAGCCAGCCCGCCTGCTTGAGCGAGGCCCAGCGACTTTCGGCATTCGACGCCGACTGACGGTCGGCCAGCGTGATCAGCGCGTTGGCGTTGGCCTTGAACAGCTCGCCGGGCAGATCACCGCTGAGCACTTGCGTGCCCAGGTCCATGGGCCCGCTCATCATCACGAGTTTGACCGGGTCCGCCAGCAACGTCACGACTGCCCAGGGCGAGGGCAGTTCGCCAGGGAATGCGTAGCGTGCGTAGTCGTCGCGCACGTTGTCCGGCAGCCAGGCCAGGACCGAGTCGCGCAGGTGGCGTGATTGGCGGATCGCATACAGCAGGTCGGCCGGTGACGGATATTGCAGCAGTTGTAATTCCGCCATCGGGCGATACAACAGGCAGGGCCCGGCGTTCGTGTCCTGGGGGCCAATCACAAACATGTTGCTCACCACGTCTTGCGTGTCGGCGCTGCGGTTTTTCGGCAGGAAGGCCAGGGGACGAAGAACGATGGCTTGCCCGTCGACCTGACGGTCCGCTGCCTCTGGCGCCAGCACGGCAGCGACGTAGCGATACCCCAGTTCGTCGATCCCGGCGTGTCGGCTCATCTTGTATTGCAAGGCTTGCAGCGGCAGTTGGATGCGCAAATGGCTGCTGTACAGGGCGCGTCGGCGGCTGGATTCGAGCGGGTTGTCGAGCAACTTGCTTTTGGCCAGGGCCGGGTAGTGTTGGCCGACGTCCACCTTGCGGATCAGCGTTTCGATGTATGCCATGGTCAGCCACGCCGGCACGCTGCTGCTGTTGCGCAAGCGCACGCTTTTGTCGCCGAGGGGCAGGCCGATCAGGTTTTGCAGGGCCAGGTCGGCCAGGCTGAAGGTGGTGGTGTCGACCTTGCCCGGCAGGGTGAAACTGCCCCACACAATCGGGCTGCGTACCTGAATCTCGATGTTCTCCAGGCGCAGGTTCGCCGCGTCGGTGTGGTCCTTGAGCATTTCGGCGCGCAGTCTGTCGAGCGCGTAGGTCTGGATGTGCGGGATGTCATCGTCGTAGGACTTGCCCGCGTTGAGGCTGTGCAGCGCGGCGAGGTCTTTCAGGTAGCGTGCGTAGAGACTCAGGTCGGTGGTGGAGGCGGACGTCAGCCAGGACGGGAGTGCGTCGAGGTAGGGTTTGAGGTCGGGTTGCTTTTCGCCGACCAGCTCTTGGGTGGCCGGTGGCAGGTTGAGTGAGGATTCGCTGGGGGCGGTGCGCCGCAGTTGCTGAGTGTCGAGCTGCCCGATGAACGCAAGCTGTTGGGCAATCAGCGTGCAAGCCTGGTGATCGAAAAAATGCCCGGTGGGTTCGAACAGTCGCCATTGGATGTCAGTGGGTGCATGGCGACCTACGTAGCCGGGCAAGCTCTGGCCCAGCTGCTCCAGCGTGGCGAATTTCTCGTAGCCGTTGAACAGGGAGTACGTGAGGATAAGCGTCTCGCCGTCGTGGTTGCCGATCAGCACGGCAATCGACAGCAGGCCCAGGTGGGTGACGGTTGCGCCATCGACCTGATCGACGTCCACCAGGTAGGCGCGGCAGGCGAACGCATCGTCGCTCTGGCGGCGTGTCAGTTCCGGCGCGGCGTACAGCGTGCGGGCCATGGCGCAGTCCTGCTCGTCCCAGCCGTCGACGCGGGTCACGTTCCACACCGAGCGCAGCGTGCTGGACAAGGCTTGCCAATGGGGGCCGGAGGTGCCGTTGCTGGAGTTCCAGAACGCCACTTGTTGTTCCTGGTAGGCGGTGAGCATCACTGGCGCCAGCAGGTTGATCAGGGTGGCGATCTGCGTGATGCGTACCGGCAAGTGCGCGGTGGGTTGCTGGTTTTTCGGCTGGATAAGGTAGTGCGCGCCTTCGATGTAGAGCGCGGGTTCACCTGAGATGGCCTGATTGGTGAGGATGTCGGTGAGGGTTTGGTGCGCGGTGGGGCCGGCGACGATTTCATCGTCGACAATGCCCCATGTCGGCGTGCCGACCATGGCGATGTCCGGGTCGATGCCCAGGTCCGGGTAGAGTTCTTGCAACGAGCGGCGTAACAGCGTGCTGGCGGCTTCCCGGAAGGCGGGGCCGACGCAGAGTTGGGTGACCAGCGTATCGGAGGGGTTGTAACGAAGGGTGGAGGTTTGTTGGCTCATGGGTTCCTGCCTTGCCATTTCATGGACGCTGCCGGAAGAACAGCTTCGGCATGCTAGAAAGCGGCAAGGCAGGGAGGAGGCTAACTATATAGTTGGCCGAGGGTTTTTACGCGGGTTCGGCTGTACGATTCAGGCCAGTTCACCGCACAGATCGAGTTCCACCAGGTGCCGGATGGTCTGGGTGTCGAGCCCGGCGCCGAGCAGCGCGTTGAGTTTGCCGAACGCCGCTTCGCGGGTCATGCCGCCACCGGACAGCACGCCCACTGCACGCAAACGGCTGCCGGCTTCGTACACGTCCAGTTCCACGCCGCCCTCATGGCATTGGGTGATCGCGACCACGACCACGCCTTGCGCCTGCGCGCGCTGGAGGCTGGCGAGGAACTCGGGGTTATCGCTGGGCCCGGTGCCGCTGCCGAAGCATTCCAGGATCAGCGCCTGCAGGCCGCTGCCGATCAAACCGTCCAGTTGGGGCGCGCCGATACCCGGCACCAACGGCAGCACGCCGACATTGGCCAGGGCCTTGGGCTGACGGTAGTCCAGCGCTGCAGGAATCGACGCGGCGCGGGCCACGCCGCCCTGGCGTTGCAACGCGGCGAACGGGTGGCGCCCGAAGCTGCGGACTTTCGCGCAGCGTGTCGGCGCCATCAGCGTGCCGTGGAAGTACAACTGCACACCCGGCGCCAGGCCTTGGCCCAGGGCCAGCAGCGCACCGCTGACGTTTTCCCAGGCATCGCTGTCGGGTACGCCGGCCGGGAGCATGGAGCCGGTGAACAGCACCGGCGCCGGCAGGCCCAACAGTTGGAAGCTCATGGCGGCTGCGCTGTAGGCCAAGGTGTCGGTGCCGTGCAGGATCAGCACCGCGTCGCAACCGTCGTCCACGGCTTCGACCACGGCAGTGCGCAGGCGCTGCCAGTAGGCCGGGGTCATGTTGGCGCTGTCGATCAGCGGCGACATTTCCCGGAAGCGCCATGTAGGCACCGGCTGGCTGGCGAGTTGTTCGCGCATGCGGGCTTCGAAACCGGATGCGGGGGTCAGGCCGTTGGCACTGGCTTGCATGCCGATGGTGCCGCCGGTGTAGAGCACCATGACGTTGTTAGCTGCTTGCATCGAAAATCTCCTGAACGAAAAACGCCGCCAAGCCCAGAGCATGCCCAAGGCCCGGCGGCGTGTCATCTGCGCTTAGCGTTGCGACAGTGCGATCGATTCAGCAGGCGCTTTAGCGGCAGGCTCCGGTTTCACCGGGTTGGCCGGCCAGGCCTTGTGGTCCAGGTCCAGGTCGGGGAACTGGCTGGAGTCGAACACCGGGGTCTTGATCCCCGCCGCGCGCTGGTTGTCGTAGTCATTCAGGATACGCATGGCGATCTTGAACAGGAACGCCAGGGCGAACAGGTTGACGAACGCGAGCATCGTCATGGTGATGTCGGCGAAGGCGAACACGGTGCTCAGGTTCTCGATCGAACCCCAGAAAATCAGCACCAGCACCAACGCGCGGTAGCCCATCAGCACCTTGCGGTTGTTGCCGACCAGGAAGCGCAGGTTGCTCTCGCCGAGGTAGTAGTTGTACATGATCGAGGTGAACACGAACAACGCCAGGGCCACCGAGATGAACATCCGGCCCCAGTCGCCGACCACGGCTGCCAGGGAGTTCTGGGTCAGGGCAATGCCGTCGCCTTCAAAGCCCGGGGTGTAGAAACCGGAGAGCAGGATCAGCAAGGCGGTGCAGGTGCAGATCACGAAAGTATCGAGGAACACGCTGAACGCTTGCACCACGCCTTGGGCGATCGGATGTTCCACCGACGCGACCGCCGCCACGTTAGGCGCACTGCCCAAACCGGCTTCGTTGGCGAATACGCCGCGCTTCACACCCATGATGATCGCACTGCCCACCAGGCCGCCGAAGGCCTGGTCGAGGCCGAACGCGCTCTTGACGATGGTCGCGAGCATGGCCGGCACGTGGTCGAATTGCAGCACGATCACGTAGAGGGTCACCGCGATGTAGACCAGGGTCTTGACCGGCACCAGCAGGTCGGCGATCGAGGCGATCCGCTTGATCCCGCCGATGAACACCAGGCCCAGCAATGCCGCCAGGGCCAGGCCGGTGTAGGTGGTGTCGAGGCCGAAGGCGTTGTTCAGCGAATGCGTCACGGCATGCGCTTGCAGGCCGTTGAAGGCAAAACCGAAAGTCACCAGCAGCAGGAACGCCATCACCATGCCCAGCCAGCGCTTGTGCAGGCCGTGCTGGATGTAATAAGCCGGGCCGCCGCGGAAGGTGCCTTCGGCGTCGGTGCGCTTGTACAACTGGCCGAGGGAGCACTCGATAAAGCTCGAGGACATGCCCACCAACGCGGTGACCCACATCCAGAACAGGGCACCGGGGCCGCCCAGGGTCACGGCAATGCCGACACCGGCGATGTTACCGGCACCGACGCGGCCGGCCAGGCTGAGCATCAGCGCCTGGAACGAACTGAGCTGGTCGGAGCTGTTTTTCAGGCTGTCGCGAAACACCGAAAACATGTGGAAAAAGTGACGCAACTGAACGAAACGCGAGCGGATCGTGAAATAACCGCCGAGCCCGACAATGAGCACGATCAGTACTTTCCCTGAGAGGAAGTCGTTGATGACTTCGAGCATGGAGTGTTCCTCGCTGATTTTTCTA
>Ga0070754_10000126_pt1 | contig 82238 bp, 72 predicted proteins | sample VirMetDEL_Sep_01_FD_75181 | JGI IMG/M metagenome (GOLD analysis project Ga0070754, IMG submission 75181) | Aqueous microbial communities from the Delaware River and Bay under freshwater to marine salinity gradient to study organic matter... | ecosystem: Environmental > Aquatic > Marine >...
CGCTCGGTCAGGTCGGTATTGGCCAGCGCCTTGAGCACGCGCCCGGTTTCACTCAGGCCATCTTCGACGGTCTTGACCAGGCTGTTGACGCTGCCGGCCAGGCTGTTGAGCTCCTGGTCGGGAAATTCCGCGCTGACGCGCTTGGAGAAGTCGCCGGCAATCGCCGAATCCACCACTTCGCCGAACGCACCCTGCAGCTGGCTCATCATCAGGCGCCGCTGCGCCTCGTCGGCAATGATGCGCGCCGCCTCGGCCTCGGTCATCTGACTGACCTTGAGGCCCTGCTCGCGGAACACCTCCACCGAGCGGGCCATGTCGCCGATCTCGTCGCGGCGATCCATGCCCTGCGGCACCACACCGAAATCACTGGCCGCGATCCGCACGATGTCGCTGTTGAGCTTGGCAATGGGCTTGGAGATCGAGCGGGCGATGAGCACGCCGATGATCAGCAGCAGCAGCGTCACGCCAAAGGCAATGGCGCCACTGATCTGGGCCGCCTGCAGAAAGATCGCATCGACCTGCGTGGTCAGCACGCCCGAGGCGATGGTCCAGCCCCAGGGCTCGAAGGCCTGCGCATAGCTGATCTTGTCGAACTCGCCGCCATCGGGCGACTTGAACAGATAGGTCACAAAGGTCGAGCCATTCGCCTTGGCATTGGTGACCATCTCCTTGATGTAGAGCTTGCCGCGGCCGTCCGCCTCGACCGAGCGGTCACTGCCCTGCTTTTCCGGCTTGGTCGGATGCATCAGCATGACCATGTCATAGGTATCGATGAAGACGTATTCCTTGCCCTGGTAGCGGAAGCCGCGCAGCGACTCGAGCGCCAGCGTCTTGGCCTGTTCTTCCGTGAACTCGCCGGCCTGGAAGCGGTCAAAGTAGTTCTGGGCGATGCTGGTTGCGCCCTGCACCACGCTTTGCAGTTCGGTGCGCTTGAAGTTGTCGAGGTTCTCGCGCAGCGTATAGAGCTGATAGGCCAGCACGCTGGCAAAGCCGATGGCGAAAATGAAGATCAGCGCGTACAGACGCCGCGCTATACTGCCGGTGAAGAGGTTGATCACGAAAAGGCTCCAGGAGGGATGTTGACGGCGAGCTGACAGGAGAGGGCGGACAAATCCTGGTGGCGCTCGTCAGGCCTCGCATCCAGTCACTCATACCGTCATCACAACAATTGTGGAGCCTGCCTTAATGTTCGGTAAATCAACGACTGACCCGGCAAAAAAATAAGGGCGCCCGCAGGCGCCCTTTGCTTGTCGAGTATCGCTGGCGCCTAGAATTCGTTCCAGTCCTGGGCGAGGGCGGCATTGCCATGGCTGAGATAGGCTCGGGCCGGTGCGGATCCCTTTTCCGCCGCGCCTGGCGAGACGGCCGGCGCAGGCCGCACGCGGCGTGGCGAAGTAACCATTGCCGCCTCATCGAGGGTGAAGACTTCAACCACCCGGTCGAGCTCGCTGGCCTGGGCCTCGGTCTGCTCGATCGCCGCATTGGTCTGTTCCACCAAGGCCGCATTGTGCTGGGTCATCTCGTCCATGGTGCGCACGGCCACCGAAACCTCGTCAATCGCCGAGGCCTGGTCGCGGCTGGCCTTGGCAATCGCCTGCATCAGCACCGCATTTTCATTGACCGCCGCCAGCATGGCCGCCAGCTGGTCGGCCGCATTGGACACCAGCTTGGAGCCGCCCGAAACCTCGCTGGCACTCTGCTCGATCAGCGCCTTGACGTCGGCCGAGGCACTGGCCGCCGACTGCGCCAGCCGCCGCACTTCCACCGCCACCACGGCAAAGCCCTTGCCGGCATCGCCGGCCCGGGCGGCCTCGACCGACGCATTGAGCGCCAGAAGGTTGGTCTGGAAGGCAATGTCGTCGATCATGCCGATGATATTGGAGATCTTGGCCGAGCTCGAGGTGATGCGCGCCATGGCGGCATTGGCCTCGCTCATGGTGACGCCGCTCTGCGCCGCACTGCCCGATACCGACTGCGCCTTGCCATTGGCATCCTCGGCCATGCGCGCATTTTCGGCCACCGTGCTGGCCAGCTGTTCCATCGCCGCCGAGGTCTCCTCGATGGTGGCGGCCTGCTTGGTGGTCCGCTCGGACAGGTCGTTCATGCCCGACAGGATCTCGCCGGTTGCCTGCTTCAGCGACCCGGAAATCTTCTTGGCATTGCCCACCACTTCGGTCAGCTTTTCGCTGACCGCATTGGTGTCGCTCTGCAGCTGGGCAAAGGCGCCCTGATAATCGCCGCGCATGCGCTGCGTCAGATCGGTATTGGCCAGGGCGCCCAGCACGGCGCCGGTTTCGCCAATGCCGCGATCCACCGTCTCCACCAGATTATTGACGCTGGTCGCCAGCGCGTTGAGCTCGGGATCGGGAAACTGGGCATGCACGCGCTTGGAGAAATCCCCGGCAATGGCGGCGTCCACCACCTCGCCGAACGCCGCCTGCAGCGTCACCATCATGTCGGTGCGCTCGGCACTGCGGCGCAAAGCTGCCGCGCGCTCCTCTTCGGTCATGTCGGCCATCTTGAGGCCGTTCTGGCGGAACACCTCGACGGCACGCGCCATTTCGCCGGCTTCGTTGCCGCGATCGATATAGGGCACCTCGGCGCCGTAATCGCCATCGGCCACCCGGCGCATGGTTTCGGCCAGGCGCGGCACCGGCGCCATCATCAGGCGCGACAGCCAGTAGCCCAGCCCGCCCAGCACCACCAGCGCCGCCGCGCCCACGATCAGCAGCAGCGTCAGCGTCTGGTAGATCACCCCCTGGATGTCTGCCTTGTCGATACCGACAAAAACGATGCCCACCGGCGTGCCCGTCTGGTCGACAATGGGCTGGTAGGCTGTGTAATAGGGCCGGCCGACAATCGTCGCCTCGCCGAAATAGGTCTTGCCCTCCATGATCGCCGCATAGACGGCGCCGGTCTTGCCCAGCGGCGTGCCCAGGATACGGGCGCCGTCGGCCCCCTCGATGGTGGTCGTGATCCGCATGAAATCCTGCTCGACCGGATCCCAGCCAAAGATGGTCGCGGCCTCGCCGGTGACCCGGGCGATGGAATCGACCAGTCCATTGTCGAGGAACTGGCGCGGCATGGCCCAGGTGCGGATCGCGGCGATATCGCCGGTCTCGTTCCATTCCACCTCGGCCCCGGGCAGGCTGCCTTCGACGATGGTGGCGGCAGTCTTCAGGTTGGCAACCTGCTGCCGCATGGCATTCTCGGTCGTGGAAGCACTCAGGTTGATGAAAATCGCAGCCGAAATCACGCTGACAGAAACGATGATCGCCGAGATCACCAGTGCCGCTATCATCGTGGTTAACTTGATGTTGCCAATGAATTGACCGAGCCGTTTGATCATGTTTCTGCCCCAAAACCGGAGTGCATTGCTGTCAGTTGCAGCACGTAAATTGTGATTAAGGGTAGCAGCGGCTGCTTAACTGAGTGTTTAACAGCAGTATTTCACGGTCGCCGCCTGGTCGGGCGAAATCCAAACCCCTCGTGGCAAAGGAAATTTTTCGACACTCCATGCCAAGGCAATCCCGCATCGCTTTTCGGCGATGCGGGATTGCGGGCAGGTCGGCGCTTTGTTCAGGCTGTCGCGACGGCTAGAATTCGTTCCAGTCGCGGTCGATGGCGGCATTGCCCTGGCTGAGATAGGCGCGGGCTGCCGGGGCGCGGCGCGCCGATATCGGCGCCTCGCGGGCCGGCACGGCCTTGCTGCCGGAGCGGGCATGACCCACGGCAAAGATGTCAACGATGCCGTCCAGCGCCGTCGCCTGGGCTTCGGTCTGCTCGATCGCCGCATTGATCTCTTCGACCAGCGCCGCATTGTGCTGGGTCATCTCGTCCATGGTGCGCACCGCGGTCGAGACCTCATCGATCGACCCGGCCTGCTGCCGGCTTTCCCGGGCGATGTCGATCATCAGCGCGCTCGATGACCGTGAGGCCCCCAGCACAGCTTCCAGCTTGCCGGCGGCATCCACTACCAGTTTCGAGCCGCCCGCCACTTCCGTCGCACTCTGATCGATCAGCACCTTGACCTCGGCCGAGGCACTGGCCGCCGACTGCGCCAGGCGGCGCACTTCCACCGCCACCACGGCAAAGCCCTTGCCGGCGTCGCCGGCCCGCGCCGCTTCCACCGAGGCGTTCAGCGCCAAGAGGTTGGTCTGGAAGGCGATATCGTCGATCAGCCCGATAATGTTGGAGATCTTGGCCGAACTCTGGGTAATGCGCTCCATCGCCTCGGTGGCCCGATGCATCACCTGGCCGCCATCCTCGGCGGCCTGGGTGACCGTGCCGGCGACGGTGCTGGCCTCGCCGGCCAGTTCGGCATTCTTCATCACCGTCCGCGCCAGCTGCTCCATGGCCGCCGAGGTTTCCTCGATGGTGGCCGCCTGGCGCGTCGTCCGTTCGGAAAGGTCATTGGCGCCGCTGAGAATCTCGCCGGTCGCCGTCTTCAGCGTCCCCGAGGTCTCGCGCAATTGCCCGACCACCTCGGACAGCTTGTCGGCCACGGCATTGACGTCGCTCTTGAGCTTGGCAAAGGCGCCGTCATAGTCGCCTTCCATCCGCTGCGTCAGGTCGGTATTGGCCAGGGCGCCGAGCACCTCGCCGATGCCGGTAACGCCGCGATTGAACGTGGCCACCAGCGAATTGATGCTGGACGCCAGCCCGTTCAGTTCCGGATCGGGGAATTCCACCGCCACCTGCTGGCTGAAATCGCCGGCCACCGCGGCATCGACCACCGCGCCGAAGGCCGACTGCAATTGCGTCATCATCTCCTGGCGGGCCTGCTGGTCGGCAATGATCCGCGCCGCCTCGGCCTCGGTCATCTCGCTGATGCGCAAGCCGCTGGCGCGGAACACTTCCACGGCGCGCGCCATGGCGCCCAGCTCATTGCCGCGATTGACATAGGGCACTTCGGTGGCGAAATCGCCGGCGGCAATGGCTTCCATGGCCGTGGCGATGCGCGGGATCGGCCGCATCAGCAGGCGCGTGATCACCAGGCTGATGGCACCGAGCACACTGATCAGCACCAGCCCCATCATCACCATGCCGGGCACCGCCTCATTGGCGCTGGCTTCTGCCGCCGCCACATCGCTACCCACGAAATAGGCGCCGATAAGGTCGTTCTTGAGGGTACTGATCGGCTGAAACGCGCCAAACAGCCGCGTCCCATTCATTGTCACCGTGCCGAAATAGGGCTGGTTGGCCGCCAGCGCGGCATGCTCGGGCGAGGCCGGATCAAGGACGAAATCGATGATGCGCGCGCCATCGGCGCCGACAAAGCTGGTCGACTTGGCCACAAACTGCTGGCTGTCCTTGTCGAGGCCGAACACCACGGCCGCGCCCTTGGTGATATGGGTCACCGCATCCACCGCGCCGGTGTCGTGAAAGAACGGGATACTATAGGTCTGGAACGCCGCGACCGAGCCGTCCTCGGCCCAGGTGACCGCCGAGCCGGACAGCCGCTTTTCCAGGATCGTGCCCGCAACCTGCAGGTTGGACACCTGCTGGGCGATGCTCTGCTCCACCGATTGCGTGCGCAGGTTGAAGTAACCGCTGACCGAGAAGGCCACGATGGTGACCACGATGCTCATCAATACCAGCCCGGCGATCGCCGTTGTCAGCTTGATATTGCCCCAGAATCCCGCAATGGCTTTCATGAATCGCTTGCTCCCCTCGACACGAAATATATGTCGCCTTGTATGGTAGATACCATGACGGTTCTTAACGTCCGGTTGCCTTGCAACGTTTGAATTGCCCCAAACACCAGCAGGGCCACACGGGCCCCGCTGTGCAATCGCCCAGCGCCGGGCAAGACTAGAACTCGTTCCAGTCCCGCTCGACCGCTGTATTGCCATGGGCCAGATAGGATTTGGCCACCGATTTGAGCTTGTTCTGCAGGCCCCGCGCCCCCTCGCCAAAACCCTTGGCCGCTGCCGGCGCCGCCTGGCTGGGAGCGGCCTGACGCGTCCGGGCCGCGGTTTCATCAATGGCAAAGATATCCACGATGCGGTCAAGCTCGCTGGCCTGCGCCTCGGTCTGCTCGATGGCCGCATTGATCTCTTCGACCAGCGCCGCATTGTGCTGGGTCATCTCGTCCATGGTCCGCACGGCGGTATTGACCTCGTCGATCGAGGAGGCCTGCTCGCGGCTTTCCTTGGCGATGCCGCTCATCAGCGCATTGGAAGTGCGCGCCTCGCCCAGCATCGAGGCGAGCTTGGCTGCCGCATCGGCCACCAGTCGCGAACCGCCCTTGACCTCGGTGGCGCTCTGTTCGATCAGCACCTTGACCTCGGCCGAGGCGCTGGCCGCCGATTGCGCCAGCCGCCGCACTTCCACCGCGACCACGGCAAAGCCCTTGCCGGCGTCACCCGCCCGCGCCGCTTCCACCGAGGCGTTCAGCGCCAGCAGGTTGGTCTGGAAGGCAATATCGTCGATCAGCCCGATAATGTTGGAAATCTTGGCCGAGCTCTGGGTAATGCGCTCCATGGCATCGGTGGCCTGACCCATGACCTGCCCGCCCTCTTCGGCCGTCTGCGTCACATTGGCGGCCACGGCCGCCGCATCATTGGCGCGCTGCGCATTCTGCAGCACTGTCGCTGCCAGCTGCTCCATGGTGGCCGAGGTCTCCTCGATCGTCGCCGCCTGCTTGGTGGTGCGCTCGGACAGGTCATTGGCCCCGCTCAGGATTTCCCCGGTCGCGGTCTTGAGCGTACGCGAGGTGTCCTTGAGCTGGCCGACCACGTCGCCCAGCTTGTCGGCCACCGCATTGGTATCGGTCTTGAGCCTGGCAAAGGCCCCCTCGTAATCGCCCTCCATGCGCTGCGTCAGGTCGGTATCGGCCAGCGCCGCCAGCACCACGCCGATATCGGTGACGCCGCGGTTGAACGTGCTCACCAGGTTGTTGACCGAGCGCGCCAGCGTATTGAGTTCGTCATCGGGGAATTCGGCCTCCACCTGCCGGCTGAAATCGCCGGCAATCGCCGCATCCACCACCGCGCCAAAGGCGCGCTGCAGATCCGCCATCATGGCGGCGCGGTCGGCCTGGCTGCGGATGATCTGGGCGGCTTCCGCCTCGGTCATCTGCGCCATCTTGAGCCCGTTTTCGCGGAACACTTCCACGGCGCCGGCCATGGCACCGATTTCGTCCTGGCGCGCCGTGCCGGCAACAGTCACGTCGAGATCACCCTCGGCCAGGGCTTCCATGGTCTGCGTCAACCGGCTCAGCGGCCGGCTGACCGAGCGCGCGAAGAAATAGCCCGCCAGCGCCGCCACGGCCAGCAGCCCGCCGCCCACCAGCACGATCATCGTGCCCATATGGGTGACGGCGGCATAGACTTCTTCTTCCGGCTGCACCGCCACCACGGCCCAGGAGACGTCACCCACGCTCGCCGCCTGCGCCCGCACCACCATGGGTGCGGCGCGATAGTCGGTGCTGGTGCCCTCGGCAGATTCGCCGGCCAGGGCCCGGGCGACCACGTCGGAGGTCAGGCTCGCCTGCAGCACGTCCGGTGTATCGGTCCGCGGCGACTCGGTGCGCAGCAGGCCATCGCCGCCCACGATCACCACTTCCCCGCTCAGCCCCAGACCCGACAGCGCCGAGACGCGGGCGCTGATCACGTCGGTGGAGATGGCCAGCACCATGACGCCGGTGATTTCCGCCTTTTCGAATACCGGCATGGCCATGAAGCTCGCGGCGACGCCGGTCGGGGCATAGTTGGAATAGTCGACAAAGGCCGCCTGACCCTCGGGTAGGTCCTTGGCAGCGGCAAAGATCTGGCCGAGGCCCGAACTGGCCACAGCCGGCTCGGTGACCACATTGGTGGCAAAATCGGTATTCTTGGCGACCGAATAGACCACGTCCCCGGCCATGCTGATCAGCAGCACATCGGCATAGTCGCGTTCCTGCATCAGCGTGCGGAAGCCGGGATGGAAGCGCTTGTGCGGCGCATCATAGGTGGCGCCCTTGATATTGCTGTCGACGGCGGCCCGGTCTTCCGGATTGGGGCTTTCGGTGACATAGGCGGTCTGCAGCTGCAGCACGGCCCGCTCCTTGAGGCCCATGCGCAATTCGTCAAGCGAGCGCGTCAGGTTCTTCATCGCCGTGACGGTGTCGGAGCGCTGCACGAACAGGCGCAGGTCGACCTCGGCACTCGAATAATAGTCGCTGACCAGCGCCACCGCCGTCTGCAGCGATGCCTGCATGGATTGCTCGCGCTGCTGCTGCACCGTCCCCAGCCCGATCCAGTAACTGGCCAGGCCAACGCCCGCGCCCACCAGCAGGGCGGACCCGACCAGCGCCAGGGGCAATTTCTGGGCAATCTTCAGGCGCGGAAAAAATCTCATGTTTCAAACTCCTCGACGATGATCGCGCCTGTTGCGGGGGAGTCCTGTGCGGCTCCGGCGTCGATCGTCACGCTCAACGTGATCAAATCATGCAAACGATACATCTGCGGGGATTAACCGCTTGTTACGCCCGGCGGGGTCCGCGCCGATTCGGCGGCACCATGGCCCATGCACCGGCGCGCCAGAAAACAAGACGCCCCCCGACCGGGGTCGGGAGGCGTAAATTGGCAGGCCGTCGATTCAAGGCCGGCAGGCGATCAGCTCAGCGCGCCGATCACGGCCTCGATGCGCTTTTTCATGGTGGAAGCGTCGAACGGCTTGATGATGTAGTTGTTCACGCCAAAGGAAATGGCTTCCTTGACCTGCTCCTTGTCGGAACGGCCGGTCGCCATGATGAACGGCATGGCCTGGGTACGCGGATGCTTGCGGATCACCTTGAGCAAGGTCAGCCCGTCAATGTCTTCCATGTTCCAGTCGGAAATGATCAGGTCGACATTGGATTTCTCCAGCTTGCCCAGGGCATCGCGACCGCTCTTGGCCTCGATGATGTCCTTGAAGCCCAGCTGGGTGAGGATGTACTTGCAGATACCGCGCATGGACTGCTGATCATCGACGATGAGAACACTGACTGCGCTGGCTTTAGGCATGTTGGAATTCACCTTCCTGGTGCCCGGAGCATGACAGCCCCGGTATTTGTGCAAACACTAGGCAAGAAGCGTTACAAATCTCTCAATCCGCACCGCGACATTGCGCCAAGCAGCCAATCAGGCTGCAGACTTGAGCCGCACCAGTGCGTTAGCGAGACGGCTGGCGATCTCTTCGACCGGCGCCTGCTCGACAACGGCGCCTTCTTCGAAGGCAACACGCGGCATGCCATAGACCAGGGCCGAGGATTTGCTCTGCCCCACCGTATAGGCGCCGGCATCGCGCATCAGCTTGAGTCCGCGCGCCCCGTCGCGCCCCATGCCGGTCAGGATCGCGCCCACCGCCAGGTGGCCGACCGTCTTGGCCACCGATTCAAACAGGATGTCGACGCTGGGGCGATGGCCCGAGGTCAATTCGTCCTGGGTCAGCCGGCACTTGAGCTGTCCCGAGGATTTCTCGACCCGCAGGTGATAGTCGCCCTTGGCCACATAGGCATGGCCGGGCAGCAGCAGCATGCGGTCTTCGGCTTCCACCACCTTGAGCGCGCACACTTCGTCCAGGCGCGCGGCAAAGCGGTTGGTGAAGCCGGGCGGCATGTGCTGGGCAATCACGATGGGCGGACAGTCGCCCGGCATCTGCGCCAGTACCGCGCGGATGGCTTCCACGCCACCGGTCGAGGCGCCAATGGCAATCAGCGCGCCTTGGGGGGCAGCGGCCGTCTTGAGCGCGACGCGCGGGGCGTCGGCCCGCGTGGCCGAGCGGCCGCGCACATCGGACTTGGCCGCGGCGCGGATCTTGTCGCGCAAGCCCGCGCCAAAGGCCTCGATGCCGCCGGCAAATTCGGCGCTCGGCTTGGCCACGAAATCGACGGCCCCCAGTTCGAGTGCCAGCAAGGTCTCGCTGGCGCCCTTCTTGGTCAGCGTCGACACCATGATCACCGGCGTCGGCCGCAGCCGCATCAGCTTTTCGAGAAACTGCAGCCCGTTCATATTGGGCATTTCGATATCGAGCGTCACCACATCGGGGTTGAGCTGCTTGATCTTCTCGCGCGCGTCGATCGGATCGGTGGCAGTGCCCACCACCTCGATATCGCCGTCGCGCGTCAGCGTGCGGGTCAGGACTTCACGGATCAGCGCCGAATCGTCGACCACCAGGACCTTGATACTCATGCCGCCTCCTGCTTGTTCTGCTTGGCCTTGGCCTGGTAGATCGTCTTGCCGACCAGGCGCAGCCCGTCGCCGCCCGAGCCGACATTTTCCGAATGGCCGATATAGAGAAAGCCTTCCGGCGCGATCAGCTTGGTGAAGCGGCCAAACACTTCGCCCTGCGTCTGCTTGTCGAAATAGATTGCCACATTGCGGCAGAACACGGCATCGAACGGCCCCTTCATCGGCCAGGCGCCGATCAGGTTGAGCGGCTTGAACGACACCAGGCTGCGCACCACTTCGGGCACGCGGATGGTGCCGTCGCCAGGCTGGGTGAACGGCGCGGCGCGTTCGCGCGACAGCCCGCTCAGCTCATTTTCCGGATAGACGCCGCGGGCCGCCTTTTCGATGACCGCCGTATCGATATCGGTGGCCAGGATCTTGAAGTCCCAGCGCTTGAGCTCGGGAAAGGCGCCCAGCAGGTCCATGCCGATCGTATAGGGTTCCTGGCCCGTCGAGCAGCCCGCCGACCAGATGCGCAGCCGGCTGCCGCGCGGCTTGCTCGCCAGCAGGCTCTCGACATATTTGCGCAGGTGATCGAAGTGATGATCCTCGCGATAGAACCGGGTCAGGTTGGTGGTCAGCGCGTTGACGAATTCCTGACCGTCCTGGCCGGTGCCGCCGCGCTCGAGAAAGTCGACATAGGCATCAAAGCTTGGCAGGCCGAGCGAGCGCACGATCTTGGACAGGCGCGACACCACCAGCGTCCGTTTGGCATCACTCAGCGAGATTCCTGCGACCTGATAAACGCGACCTTTGATCCGCGCAAATTCACGTTCGCTAAGGGAGATTTCCCCCTGTTCCATGCCAGCTACCCCAATTGCCCCGACCACCCTGTGAGGCAGCCGTTTAAGCGTTAGCCCGTCGCGTTGGCCGATGGGCGACCGTGGCAGGCTCATCCGATATGCCCAGCCGCCCGGTCAGCCGGCTCAGCGCCGCCTCACCCTGGCCCAGGGTCGCGCTGATATTGTCAGTCTCATTACTTAGATTACGTAAATGGGCCGCCAGATCGGCGATGATTTTTGCCAAACCCTTGACTGCATTGATTTCATTCTCGGTTTGCGCCCGGCCGCGGCTGACAACTGCGCGGATTTCCTTGGCAGATCTGTTGATCAACTGGGCCAACTGCCGCACCTCGTCGGCGACCACCGCAAAGCCGGCGCCTTTTTCGCCGGCCCGCGCCGCCTCGACCGCCGCATTCAACGCCAGCAGATTGGTCCGGAACGACACCGCCTCGATGGCCTGCACCAGCTTGTCGATCTCGCCGGTCATGCTGTCGAACTCGCCCACCATGACCTGCCTGCGCTGCGCTGCCTGTTCGGCCGCCCCCGCCAGGTTCTGCGCGTTATGGCCGATCGTCCGCGTCGCCCCCAGCTGGTCGGCCCCCTCGCCCAGCGCCCGCCTGGCCTCCTCGGCATCGCCCAGATTGCTGGTCGCCAATGCCGTCAGCCGGGCCAGCCGCGCCTCGAAATGGGCCACCAGCGGGCCGACCTGGCCCAGCCGCGCCTGCAGCCGATCGCGGCTGTCGCGCGTCTCGTCCAGCTCTTCGCCCAGCGCCCGCACGACATCATCGAACTGGCGCGCCACCGCGCCCAGCGGACCCTCGAGCGCATCGGGCAGGTCGCCACCGCCCGCCGCCACCGCGCCAAGCTGTTGCAGGCTGCCATCCAGTCGCGCCAGCCCCCGGTTGAGCGCGGCCAGGGCCGGATTGGCCAGGGCCGCTCGCGTGTCAAACCGAAAGCCGGTCTGCCCGCCGGCCAGGGCGCCGGCAAAGGCATCGAGTTCGTCATCCTGCAGATAGCTCCCCGCCGGCACCAGCTCGAGCAGCAGGCATGTGCTCGCCACGGCCTGGCGCCGCAGGGCGAACCGCGCCCCGCCCACCAGCACCAGGCGCCGCCCGGACATGTCCACCGGCGCTCCGTCAGCACCAAGCCCGAGCACGGCATCGACGGCAGCGGCCGCAACGGCTCCCTTGGCGAGGCGCGTCATGCCAGCGCTGGCGGCCAGTATCCGTCCTTTTTCGTCGGCCAGTATCATCGGGTGATCGAGGGCCGACAGCATGCCTTCGAGCTGCTGCGTCCAGGCACGCCGCTGCTCCAGCTGCGCCAGCATGGTCGTCACTGCTGGTTTGGGATCAGACAGCCCCGCGGCGGCGGCCAGCGCCAACCTGTCGCGGGCCGCCTGCCGGTCCAGCTGCGACGCGGCCAGCAGCGTGCCGGCAAGCGCCATGAGGCCAAGGCCGAGCTGCAGGGCGAGCTGGGGCAGGCCCGGGCCAACCAGCCCGCCCAATCCTGAACCCAGGGCGCCGGCCACGAGCCAGCATATGGCCGCTGCGACCGCTAGGCGCAGGCCAGGCATGGGAGACCTGAGGAGAAAATGGGATCAAGCGGTGACGACATGCCCAAGCATAGGCGGCCAATGGTTAACCAAACCTATCCGGCCCGGCACCGTGGTAACACTTTGCTAAGCAAGGTTGCCAAAATGCCAATGCCGGCTTGTGCCCACCACGCCTAGAACAATTCGATATCGTCCACCGGCGCGGGAATGACCACCCGGCGCGTGGCCAGGGCGATTTCCTCACGCGCAACATTGGCACCGGAATCGCTGTCCAGCCGCTTGACGAAGGCCCGTCCGGAATGCGGCTTGAACAATACCCGCCGCGCATAATTGCCGCCCAGATCCTTGCTGGCCGCCGTATAGCCTTCGGCCGCGAGGAATTCGTGCACGAACTCGATATTCTTGGCGCCGACATCGTCGAGCGCAGCATTGATCTTGCCGCCGCCGAATACCTTGATTTCCAGGTTCGACTTGCGACCACTGCCCTGGGCCAGCACCTTGTTGATCAGCTGCTCCATGGCAAAGGCACCATAGCGGGCCGAGGCGCCGTAGCGATCCTTGGCCGCGCCCGACTGCACAGCCAGCAGGAAGTGGTTCATTCCCCCGACATTGGCCACGACATCGCGCACGCAGGCCGAGATGCAGGAGCCAAGCACGGTCGAAAAGGTCAGATCCACCGCATTGGAGACGTGACAGTCACCCTGGTGGACAGTTGTAACCACGCCGCGATCGAATTCGGGCGGGAGTGCATTCGCCAGTGCCATTTATCGAGCTCATACCTCGGTGACGCTAATTGTTCCGATGGTATCGTTAAACTCGTTAGCCAATCGCTAACCACGTCAATCAAGGACGACACAAAGCGATGATTTGCAACAACTGCTTTAGGAATCTCGCGTTACCTTAGGCATTCAGGCCTGGGGTTGGATTATATGTCACTGCATAGACTGGCAAGAGAACTCGACGAGACGGCGCGCCAATCGGCCGCCATGGTCGAAGGGTTCACCGAGGCCCTCGACATCCTCTCCGACGGCAAGCTCAACAAGGACCCCTCGGTGCGTGATGCGATCCTGATGATCATCACCGCCCTGCAGGGCCAGGACCGGATCGAACAGCGTTGCCACAACATGGCCCTGGCGACCCGGCAATTTGCCCTGCTGCCCATGGCCGCGCCCGAAAGCGTCTATGACGAAATCTGGTCGAGCCTGTCGCTCGACGAACTGCGCGTTGCCTCGATGTCCGTCATTGCCGCGCTGCAGAACCACGGCGATGCCGAACTGTTCTGAACTGCCTGCCATCGGCACGGTGCGCTGACGCCACCCACCATCGGTCCCGTCCGACCGACCGAGGCCCCTGACCCGCCGCCGTAACGGGGCCGTGCTCTGGCCGGGCCAATTCTCCTTCCCTCGCCAATCGCACCAACCGCCGCAGGGTTCCGCCTGGTCGGAGGGCATGCCCGTCCGCCCCGTTGCCGGCCGGCAGACAAAGAAAAAGGGCGCTTGTGGCGCCCTTCTTGCAGAACTGTTCCTGGACTGGCGAACTAGCCGTCCAGCTTGGCGCCGCTGACCACGGCATGCAGGTCGATCAGGCCGACCATGCGGCTGTCATGGGTGACGATCCCATTGAGCAGTTCGGTATCGACCGAATTGCCTTCGGGGACATTGTGGATGTCATCGCGCGACACGGTGAGGATGTCGCTGACCGCGTCGACCAGAATGCCGACCCATTTGTCACCCACGCTCATCACCACCACGACGTGGTTCTTGGTAGGCGAGGTCGGGCCGTCGCCGAAGCGGGCGCGCAGATCAAAGATCGGCACGATCGTGCCGCGCAGATTGATCACCCCGCGCACGAATTCGCGCGTATTGGGCAGCGGTGTCGCCCCGTTCCAGGCGCGGATTTCCCGCACCGTGGTGATCTCCACGCCATAGGTCTGTTCGCCGATCGAGAAAGCGATCAACTGCAGAGAATTTTGGGCGGCGATCGCGGACTTGTCGCCCATCTCGTCGCGCATACCGAGCGCTTCCATTCGTCTTTGCCTTTCTGTCGCCTGTTCTGGACGACCTACGCTTTTACAAACAGCCCCTAGGCTGCATTCTTGCGGATGACCGCTGACTTCAGACCCTGCACGTCGACGATCAGCGCCACATTGCCATCGCCCAGGATCGTGCCGCCGGCGACACCTTCAACGCTCTGGAAGTTTTCTTCCAGCGACTTGATCACCACCTGCTGCTGGCCGATGATGTCATCGACCACGAGCGCCACCTTGTGGCTGCCCTCGGCCTCGCACAGCACCACGAAGCGGTTTTCCTGCGGCGTATCGGCGACCAGCTCGAAGCGTTCGACCAGATCGATGACCTGCACATATTCGCCGCGCACCTGCAGCACCTGGCCACCGCTCGGCACGCGCTCGAAGCTGGCCCGCGAGCACTGGATGGTTTCCACGATCGAGGAGAGCGGCACCACATAGGGGCTGCCACCGACCTTGACGAGCATGACGTCGAGCACCGCCAGCGTAAGCGGCAGGCGCAGCGTCATCCGCGTGCCCTTGCCGGTCCAGGAGCGGACATGCACCGAGCCGCCGATCTTCTTGATATTGGAGAGCACCACGTCCATGCCGACGCCGCGGCCGGACAGATCGCTGACCTCGCTGGCCGTCGAGAAGCCGGGGGCAAAGATCAGCTGGTCGATCTGCTCTTCGGTCGGATTGACGTCGGGCGCCACAATGCCCTTGTCGCGGGCTACCTGCAGCACGCGTTCGCGGTTGATGCCGGCGCCATCGTCTTCCACGATGATCAGGATATTGCCGCCCGCCTGTTCGGCCGACAGGCGAATGGTGCCGGTCTCGTTCTTGCCGCGGCCGGCCCGCACTTCGGGCGTTTCGATGCCGTGATCGGCCGAGTTGCGGATCATGTGCGTCAGCGGATCGCTGAGCTGCTCGATTACCGTCTTGTCGATTTCGGTATTCTCGCCGATCGTCTCGAGCTTGATCTTCTTTTCCGTCTTGGTGGCCAGTTCGCGCACCAGGCGCGGCATGCGCGAGAACACCGACTTGACCGGTTGCGCGCGGATCGCCATCACCGAATCCTGCAGGCCGCGTGTGGTCTGGGCCAGCACTTCGAGTCCCCGCACCAGTTCGGTATAGCGAACGCGCAGCGTCTCATCCATCTGCTGGGTCAGCATGGACTGCGTGATGACCAGCTCGCCCACCATGTTGACCACGCGATCGACCTTGTCGAGATCGACACGGATCGACTGTACACCATTGCTCCGGCTACTGGTTTCTTCACCTTCGGCCACGGGAGCGGCGGCCAGCGCCACCGGCTTGTGGACCGCTGCCTTGGCCACGGGTGACGGCGCAATCGAGGCCGCCAGTTCGGCAAAGCTCATGGCCGGCGGCTCTTCAAAGCTGTCCTGGGCGGTTGCGGCCAGTTGGGGCGCGGGCGCCTCTTCGGCGGCAAAATCGAGCAGCCCGACCACTTCGTCATCGGCCAAAGCCAGCAGGTCGTCGCTGTCATTGGCCGGCATCGCCACCGGCACGGCAGCATCGGCCTGGATGTCCAGCACGGCGCTCGCGCCCAGCTGCGCCACGACGATATCGCAGTCGCCGTCGACGAATTCGAACACCTCGCGGATCATCGCCTCGTTCAGCGTTGGCGAGATCAGGGTGATTTCCCAGCTGCAATAGACGGCAAAGGGTTCAAAGTCGGCCAGGGCCGGCAGTTCCTCGGTCATCACCGCGCGGACATGCATCTCGCCCAGCACCGCCAGTTCGCGGAACAGCAGCAGGGGATCATTGGCCCGGGCATAGAGCGCACGGTGCGGGGTGAACTTGACTTCCCAGTGCCCGGCTTCGATCTGCAGCGGCGCAGCCGCGAAGGCATCGGCGGTCGGCGCATCGCCGGCAGCCGCGGCGGACAGCGCCAGATCGGCATCGAGCGCCATGGACATGTCGCCGGCGGCCTCGGCCGCGGCGCCACCCAGGGTCACCATGACCGGCACGAATTCGATGTCGAACTCTTCGACATGTTCGCCGCCGATATCGTCGTCCTCGCCCTTGTCGCCGCGCGCCAGCGCATCGAAGCGGTTCTTTTCTTCCATGCCGTAATCGGCCGCCAGGGCTTCGCCCGTCTGGGCGGCATTGACGTGATCGGCAATGATGTCATTGGCCCTGATGCACAGCACCACGACATCGTCGGTGAGCTCGACGCGGCCATCGCGGACATAATCCAGCAGGGTTTCATAGGCATGGGCGAAGCCCACCATGGCGGTGAAGCCGAAGGCGCCCGCGCCACCCTTGATGGAGTGAATGGCCCGGAACACCGCGTTCAGCCGGTCGGCATCACGCTCGCCGGCCTCGATCGCCGCGAACTGTTCCTCCAGCTCATTGAGCAGCTCGGAACACTCGTCGAAATAGGTGGCTTTGAAATCGTCGAGATCGCTCATGCCGGAATATCCAACCCTTTTGGGCGCTTGCTATCAGTGGACCACGCGATGGATGACGGAGATCAGCTTTTCCGGATCGAATGGCTTGACGATCCAGCCGGTACCGCCGGCAGCCTTGCCCTGGTCCCGCTTGTCCTGGCTCGTCTCGGTGGTGAGGATCAGGATCGGCAGGCTCTGGTGATTGCCCGTGGCTCGCACATTCTTGATGAACTCGATGCCATCCATCACCGGCATGTTGATGTCGGTGATGACCACATCCACGGTCTGGGTCTTGAGCACATCAAGCCCCTGCTGGCCGTCCTGGGCCTGCAGCACCTCGAAGCCGGCATTGCTCAGCGTGTGGTGCAGCATGGCCAGGATAGTCCTCGAATCGTCTACGGTAAGAACCCGCAAAGTCGTCATCCTCTCATCATTCCTGAAAACTGAGCACCCAGGCCCAGGCGCTCGATCGCGCTGGTCAAGGCCGCGCTCGGCTGTTCGATAGCAAACTCGAATTGGTTTCGCCGCGCGGTTTCAGCTGCACTCATCAGCATGAACAGCGCATTGGTGCTGACCCGCTCGACAGCGCCGGCAGCAATGGTGACAGACCCCTCTTCGATCGCGTCCAGCAGCCCGTCCCTGATCCCGTCCAGCGAATCAAGGTCGATTACCGCCGGTAAAGCGATAGACTTGTCGGCCTTCTTGCTCATGTCTTCTGCCCGCCCCGAGAGGTACTCCAGACCCCAGTTTCCACTGGAACGGTTTAAGAAGTGCTAAAGTCTACCCGGCAGTCTGTCCAAGACCCTGCTATTTCGTGGGTTTGTCTCCCAAACTTCCGCCGATAGTTTTATTCCGGCCGCGCCATGCCCCCATCGGGCTGTGGTTTCTCTTGCCTTGGCTGCGGGCGGAAGGGTAACGCAGTGCCAACAGTCGAGATCGGAATCCCCATGACCAACCCCATCGCCCTCACTGGCCTGGCGCGCGAACTCGCCGCCCGTGCCGAATCCGGCAAGCCGATCCGGGTGGGCGTCATCGGTTCGGGCGAAATGGGGACCGATCTGGTGACCCAGATGAGCCTGATGACCGGCATCGAAATGGCCGCCATTGCCACGCGGCGCCCGCAGACTGCGCTGGACGCCATGACCATTGCCTATGGCGATGACAGCAGGGGCCGCACGGCCGATAGCCCGGCCCAGGCGACGGCGGCCATCGCCGCCGGCAAGATCGCCATCACCTCGGCCGAAACCCTGGTCACCACGCCCAATATCGACGTCGTCATCGACGCCACCGGCAAACCCGGCGTGGCCGCCGATTATGACCTCCTGGCCATGGAGCATGGCAAGCATCTGGTGATGATGAATGTCGAGGCCGACGTCACCATCGGTCCCTATCTCAAGGCCCAGGCCGATCGGCTGGGCGTGATCTATTCGGTAGGCGCCGGCGACGAGCCGAGTTCCTGCATGGAACTGATTGAATTCGTTACCGCCTTGGGCCTGCCCATCATTGCCGCCGGCAAGGGCAAGAACAATCCGCTCAAGCATGACGCCGTGCCCGACGACTATCGGGAAGAGGCGCTGCGGCGGAACATGAACCCGCGCATGCTGGTCGAGTTCGTCGACGGCTCCAAGACCATGGTGGAGATGGCGGCCATCGCCAATGCCACGGGCCTCGTGCCCGATGTCCCCGGCATGCACGGCCCCAATACCGACCGCGACAACATGGCCAAGGTCCTGATTCCAAAGGAAGACGGCGGCATTCTCAACGGCAGGGGCGTGGTCGATTTCACCGTCGGCAAGGGCGTTGCCCCCGGGGTCTTCGTCATCGTCAAGCCCGAGCACAGCCGCATCATCGAGCGCATGGACGATCTGCATATCGGGCACGGGCCCTACTATGCCTTCTTCCGCCCCTATCACCTGACCAGCCTCGAGGTCCCGCTGACCTGTGCCCGCATCATGCTGCATGGCGAGCCCGACATGGTGCCCCTGCCCAGCCCCGTCGCGGAAGTCTGCGCCGTCGCCAAGCGCGACCTCAAGCCCGGCGAAACCTTTGATGCCATTGGTGAAACCTGCTATCGCAGCTTTACCATGACCATCGGCGACAGCCGTGCCGCCCAGGCCGTGCCGGTCGGTCTGCTCGAGGGCGGCAAGGTGACGGCAGCGGTCAAGAAGGGGCAATTGCTGACCACGGCCAACAGCCAGCCCGACACCACGACACGGCTGTTCGCCCTGCGCCAGGCCCAGGACCGCATGCTCGGCCTGCTTTAGCAGTCCATTCGATCGCTCACCGATGGGGCCAATCGGTTAGCAGACTGTTAGCATCGAGCGCGCCTGACGCCTTGAATCTGTCACGCCAAGCGCGTAAATCCTGATCTAAATAATCAGGATAATTGCCATGGACGTGATTGCCGATCCCCGGGCGCCGCAGCGCCTTCGCCATGAAACCCGCATGCGTCTGCTCGAGGTGACGGGCATTACCGACATCACGCCGCGCATGCGCCGCATTCACCTTGCGGGCGACATGACCGGCTTTGCCGCGCCGGGCCATGCCGATCACATCAAGGTCTTCTTCTTTCCGCCCGGCGTCGCGCCCAGGCTGGCGCCCATCGGCCCCAATGGAGTCGAATTCGCGCCCGGCGAACGGCCGCAGATGCGCGATTATACCCCGCGCGCCTTTGACGTGGACAAGGGCACGATCGATCTCGATTTCGTGCTGCATGGCGACGGCCCCGCCGCCAGCTGGGCGGCTCAGGCGGCCATCGGCCAGACCCTGGTGATCGGCGGCCCGCGCGGCTCGCTGATCGTGCCCATGAGTTTTGACTGGTATCTGCTGGCCGGCGACGAAACCGCCATCCCCGCTCTGGCGCGCCGCATCGCCGAACTGCCGGCCAATGCCCGCGTTCTGGCGGTGATCGAGATCGACAACCCGGCCGAGCATCAGCCCTTTGCCGGCGCCGCCGATGTCGCGCTCACCTATGTCTATCGCAATGGCGCCCCCGCCGGCACGGGCAGCCGCATTCTCGACCGGATCCGGACCATGCGTTTCCCCACCGGCACCGCCTATGCCTATGTCGCCGGCGAGGCCGACATGAGCCGGGCCGTGCGCGCCCATCTGACCGAGACACGCGGCTTCAACCCCGACTATGTCCGGGCCGCCGGCTACTGGCAGCGCGGCACCGCCGACGCCCAGCATTAGCGGCAGGCTTGCCCGAACCGGGTGCGGCGTGACATGGAACGGCACCATCCCCGCGCCGCCACCCCGGCCGGCGCCTGCCCGGAAAGGCCCTCGCCATGAGCCAGGTCATGAGCATCGTTGCAACCACGCTGGTGGCGCTGATCGCGCTGCTGCATCTTTATATCATGGTCCTTGAAATGTTCCTCTGGACCACGCCGCGCGCGCTCAAGGCCTTCGGCCTGACGGCAGAATTCGCGGCTGAGACCAAGGCCCTGGCCGCCAATCAGGGGCTGTATAACGGCTTTCTCGCCGCCGGCCTGATCTGGAGCCTGGTCTACCCCATCCCCGGCTTTGCCTGGCAGCTGGCCATGTTCTTTCTCGTCTGCATCGCCGTGGCCGGCATTTTCGGCGCGGTGACCGCCAGCCGCCGCATCCTCTTCATCCAGACCGTGCCGGCCGTGCTGGCCATGCTGGCGCTGATGTTTGTGTGAGGCGTCGCAGTTCCGGACCCCCTTCTCCCCTTGAGGGAGAAGGTGCCGCGCAGCGGCGGATGAGGGGTCCCCTGCCCGTCTGGCATGGGATGGCTCAGCACCCCTCACCCTGACCCGCCGCTGAACGCGTCGGGTCGTCCCTCTCCCTCAAGGGGAGAGGGGAAGAAGCTAACCCGCCAGCGAGGCCAGCACCCGCACCCAGGAGCGGATGCCGCGGTGATAGCTGGCCAGGTCATATTTCTCGTTGGGGGAATGGATGGCATCATCGATCTGGGCAAAGCCGATCAGCAGCGTATCGAGCCCGAGGATGCGCTTGAAGTCGCCAGCCACCGGGATCGAGCCGCCCGAGCCGGTGATCACCGCCGGCTTGCCCCATTCATTGCTGAGGCCGGTCAGGGCCCGCTTGAGATGGGTGCCGTCGCTGGGCACGGTAATGGCGGGCGAGCCGCCATGGGCGGTAAAGCGCACCGAGCAATCGGCGGGGATCATGGCTTCGACATGGGCCCGGAAGGCGGCGCGGATCTTGACCGGATCCATGTTCGAGACCAGCCGGAAGCTGATCTTGGCGCTGGCCTTGGCCGGGATGACCGTCTTGAAGCCGTCGCCGGTATAGCCGCCGATCATGCCGTTGATTTCGCAGGTCGGTCGCGCCCAGAGCATTTCGAGTACGCTGCGGCCCTTCTCGCCGGCCGGCACCGACAGGCCCGCTTCGCCCAGGAATTCGGCATCGTCAAAGCCCAGGCCCGCCCACTGCGCCTTGATCTCCGGGCTGACCTCGGCGACGTCGTCATAGAACCCCGGCAGCGTCACGCTGCCATCGGGCGCGCGCAGGCTGGCAATGATCTCGGCCAGCAGCTGATTGGGATTGCGTGCCGCATTGCCGAACATGCCCGAATGCAGGTCCTTGTCGGCGCAGGTGATTTCCACCTCTTCGGCCACCATGCCGCGCAGCATGGTGGTGATCGAGGGCGTTTCCCGATCCCACATGTCGGTATCGCAGACCAGCGCAATATCGGCCGCGCCCAGGGCGGCCTTGTTGGCCTCCATGAAGGGCGGCAGGTTCTTGCCGCCGCTTTCTTCCTCGCCTTCGAGCATCAGCGACACCTTGACCGGCAGCGATCCCGTCACCGCCTGCCAGGCCCGGCAGGCCTCGATGAAGGTCAGCATCTGGCCCTTGTCGTCCGAGGCGCCGCGCGCCACGATGATCTGGCGGCCGGCTGCATCGGTCTTGAGCTGGGGCTCGAACGGATCGGAATGCCAGAGGTCGAGCGGATCGACCGGCTGCACGTCGTAATGGGCATAGAACAGCACATGCGGGCCCTTCTGCTCGGGCCCCTTGGCCCAGACCACCGGATGGCCCGGCGTGGCATGCGCGGTCGCGTCAAAGCCGATGGATTTGAGCTCGCCCACGATCCAGTCGGCGGCGCGCTGGCACTCGGCCTTGTAGGCCGGGTCGGTCGAGATGGATTTGATGCGCAGCAGCGCGTAGAGGCGCTCAAGGCTCTGGTTCAGCCCGGCATCGACATGGTTCAGCACCGCGTCGATTTGGTCTGTCTTGGGATCGCTCTTTGGCTCGGTCATGGTGGCAAACTCCTGTTGCCGCTACCCTTGGCCGAGCCTGCCGGACCTGTCCACCCCCCTGCCCATCTGCCTGGCGCGCCCCATTTCATATTGTAACACTATTGACCCCATGCTTAGGTCAATGCCCCGATTGGGAGAGGATCCTGGATGACGCCGCACACCGCCCGACACCGCACTTCGGGCGACCTGATCGCTTCGATTGCCGGTCGCGTCCCCACGCGCAACCTGCATTCCCAGGTGCTCTGGCTGCTCGGCGTTGCCATTGTCGGCGGCGATTATCCCGAGGGGAGCATCCTGCCCCCCGATGCCGAACTGCTGCAGCGCTTTGGCGTGTCGCGCACCGTGCTGCGCGAGGCGCTCAAGACCCTGTCGGCCAAGGGCATGATCGAGGCCCGCGCCCGTATCGGCACCCGCGTGCTGCCGCGGCGCCGCTGGAACCTGTTCGATGCCGACGTGCTGTCCTGGCATTTCGAGACCGGGCCGGATGTCGACTTCCTGGCCAGCCTCTCGGAAATCCGCATCGGCGTCGAACTGGAATCGGCGGCTCTCGCCGCGACCCGCCGCAGCGACGACCAGGCCCAGGCGCTGATTGCCTGCGCCCAGCGCATGGGCGAGGCCACCAGTGCCGAGGAATTCGCCCGCACCGACCTCGAGTTTCACCGCACCGTGGCCGAGGCCTCCGGCAATCCCTTCATGGCCTCGATCAGCACCCTGGTGGAACTGGCGCTGACGGCGGCCTTCACCATCAGCTCGCCCATCAAGGATCCCGCCGCCATGAGTGCCACGGTCAAGGCGCATGGGCGCATCGCCCAGGCGATTCTGGCCGGCGACGCCGACGAGGCCCGCCTGGCGATGAAGGCCGTGATCACCGTCGGCCTCGACCGCCAGCTCAGGCGCCTGGCCGACGACCAGGCCGCCAGCGCCTGAAAAAAGCCGCCGGCTGAAACCGGCGGCTTGAGCTTTACGACCCGATGCGGGCGCTGATCAGCTGGAACGGCCGCAACTGGTCGAGCCGCCCATCGTCCTGCGCCCGTTCGAGGCCATCGACCGGCACGGCACGGTGGCCGTCCGGCAGGGTCAGCGCAAAGCCGCCGCGTCGTCCGGCGCTTTCCGACAGGCGCAGCACATGGCCGGCGCCATCTTCGGCCGGCTTGAGGGCATGCAGCCGCATGCTCTGACCCTGCCAGCCGATCGGCGCGAAGGCATAGGGCCGAGCCGCCTCGGAAGGGACGAAGCGCAGCGGATCGACGACGAGGTCCGCCTCGGCCTGCACGTCATCGCTCCACCAGCGCCCGTCATGGGCCAGCAAAGCATAGGTGAAGTGATGCTGGCCCTCATCGGCCAGCATGTCGGGATACATCGGCCCGCGCACCAGGCTGATGGTCAGCACATTGCCCTTGGCCGAAAAGCCATATTTGTCGGAGGAGAGGATCGCCGCGCCCCAGTCGGTTTCCGACAGGCTGACAAAGCGGTGCCCGCAGGCCTCGAACTGCGCCTGCTGCCAGGTCGTGTTGTTATGCGTGGCGCGGCCGGTAATGCCGATGGCCTGGTCGAACTGCGCCTCATTGGCCAGCACGGTCAGATCAAAGGCGGCCCGCACATAGGTGCGCCGGTCATGCCAGTCGATATCGGTGACGAAATCGATCCGCGGGCTATTGGCCCACAGCCGCAGGCGCTGGGTAATGGTGCTGGCGCTGAGCTTGCGGACGATGGTGATCTCGCCCAGATGCGGGCCCTGGGCTGTAACAGTGAGGCTGTCGAGCGCGGTCAGCTCCTCGCCACCCAGGGCAAAGCTCGATTCGATATCCCAGGCGTCATAGGTGCGCGGCAACTCGTTGCGATAGACCATCAGCCGGTTGGCGGCGCCGCCTGCGGCGACCAGTTCGCGCCCGCAGCGCTTGTCAAAGACGCTGACCAGACGGCCCGCCTCGTCGAGCTCGGCGCGGACAAAGGCGTTTTCGAGCAGTGTTGGCGTTGCCGTCACCTGACCCGGCGCACTGGTGGCCACGAAGGATACCGAGAGCGGCGCCAGATCCTGGTCGATACAGGCGACAAAGCCGCCTTCAATGGCCTGGGCGCCCAGCCCTTCTGGCAGCGGCGTGGCCGAGACCAGCTGGAACTGGCGCTTGGCCGTGCCCGATATATTGGCGACGGCCAGGCCCTGCTGCAGACTTCCTTCGCCCTTGTGGCGCGCCGCCACGGCGGCCAGGCTCGTCCGGGCAATGGCTTCGGCCTTGGCCACCACGCCTTCGAGCTCGGCCTCGGTCTGCTCATAGACCTCGCGGATCGAACTGCCTGGCAGGATGTCGTGGAACTGGTTGCGCAGCGTCAGCACCCAGTCGTTTTCGAGGTCGGTCGGCGTGCCATCAGCGCCGGCCATGCCAGCCAGCGCCTCGAGCGCCTCGGCCGCGACCAGGCCAAATTCGGCCCGCCGGTTGAGCTGCTTGGTGCGCGCCTGGGTGGTCAGCGTGGCGCGGTGATATTCGAGATACATTTCCCCGCTCCAGCGCGGCAGGATGCTCTCGTCCAGCTCGCCACGGATGGCATCGAGATGGTTCTGGATATTGCCGTGCTCGACATGGGGAATGGCCGGCATCAGGTTGATGATCGGCATGGTGGCGATCTGCTCGGGATCGGGCCCGCCGCCGCCATCGCCCCAGCCATAGGAGGCAATCACCGTATCGGTGAGATCCTTGGCCTTGTGATTGGCCCAGACCTCGGACAGCGCCCCGGGCGTCATCCACATATTATAGCCTTCGCTCTTATAGGCATCATAGGTGTGGGTGAGCACTTCCGAGCCGTCATTGCCGGCCCAGACAAAGAGGTTTTCCGGCAGCGGATTGGTCTCGTTCCAGGTCACCTTGATGGTGACCAGCGCGTCGATGCCGGCATGGCGCATGATCTGCGGCATGGCGCCAGTGAAACCGAACGTGTCGGGCAGCCAGGCGGTGCGGCTGATGGCGCCGAAATAGCGCTGGAAATCCTGCTGGCCGATGAGGAACTGGCGCAGGAACGCCTCGGCCGAAGGCATATTGGTATCGCATTCGATCAGCATGCCGCCGATCGGCTCCCACTGCCCGTCCGCCACCCGGGCCTGGATGGCCTCGAGCAAAGCCGGGTCTTCCTCTTCGATATGGCGATACATCATCGAGGAGGACTGGGCGAACTTGAACTCGGGGTGGCTACGCATCAGCGCTTCAACATTGGAGAAGGTGCGCACGATCTTGCGCACGGTCTCCGGCTGCGGCCACAGCCAGGCATAGTCGATATGGGCATGGCCGGTGATCAGCACCTTGCCCTGCTTGGGATAGGCCTTGCGCAGCGTGGCCAAGCCGTCATCGAACACGGCCAAAGCCGCGTCCACCGATGCCAGCGCCGCTGCCGGTACCGCGGCGGGGTGATCGACCGGCTCGAAGCTGCGCTCCCAGATGCGACGCGCCCAGCCCTGGTCGGCCAGGCGCGGCCCGACCTCGGCCGTGGCCGTGGGCAGGCGCAGCTGCACCATGGCGATCTCGACCACTTCGCACAAAGCCCGCGCCAGTTCGGGGTCGGTCGCATGCTCGCTGGCATTGCGTGCCACGTCGATGCGCTGCCGCAGCGCCCGGATCGTGGGATGGAAGGCGAGGATCTCGGCCTTGTTGAGGCGCGGCGCGCGCTGGGGAATGCCGAACAGCGTCCGCGCCGCCACTTCGGCCACGATATGGAAGGGCTGGTCGGGCACGACCTCGAAGCGCGGATGATAGGGATTGGCGCCGAAGGCCTCGAGCCGGTTACCCTGCGCATCGAGCAGCCGGACCAGCGCCTCGCCGCCGAAATCGAGCCGCAGCTCGATCACGCTGCCCTGGGGCGCCTGGATCAGTTCGCTGGTGCGGAAGGTGTGGATGCCGATGCGGTTGTCCCAGGCATCGCCCAGGACGATGGGGCGCGGCGCGGCATCGGGCGCCTGTACCTGCCAGCCGGTAATGGGGAAATGCTGCTGCACCTCCCAGGCGGTCAGCTCGTCTGCCCACGCGCCCAGGCGCTGCTGCAACTGCACCAGGGTGCGCTGCCGATCACGATGTGCACGCAATGTGCTCTCCCACAATTCCAAACAGGGTGTCCGCGGCGCGCCACCGCGCCGTCCGCCGACCTCCCTACGCTATTGCAACGTTATTATGAAGTCCGAACCCGCCTGGAGCGACCAGTTCTGCCCATATTCCTGTCGCTGCCGGCCGCGTCACAAAGGCCAGCCTGGCCGCACCCGGTGGCGCTCTGGCCGGCATTCCTCCAGCCATGCCAACCAATTAGCGCAGCGGGGCGGAACCCGGGCAGGCCCTGCTCCATTGATCTGCCATGAACAGCTCCGCTCTGCCGGCCCCCCGCCCCGCCTTCCTGATCGTCGATGACGAACCCCTGGCCCGCATGGAACTGGCCGAGCGGGTGCGCCACTGCGGCTATGACGTGATCGAGGCTGGCAATACCGCCGATGCCCTGGCTTTGCTCGATGCCAGAGGCGATACCTTTGCCGGACTGCTCACCGACATCAACATGCCGGGCAATCGCAGCGGCGTGGTGCTGGCCAACCATGTCCGCTTCATCTGGCCGCATATCTGCATCATCGTCGTCTCGGCGGCCCGCAGGCCGATGCAGGGCGAACTGCCCGAACACGTGGCCTTCCTGCCCAAGCCCATCGACCCCGAGGCGCTGCTGGCCGCCATAAGCGCCTTTCCGCCCCGTACCGGCCAGGCCCCGGCCGCCGATCCCGGCACGCTGCCGCCGGGCCTTGCCACCTGACCATCCCGCCGCCCATCTGAGGAATCCAGTGCCATGCCCCATGCCAGCCCGGCCATCCGGCTCGAGGACACCCTGCTCGCCGGCCTCGAGCAGTTCATCGCCGATCGCAACGAGGCGCCGCGCGGCAGGATGAGCCATGCCGACGCCGTCAATGTCATCGTCCGCGACTGGCTGATGGCCCAGGGCTATATCCCGCTGCCCGGCGACGCCGATGGCATCACCCCCGCCCTGGCCGCCGCCCGGGTGCCCAAGGCGTGAAGCCGGACCTGCCGGGGGACACCTGGTGAAGCTGGGCCGGTGACACCTTGGCGCCAAATGCCTTTGCGACAGCCGGCGCCGGCGAGCCAGCAATCAGAATAGGGTAAGTGCCTGCTCATGCTAGGCGAGATAGCGCAGGAAACTCGCCAGCGGCAGCGTCGAGGCGGCGACGGCGCGGCGGGCTTCGCCGATGACGTCGGAAATCAGCACGTCCGGCTTGTTCAGCGGCATGCGACCGGGAACGTCATATTTGTCCAGATCGATCTTGTCGCACAGCGCCCCCAGGATGGACTTGGGCAGATTGCCGCCCAGGATGATCTTTTGCGGATTGACCAGCTGCACCACCGCGCTCAGCGGCCAGGAGATCACCTCGGCGCGGCTGTCGATCCAGTCGAACAGGACGGCGTCGCGATCGGCGAACAGGCTTTCCAGCCGCGCCAGGTCCAGTTCGGCCGGGGCGCAGCCCAGCGTATTGGCCAGATCGGTGACGCTGGGACGGGGGCCGGGTTCGGGGACCATGCCGCCGATATTGCCGGCCTGGTTGAAGCCGCCGCGCACGATCCGGCTGCGATCAAAGATCTGTCCGCCCACGCCATCGGCGCAGGCCAGGTGAAACAGCACCTGGCCGAAAAGGCTTGGCAGCAGGGCTGACTGCATGAGGTCGGCACGTGACGAGGCGACGATCTCAGAATCGGGGAAACGGGCGCGCAGGGCCAGACGGACCTGTTCATAGGGTACCATGGCCTGGCGCGGCGTGACCTCGAGGATGTCTTCGCTTGCCGAGAAGATCGCTGGCACGAACATGCCGATATCGCTGGCCGGGCCGGCATGGCGCTGCGCGGTTTCAACCAGGGCCAGCGCCTGCACCACAATGGCCTCGGCGCTCTCGGCCAGGGGCTCGTGCGGCGAGGTCCAGACGGCATCGAGGCTGAGATTGGAGACGGCCGCATAGGCGCCGCGCGTCGACAGATTCAAGCCGACAAACCGCACGCTGTTGGTCTGCAGGCCAATACGGATCGCCGGCTGGCCGCTGCGGCCATTGGCGGGTGTCTCGCGCTCCTCATGCACCAATCCGGCCTCGCCCAGCTTGGCCAGTGCCTTGCTCACGGCGCCCTTGGACAGGCCCAGGGTGCGGGCAATTTCGATCCGCGACAGGCCGGCCCGGTTGCGAATGGCGACAAAGATGGCGCGTTCGGTTTCGCTGAGATTGAGCTCGCGGAGATTGCAGACCGATCGGTCCGAAGACGTCTTCATGGGCACTCGTCATAAAAGCGTTACGATAAGTTTCTATTGGAAACGTATTAGGTTCACAACGGAAACCAAAGGCACAGCGTGGCATACCTTGCGGCAACCGATATTGGAATGCGCTTCGACAGCTTCGAAGCCCTCAAAGGCGTGAGCTTTACTGCCGAACGCGGCGAGTTCATCACCCTGCTCGGTCCGTCTGGCTGCGGCAAGACCACGCTGCTCAATATCGTGGCCGGCTTTCTCAAGCCCACGCGCGGCACCCTGACCCTTGATGGCGTCGACCTGCTGCCCATTCCGCCCGAGCGGCGCGACTCGGCCATGTGCTTTCAGTCCTACGCCCTGTTTCCCCATCTGAGCGTGCGCGACAACATCGCCTTCGGGCCGCGGCAGAAGCGGCTGGCGGCGGCCGAGGTCACCCAGCGAGTCAATGACCTGCTGGCCCAGATGGCGCTCGACGCCCATGCCGGCAAGCTGCCCAATGCCCTGTCGGGTGGGCAGCAGCAACGCGTCGCCCTGGCCCGTGCCCTGGCCGTCGGCCCCGGCCTGGTGCTGTTTGACGAGCCCCTGTCCAATCTTGACGCCAAGCTGCGCGACCAGGTCCGCACCGAGATCCGGGCCCTGCAGCGACAGGTCGGCTTCACCGCGCTCTACGTGACGCATGACCAGGCCGAGGCCCTGGCGCTGTCGGACCGCATCCTGCTGCTCAACAATGGGGTCATCGAGCAGGCAGGCGCGCCGCGCGACATCTATTTCAAGCCGCGCACCCGCTTTGTTGCCGACTTCATTGGCGCCGCCAACCTGCATGCCGGCACGGCCGAGAGCGGCGCCTTGCTCACGCCCTTTGGCAGCCTGACGGGAGCCGGGGTGGCCAGCGGAGCGGTCACCGTGTGCTGGCGCCCCGAAATGGCCCGGCTCGGACCTTCCGGGGTCAACAGCCTTGCCGGCACGGTGTCGTCCTCCGCCTTCCAGGGCGCCTATACCGATGTCTTTGTCGCGGCGGCGGGCCAGTCGGTCCGCCTGCAGCTGCCGGGCGCGGCGCTCTTTGCTCCCGGCGATGCGCTCAGCTTTCACGTGCCGCCCGACGCCATCACCACCGTCGCCGACACAGACACCAACAGGGTGGCCTGACATGCGGCGTGCCCTGTTCATCCTGCTGCTACTGGCGCCCGGGCTTGGCCTGGTGCTCGCCTTTGTCAGCCTCGTGCTCTACGTGGCCGTGTCGCAGTCCTTCGGGCTCTATAACCTGGGCGGCGACAGCGTGTTTTCCCTGGCGCACTGGCAGGACATGCTGGGCGAGCGGCGCTACTGGCGGGCCCTGCACTATTCCGCCTATATCGCCGTCACCTCGTCGCTGCTGGCGGTCGCCCTGGCCTATCCGGTGGCGCTGATGCTGCGCAAGCCGTTCCGCGGGTCGTTGACCCTGTCCGCGCTGATCAAGGCGCCGCTGCTGGTGCCGGGGCTGGTTGCCGCCTTCCTCTTCGTCAACGTCATTTCCTACCATGGCATCGTCAACCAGCTGATGCTGTCGCTGGGACTCTGGGACGCGCCGGTGCGGCTGCAGAACGACAAGAACGGCTATGGCGTGATCTTCCTGCAGGTCTGGAAACAGCTGCCCTTCGCCTTTCTGCTGCTGTCGGCGGCGGTGCAGGCCCTGCCGGACGCGGTGCTGCTGGCGGCGCGCGACCTGGGTGCCGGTCCGCTCGACCGGTTCCGCAAGGTCGTGCTGCCGCTGACTGCGGGCGCCATGCAGGCGGCGCTCGTATTGATCTTCATCGGCGCCGCGGGCGATTTCAGCTTTCAGGCCGTGGCCGGTCCGCCCAGCGTGGACTCGCTGGCGACGCTGATGACCAGCGTGCAAAGCACCCAGGGCGATTGGAACGGCGCGGCCGTGATCGCCGTCACGCTGATGGCGCTATCCCTGTTCGGCTCTGCCACGCTGGCCATGCTGGTCCGCGGCGCCGCCCGCCTGGCAAGGGGATAGGCCATGTCCGCCAAGATCCTGCAACGCCTGCTTGTCGCCGCGCTGGTCACCATCATGCTGGTCTGGCTGATCGTGCCCTTTGCCATGGCCATCCTGTGGTCGATGGTCGATCCATCGACGGCCTGGACCTATCCCGACCTTCTGCCGCCCAAGCTCTCCTTCGAGCGCTGGGGCAACATGTGGCAGACCACCTCGCTGCCCACTGCCATGCTCAACTCCTATTCCCTGGCGCCGATGGCCGCCATCCTGACCGTCCTGCTGGGCGCGCCGACCGCCTTTGCCTTCGGACGACTGGACTTCCCCGGCAAGGCACTGGCGCAGATCCTGATCCTCGTGCCGCTGGTCATGCCGGGCTTTGTGGTGGCAATCTTTTTCGCCTCCATCCTGCTGCAGATGGGCTTTTTCGCCCGCTACCCGGCCATCCTCTTTGGCCATGTCATCCTTTATCTTCCTTATGCGGTGCGCATTCTGAGCGTGTCGTTCGGCCAGGTGCGCACCGACGTGGTCAATGCGGCGCGCGACCTGGGCGCATCGCCCTTCGAGGTGTTTCGCGTCGCCTATCTGCCGGTGCTGCGGCCGGGCATTTTTGCTGCCTTTCTCGTGGTGTTCATCCTCTCGCTCGAGGAATTTGCGCTGGCATTCGTGGTTGGCTCGCCCGATTTCACCACCATCCCCACCATTCTCTATTCCTACCTTGGCTACAACTTCATCCGCCCCAATGCGGCAGTGGTGGCCCTGATCCTGGTCGTTCCCAATGTCCTGCTGATGCTTGGCCTGGAACGACTGCTGCAATCGGCCAATCCGGCCTCGGTATCCGGAAAAGGCTGACCCCCAACCCAAGGAGAGACGTCATGCTACGCAAAATCATGCTCGCGGCCACCACCGCTTTGCTCTCGATCGGCCCCGTCATGGCCGCCGACGACCTGCTCACTGCCAGCTGGGACGACGTTGTCGCCCAGGCCAAGCAGGAGGGCGAGCTCAACTGGTATGTCTGGTACTTCCAGCCCGAGTTCCGCGAGCAGGTAAAGGCCTTCGAAGAACTCTATGGCATCACGGTCAATGTGCCCGACGTCACCAGCGGCGACGACGCCAAGAACAAGCTGCTGGCCGAAGCCGGCCGCGACACCGGCGATATCGACGTCATCTCGCTGGGCGGCGATGTCACCAATACCATTGACGTGACCAGCCTGTTTTATGGTCCGATCCTGCCCGTGCTGCCCGAGGCCGATGCGCTGACCGACCAGATCAATGGCGGCGACGGCCAGGGCTATGCGGTGGCCTATTGGGGCAACCAGACCGGCATGGCCTATGACAGCAACCGCGTTGAGCTCGCCAGCCTGCCCCAGACGCTTGACGAACTGACTGCCTGGATCGACGCCAATCCCGGCCAGCTCGGCTTCAACTACGAAAATGGCGGCTCGGGTCCGTCCTTCATCCACAATATCGCCCGCAATATCCTGGGCATCGCGCCTGACGCCGTGATCGACGCCGTCCCCGACCTCACTCCGGTCTGGGACTGGTTCAATGCGCGTGAAGACAAGTTCGTCATTACCGGCTCCAATGCCGACAGCCTGACCCGTCTCAACAGTGGCGAGTTCCTGCTGACCCCGGCCTGGGAAGACCACCTGTTCTCGCTGACCAGCAAGAATGAAGTAGGCAGCCAGATCAAGCTCTACATCCCCGACTGGGGCATGAATGGTGGCGGCAATATCGTCGGCATTCCGGCCAATGCGCCCAACAAGGCCGCCGCGCTGCTCTTTGTCTCCTGGCTGACCTCGGCCGACACCCAGACCGCCTTCAACCAGCGCTTCGGCACCGCCCCGGCCAACAGCAATGCCGACAGCAGCAAGGCTCTGGTCTCGGCCGCCGAGCGGGCCAATACGCGCCTCTGGACCATGCCGATCAACAGCAATGATGTCGTACCGGCCTTCATCGAAAACGTCGTGCAGGACTGATCGAGCCTGACGACCGGGCCCGGAGGCTTATGCCGTCTCCGGGCTTCCTCCCTCAAGTGAAAGACACCTTATGGCGCTTATCCTGCCCGCCGGGGCCCCCGGGGCCTTCATTGCCCATCGCGGCGCTTCCGCCCATGCTCCCGAAAATACCCTTGCCGCCTACCAGCTTGCTGCCGATGCCGGCTTTGGCTGGATCGAGGTCGACACCCAGCTCAGCCGCGACGGCCGGGCGGTGATGATGCATGATCCCACCGTCGACCGTACCACCGATGGCCATGGCCATGTCTGCGCGCTCGACTTTGTCGCGCTGCGCGACCTCGACGCCGCGCGCAGTCTGCCTGGTCAGGCGCGTCTGCAGATCCCGACACTGGAAGAAACCATTGCCTGCGTGCTCGACCGCGACCTGGGACTGGTGCTGGAGATCAAGCCGATCTGGGGCAGCGATATCGAGCACGGTCGCGCCATTGCGCGGATCGTCGAGGCCATGTGGCCGCGCGACAATGACAAGCTGGTGGTCTCGAGCTTCTCGGCCTCCTGCCTGCTGGCTTTTCGCCGGAATGCGCCCTGGATATCGCTGGCCCTGGCCGCCGATGTCGTGGTCGCCAATCCGCAGGACTATATCGACATGCTGGGCATATCGGCATTTCATCTCAATTATCAGTTCGCCCTGGATCAGGGCATCGACGGGCTGCTTGCCACCGGCGCACATGTCGCTGTTGCCACCGTCAATGACGCCGACATCGCCGCCACGCTGCTGGCGTGCGGCATACACGGCGTCATGACCGACCGCATCGACGTCATGGCGGCCAACAAATGACGCGGGCTGACCGCATTGGCGCGATCCTGGACGACGCCGCCGCCCTGGCGCTGGATTGGTTTGCGCGCCGCAATAGCCTGGCCGTGGACGAAAAACCGGGGCGGCAATTCGTCAGCGAAGCGGACCGCGCCGTCGAGCGGGCGATCCGCGCCAGCATTGACCAGTGGTTTCCCGGCGATGCCGTCCTGGGCGAGGAAATGGGTGGAGAAATTGCCGGCCTGACCTGGGTGATCGACCCCATCGACGGCACCTCCAACTTTCTCAACGGCCTGCCGCTGTGGGGCGTTTCAATCGGGCTGATGGATGGGCGCGAGTCACTGTTGGGCGCCATCGCATTGCCGGCTCTAGGTCTGCGCCTGGTGGGCGGAGTAGACATGCCAAGCCTGCCCCCACCCATGACGCCGCCCGTACCGACCGTTGCCGTCGGTTGGAATGCCGCGCTCGGCGAGCAGGACGAGCGCCGCCAGATTGCGGCCATCCGCGCCGCGGGATACGAAACTGTTGGGTATCGCTGCGCTTCAGCCTCCTTCTATTTCGTCGCCACTGGTGCCCTGTCAGGCTATTGTGAGCAGGGATTGAGCGCCTGGGATCTGGCCGCCGGCGTCGCGCTATGCGGCGCGGCCAATCTGCCAGTGGAAGTCATTTGGGGAACATCTTCCGCACCCCTCAGGGTCACAGCTGGCGCTGCTGCGACCATTGCCGGCCTTTGGTGAACACCGGCATTCCCCCTGCCGACCGATCGGCATCCTGCCAGCACCGGGCGCGGCTCGTCGGCCGCAGTCCCAATGGGCCGCGTCCGATGTGCCAATTTCCCTGCAGTTGTGAGTTTGCCCGAATGTTCGCGGTTTGGATGGGGCCGCTGGTCTGCTTGTGGACCGGAATGGCTGCTGCGGCTCGACCAGCTCAATGGCAGCCTGCTGAACTTCGTGTCCTCACATCGAATGGCCGGCATGGGGCCGGCTCTTGATGGTCGACATCGGGGTGGATTGCGTTCCGGCAGCTTAAGGTGACCGTTCGGGAAAGGCAGCCTTCATTGCCTGTCGACGCTGCGGACGCTTTGACCAACGGCACACTGAAAAGCTCTAGGCGCGCGGCAGCACACCCAGGAGCGCCGCGTTGAAAGCGATCCGCAGGGCACCATCGAGTTCCATATGGAGCACGCCAAGAGCGGGCTCCTCCGCATAGGCGGCGAGAAGGCTGGGCGGCGGCGGTACATAGGATGACAGCGCGCCCGCCAGAACAAGTCCCATCAGGCAGAACGATTGCGCGCCATCGCCAAGTTCGGGCAGATGCCGGCGCACGAGCGCGGACATGGATGCAAGCCTTGCCAGCGAGGAGCGCTTGTGCCGCTTGACCACCTCGACCGAGACGTTGTGCTCCAAAACGCCGCCCTGCGCTCCGAAGAGATCGCAAAGCACCACCCGCGCTGACAGGGACCGGCTGAGAATCTCGGCCAGCTGGCCGGCCCGCACTTCTGGCGCGCCATGCGCCTCGATGGCCCCCTCCAGTTCGGTCGCCACCTCAGCCAGCCAGCGCCCCATGAAGTCGTCCAGCAGTTCGAGAAGTACGGCCTCGCGGGATTCGAAATAGCGCAACACGTTCGACTTGGCCAAGCCCACTCGCCGACTGAGCTCGTTGAGGCTCACTTCGGCTACGGGCATCTCGTCGAGCATTGCCGCCGCTGTGTCCAGGATCGCGCGGCGGCGAATTTCCCGTTGTTCCTCGCTTCGCGCCCGCTGGAATGTCACGCCTCACCTCCAATTAAAGACCGGCGGTCTATTGACATAAGACCGACGGTTCCTTAAACCACGAATAACAGACCGACGGTTCTATAGGAAAACGCCATGACCGACAACTGGACCGAACAGCGCATCCCCCGGCAGCAGGGCCGGGTCGCTATCGTCACCGGCGCCAATACGGGACTGGGCTTTGAGACCGCGCGCATGCTTGCCGAGCGCGGGGCAACGGTGGTGCTGGCCGTCCGCGATATCGGAAAGGGCAGGCAGGCAGCGGCCCGCATCAAAGGCAACGTCACCGTCCTGCCCCTCGACCTGGGATCGCTGGCTTCGATTCGGTCCGCGGCGGCCGAACTGCGCGCAACCCATGCGCGTATAGACCTTCTGATCAACAATGCCGGTGTGATGTACACCCCCAGGCAGACCACCGCAGATGGCTTCGAGCTGCAGTTCGGGACAAATCACCTCGGCCACTTCGCCTTTACCGGCCTGCTGCTGGACCGTCTCCTCCCAGTGCCGGGCTCCCGCATCGTCACAGTGAGCAGCGCCGGCCATCGCATCCAGGCCGCCATTCACTTCGACGACCTGCAATGGGAGCGTTCCTACAGCCGCGTCGGCGCCTACGGCCAGTCCAAGCTCGCCAACCTGATGTTCACCTATGAACTGCAGCGCCGGCTCGCACCGCATGGCACCACGATCGCATTGGCTGCCCACCCTGGCGTCTCCAACACCGATCTTGTCCGCAACCTGCCCGCCCCGCTTCGGGCGCTCGCCGGCATCCTTGCGCCCCTGCTGACCCAGCGGCCCGAAATGGGCGCCTTGCCCACCCTGCGCGCCGCCACCGATCCGGCTGCCATGGGCGGCCAGTATTACGGTCCCGATGGCTGGGGTGAGGTCCGGGGATATCCCAAGCTGGTCAATTCCAGCCCCGATTCTCACAATCGGGCCACCCAGCAGCGCCTCTGGACGGTGTCAGAAGAACTCACCGGGGTAAAATATCCGCTGTTGTGAAGCTTCTTGGCCCACCGCAGCGAAGTTCTGGAGGCTCAGATGGACAGGCCAGCACGACGTAGCCGATGTTGGCCGATGCCGTGGCCGGCAAACCTGGCAGCGTTGGTCGCGCCCTTGGGTCGACGAGATCAGCAGTAGCCGATCGATGCCTTGTGTGTTGCACTGCCGAACGACGTCAGGGTCGGGCGAGCGCAAGCCCGCCACGATACCGCTTGCCAGGATCGGCTTCAGCAGCTCCCCGACAACACGGGCGCAAGCTGGCCAGTTGCTCCAGCAACGAATGGGCGAGGAGATCACTGGCCATCTTGAAGTGGCGTCCTTGGCTCAGCTGCGCGGTCTTGCGGCGCTTGGCTTGGCGACGATCAGCTGTGCTGGGTGTGGAAGGTGATGGCGTAACCTTCAGGATCGCCGGCTACGAAAAACCTGCCGAATGGTCCATCACTCATCGGGTGGATCACGCTGCCGCCGCGTTCGACAATGAGGTCGTGCAGAACGTCCGCATCGTCGCAGGCGATCCATAGTACCACCCCGGTTCCCAGGGGGCCGGTTTCAGGCAGCGGCCGCAACGGGTCGCGCAGCGCTAAGGCAATCGGCTTGGTGGCAAAGACGACTGCGCCGGGCGGATTTCGCTCTTGCGCTGCAAAGCCAAAGATTTCCCGGTAGAATTTGGTGGACGCAGCAAGGTCGCGAACCTGCAGGGCGATAAAGGATGGTCCGATTGGCATTGTCATGGCATGGGCTCCAGGATATTATCAGGTTCCCTATATTTATATCAGGTTCCTGATATGTCAATGCGCCAGATGACCCCTTCGAGCGGGGAGGGTTGGATCGGTTACAGCCTGAAGATCGCCCAGCATCGCCTACGCCAGCGGCTGGAGGCGGAGCTGTCGGGGACCGGGGTCTCGGCGGCGCAGAATGCGGTGCTGCTCGCGATTGGCGACAATCCACGCATCTCCAACGCCGCCCTGGCACGCGCAGCGTTTGTGACACCTCAGTCCATGCAGGGCATGCTCGTCACACTTGAACGCGATGGACTTATCCTGCGTACACCGCATCCCGAGCACGGGCGCATCATCATGACGGACCTGACCGAGAAGGGCCGAAAGACAGCGCAAGCCGGCATGATTGCTGCCGAAAGCGTCGAGCGACAGATGCTTGCCGGCCTGACGAAGGATGAAGCCAAAATGCTTGGTGAACTGCTGCAGCGCTGCGCGCAAGCGCTCGAACCTGACAGTTGACGCCTTGCCTGCAATGTCCCTTTCGGCCAGCCGTGTCCTGAGTATGGACGCCTGGGGGGCGTTGCTGCCAGTCTGGGGCGGGGCATCCGGTTTAGGCAAGGATGGGGCGAATCACTTATCGGCAGCGCCACAGTCTTCGATAACCGACCGGAAGCACCTCCGTCAGCGCGGACCACAGTTCTTCATTGTCCGGCCGCGCCTTGAAGGCGGCGACAAAGCTATCGGCCTGGTCATGGGCAAGGTCGACGACAGCCGCAGCCTTGGCGGGACAGTAGATCATGCGGCAGGGGAAGCATCGTCTCTGCGGCTTCCCGCAGTTCCAGCAGAGCAAGGACGCGACGGCAGCGGGACCCTGAGGCGGCTTGGGGACGGCACGAAGACTGATCGCAGCCCACAATGCGTCCGGAGTTGCGAATTGACGGCGGAAGGACCCGCGCCATACATTGTCGCATGAGCGACCTTGAGCCGAGCTGGGATCATTACCGGACGTTTCTCGCTGTCATGCGAGAAGGATCCCTGTCAGCAGCCGCCCGCGGTCTTGGGCTCGCCCAACCCACGGTGGGGCGCCACATCGATGCCCTCGAGACAGCAATCGGCATTCAGCTGTTCCTGCGGACGCCACAGGGACTGCTGCCGACAGAGGCCGCTGTCGATCTCAGGCCGCAGGCCGAGCAGTTCGCTATTCAGGCTACGGCCTTGCTGCGATCGGTGAGCGCACATCGATCCAGCGCAAAAGGCGCCGTCGCTGGTACCGTCCGCATCAGCGCGAGCGACACCATCGCCGTGGAGGTGCTGCCAGACATTTTGGAGGCCTTGGCAAACCGCTATCCGGAGCTGATCATCGAGCTGTCGGTGTCGGACACCATCGAGGACCTGCTGCGGCAAGAAGCCGATATCGCCATCAGAATGGCCGAGCCGACGCAGGAGGCCCTGGTTGTTCGCCGTATCGGCAATATTGACATCGGCCTCTATGCCCATCGTCGCTACCTCGAGCAGCATGGGGTGCCCACAACGCTGGATGACATCAGCAGGCACCGCGTCATCGGCTATCACTCGGAAAGCGCCTTCGTGCGCAGCATGCGCAAACGGTATCCGGTGCTCGAGCATACGCAAGCTGCTCTCAAGGTGGACAGCAATATTGCCCAGATGGCGCTCATCCGGTCCGGTTGCGGCATTGGATTTTTCCAGCTGGGACTTGCCCGCCGGGATCCCAACCTGGTGCGCGTTCTCCAGGACGAACTGGCGATGACCCTGACGACATTTGTGGCCATGCACGAAAACCTCAGAACCACACCGCGTTGCCGTGTGACGTTTGACGCGATCGCCGACGGCATGGCTGCCTATGTGAAAAGCTCGGATCGCTGAGGCGCCGCGCCAACCCCATTCTCAATCATACATTTGCGTATAGCCGCGACACGGGTTTAGCCAATTCCGTATCGGCTCGCCTTGCCACATCTTCGGGCAGCGCCGCACAGACGGCACTGGCGTCCCAACGGTCGCCTGAGCGCCCTGCGGCGCGAAACCTTCAACCCGGAGAATGACAAAATGCATAAGCTTATCGGCAAGATCGCCGTCGTAACGGGGGCCTCCAAGGGGATTGGCGCCAGCATAGCCACCCATCTGGCCGCAGAAGGGGCCACCGTGGTGGTCAATTATTCGACCGACAGGGCCGGCGCGGACCGGGTTGTCCAGACCATCTCCAGCACTGGCGGCACAGCCATTGCGGTGGGCGCCAATATATCGCGCGATGCCGAGGTCACCGCGCTCTTCGAGACGGTGCAGCGGCAATACGGACAGGTCGACATCCTGGTCAACAATGCCGGTACCTTTGCGTCTGGCCCCTTCGAAGCGATCACCGCAGACGAGTTCAACCGGGTCTTTGATACCAATGTTCGCGGCCTGCTGCTGGTGACCAAGGCTGCCTCGCCGCTGTTTTCCCCGCTGGGCGGCGCCGTGATCAATCTGACCTCGTTTGTCGGCACCGTGGCGCCGGCCCATATGGCGCTCTACGCCGCGACCAAAGGCGCGATCAACACCATCACCAAGACCCTCGCCAAGGAACTGGCGCCCCGCAACATCCGCGTCAACGCGATCAGCCCCGGCTATGTGCTGACCGAAGGCGTCAGGGCCGCTGGCATGCCAGGGTCTCCCATGGAAGAACTGGCAATCGCCATGACCCCCCTTGGGCGTGCCGCGATGCCCGAGGATATCGCTCTTCCCGCGGTTTTCCTGGCTTCCGACGACGCGCGGTTCATCACGGGCGAGATCCTCTCGGTGACCGGCGGCGCGGGAATGTAGGGGAGCGGCCTGCCTGATTTAAGTCCGGCAGGCCGCCAGATTGAGCTTTGCGACCGGCGACAATAACCGACCGCAAGGGCTGGGAACCGCTCCTCAACGGACCAGAATGGGCGCAAGCCCGATGTTGCGTCCATAGGGGTTGGGGACAGTATTGGGGGTTCCCGGCCCATTCGCGAAGGCCCGAAAACGGGTCGACAGGGACCAGTCAATCAGCGCCCCATTTCGGCCGTTGCGGCTGGTACCTCGATAGGCAAAAGCCTGCCGTTCCGAGCTGGCCCAGCCCAGTGCCCGTCGGGTAGCGGAGCGTCTGGCTTTCAGGCTCTTGCGGATAGTGGCCATCGCGAGTGATGTGGCCGCTCTCCCTGCCCTCGTTCAACGCCGCTGCAGGCCACTCCACCCTTGACCGAGCCAGGGGTGGAGTGGTGTCGAGAGGTTCAGGGATCAGGTGGCGTTCTGCCGTGCCAGCCAACCTATTATCGCCTGGTTGGTTTCCTCGGGCATCTCCTCCTGAATCCAGTGACCGCAATCGAGGCTGACCACCTCCACATTGGGCACGAAGTCCGCAAGTCTCACCGATTTGGGAATCACATCCCGGTCGCCATAGATCATGAGCGTTGGTTGCTGGATGATTGGGTCCACCTCGCCCAGCAGATGCCAGTTGCGGTCAAGATTTCGGTACCAGTTGATGCCGCCCGTGAAACCGGACTTTTCGTAGGCCGCGACGTAGACGGCCAGGTCCTCGTCGCTCATCACGGGTTCACCGAGCGGCGTTTCCGCCCTGGCGAGATCGATCATGGCCATGCCAGGCGCGGGCGGCAGCAGGGGCACATTCTTCCGGTACAGGTTCCGGAGGAAGCGGAACGCATTCTCGTCGAGGACGGCATCCGCAACACCAGGCTGCCGGCTGAAGTGCACGAGGTAGTAGTCGCTGCCCAGAACCATCTCCAGGAACTCGATCCAAGGTATGTCGCCGCGCTCCTGATAGGGCATGCTCAGACTGATCACCTTGTTGACGCGCGCCGGATGCAGCAGGGCCAGCCCCCACACCACCATCGCGCCCCAGTCGTGACCAGCAAAGGTCGCATCCTGGTATCCGTAATGATCGAGAAGTGCGACGAGATCGCCTGCCAGGTGGTCAATGTCATAGTCAGTCACGTCGTCCGGACGAGACGAGTTGCCATAGCCTCGTTGGTTGGGGACGATGACGTGGTAGCCGGCAGCAACGAGCACCGGCACCTGATGACGCCAGGAAAAGGCATGCTCAGGCCAGCCGTGGCAGAGCACGATCGGATTTCCGGCATGCTGCCGCCCTGCTTCAAACACTTCCAGTTCAACCCCGTTGACGGGAACAAGGCTCGGCTTGGGAAAATCGGTTGCGATCGACACGGCATATCCTTCTCTGGTTTTCGGCGAACAGGTGCGCGTCCAGCTTCTGTCTGGGGCGCCAAACGCTGCACGGTGGTCGTATAGGAACCAATGGTGACAAGAGCTGGCACTGAAGGGCGGTAGCTTGAGGCATGACCGGACGTTTTCGACATGACGCCATCGTGCGTAGCCTTCGCCGCAATGGCACCTCGACGGTCGCCAAACTGGCGGCGGAGGTCGGTGTTTCGCGGCGCACGGTATTGCGTGACATCAGCGCGCTACGCGACGAGGGCTTCGTCATCCATTCCGAGCCGGGTCGCGGGGGCGGTCTACAACTCGATCCCCAGTCGATACAGACCACGGCCAGGCTCTCTGTCGGCGAGGTCTTTGCGCTCCTCATCAGCGTTGCGTCAATGCGGGCCGCCGGCAATCTGCCCTTTGCCGGCCTTGCCGACGCCGGGCTCGCCAAGATCGAGAAGGCTCTGCCCTCGGACAAGGTGCGTGACCTGCGCCGGTTTCTCGATTGCCTCTATGTGGGGCAGCTCTCGCCGCTGGTGAACATATCGGATCTGGCGGCAATGGAGCCCGCACTTCTCCCCGCGTTCGAGACTGCGTTTCTCCAGCGGCAGCACCTCGGCTTCCAGTACCGCGACTCAAAGGGGGGCATCACCAATCGCCGTGTCGAACCGCAGGCCATGCTGATCCTGCCACCACTCTGGTATCTGGTGGCCTGGGACCCCTCGCGCGAGGGTTTTCGCCATTTTAGAATGGACAGGATCAGCAGACCGGAAGTCGATGCAGGCACCGCCTTTCAGCGGCGACGCGTGCCGTTCGACAAGCATGTTCGCCCCCTTGGCGATTTATCCCGCTAGGCGCCTTCGCCAGACCCGGGACGCCCGGAATCAGGTCGTCAGCGGCCCGGTTCCAACGCCCCCGTCTCGGCCACGCATGCCGTCTGCAAAGGTAGAAAACGCCGTGTCGGGAACGATGCAAATAGGTTGCGATGAGCAAAGACCTGTCCCACCTGGTTGCCCCACCAAGCAAGACCTTCAGCCAAGTCCTTGATTTTCATCGGAATGGTGGAGCTGAGCGGGATCGAACCGCTGACCTCGTCATTGCGAACGACGCGCTCTCCCAACTGAGCTACAGCCCCATCCGACCCCGATGATAGGAGAAACAGCGCGCGCCCGGCAAGAGCCAATGCGGGGCCCTGCGCTAGACGCCGATCGCGCACGGCATCGTTGGGAAAGCCGGGGCGGGCGCTAGACGCGGGCCCAGCCGCCGCTCTTCTCGCTGGCAAAGATCGCGTCAATCACCTTCATGCTGGCAATGGCGTCATCAATCCCCCAGGGCAGGCTGGATTGGCCCAGCACGGCGAGGGCAAAGGCTTCGGCCTGTTCGGCATATTGATCGACCGCCGGCAGGATTTCCCGCCGCGCCAGCGAACCATCAAACGGCGCGCCGGTATCGACGGTAATGGCGGTGCGCTCATCGGCCGGGGCGTTGAAGGGAATGATCACCTCGAGCTTGCCCTTGCTGCCCAGCACCTGCACGCGCTGATGCGGCACGGTCTGGGTCGAGCAGGTAAAGCTCAGCTGCCGCCCGCCGCCGAAATCGGCTAGCACGCTGGCCAGCCTATCGGTGCCGAAGCCCGGATCACGCTCGACCAGCGACACCACGCGCAGCGGCTCGCTCTCGAACAGATAGCGCGCCGCGGTGATGGGGTAGCAGCCGATATCCATGATGCCGCCGCCGCCGATATCGGCCTGGTTGCGCACATTGGCTGGGTCGGCGTTGAAATAGGTAAAGACCGCATTGATCGAGCGGATCTCGCCCAGTTCGCCCGAGCGCACGATCTCGCGGGCGCGCGCCCATTGCGGATGAAAGCGGATCATGAAGGCTTCCAGCACCAGCCGGTCGGGCGGGCAGGCGCGCAACGCCTGCGCATCGGCGGCGCTCAGCGCCATGGGCTTTTCGCACAGCACATGCTTGCCCGCCTGGGCGGCGGCCACGGTCATGGGCACATGCAGATGATTGGGCAGGGGATTATAGATGGCGTCGATATCAGGATCGGCGAACAGCTCTTCATAAGAGCCATAGGCCTTGGCAATGCCGAGCGAGTCGGCTGCCGCCTGCGCCCGGCCCAGCTCGCGCGAGGCGATCGCCACCACCTCGGAATGCGCCGACTTCTGGATGCCGGGAATGACCTTCTGCAGGCCGATATTGGCCGTGGACAGAATGCCCCACCGTACTTTTTTGCCGTTCATGTCATGCCTCCCTGTTGCGCAAGGCTTAGCGGCGACGATGCCGCTTGGCTAGCCTGTCGGCGCTGTCGGCCCGCCATCTTCCTGCGGCTGGCCGCCAATCACCTGCACGGCCCTGGCGCCGGCAGCAATGCCCGCGGTCATGGCAGCGGCCTCGTCCGCGCCGTCAAGAAAAGCGGCGATAAAGCCGGCGGCAAAGGCATCGCCCGCCCCGGTGGAATCGCGCACCGTGACGCTGGGCGCGGGCAGGTCGAGGCGTATCCCGTCGCTTCCGCCCAATACGGCGCCCAGACGGCCCCGCTTGACGATCACATTGGCAAAGCATGTCCCCAGCGCCCGCACCTGGTCTTCGAGCCCGGCCGCGCCGGTCAGCAGCGCGGCCTCCTCGGCATTGGCAAAGATCCAGTCGGCGCCGGCCGTCCAGTCGATAAATTGCGCCGGACCGATATCGGTGAGAAAGCCGGTTGAGGCCGGATCGATCGCGATGGCCACGCCGCGCGCCTTGGCGCGGGCCAATAGCCCCAGCACCGCAGCGCGGGGACCTGGAGCAAAGAGGCTATAACCCGACACCATGACGAGGCGCACGCCATCGAGCAGGGTCTCGGGCAGGTCGGCGGCGCAGAGGCTGAGATTTGCGCCGCGATCGGTGAGGAAGCTGCGCTCGCCATCCGGATCCACCAGCGTCACCAGCACGCCCGAGGGCTGCTCGCTGTCGCCCGCCAGCATCGGCACTACGCCGCGGCCGCGGAAATAGTTCTCATACATGCTGCGGTCGGCGGCGCCGACCCTGGCGGCAAACCACACATCGGCGGCCATGGCGCCCAGCCAGACGGCCTGGTTGGCGCCCGATCCGCCCGGCCGGCTGCGCACGCTGGCGCGCCGGTCACTGCCCTTGATGATCGGACCGTCGGGAACCACGATGACATCGGTCATCACATCCCCGACCACCAGCACCCTGCCACTCATGCGGCGCGGGCTGCCAGCGCCACCGCGATCTGGGCGGCAACCATGGCGTTGTTTTCCACGAGGGCAATATTGGCCACCAGCGACTTGCCGCCGGTCAGCTCGAAAATGCGATTGAGCAGGAACGGCGTCAGCGCCTTGCGCGACACACCCTCGGCCTCCGCCCCGGCAATGGCCTCGGCAATGCGCGCCTCGATGGCGGCCGGGTCGAGTTCGTCGGCCACCGGAATGGGATTGGCTACCAATACGCCGCCCATGCCCAGGGAGATCTGGTTGGCGATGACGGCCGCGATGTCGGCGACATCGTCAAAGCGGTGATCGACCGGAAAGCCGCTCTGGCGCGCCCAGAAGGCGGGGAAATCATCGGTACCGAAGCCCAGCACCGGCACGCCATTGGTTTCGAGCACTTCAAGCGTCTTGGCGATATCGAGGATCGACTTGGCCCCGGCGCAGACCACCGCCACAGGCGTGCGGCTGAGTTCCTGGAGGTCCGCGGATATGTCGAAGGTCGTCTCGGCGCCGCGATGCACCCCGCCAATCCCGCCGGTGGCGAACACCTTGATGCCGGCCAAAGCCGCGATCTGCATGGTGGTGGCCACCGTGGTGCCGGCAATGGCGCGCTTGACCAGGAGGGCACTGACATCGCGCCGGCTCGCCTTGGCCGCGGAGCCACCGGCCAGCGCCAGCCGCTCCAGGTCATCGCCCGAAACGCCGACGCAGAACTTGCCATCCATGATGGCGATGGTGGCCGGCACGGCGCCATGCTGGCGGACGACCGCCTCGACGTTCTTGGCCATTTCCAGGTTCTGCGGATAGGGCATGCCATGGGTGATGATGGTCGATTCCAGCGCCACCACCGGCTTGCCCGCAGCAAGCGCCTGCTGCACATCGGGGCTGATCGAAAGATAGGCCGTAGCGGTCATGAGGTCTTCCTGAAGGATCGAAAAGCGGGCCATACCGGCCCTGTTGGCGCGGGTTTTGCGCCTTGTTGTCGCACAGCGTCAACCCCCCGCCGATGCCGCATCCAAATCCCTTGTCCGCCCGGCAATTTCACTTTACGCTTTGCCCATACTCCATTGCAGAAAGGGCACTGCACTGAACACGTTTCCGGTTGATCGCGTCACTGCCGCAGATCGCTATGGGTCCCGCAACGGGGCCGGTTCAGTCAAGGTGCCGGGCGCTATCGCGCGCAGGTTTTCTGCACTCCACAACCAGCAAATTCGCCATCAGCCGGACCTGGAAAGCTAGGCCCTGGCCGCAGCGGCCGCTGTCCCGGCAGGGGCAGCATGACGACAATAGCTGCACAAGGTGCAGCGCCCCAAAACCCAGAACCACGCGAACAGGAGCTCCCGTCCACATGAACCAAAAGCTTGTCCTCGCCCTCGGCGCTCTCCTGGTGGCCAGCCCAGCGCTGGCTCAGGAAGAACCCGTGCTCAACGTCTACAACTGGTCCGATTATATCGCCGAAGACACCATCGCCAATTTCGAGGCCGCCACCGGCATCAAGGTGAACTACGACGTCTATGACAATAACGAGATCGTCGACGCCAAGCTGCTGGCCGGCAGCTCGGGCTATGACATCGTCGTGCCCTCGGGCAATTTCCTCGAGCGCCAGATCCAGGCCGGGCTGATCCTGCCGCTCGACAAGGCCAAGCTGACCAATCTGGGCAATCTCGACCCTGCCGTGATGGCCACCGCCGCCAACCAGGATCCCGACAACGCCCACGCCGTGCCCTATATGATCAACACCATCGGCTATGGCTACAATGTCGCCAAGGTCACCGAGATCCTGGGCGCCGACGCGCCCACCGACAGCTGGGACCTGATCTTCAAGCCTGAATTTGCCGAAAAGCTCTCCGCCTGCGGCATCAGCCTGCTCGACAGCCCCTCCGAAGTGGTCGGCATTGCGCTCAACTATCTCGGCCTCGACCCCAATTCGGAAGCCGAGGAAGACCTGCTCAAGGCCGAGGAACTGCTGACCTCGATCAAGCCCTTCATCCGCTACTTCAATTCGTCCCAGTATATCGATGATCTGGGCAATGGCGAAACCTGCGTGGCTCTGGGCTATTCGGGCGATATCTTCATCGCGGCCGATGCCGCCGCGGCTGCTGCTGCCGGCGTCGAAGTGCAGTATGTCATCCCCAAGGAAGGCGCCGCGACCCTGTTCGACTTCCTCGCCATCCCGGTTGACGCGCCGCACCCGGACAATGCGCACAAGTTCATCAACTATATTCTTGAGCCCGAGGTCGTGGCCGCGATCACCAACTATGTGTTCTACGCCAACCCTAACCTAGCCGCGACCGAGTTCGTCGCCGAAGAGGTCAAGTCCAATCCCGGCATCTATCCGCCGGCCGAGACCATCGCCAAGGCTTTCGTCATGGCCGCGCACAACCCCGAATTCGAGGAAGTGCTGACCCGCACCTGGACGCGCATCAAGACCGGCCAGTAAGTCCAATCCCGAGGGGCGGCATGAGCCGCCCCTTCTGCCTCCCACAGGGTCCGACATGGTCAAAAAACCCCAACTCGCCATCGACACGCGCCCCTGGCGCGATCCAGCGGCCAAGCCCTTTGTGCGCATCAAGAATGTCACCAAGAAATTCGGTGACATCTTCGCCGTGGCCGATGTGTCGCTCGATATCTATAAAAGCGAGCTGTTCTGCCTTTTGGGCGGTTCGGGCTCGGGCAAATCGACCCTGCTGCGCATGCTGGCCGGTTTCGAGGAGCCCACCTCGGGCAGCATCGAGATCGACGGCCAGGACATGACGCATGTGGCGCCCTATAACCGGCCGGTCAACATGATGTTCCAGTCTTATGCGCTCTTCCCGCATATGAATGTCGAGCAGAACATTGCCTATGGCCTCAAGCGCGACGGCCTGCCGCGCGGCGAGATCGCCGACCGCGTCGCCGAACTGCTGACCTTGGTCAAGCTGGCCGACTATGGCGCCCGCAAGCCGCACCAGCTTTCCGGCGGCCAGCGCCAGCGTGTCGCCTTGGCCCGGGCGCTGGCCAAGCGGCCCAAGCTGCTGCTGCTCGACGAACCGCTCGGCGCCCTCGACAAGAAGCTGCGCGAGGAAACCCAGTTCGAACTGGTCAAGATCCAGGAGACGCTGGGCGTCACCTTCATCGTGGTCACGCATGACCAGGAAGAGGCCATGAGTCTGGCCACCCGCATCGGGGTGATGAACCAGGGCGAGATCGCCATGATCGGCGAGCCCACCGACATCTATGAATTCCCCAATTCCAAATTCGTCGCCGGCTTCATCGGCTCGGTCAACATGGTCGAGGGCGTCGTCACCGAGGACGAGCCGGCCCATGTGCGCATCCGCTCCGAGGAGCTGGGCTGCGATATCTATGTCGGCCACGGCGTCGACTGCGCCCCCGACCAGCGCCTGAGCTGGGCCATCCGCCCGGAAAAGCTCACCCTCAGCCGCGAGCGCCCCGCCGGCGTGCATGACGCCAATGTCACCGCCGGCACGGTCGAGGAAATCAGCTATCTGGGCGATGTCAGCGTCTACCAGGTGCTGCTGGCCAGCGGCAAACGGCTGCGCGTCACCCAGACCAACACCATGCGCGGCAATCCCGACGCCATCACCTGGGACGAAAAGGTCTTTCTGACCTGGGACCACAGCGCCGGCTCGGTGCTGACAGTATGAGCAGCTTCGACAGCCATTCGCCGCCGCCGCGTCCCCGGGTCTGGTCGGGCGTCGAGCGCGCTTTGGCCGCTGTCGGCATTTCCGGCAAGGCCCTGGTCATTGCCGCCCCGGCCATCTGGCTGGCGATATTCTTCCTCGTGCCGCTGGCCGTGGTCTTTTCCATCTCGCTGACCATGAAGCAGTTCGGCCGCCCGCCCTATACGCCGCTGCTGACCAATGAAGAGGGCACGGTGCAGTTGACGCTGCATCTCAACAACTACCTGCGCCTCTTCACCGACAATCTCTATGTCGCTGCCTATCTGAGCTCGATCAAGATCGCCTTTATCTCGACCGTCGTCGCCCTCTGCATCGGCTATCCGATGGCCTATGCCATCGCCCGGGCTCCCGACCAGTGGCGCAATATCCTGCTCATGCTGGTCATCCTGCCGTTCTGGACCTCGTTCCTGCTGCGCGTCTATGCGCTGAGTGGCTTCATGCGCGGCAATGGCGTGATCAACCAGTTCCTGGGCCTGTTCGGCATTCCCCCGCTGGTGATGATGCAGACCGATTTCGCCGTCTATGTCGGCATCGTCTATACCTACCTGCCCTTCATGATCCTGCCGCTCTACACCAATCTGGTCAAACTCGACGGCGCCCTGCTCGAGGCTGCCGCCGATCTGGGCGCCAGGCCAGTACGCAGCTTCCTCTCCATCACCCTGCCTTTGTCCATGCCCGGCATCATTGCCGGCTGCATGCTGGTCTTCATCCCGGCCATCGGCGAATTCGTCATCCCCGCGCTGCTCGGCGGCCCATCCACGCTGATGATCGGCCGCGTGCTGTGGGACGAGTTCTTCGCCAATACCAACTGGCCGCGCGCCGCCGCCGTCGCCATTGCCATGCTGGTGGCCGTGGTCGTGCCCATCATGCTGCTGCAGCGCGCCCAGGATGCGATGCAGGACAAGGAACGGGGAGTCTGAGATGCGGCGCGGCTGGTTCCTGCCCATAACGGCAACCCTGGGTTTTGCGTTTCTCTACGCGCCCATCATTTCGCTGGTGGTCTTCTCCTTCAACGAGAACAGCCTGGTGACCGTGTGGTCGGGCTTTTCCACCAAGTGGTATGGCGCCCTGCTGGAGGATCCGCAGATCCTGACCGCCGCCTGGCTCAGCGTCCGCGTCGCCTTTGCCAGCGCCAGCATCGCTCTGGTGCTGGGCACGTTGTGTGCCGTGGCTTTGGTGCGCTTCCGCAAGTTCCGCGGCCGCACCCTGCTGGCCGGCACCGTCTCGGCGCCGCTGGTCATGCCCGACGTCATTACCGGCCTGTCGCTGCTGCTGCTGTTTGTCGCCATGGAAGCCACTTTGGGCTGGCCCGCCGGGCGCGGCCTGCTCACCATCATCATCGCCCATTCCACCTTCTGCATGGCCTATGTCGTGGTGGTGGTGCAGTCGCGGCTGAGCGACATGGATATCAGCCTCGAAGAGGCCGCCATGGATCTGGGCGCCACCCCGGTACGGGTGTTTTTCGACATCACCCTGCCCATCATCGCCCCGGCTCTGGTCTCGGGCTGGCTGCTGGCCTTTACCCTGTCGCTGGATGACCTGGTCATTGCCAGCTTCGTCTCCGGTCCCGGCTCGTCCACCCTGCCCATGGTGATCTTCTCCAAGGTCAAGCTGGGCGTCTCGCCCGACGTCAATGCCCTGGCCACCATCATCATCGGCATCGTCGCCCTGGGCGTCTTTGCCGCTACCGTGGTGCAGCTGCGGTCCCGGCCCAAACGGTCCCCCGGCTAGACCCGGTCCCAGATCGCCGCCAGCGGCGCCGGCAGCACGGCGCGGATGGCTGCGGCATCATGCGGCTCGCTCTGGCTCTTGATGAGCCAGACCATGTCGGCGCTGAGCCCCTGGGGCATATGGACATGCGGCAATAGCCGCTGCGCCAAGCCGGCCTCGAAGGCCGCCAGATCGGGCAGCGGCAGCGGCGGCCCGGGCACCCAGTCCTGATAGAAGACGCCACGCTGCACCGCCGGCAGGTGGTTGCCCACTGCCGCTATGGCGTCCAGCGGCAGCCGCGCCCGCAATTCGTGCAGGAAGCCGCGCAGGCAGGCAAAGGCGACATTGCCGGTCGGCATCAGCGCGCGCTGCCGCAGCGCCTCCTGCCAGCGCGCCAGGCTCTCATTGGCATATTTGACATCGCGTGGATTGGTCATGCCGCTCTCCCCGCGGCAATCTCGTTCACGGAAACGGCAAGAACATGGCTCTGGACAGGCCCGGGAAACGGGCGCACCATCATGCCATGTTCAACCAACGTGCAAGGAGGTGATCCAATGTCTTTTGAGGTTATGGTTCTCGAAGCAGGTCGTGGATTTAAGGTGACGGCTGGGAGTGATCTCGGCTAGCACCCGCCTCCTCGGCTCTCGAGGCCGAAAAGTCTCAGGAAGGGCCGCCCGTCAGGGTGGCCCTTTTTGCTTGCCTTGACGGATGGGGGCAAGCCATGGATACCGCTGCCAGATTTACCGGAGTGCCTTGATGTCCACGGCCAATTTCGTCCTGACCCTGTCCTGCGCCGATCGCCCGGGCATCGTCGCCGCCGTCACCACCGAACTGGCCGGGCTCAACGCCAATATCGCCGAATCCAACCAGTTCTGGGATCGCGAGACCGGGCGCTTCTTCATGCGCCTGGCCTTTGCCGCGCCGGCCGAGATCACCCGCGACGCCATCGAGCGCGCGCTCAAATCCCCCATCGAGCGCTTTTCGATGAAGACCGCCCTGGTGGCCGAGAGCCAGCGCAAGCGCATCGTCATCCTGGTCTCAAAATTCGACCATACCCTGCTGCACCTGCTCTACCAGATCCGCGTCGGCTGGCTCGATGCCGATGTGGCGGCAGTGATTTCCAACCATCCCGACGCCCGCAAGGTGGCCGAGGATGCCGGCCTCGCCTTCCACCTGCTGCCGGTGACCCGCGACACCAAGGCCGTGCAGGAAGCGCGCATTCTCGACATCGTCCACCAGACCGGCGCCGATCTCGTCGTGCTGGCGCGCTATATGCAGGTGCTGTCCGACACGCTGTCGACGCGGCTGTTCGGCCAGGTGATCAATATCCACCATTCCTTCCTGCCCAGCTTCAAGGGCGCCAAGCCCTATCACCAGGCCCATGAGCGCGGCGTCAAGCTGATCGGCGCCACCGCCCATTACGTCACCCCCGACCTCGACGAGGGCCCGATCATCGAGCAGGAAACCGCCCGCGTCACCCATGCCATGAGCGCCGAGGACCTGGTGGCCGCCGGCCGCGACATCGAAAGCCGGGTGCTGGCCCGCGCCGTCAAGCTGCACCTGGAAAACCGCGTCATGCTGAACGGCAAGAAGACCGTGGTCTTCGGCTGAACGCTGCGCGCTCCCCGACCCCAAACCACCAGGAAACCCGCCATGCCCACCGACAATCTCACGCTGATCGGCCTTGGCCTGGCCGGACTGTTCATCGTCTGGCTGGTCTTCTCGCTGGTCAAGAAGGTCTTTGGCCTGGTGCTGCTGGCGGCCCTGGTCATCGGCGCCTATCTGCTGTGGAACAACCCGGCCATGCTGCAGAGCCTGCTCGATACCGTTGGCGGCTTTTTCGGCTGACGGCGGCCTAAACCGGCAGGTCTTCCAGCCGCAGCGAATCGGCCAGCGTCGTGCTGTCGAGCACGGCCCGCGTGGCCAGCGTCACCCGCTCGAACACATGCCGGATCTCGCAGCTGCCCTCGTCCCGGCAATCGTCGCATTTGCGATAGGCGATCTTGGACAGGCAGGGCAGCGGCGCGATCGGTCCGTCGATCAGCCGCAGCACTTCGCCGAACATGATCTCCTCGGGCGCCTTGAGCAGTTCATAGCCGCCCAGCCGGCCGCGCCGGCTGCCGACAAAGCCCGCCCGCTTGAGCTCGAGCAGGATCTGCTCGAGGAACTTCTTGGGAATCGCCTGTTCCTTGGATATCTCGCCGATCATCATGGTCTGGCCGCGCTCGGCACGGGCCAGCGCCACCAGGGCCCGCAAGGCATATTTGGCTTTCTGCGAGATCATCCCCGCCTCAGTTCTTCGGCTCGGGCAGCACGGCGGGCGCCGCCCCCGGCGCCGGCTTGTCCGTCCCGGCATCGACCGCCGGCTGCACCGGACCGCCTTCGCTGATCTCGTCCGCCGTCTGTTCGGCCACCGTCTCGGCCGCCGCCGTGGTCTCGACCACCGGTTCGGCCGGTTCGGGCGCCGGCACAACACCGATCTCGGCTTGTTCGGCCACCGCGGCAGGCTGCGTGTCGGCCTCGGCCACGTCCACAACGGGCTCGGCCTCAGCTGCTGCCGGGATACCGGCTTCGACCTCGGTCTCTGCCGCTGCCGCAGGAACAATCGCCACCAGTTCTGCCACCACGACCGCAGGCTCGGGCTCTGGCACCGGCGCGGGCGCGGGTGCCATATCCACCACCGGCTCGACCGGGGTCGGCGTCTCCAGGATCGGCGCCGGCTTGCTGTCCAGCATGGGCTCGACGATCGTCGGCGGCGGCAGTTCAATGACCGCCTCCGCTCGCATTGGCTCAGGCGCGGCTTCCGGCGCGGCGGTCAGGCCGCTGGCCGGCGCGACGGTGTCGACCGTTTCATCGGTGCTGGCCACCGCGGCTGCCAGCACGGCCGGCGCGATCCCCGCCTTGGCCAGCAGGTTCTCGCCGGGGGGCAGTCTGGGGCCGCTGGCTTCGGTCTCGCCGGCTTCCCCTTCCACCCGCTCGCCGCGCAGCCAGGCCAGCATGCCCATGCCGATTTCGCGTTCGCCCATGATCACCACATCGGCGCCCAGCCGGCGCAGATGCTCTTCCTCTTCGGCCGAATGCGCCCGGGCGATGATCCGCACCGAGGGGCTGAGCTTGCGCCCGACCTCGCAGATCGTGCCGGCCTCAAAGCCATTGGGAATGGCGATCAGCAGGCATTTGGCCGCCGGCAGGTTGGCCAGCTTGAGCACATCGGCCCGGGCCGCATTGCCCAGCACCGTCTCGATGCCCAGCGCGCGCGCCGCCGTGACGAAATGGTCGGTATCCTCGATCAGCACCAGCGGCGCCCCGGCATCATGCAGGCCCTTGCCCACTACCTGCCCGACCCGGCCAAAGCCGACCAGCACGGTATGGTCGGTCTGCTGCGACGGCTCGACACCGTCGTCTTCGGCCGGTTCGGCCGCCTCGGCCACGCCGTGGCCGGCTGGATCGGCAGAGGCACTGCCCGGCTCGACACCCGGTTCCACCCGGACGTCCTCGCCGGGCCGGCCGGCTTTGCGCAGGGCTGCCCTGGCCTCGAGCCGCGGCTTGGCCAGGTCGATGGCCCAGAACACTACCGGATTGAGCACGATGGAAATCAGCGCCCCGGCCAGGATCAGGTCCTGCCCTTCCGGCGGCAGGATGGCCAGCGACACGCCCATGCTGGCCAGGATGAAGGAAAATTCGCCGATCTGCGCCAGCGAGGCCGAAATGGTCAGCGCCGTCCCGACCGGACGCCTGAACAGCAGCACGATGGCAAACGCCGCCAGCGACTTGCCGATGACGATGATGAATACCGTCGCCAGGACGGGCAGCGGATCGGTGATGATGATCGAGGGATCAAACAGCATGCCCACCGAGACGAAGAACAGCACGGCAAAGGCATCGCGCAGCGGCAGGGTTTCCTGCGCGGCGCGATGCGACAGCTCGCTTTCACTCAGGATCATGCCGGCAAAGAACGCGCCCAGCGCCAGCGAGACGCCGAACAGCAGGGCCGAGCCCAGGGCCACGCCCAGCGCAATGGCCAGCACGGCCAGCCGGAACAGTTCGCGGCTGCCGGTATGGGCGGTGCCGTGCAGCGCCCAGGGAATGACCCGTCGGCCCACGATCAGCATGAAGCCGACAAAGGCGGCCACCTTGAGCACCGTGAGGCCCAGAATGCCCCAGACGCCGATCTCGATACCCGCCAGCCGGGTGACAAAGGACACGAAGGGATCATGCACGCCCGTATCGCCACTGAGGCTGGCAATGGCCGGGATCATCACCAGCGCCAGCACCATGGCCAGGTCTTCCACGATCAGCCAGCCCACCGCGATGCGGCCGCGCTCGGTCTCGATCAGCCGCCGCTCCTGCAGCGCCTTGAGCAGCACCACGGTGGAGGCCACCGACAGCGCCAGGCCAAACAGCAGCCCCGCCCCCAGGCTCCAGCCCATCAGGCTCGCCAGCCCCAGGCCCAGCAGCGTGGCAAAGCCGATCTGCGCCAGCGCGCCGGGAATGGCCAGCGCCCGCACGCTCATCAGATCCTTGAGCGAGAAATGCAGCCCCACCCCGAACATCAGCAGGATCACGCCCAGCTCGGCCAGTTCGGCGCCCAATGCCTGGTCGGCGACAAAGCCCGGCGTATAGGGCCCGGCCAGAATGCCGGCAAAAAGATAGCCCACCAGCGGCGGCATTTTCAGCCGATGCGCGATCATCCCGAAGATATAGGCCAGCACCAGACCCGCTACGATCGTCGTGATCAGGGGGATCTCGTGGTGCATGGTGTCTCCTGAAAGGGGCTGATATCCTGGCGCGGACGGCAATCTCTAGCGCCAAGATGGAGTATGCGCCTACGATCCGCAAGCGCTTGTGCCCTGCCCCTAGCCAGTTAAAGGGGCGAATTTGCGCCCATCCGCATCCGGCGCGGTGCTGCCATGCAGCCAGGGCCGACCGCGGGACCATCGGCACCATGAAACCTTTGCGCCGGCATGGTATTGTAAGCAGCAGAGGTCATCACCCAGGCGCGCCAGCCGCGCGCCGCGTCGAGACCGTCAAGACGAGAAGGATGCGCCGTGCGTTTGTCCCTGGGGTGCGAGATCGGCTACGAGGTCTTCGATACGACGACCTTGATTTTCAACATCGAGGCCATGCGCGGCGGTCGCCAGCGCGTGGTCAGCGAACGCCTGACCATCACCCCCGACCTGCCCGCCGACGAGAAGACCTCCGAGGAAAGCGGCAACCGCTATCTGCGCCTCACCGTGCCGCAGGGCCAGGTGACACTGCGCTACGAGGCGCAGATCGAGCTCGACGCCCTGCACCGGGCGCCCGCCGTGATTCATGAAGTGCCCATTGCCAAGCTGCCGCTCGACACCCTGCCCTTCCTCAACCCCTCGCGCTATTGCCCCAGTGACCAGCTGGCGCGCTTCGCCGGCCGCCAGTTCGGCAATATCGAGCCCGGTTTCGGCCGCGTCGTCGAGATCTGCAACTGGATCAACAGCGAGGTCGACTACCTGTTCGGCACCAGCGACACCACCACCACCGCCGCCGATACCTTTTCGCTGCGCGCCGGCGTCTGCCGCGACTTTGCCCATCTCGGCATCACCTTCTGTCGCGCGCTGGGCATCCCGGCCCGCTTTGTCTCCTGCTATGCCTGGCAGCTCGAGCCGCAGGATTTCCACGCCGTCTTCGAGGCCTATCTCGGCGACCGCTGGTACCTGTTCGACGCCACCCGCATGGCGGCGCTTGACGGCATGGTCCGCATCGGCGTGGGTCGCGACGCGGCCGACACCGCCTTTGCCACCATTTACGGGCAGGTGAACTCCTACCCCATCCGCGTCTGGACCGACGCCATCAATGGCGACCGGGCCCAGGAATGGACCACCGATGCGGTGAGCGTGACGCGGGATTAGGCTGCACTGGCACCGGGCGCCTGTCCGGGCAGATTCGGCCGGTCTAGCCCATGCTGTCCTGCGGGCTGATGACGCGCTCGACCATGACCTCGACATTCATGCCGATATAGTCGTCCTTCTTGCCGACAAAGGTCCCTGAAATCGGAATCGCCTGGCGCGGCTCGCGCGCCACGCCCACCCGGATCAGGTCGCGCGTGCCGATAATGCCATTGGTCGGGTCGAACTCGACCCAGCCCGCGCCCGGCAGATAGACCTGGCACCAGGCATGGGTGGCGCCGCCGCCGCGATGATTGCCGTCGCGCGCCGGCGAATAGAGATAGCCGGTGACAAAGCGGGCGGCAAAGCCGAGCGAGCGTACCGCCTCGATCATCAGCAGCGCGAAATCACGGCAGGTGCCGGCCCGGCTGCTCAACGTGGTCGCGGGCCGCTGCGTGCCCGGATCGGGGCGGCGCAGATAGGTGAAGTCGGACTTGATGGCCGCCGTCATGCCGACCAGCAGGTGGATCGTGCCCGTCTTGCCCGTCGAATCGAGAAACCGCCGCGCCCAGGCATCGACCTCGGTTTCCTCGGGAAACAGCCGGGCCATATTGGGCGCCAGGTCGAGCCCGTCCGGCGTGCCATAGTCGAACGGGTAGCTCTTGGCGCGGGTGTCGATCTCGAATTCGGGAACCAGCACATGGGTATGATCGAGCACCATGCTGGCCACGATGCGCAACTCCTCGGCCGGCTCGGCAAAGCTGGCAATGGCGATGCCATTGCCGAACACGTCAAGAATCCAGCGGATGCCGGCCGGTTCGGGCGTGATATCGAGGCGGAACTGGTCGAGCCGCTGCTCCATGCTGTCGCGCGGCCGCACCAGCATGCGGTGGTCGCCGAACTGGACAGGCCTGGCATAGCGATAGACCGTCTCGTGCCGCACCGAGAGCAGGGTCATGACACCACCGTGATCTTTTCTGCGGCGCGGGTAATGCCGGTATAGAGCCAGCGCGCCCGCTCCTCGCGGAACACGAAGCTCTCGTCGAACAGATAGACATTGTCCCACTGGCTGCCCTGCGCCTTGTGCACGGTCAGGCAATAGCCAAAGGTGAACTCGTCGAATTGCCGCCGTTCGGGCCAGCTCATGGCGTCTTCCTCGCCGGCAAAGAAGGCCTTGTGCGTGAGCACCTTGGCCTCACCCTTGCCCTCGTCGGCGCCCAGCAGCAGGCTCCATTTGCCGTTTGAGCGCCGCGTCGCCTCGGTGACGATCCAGATCTGCCCGTTGAGCAGCTTTTTGCGCGGATTGTTGCGCAGGCAGACCATGCGGTCGCCCTCCACCGGCTCGTGGAAGGGCAGGCCCTTGAGCTCGCGCAGCCGGTCATTGTATTGCAGCCGCGTCTTGTTGCGGCCCACCAGCACCTGGTCGGCCACCATCACCGCATCGCGGTCGACGCTGTCGCGCCCCACCACCACCGATTCGCCATAGCTGCCGCGCTCGAGAAAGCCGCCCTCGCGCACCTGCATGGACAGGTGGATGATCGGATTGTCGGCCGCCTGGCGATGGATTTCGGTCAGCATGATGTCGGGCTCGTCGGCGATGAAGAACCCCGCCCCCTGCACCGGCGGCAGCTGGAACGGATCGCCCAGCACCAGCACCTTGACCCCGAAGCTCAGCAGGTCGCGGCCCAGCTGCTCGTCCACCATCGACACCTCGTCGATGACGATGAGATCGGCATCGGCGGCCGGGCTTTCGCCGTCGAGCACGAAGCGCGGTTCGCCGTCCTTTTCGCTGACCAGGGTATAGATCAGGCTATGGATGGTTTGCGCGCCCTTGCAGCCGCGCTTGCGCATGACCAAAGCCGCCTTGCCGGTAAAGGCGGCGAACTTGACGCTGCGCACGTCCTGCGCCAGGTGCACCGCCAGCGTCGACTTGCCCGTGCCGGCCCAGCCGAACAGGCGGAAGACCTGCGGCCCGTCCGTGTCCTTGAGCCAGGCCGAGACGGCCAGCAGCGCCGCATCCTGCTGGGGCGACCAGACGGTCATCGGCTGATGGCTGTCCGCACGGTGCCGACGCCGGCAATGCTGCCCTCGAGCAGGTCGCCGGCCACCACGGCGCCGACCCCGGCCGGCGTGCCGGTCATGATCAGGTCGCCGGCCCGCAGCGTCACGAACTGGCTGAGCAGGGCGATGGTTTCCGCCACGCTCCAGATCTGATCGCCCAGATCGCCGCGCTGGCGTTCCACGCCATTGACGCTCAGGGTAATGGCGCCCTTGTCCGGATGGCCGATGGCGCTGGCCGGCTCGATCGTGCCGATCGGCGCCGAAAAATCAAAGCCCTTGGCCATGTCCCAGGGGCGCCCGGCCTTCTTGGCGACGGCCTGCAGGTCGCGCCGCGTCATGTCGAGCCCCGCGGCATAGCCATAGACATGGCTGAGCGCCTCGGCCTGGTCGATCATGCTGCCATCCTTGCCGATGGCCACGACCAGCTCGATCTCGTGGTGGAAATCGGCCGTCTGGCTCGGATAGGGAATGCTCGCCCCGCCCACCACCACGGCATCGGCCGGCTTGGCGAAGAAGAACGGCGGATCGCGCGTGTCATTGCCCATTTCCACAATGTGCTCGGCATAGTTGCGACCCACGCAATAGACGCGGCGCACCGCGAACAGCCCACCCCGCGCGATCGGCACGGTAACCGGGTTGGGCGGCGCGAATAGAAAATCAGCCACGCTTGAAGTCCTCTAGGTAGGGTCCGATGAGATCGAGATCGATGGGGCCCAGCCGGTCCTGCGCCGTGAACGACTGGTGCCAATAGGGATAGAGCAGCGACGGCTGGCTGACCGCATCGAGCCGGGCCCGCTCGTCGGCGCTGAGCACCAGGTCAGCTGCCGCCAGATTGTCGGCAAACTGGGCGTGGCTGCGGCCGCCAATGATCACCGAGGTCACCCCCGGCCGGCCCAGTGTCCAGGCCAGCGCCACCTGCGCCCCCGAGACGCCGCGTTCGTCGGCAATGGCCACGATGACGTCGACGATACTGTAGAGCTTTTCCCAATCGGGCACGGGCGGCTCGCGGAAGCCCCCGACATGGCGGCCCGATTCCGGCCCGCCATCGCGGCGATACTTGCCCGACAGCAGCCCGCCGGCCAGCGGCGACCAGACCAGGATGCCCAGCCCCTGGTCCTGGCTGATCGGCACCAGCTCATATTCGGCTTCGCGCGAATGCAGGGTATAGTGGATCTGCTGGCTGACGAAGCGCTCGCCGGCCCGCTCCTTGGCCGCGGCCAGCGCCTTGGCAATGTGCCAGCCCGAATAGTTCGAGCAGCCGATATAGCGGACATGGCCATGGCGCACCAAGGTATCGAGCGCCTCCATGGTCTCCTCGATCGGCGTCATGCCGTCCCACTCATGCACCTGGTAAAGGTCGATCACGTCGGTCTTGAGGCGTTTGAGGCTGGCCTTGCACTGCTCGATGATATGGTGGCGCGACAGGCCGATCTGGTTGGGCCCCTCCCCCATCTTGAAGCGCACTTTCGTTGCCACCAGCGCCTTCTGCCGCCGGCCATTCTCGGCCAGCGCCACGCCCAGCATCTCCTCGGAGACGCCGGCATTGTAGACATTGGCGGTGTCGAGCAGGTTGATCCCGGCATCCAGGCACAGATCGATCTGCCGGCCGGCCTCGGCCTGCTCGGTATGGCCGACCTGCGCCGAGCCGCCAAAGGTCATGGTCCCCATGGTCAGCACGGAGACCTTGAGCCCCGAGCGCCCCAGATAACGATATTCCATTGGCCGCTCTCCTCGCGATCTGCCCGATTCACTGCCGCAATGAGAACATTACATAAACCAAGCCGGCTGGCGCGCGAAGCCGGCCCGGCGCATTTTGTGCGCGCTCCATCTTTTCCTGTGCTCCAAACTGGGCATAGTGTTGTCGCGCCGTGAAAAAGGGGGAGTGCCGCATGCTTTACGCCATCCTGTGCTACGAGGACGAAAAGGCCGTTGGCGCCTGGACCAAGGCCGAAGACGATGCCTGCATGGCCCGGCTCGACCTGGTGCACCAGAAGCTGGGAGCCAAGGGCAAGCTCGGCCCGGTGGCGCGGCTGCACAACACCAAGGCGGCCACCACCCTGCGCAAGAACAATGGCGCGCCTTTGGTGATCGACGGCCCCTTTGCCGAGACCAAGGAACAGTTCCTGGGCTTTTACGTCGCCGATTGCGACAGCCTCGATGAGGCAGTCGGCTTTGCCAAGGATCTGGCCGCGGCCAATCCCGGTTCGGGCGCCTATGAGATCCGCCCGCTCTCGCTGTTCAAGCCAAGTATGCTGAGCAAGAGCGGCGACTGAGCGCCCGGCAATTGTGACCGTTCGAGGCCACGCATCGCGCTTGCATTCTGGCTGCGCCTGGCCTCCTTATGCAGCCAAAGCTTGACGCTTGGGAGGGCAGCATGCGGCGTGGTCTTGGCACGATTGGTCTGGTTGGCGCGGCACTGCTTCTGGCCCTGGGCCTTGCGCAGGCGGCCGACCCCAAGGTAACCCTGCTGCCCGATACCGATCTGCCCGGCTTTGACTATGCCGTGGTCAAGGATACCGACCTCGACGCCTGCACCGCCGCCTGTACCGATGACCAGATCTGCCTGGCCTTCACCTTCAACCAGAAATCCAACTGGTGCTTCCTCAAGGGCGAGGCCGGCGAACCTACCGCCTTCAAGAGCGCCGTTTCCGGCACACTCGACCGCAGCACCTCCCAGCTCAGCACCGCCGTGGTCCGCCAGGCCGAACTGCCCTTCCCGGCCCAGGACCTGATCGACGCCGCCCGGCGCCTCGCCGATGAGCTGCCCCAGACCGACGCGCCGCCGCCCAAGGTCAGCTATGCCGACCTGGTGGCAGAGGGCGACGCCGCCAGCGCCGCGGAAAATCCGGCCGGCGCCATCACGGCCTATCGCCAGGCCCTGGCCATCAACCCCCATGACGGCGCCGTCTGGCAGGCTCTGGCCGTGGCCACCTTGACCCGGGCCGAAGCCGTTGCCGGCCAGGCCGAAGGCGACAATAGCTATGAACTGGGCGCCACCGCCGTATCGGCCGCGCTCAATGCCTATCTGCGCGCGCAAACCACCGAGGCGCGGGCACTGGGCCTGCGCGCACTGGCCAATGGCCTGGAATATTCCAGCAGCTGGCGCGAGGCCATTGCCAGCTATCGCCTGAGCCTCAATCTGGTCCCCGATGCCGATGTCGCCGCCCATCTCGAAGAGGTCGTGGCCCAGCACGGCTTCCGCGTGGTCAATCACGTGGTCGATGCCGAAGCCGCTGCCCCGCGCATCTGCGCCGTCTTCTCCGATCCGCTCGGCAGCACCGACCTCTCCGCCTATGTCGTGGTCGCCGATGCACCCCAGACCTCGGTCGAAACCGAAACCGACCAGGTCTGCGTCGAAGGCGTCACCCATGGCAGCCGCTACGCCATCAAGCTGCGCGCCGGCCTGAACTCGGCCGATGGCGAAGTGCTGGCCAAGGATGTCGATCTGGACGTCTATGTGCCCGACCGCGCCCCCTTTGTCGGCTTTGCCAACAATGCCTATGTCATGCCGGCCGGTCTCGGTGGCGGCCTGCCCATCACCTCGGTCAATGCCGACAGCGCCGAGCTGATGCTCTACCGCATCGGCGACCGCAGCGTCGCCACGGCCGTGCGCGACGGCATTTTCCAGGGCAATCTGACCCAATATGCGGCCGAGGATATTGCCGACCGCGTCGGCGAGGCCGTCTGGAGCGGCGAGATCGAGCTGGCCCGCGGTCCGCTCAATGAACTGACCACCACCGCCATCCCCGTTGCAGAGGCTATCGGCACGATGGAAGCCGGCGCCTATGTGGTGACCGCCCGCATCAAGGGAGCCAGCGATGACCAATATTGGAGCGAGCAGGCCACGCAGTGGTTCATCGTCACCGATCTGGGCCTGACCACCATTGCCGGCGATGATGGCGTGCATGCCTTCGTGCGCGGCCTGACCGACGCCCAGCCCATTGCCAATGCCAGCGTCCGCCTGGTTGCCGTCAACAATGAAGTGCTGGGCGAAGCCAAAACCGATGCCGATGGCCGCGCCTTGTTTGCCCCCGGCCTGGCCCGAGGCACCGGCGGCGCCGCGCCGCAGCTGCTGGTAGCCGAAACCGAAGATGGCGATTACGCCTTTCTCGATCTCAGCCGGCCAGCCTTCGACCTCACCGATCGCGGCGTTGAGGGTCGGCCCTCGCCCGGCCCGCTCGACCTTTTTGCCACCACCGAGCGCGGCGTCTACCGCCCCGGCGAAACCGTCTTCCTCACCGCTTTGCTGCGCGACGACCGCGCCAATGCGGTGACCGGCCTGCCGCTGACCCTGGAGGTCGAGCGCCCCGATGGCGTCGTTGCCAGTACGGAACTGCTGACCGACCAGGGCGCCGGCAGCTATTTCACCGCCTTGCCCATGGTCGAGGAGGCCATGCGCGGCTCCTGGACGCTGCGCCTCTATGCCGATCCCCATGCCGATGCGCTCTCGTCCACCAGCTTCCTGGTGGAGGATTTCGAGCCCGAGCGGCTGGCCTTCGAGCTGAGCACGCCCGACACCGCCCCCTTTGCCCTGGGTGCCGTCACCGCCATCGATGTCGCCGCCAAATATCTCTACGGCGCCACCGCGCCGGGCCTCGCCATCGAGGCCGACGCCGTGATCAGCCCGGTCAGCACGCTTGAAGCTTTCCCCTTCTACAGCTTTGGCCGGCTTGACGACGCCATGGAAACCACGCGCGAGCCGCTCGGCGTGGTCGGCACCACCGACGAGGCCGGCAATGCCGTGGCCGAGGTGCAGCTGCCGCAGATCCAGACCACCACAAAGCCACTGACGGCGCAGATCCTGCTGCGCCTGGTCGACACCAATGGCCGCAGCATCGAACGCAGCCTGTCCCGGCCCGTATTGGCCGAAGCCGACCGCATCGGCATCAAGCCCGTCTTCTCCGACCCGACCGGCCTGGCTTCTGGCAGCGAGGCGCAGTTCGACATCATCGCCGTCTCGCCGGCGGGCGAAGCGGTGGCCAGGACAGGTCTCACCTGGACCCTGTCGCGGCTGGAAACCAGCTATCAGTGGTATCGCAACGGCACCGCCTGGCAGTGGGAAGCCATTACCACGACGCGTGACGTGGCCAGCGGCACGGTAGAAACGCCCGAGGGCGGCCCGGTCACCATTGGTGCCAATGTCGACTGGGGCAGCTACCGCCTCGAGGTCAACAGCACCGGCCCCGACGCCACCTCCTCGACCTATGAATTCTATGCCGGCTATTACTATGCCGATGCCGGTTCGGACACGCCCGATACGCTGCAGGTCGCGCTCGACAAGCCCGCCTATCGCCTGGGCGATACGGCAAGGCTCAAGCTCGACCCGCAATTTGCCGGCACGGCTTTGGTCATGGTCGTCGACAACCGCGTCATCGCCATGCAGGCCGTCGACGTGCCCGCCGAGGGCACCACGGTCGATCTCGAGGTGACCGAGCAATGGGGTCCGGGCGCCTATGTGACCGCCATTCTCTATCGTCCGGCCGATGCCGGAGAAAAGCGCATGCCCTCGCGCGCCATGGGCCTGGCCTTTGCCGATGTCGAGCCAGGCAATCGCCAGCTCGACGTGACCCTCTCCGCCCCCGCGGTCTCGCTGCCGCGGCAGAGCTTTACCGTCGACGTTGCCCTGGGCAACCTGGCGGCCGGCCAGACCGCCTATGTCAGTGTTGCCGCCGTCGACCTGGGCATTCTCAACCTCACCAATTTCAAGACCCCCAGCCCCGACGCCTGGTATTTCGGCCAGCGCCAGCTCGGCATGGACCTGCGCGATCTCTATGGCTCGCTGATCGATCCGACCCAGGGCATGGCCGGCGCGCTGCGCTCGGGCGGCGATGGCGGGGCCTCGCGCCTCGGCACGCCGCCGCCCACCTCGGTGCTGGTGGCGCTGCATTCCGGCATTGTCCAGCTCGACAGTGACGGCAAGGCCAGCGTGACCTTCGACATGCCCGACTTTTCCGGCACCGTGCGCGTCATGGCCATGGCCTGGACCGACACGGCCGTGGGCCATGCCGAAGCCGACGTCGTGGTGCGCGACCCGGTTGTCGTTACCCTCAGCCCGCCGCGCTTCCTGCGCCTTGACGACGTCTCCCGCCTGCTCGTCGAGATCAACAATGTCGATGGCGCTGCCGGCACCTATGGCATTGCCCTCTCCACCGGCACGGGCCTCGCCACCGACACCGCAGCCAGCCAGGTCACCCTGGAGCAGGGCGAGCGCACCGCGCTTGACCTGAGCCTGACCGGCACCACCATTGGCGATTGGCCGCTCGAGCTGACCGTCACCGCGCCCGATGGCAGCAGCAGCGTCAAGCAGCTGACCCTGGGCGTCCGCCCGCCCAGCGCGCCGGTCACCACAAGTCGGCTTATTCCCCTCAAGCCCGGCGCCAGCACCATTGTCGATGACAGCTTCTTTGCCAGCTATCTGGCCAATACCGGGTCGATGACCCTGGCCATCGGTCCGCTGGCCCAGCTCGATATCCCCGGCCTGCTGGTCTCGCTCGACCGCTACCCCTATGGCTGCGCCGAACAGGTTTCGAGCCGGGCCTTGCCGCTGCTCTACCTCAATGACGTCGCCAAGCTGATTGGCCTCTCCGGCGACGAAGCCCTCAACAGCACCGTCACCGCTGCTATTGCCGACCTGCTCTCCAAGCAGAATTCTGGCGGCGGCTTTGGCCTCTGGGGTCCCTTTGACGGCGGCGATCCCTGGCTGGACGCCTATGTCACCGACATGCTGCTGCGCGCCCAGGCTTCCGGCTATGCCGTGCCCGACCAGGCCATGACAAGGGCGCTGGACAACCTCTCCAACCAGCTCGCCTATGCCAGCGATTTCGAGCAGGGCGGCGAGGACGTGGCCTATGCGCTCTATGACCTGGCCCGTTCCGGCCGCGCCACCATGGGCGATCTGCGCTACTATCTCGAAGCCCGCCTCGACGCCTTCGGCTCGCCTTTGGCCCAGGCCCAGCTCGGCGCCGCTTTGGCGCTCTATGGCGATACCACCCGCGCCAACACCGCCTTCACCGCGGCCGTCGCCAGCCTTGCCGATACCGAGGACGGCAATCGCTACCGCACCGACTATGGCAGCGCCCTACGCGACACGGCCGGCGTGCTGGCTCTGGCGGCCGAGTTCAAACCCGCCGGCATCGACCTGCTGGCTTTGGCCGACCAGCTCGCCGACCGGCGCGACAATGCCGACTATACCTCGACCCAGGAGGACAGCTGGACCCTGCTGGCCGCCGCCGCTTTGGGTGAGGCCGGCACCGATGGCAGCATCAGCCTCGATGGCGAAGCCCTGAACGCCCCGCTCTACCGTCGCTTCGAGGCGGCTGGCTTTGCGCCCGTCGAGATCACCAATGAGGACGCCGCTGCAACCCAGGCCAAGGTGACCGTCACCGGCTATCCCTCGACCCCGCCCGAGCCCATGGGCAATGGCTTTACCCTGACGCGCGACTATTACCTGCCCGACGGCACGCCGATCGACCCGATGGACGGGACCATTGCCCAGAACGACCGCTTCGTGGTCGTGCTCACCGCTTTTCCCGAGGCGCTGGGCTCCGGGCAATATGTGCTGGCCGACCCGCTGCCGGCGGGTTTCGAGATCGAAAATCCCGACCTCTCGGCTGGCGACGGCGTTTCCGATTTCAACTGGCTCCAGCTCGACACACCGGCCCATGTGGAATCGCGCACCGACCAATATGTCGCCGCCTTCCGCTATTTCAGCGACACCAGCAGCGTCACCACCGCCTATCTGGTGCGCGCGGTGAGCCCGGGCACCTTCGCTTTGCCCGGCGCCACGGTGGAAGACATGTATCGCCCCGAACGCCGCGCCAATACGGCGTCCGGCACGGTCGAGGTCACCGCGACCGGGCCATGAGCGGGCCGGACGTCGACAGAGACGCCACGACACCGCGCCCCTGGACGCGGTTTCTGGTGCTGGCCGGCTTCAGCCTCTTCGTGCTCGGCTGCGCCGCCACCATCCAGCTGACCTCCAGCATTGCCGCGATCAGCGGCGCGCTGCCCCCGGCGCCAGACCTGGCGACCATGCCGGTTTCTGCCGCGGTGACCGATCGCGACGGCAACCTGCTGCGCCCCTTCACCACGCCGGACGGCAACTGGCGCCTGCCGGTCAGCCGTGAGCAGGTCGATCCGCGCTTCCTGGACATGCTGGTGGCCTATGAGGACCGCAGCTTTGCCACCCATGACGGCATTGCCTGGAGCTCCATGCTGCGCGCCGCCGGCCAGTTCGTGCTGGCGGGCGGGCAGGTGGTCTCGGGCGGCTCGACCCTGACCATGCAGGTGGCACGCCTGCTCGAAGGCCAGCCGACCCGCAACGCCTGGGGCAAGCTGCGCCAGATGGTGCATGCAAGGGCGCTGGAGCAGGACCTGGACAAGGAGGCGATCCTTGATCTCTACCTGACGCTGGCCCCCTATGGCGGCAATATCGAGGGCATTCGCGCGGCAAGTCTCGCCTATTTCGGCAAGGAGCCGAACCGGCTGACCACCGCCCAGGCCGCTCTGCTGGTGGCCCTGCCGCAATCGCCAGAGGCGCGCCGGCCGGACCGCCACCCCGAGGCGGCGCGCGCCGGCCGCGACAAGGTGCTCGATCGCCTCGTTGCCCTGGGCGCCCTGCCCGTCGAGGAGGCCCGTTCCGCCAAGCTTGAGGCTCTGCCCACCACGCGCCGCGATTTTCCCATGCTGACCGCCCACCTGGCCGAACAGGCGGTGCGCGCCCGCCCCGATGCCCGGACCCTGGCTTTGACCATCGACCGGCGCCTGCAGGACGCGCTCGAACAGCTCGTCGCCGCCCGGGCGCGGTTGATCGATCCGAGGGTGTCTGTGGCCATCGTCGCTGCCGATATCGACTCTGGCGAAATCCTGGCCTCGATCGGCTCGGCCGGCCTCTTTGCCACCCAGAGCGACGGCTATGTCGACATGACCACGGCGATCAGGTCTCCGGGATCCACTTTGAAGCCCCTGATCTATGGCCTCGCCTTCGAGCTGGGCCTGGCCCATCCGCAAAGCCTGATCGAGGACCGCCCCACCGCCTTTGGCGCCTATGTGCCGGTCAATTTCGACGGCTTCAGCCGCGGCACGGTCAGCATTCACGATGCCCTGACGCTCTCGCTCAACATTCCCGCCGTGGTGGTGCTCGACGCCGTCGGCCCGGCCCGCCTGGTATCGCGCCTGCGCCGCGCTTATGCCGATCCGCGCCTGCCGGTCGATACCGCGCCAAGCCTGGCCGTCGGCCTCGGCGGCGTTGGCATTTCGCTGCGCGACCTGGTCTCGGTCTATGCCGCCATCGCCCATGGCGGTGTGCCGGTGCAGTTGCATGACGGCACCACGCCGCCGCCACAGCCAAGCCTGGCCGCGCCGGTGCTCGACCCGGTCAGCGCCTGGTATGTCGCCGATATCCTGGCCGACGTGCCGCCACCGCTCAACGGCTCGCCCGGCCGCGTGGCCTACAAGACCGGCACCTCCTATGGCTATCGCGACGCCTGGGCCATCGGCTTTGACGGCAGGACCGTGATCGGCGTCTGGGCCGGACGCCCCGACGGCGCCCCGTTGCCCGGCCTTTCCGGCATTACCGCTGCCGCGCCCATATTGTTTGAGGCCTTTGACCGCCTGGGTAGCGCAAGGGCGCCGCTGCCGCGGGCGCCCCATGGGGCGCTCCTGGCCTCCACGACCGAACTGCCCGCGCCGCTGAGGCGGTTTCGCCATCCCGATAGTGGCCTGGTCGCCCGCGACGCCGCGCCGGAAATCGCCTTTCCCGGCGATGGCGTCGCCGTCGATCTGGGCCTGGCCGCCGGCGACATTTCCCCGCTCATGGTCAAGGTGCGCAATGGCGTGCCACCCTTCACCTACTTTGCCAATGGCGCCCCCTTCGGCCGCCCCAACTTCGCCCGCCAGGACAGCTGGCAACCGGACGGGCCCGGCTATGTCACGCTCTCGGTGGTCGATGCCCAGGGGCGCGGCGATACGGTCCGGGTCCTGCTGAACTGAGGGCAGCCACCGATAACGTCCCGCTGCCCTGTGCGGGGACACCGGCCGAGTGCCATTGTGGCAAATCATCTGGAAAGGGATCGATGGCGGAGAGAGAGGGATTTGAACCCCCGATGGAGTTGCCCCCATGCCGCATTTCGAGTGCGGTGCAATCGACCACTCTGCCATCTCTCCGCGAGATCGATGAAAGCCCTTAGGAGGCCCGTGCAGTCGACACGGGGCGGCTTATGGCATAGCCGCAACCGGCCTGCAACTCCCCTTTGCCGCATTCGCCTGGCTTTGCGCCAGGGCCGGGCCGGCACCGGCCGCCCCGTCACATTTTTGTGCGTTGACCATCCAGGCGCCACCCCGTTGCGTTCAAGCCCTGCAATGCACAACAACGGGAGACGACAATGGTAAAACGGCGTGAACTGATGGCCGGCATGGCCACCCTATCCCTGCTGTCCATCGGCGGCGGCCATCTGGGAGCAGCCTTTGCTCAGGATGCCACCCTTGACGGCGACGCGATCCCCACCGCTGACGGCGACATCATCGTCCACCCCATCGACCATGCCAGCCTGCTGCTCGGCTACGGCGACCAGGCGATCTATGTCGATCCGGTCGGCGGCGCCGCGCTCTATGAAGGCCTGCCCGCCGCCACCGCCATTCTCATCACCCATGGCCATGGCGACCATTTCGATCTGGCCACGCTCGAGGCCATTGCCGGCAGCGCGCCGATCATCACCAGCCAGGAAGTCTTCGACCAGCTGCCCGAGGGGCTCAAGGCCCAGGCAACAGCGCTGGCCAATGGCAGCGGCGGCACGCTCAACGGCATCGCCGTCAGCGCCATCCCCGCGCACAACACCACCGCCGACCGCATGAACTATCACCCCGTGGGCGTCGGCAATGGCTATCTCATCACCCTGGGCGACAAGGTGGTCTATGTGGCCGGCGACACCGAGCCGACCCCCGAAATGCTGGCACTGACCGGCATTGCCGTGGCCTTCCTGCCGATGAACCTGCCCTATACCATGACACCCGAGCAGGCGCTGGAGGCGATCAACACCTTCAAGCCGGCAATCGTCTACCCCTATCACTACGGCGACAGCGACCTCAGCGTGCTCGAAACCGGCATCAATGCCGACACCGAGCTGCGCCTGGCCAACTGGTATCCCAACGGCGGCTGAACCGCCCGTTCCGCTTGACTCTTGGGGCATTTGCCCTGATAAGCACCCTCGGAATTGCGCGCAGGCTGGTCTTGCGCGCTGCCTTTGTTTGAAAACGCTGTTCGAGGTTGCCCGCCGGCCTGATCGCCGGCACGACGACACGAAGACCGCAGGATCGGGGCTTGCCCTGCGGCGCCACAGGACGCGACACAATGGGACCGGGCGTTTGACGCTCCCGGTTAAGCTATGACTTTTGCCGTGATCAAAACCGGTGGCAAGCAGTACAAGGTTGCCGCCAACGACGTTCTCAAGATTGAAAAGCTCGATGCCGAAGCCGGCACCATCGTCACCTTCGACCAGGTGCTGATGATTGACGGCGAAGTGGGCGCACCGCTGATCGAGGGCGCTACCGTCGCCGCCGAGCTGCTGGAGACCCGCAAGCAGAAGACGGTCATCATCTTCAAGAAGAACCGTCGCCACAATTACCGTCGTCGCAACGGCCACCGCCAGTTGCTCTCGACCGTGCGCATCACCGAGATCCTGACGGGCGGCGCCAAGCCAACCATCAAGGCGGCTGGTATTGCTGCCCCAACCGAAACCGTAGTCGCCGGCAAGCCGGCCAAGGTCCGCGCCGCCGCCAAGGCAGCCGCCGCGACTGAAGCCACCGAGGCCAAGGCCCCGGCAAAGAAGGCTCCGGCCAAGAAGGCTGCCCCCAAGGCCGCTGCCAAGCCAGCCGCCACCGACGACGCTGCCGCTGAAAAGCCGGCAAAGAGGGCCGCGGCCAAGAAAGCCGCACCCAAGGCCGACAAGGAATAAGGAGCTAGAAGATGGCACACAAAAAAGCAGGCGGTTCATCCCGCAACGGTCGTGATACCGCTGGCCGTCGTCTCGGCGTCAAGAAGTTCGGTGGCGAAGTTGTCGTTGCCGGCAACATCATCATCCGTCAGCGCGGTACCAAGTGGCACCCCGGCACGGGCGTTGGCCTGGGCAAGGATCACACCATCTACGCACTGGTCGACGGCAATGTGTCGTTCCGCACCAAGGCCAATTCGAAGGTGTTCGTTTCTGTCGACCCGGCACTGGCCGCCGAATAACCCGGCAGGTTTCTCGAACCCGGCCGGTGACCTGTTCCCCGGCTCGTGTTCGCGACCAAGCGAAATTGACAAGGGGAACCGGTTCGCCGGTTCCCCTTTTCGCATTGTTGATTTGAGCACAACCATGGACAGCTTCAAGGACCGCCTCCCCGCCTCGCTTGCGACGGATCGCCTGCTGCTGACCACGCCGACCCTGGCCCATGTCCCCGACATTGCCAGGCTCGCCAATAATGCGCGCGTGCATCAGGTGATGTCGCGCCTGCCCTTTCCCTATACCGAAGACGACGCCCGGTTTTTCGTCGAGCAGGTCGTGCCCGACCCGCAAGAGCGCTGCTATGCCATCCTCGACGGCGCCGGCAGCTTCATGGGCGTGGTTGGCCTGCGTTTCGACGCCGATGCCCTGCCCGAGCTCGGCTACTGGCTGGGTGAACCCTTCTGGGGCCATGGCTATGCCACCGAGGCGGCCAGCGCCGTTGTCGCTGCCGCCCGGGCCGCCGGCATCCCCGCCTTGCGCTCGCGCGCGCTGCTGACCAATACGCCCTCGCATAACGTCCTGCGAAAGGTCGGCTTCAGCATTATCGGCGAGGGCACCGACAAGGCGGGCAACCTGGCGGGCAAGCCCCTGGCACTGATGCGGCTGGAGTTCGCGGCGTCGCGCGCTGCTGCCCTGCCGGCATCTGTCCGCACCGAGCGGCTGACGCTGCGTGCCCCCGCACTGCGCGACCTGCCCGCTATCGTTGCCCTGGCCAATAATCCGAAAATGGTCGAGACGACCGCTACATTGCCCTTTCCCTTCACCGACGGTGACGGCCGCGACTTCATTGCCCAGGCCGGCGGCCCGGGGCAGCGCGCCTGGGCCATTGCCGATGCCGATGACACCTTTATGGGCACCATGCTATTCAAGCTGGTGGACGGCAAACATCCCGAGATCGGCTATTGGCTGGGCGAACCCCATTGGGGCCAGGGCTATGCCGCCGAGGCGCTCAAGGGCCTGCTCGAAGCCGTGCGCGCCCTGCCCGATTTCGCCACCATCAATGCCCGCGTGCTGCTGAGCAATCCGGCCTCGATCCGCGTGCTGGAAAAAGCCGGCTTTGCCGTCACCGAGCGCACCACCAGCGTGGTCGAGCGCCATGCCGGCAAGCCGCTGCTGGCTATGCAGTGGAGCGCGCCATGAACACCACGCTGCATACGGCTCGCCTGATCCTGCGGCCGCCCCAGGTCGGCGATGCCGAACCCATTGCGCGCTACCTCAATGATTTTGAAGTGGCCGGCAATCTGGCGCGCGTGCCCTTCCCGTACCATATCAGCGATGCCAGGGCCTGGCTGCGCACGCGCAAGCCTGGCCTGCCGGCGATGGAAACCACGTTTTCCATCGAACTGCCCGACCAGGGCTTTGTCGGCCATATCGGCTTTCATGCCGGGCCCAAAGGTCCCATTCTGGGCTACTGGCTGGGCCGGCCGTTCTGGAACCGGGGGATCATGACCGAGGCGGTTATTGCCAGTCTCGACTGGTTTTTCGGCGCGGTGCCGGCCGAGACGGTGATTTCGGGCGTTTTCGCCTTCAACACGGCCTCGCTGGCCATACAAACCAAGCTCGGGTTTACCCAAACCGGACGCTCCACCCTGCTCTGCCTTGCGCGCGACGCCGAGGTGGAGCATATCGACACACAAATGACGCGTGGCGTCTGGAAGGCCAGACCGAAATGAAATTTCTCGATCAAGCCAAAGTCTTTATCCGCTCCGGCGATGGCGGGGGCGGCGCCGTGTCCTTCCTGCGTGAAAAGTTCGTCGAATTCGGCGGACCCAATGGCGGCAATGGCGGGCGTGGCGGTGACGTCGTGCTCGAATGCGTCGACGGGCTCAATACCCTGATCGACTATCGCTACCAGCAGCATTTCAAGGCCAATACCGGCACCCATGGCATGGGCAAGAACCGCACCGGCGCCGATGGCGTGGATTCGGTGCTGCGCGTGCCCGTCGGCACCCAGGTCTTTGAAGACGACAACGAAACCCTGATCGCCGACATGACCGAAGTGGGCCAGCGCGTCGTGCTGCTCTCGGGCGGCAATGGCGGCTTTGGCAATGCTCACTTCAAGACATCAGCCAACCAGGCCCCGCGCCACGCCAATCCCGGCCAGCTGGGCGTGGAAAAATGGGTCTGGCTGCGGCTCAAGCTGATTGCCGATGCCGGTCTCGTGGGCGAGCCCAATGCCGGCAAGTCGACCTTCCTGGCCGCCGTCTCGGCTGCCAAGCCCAAGATCGCCGCCTATCCCTTCACCACCCTGCATCCCAATCTGGGCGTGGTCTCGATCGGCGAGCGCGATTTCGTGCTGGCCGATATTCCGGGTCTGATCGAGGGCGCCAGCGAAGGCGTCGGCATTGGCGACCGGTTCCTGGGCCATATCGAGCGCTGCGGCGTGCTGATCCATCTCATCGATGGCACCCAGGACGATGTCGGCCGGGCCTACAAGTCGATCCGCTACGAGCTGGCCGCCTATGACGAACGTCTGGGCGAGAAGCAGGAAATCGTGGTGCTCAACAAGATCGACTCCATCCCCGCCGACGAGCTCAAGGAAAAGGTCAAGCTGCTCAAAAAGCTGAGCAAGCAGGACGTGCTGCAGGTCTCGGCCGTGACCGGCAAGGGCACCGACATGGTGCTCTACGGCATCATCGAGGCCCTCGATGCGCAAAAGGCTGCCAAGCTCGAGGCGGCGCGGCGCAAGGTCGAGCCGAACTGGGCCCCCTGATGCGTGCCAATGCCCTCGCGCCCTACAAGCGCCTGACCATCAAGATCGGCTCGGCCCTGCTTGTCGACAAGCAGAGCGAGCTGCGTTCGGCATGGCTGGCCGATCTGGCCGAGGACATTGCCGCACTCAAGGCGCAGGGGCGCGACATTGTCATCGTCTCGTCCGGCGCCATTGCCCTGGGCCGGGGCCTGCTGGGCCTGTCGGCGACCGCCCTGACGCTTGAACAGAGCCAGGCCGCCGCCAGCGCCGGCCAGATCGCCCTCAGCCAGGCCTGGGCGACGGCCCTGGGGCGCCACGCCATCGTCACCGGGCAGATCCTGATCACCCCCAATATTACCGAAGAACGGCGCTATTATCTCAATGCCCGCACCACGATTTCCACCCTGCTGGGTTTGGGTGCGGTGCCGATCATCAACGAGAATGACAGCGTCGCCACCGCCGAAATCCGCTATGGCGACAATGATCGCCTGTCGGCCCGCGTCGCCACCATGATCGAGGCCGATTGCCTGGTCCTGCTCAGCGACATTGACGGGCTCTATACCGCGCCACCCGCCACCCATCCCGATGCCCGCCATCTGCCCGAAGTGGCCAGCATCACCCCCGCCATCGAGGCCATGGCCGGCGGCGCGGCCAGCCATCTGTCGCGCGGCGGCATGACCACCAAGGTCGAGGCCGGCAAGATTGCCACCCAGGCCGGCACGGCCATGCTCATCGCCAAGGGCACCGAGCCCCATCCGCTGCGGGCGCTGGCCGAGGGCGGCCGCCATACCCTGTTCCATCCCGCCCAGAGCCGGGCCCAGGCGCGCAAGCGCTGGATCATGGGCACGTTGACGGTCTCGGGAACCGTGCAGGTCGATGCCGGCGCCGCGCGGGCGCTGCAGACCGGCAAGTCGCTGCTGCCCGTGGGCGTCACCAAGGTCAGCGGCGCTTTCGGCCGCGGCGACGCCATCGGCGTCAACAATCCGGACGGCGTGGAAATTGCCCGGGGCCTGGCCTCGCTGCACAGCGAGGAAGCGCGCCTCGTCATGGGCAAGCATAGCGATACCGTGGTTGAGCTGTTGGGTGCCGGCAATCGCCCCGCCCTGATCCACCGCGACAATCTGGTGCTGGTGGGCGCCAAGGAGGACAGCCATGAGAACCATCATGAGCCAAGCTGAAAACCCCGTCGCCCTGACCGAGATCATGGCCGAACTCGGCCGCAACGCCCGCATCGGCGCCAGGGCCCTGGCTCTGGCCACGCCCGAGCAGAAGCGCACGGCGCTGCTGACCGCGGCCGGCGCCATCAATGCCCATCGCAAGGCCATTCTGACCGCCAATGCCAAGGATATGGCAGCGGCACGGACCAAAGGCATCTCCGCCGCCTTTCTCGACCGGCTCGAGCTAACCGATGCCCGCATTGATGGCATCGTTGAAGCCGTCAAAACCATTGCCGAGCTGCCCGATCCGGTCGGCAGCGTCATCGCCGAATGGGATCGCCCCAATGGCCTGCATATCGAGCGCGTCCGTACGCCGCTCGGCGTCATCGGCGTGATCTTTGAATCGCGCCCCAATGTGACGGCTGATGCCGGCGCGCTGTGCATCAAGTCGGGCAATGCCGTCATCCTGCGCGGCGGCAGCGACAGCTTTCATTCCAGCCACGCTCTGGTCGACTGCATGCTAGACGGCCTGCACCTGGCCGGTCTGCCGGTTGAATGCGTGCAGCTGGTCCCCACCACTGATCGCGCCGCGGTCGGCGAAATGCTCCAGGGCCTGGGCGGCAATATCGACGTCATCGTGCCGCGCGGCGGCAAGACTCTGGTGGCTCGCGTCCAGGCCGAGGCCCGCGTGCCGGTCTTTGCCCATCTCGAGGGGCTGGTGCATGTCTATATCGACAAGTCAGCCGATCTCGACAAGGCCGTCGCCGTCACCCTCAATGCCAAGATGCGGCGCACCGGCGTCTGCGGCGCGGCCGAAACCCTGCTCGTGCACCAGGACGTGGTGGCCACCCATCTCCGGCCCATCATCGACGCCCTGATCGCCAGCGGCTGCGAGATCCGCGGCGACGCGGCCGTTATGGCCATGATCCCCACGGCCACAGCAGCGACTGAACTGGACTGGCGCACCGAATACGAGGACGCCATCATTGCGGTGAAGGTTGTCGACAGCCTCGATGAGGCTATCGCGCACATCGGAAAGTACTCCAGCCACCATACCGAGGCGATCATCGCCGAGGACCCCGCGGCGGTTGAACAGTTTTTCAACGAGATCGACAGCGCCATCCTGGTCCACAATGCCTCGACCCAGTTCGCCGATGGCGGCGAGTTCGGCTTTGGCGGCGAGATCGGCATTGCCACCGGCAAGATGCATGCCCGTGGGCCCGTCGGCGTCGAGCAGCTCACCAGTTTCAAATACCGCGTCCGCGGCACCGGCCAGACGAGACCCTGACCCCTTTTGACCCTGCGCCATCCCCTTCATATTCCCGGCATTACCGAGCTGCCGCCTTCCGGGACCGGCATGCGCATCGGCCTGTTCGGTGGCAGCTTCAACCCGATCCACCAGGGTCACCGCCTGGTCGTCGAAGAGACGCTGCGCCGGCTCGATCTCGACGCGATCTGGGTGCTGGTGACGCCCGGCAACCCGCTCAAGGACAATCATGACCTGGCGCCGCTGGCCGATCGCGTCACCGCGGCGCGCCAGCTGCTTGATCATACCCGGGTCCGCGTCACCGGCTTTGAGGCCGCGCATGGCTTCACCTATTCCTGGCAGACCATCCGCTTTTTGACCGATTCCATGCCCGATCGGCACTTCGTCTGGATCATGGGCGCCGACAACCTGGTCAATTTCAGCCGCTGGGAACGCTGGCGCGATATCGCCGCCATGGTGCCGCTGGCGGTCTATGTCCGGCCCGGTTCCGGCCGGCTGGCCCCGGTCTCCATGGCCGCCAGCGCCCTGGCCCAGTGGCGGGTCGACGAGGACGACGCCACGGCCCTGGCCGTGCTGCCGGCACCCGCCTGGGTCTACCTGCATGGCCGCCAGTCGCCGCTCTCGTCATCGGCCATTCGGGCTCGTCGGCAGGACGTTAAGCCAAAATGAAGACGCAATCTTGCGAAACCGTCATCAAAAGCGCATATTGAGCTAGTGTGATATATGTCACCAGACAGGAACTGACTGCTTGCCGTTTGCAAAGACGCCTGCACATTCCGATCAACTACCAAGGATGCTGATCCCCCGCATGACCCATGCACGCGCATGGGCGGAAGGCCATTGATGATGGCCGCCCTGCCCGAAAACACCGCCACTCCCGTCGCTCCCAACCTCGCGACCCCGGAACGCCCCATGATCGACGTGATCCTGAACTGCCTTGACGATGCCAAGGCCGAGGGCATCGTTGCCGTCGATATCATCGGCAAGTCCTCGCTGGCCGATCACATGGTCGTCGCCTCGGGCCGCTCGCAGCGCCATGTCGGCGCCGTGGCTGACCAGCTGGTCAACGCCCTGCGCGATGCCGGTCACGGCAAGCCCCGCATTGAAGGCCTGCCCCATTGCGATTGGGTCCTGGTCGATGCCGGCGATGTCATCGTCCACATCTTCCGCCCCGAAGTGCGCGAGTTCTACAACATCGAAAAGATGTGGCAGGCCGATTTCGCGGCTGACGCGCACTAGAGCGATCCCATGCGCCTCACCATTGCGGCGGTCGGCCGGATGAAGGCCGGGCCGGAGCGCGAGATGGTTTCCCGCTATCTCGACCGCGCGGTTGGCGGCGGCAAGCCGCTGGCGCTGACCGGCTTCGACGTCATCGAGCAGACCGAGTCGCGCGCCTCCTCTTCCGCCAGCCGCAAGGCCGACGAAGCCAAGGCGCTGCGCGCCGCCCTGCCCGAGGGCCTGGTGGTGGCGCTGGACGAACGTGGCAAGGCCATCGCTTCGGAGGCGCTGGCCAACCAGATCGGCCGCTGGCGCGATGACGGCCGCCCGGCCGTGAGCTTTGTCATCGGTGGTGCCGATGGCCTCGACCCCGATTTTGTTGCTGCCGCCGACCTGGTGCTGAGTTTTTCGCCCCTGACCTGGCCGCACCAGCTGGTGCGCATCATGCTGGCCGAACAGCTCTATCGCACCACCACCATTCTGGCCGGCCACCCCTATCATCGCGGCGATTGACCATCCCGGTCACGACATGGTTAAGCAGCGTTAACCTGCGGTTTTCTGCAGCATTGCTATGGTGCGGCATTGATTCGGGCGCAGATCGCCCTGCTGGAGACATGATGGCGCTGGCGCCGGGCAAGAGACTGGGACTGTGGCTCGCCGGCACGCTGCTGGCGGCCTTGTCGAGCCTGCCGCTGCTGGCCCAGTCCGAAACGCCCGCGCCGGGCCAGACGGCACCCTCGGAAGCGCCCCTGCCCGATAGTGCTGCGCCCGTTCCACCCAGCGCCGAACAGCCCGCCACCGTCGCCGCCCCCACCCAGTCGGACCTCGAGGCCGTCGAATCCTCGCTTTCCCTCAGCCAGCAGCGCATTGACGAGCTCAAGGCCGAGATCGCCGCCATGGAAGGCGATCGCACCCAGCAGAACGCCGCCCTGATCGCGGCGGCCCAGCGCGTCAAGCTGGCCGAAATCGAAGTCGCCGATGTCGAGACGCGCCTCTCCGACCTCATCATCGCCGAACTGGAAGTGCGCAGCCGCCTCGATGGCTCGCAGGCCGAGATCGCCAATGTGCTGGCGGCCCTGGAACGCATCTCGCTCAACCCGCCGCCGGCGCTGATCGTTGACCCCGACGACGCCCTGGGCTCGGCCCGCAGCGCCATCCTGATCGCCGCCATCGTGCCGCAGCTGCGCGCCAAGGCCGATTCGGTCACCGCCGACCTGACCGAGCTGACCCGCATCAAGACCGCCGCTTTGGCCGAGGAGGCCACCCTGCGCGCCAACCACGCCGTGCTCGAGGAAGAGCAGTTGCGCATCGCCACCCTCATTGCCGCGCGCAAGCAGGGCATTGGCGTGCGCACCAGCCAGCTGGCCGCCGAGGAGGCAGAGGCCATTGCCCTGGCAGCCCGGGCCACCTCGCTCAAGGAACTGGTCGATTCCCTCTCGGCCCAGGTTACCTCCGTCTCAAGTGCGGCCGCGGCCGCCGATGCCGCCGTCGACCCCGACCTGCCGGTCATGAGCGCCGAGGCCATCCAGCTGGCGCTGGCCGACAGCGCCCGTACCGAGCCGGCCATCCCCTTTGGCGTCGCCCGCGGCTATCTGGCCATGCCGGCCAATGGCGTCAACGTGCTCGATTATGGCGCCAGCGACGGCTTTGGCGGCATCAATCACGGCATCTCGCTGGTCACCCGCGCCGAGGCCCAGGTCGTGGCCCCGGCCGATGGCTGGGTGCTGTACAAGGGCCCCTACCTCAATTATGGCCAAATCGTCATTCTCAATACGGGTCAAGGCTACACCATGCTGCTGGCCGGACTGCAGACCGTGACCGTCGATATCGGTCAGTTCGTGCAAATGGGCATGCCCCTGGGCACGATGGGTTCACGTACAATTGGCCGCACGGTCACCACCAATGCTGGCGCGGACCAGCCGACCCTCTATATTGAACTTCGACAGAACAATGAGCCCGTTGATCCCACCGGCTGGTGGGCGACCCCGACACAGAGTGGATAGAACCCTCATGCGCCTGCTTCCCTTCCGCGCCACAGCCCTCGCCTTGGCGCTGCTGCTGCCCCTTGCCCCCCTGCATGCCCAGGACGCACCGGCGCAGGTCGAGCCCGTTCCCGGCGCCGAGGAGATCGAGCCCGATCCCGCCGCCACGGCCGGCAAGCCCCGCGATCCGCTCGAAATCTATGCCGACCTCAACCTGTTCGGCGAAATCTTCGACCGCATCCGCGCCGAATATGTCGATCCCCCCGATGAGCAGGAGCTGATCCGCGCCGCCATCCAGGGCATGCTGACCTCGCTCGACCCGCATTCGGGCTATCTGCCGCCAGCCGACTATGACGACATGCGCCAGGACACCTCCGGCGAGTTCGGCGGCCTGGGCATTGAAGTGACCATGGAAGAGGGCGTCATCAAGGTGGTCTCCCCCATCGATGACACCCCGGCCGCCAAGGCCGGCATCATGGCCAATGACCTGATCGTCGAGCTCGATGGCGTCCAGGTCCAGGGCCTTACCCTGGACGAGGCCGTCGGCAAGATGCGCGGCCCCATCGGTACCGACATCAAGGTGACAGTGGTGCGCGAAGGCGTCGAAAAGCCGCTGGACTTCGACCTGACCCGCGCCGTCATCGCCATGCGCGCCGTGCGTTATTCGCTGGAAGGCGAAGCGGGCGATGTCGCCGTGATCCGCCTGTCCCGCTTCTCCGAACAGGCCTTTGTCGGCATCGAGAACGCCATCAAGGACGTCTATGCCGATCGTGACGGCGTGGCGCCCAAGGGCATCATCCTGGATCTGCGCAACAATCCGGGCGGCCTGGTCGATCAGTCGGTCTATGTGGCCGATGCCTTCCTCAAGCAGGGTGCCGTGGTGCTCACCCGTGGGCGCCTGCCCGAGGAAAGCGCGCGCTACGATGCCCAGCCCGACGCGCTCGACGCCCAGATCGCCGACGTGCCGCTGGTGGTGCTGATCAATGGCGGCTCGGCCTCGGCCTCCGAAATTGTGGCCGGCGCCCTGCAGGATCACAAGCGTGCCACGGTGGTGGGAACGCGTTCCTTCGGCAAGGGCTCGGTGCAGTCGATTATCTCGCTGGGTCCCGATGGCGCCATGCGCCTGACGACCGCGCGCTACTACACACCCAACAACCGCTCCATCCAGGCCGTCGGCATCACCCCCGACATCGAGATCTTCCAGAACGTCCCCGAAGAGCTGCAGGGCCGCGACGAGATCATCGGCGAGGCTGGCCTGGCCGGCCACATCACCATCGAGGGCCAGGAGGAAACCACCGTGGGCTCCTCCGTCTACGTCCCGGCCGACAAGGCCGAGGATACCCAGCTGCAATATGCTATCCGCCTGATCGATGGCGGGGAAACCGACGACGCCTTTCCGCCCAAGGCGGAATAGCCCGTCCCTGTGGTATGAAATTGCTGGGGCGGGGCGGCTGATTCGCTGCCTCGCCCCAGCTGTTATTGGGATCCCGCGCGATGACCGATGATCTGACCACGCCTCTGACCGGTCGCCGGCCGCGACCCGGCGCTGCCCGGCGGTTGCCGGTCGCCCGCATCCTGTTCGGTCTGCTCGCGCTGCTCGCCATCGGCTTTGTGGCGCGCGTGCTGATGGTGGAAGATCCCGATGGCGGGCGCCCCAGCCAGGAAGTCGCCGTCACCACTACCCGCGACGCCAACCAGGTCGCCAATACCGTGGCGGACGGCCCGGTGACCATTACCGCCGATCCCCAGCAATTCCCCACCGATGGTTCGATCACCGCCATAACCACGGGGGCCGGCGGGCGCAGTTCGGTCATCGGCCTGCCCGACATTTTCGGCGCCTTGCCCGATCTCAGCGAGGAAACGGCCAATGGCCCGATCCCGCGCATCTCGGCCACCGGCCTCACGCCCTTTGCCGCCTATGCCCACCCCGCTGGCGATGCCGTGGCCAGCGGCAGCCCGATGATCGCCATCGTCGTGACCGGCCTGGGCATCAACGAGCAGGGCTCGCTCGAGGCCATCGATACCCTGCCCAGCGAAATCACGCTGGCCTTTGCCCCCTATGGCAAGGCCCTCAGCACCACGGTCGCGGCGGCCCGCACCGCCGACCACGAAGTGCTGCTCGAAGTGCCGCTCGAGCCCTTCGACTATCCCCAGAACGATCCGGGCCCCCAGACGCTGCTGACCGGCGAACCGGCGCGCGCCAATCTGGACAAGCTGTTCTGGCTGATGTCGCGCTTTGGCGGCTATGTCGGCCTGATCAACAATATGGGCGCCCGTTTTACCGCCTCGGCCGCCGATTTTTCGCCCCTGATGGAGGAGCTGGGCGCCCGTGGCCTCGGCTATCTCGATGATGGCTCGTCCAACCGCTCGCTGGCCCCGCAACTGGCCGAGGGCAACAAGGTGCCCTTCTCGCGGGCCGACTTGCTGATCGACGCCAATCCGGCGCGCGCATCCATTCTGTCAGCGCTTGCCAGCCTTGAGGCGACGGCGCTGGAGAATGGGCACGCAATCGGTATTGTCAGCGCGCTGCCCATCTCGATCAATACCCTGGCCGACTGGGCGCGTGACCTCGAGTCCAAAGGCATTCTGCTGGTGCCCGCCAGCGCTTTGATGAAATAGAGCTTAGCCATGACGTCTCCGCGCCCTGACCGCCAATCCCTGCCCTATCGCGACTGCGTGGGTGTGGCCATTTTCAACCAGCAGGGCAATGTCTTCATCGGCCGGCGCCTGGCCGATCGTGACGCCGAGGACCGCTCCGAAGTCGAGGCACCCTGGCAGATGCCGCAGGGCGGCATCGACAAGGGCGAGGATCCGCTGCGCGCGGCCTTGCGTGAACTGCACGAGGAAACCAATATCACCTCGGTGAGCCTGCTGGCCGAAGCCCCCGAATGGATCCATTACGACCTGCCCGACGCGGCGCTGGGCATTGCGCTCAAGGGCAAGTATCGCGGCCAGCGCCAGCGCTGGTTCGCCTTTGCCTTTACCGGCAAGGACAGCGAGATCGATGTCCTGACCCCCGGCGCCGGCAAATATCCCGCCGAGTTCGACGCCTGGCGCTGGGAGCGGCTGAGCCACGTGCCGGGACTGATCGTGCCGTTCAAGAAGGACGCCTATGAGCGCGTCGTCGCCGCCTTTGCCGACATTCCCCAACGCTTCACCCATACCTGAGCCATGAAAACCATCGGCCTGATCGGCGGCATGAGCTGGGAATCCTCGGCCCACTATTACCGGGTGCTCAACCAGGAGACGGCCCGCCACCTGGGCGGGCTGCACTCCGCCCCGGTCATCCTGCATTCGGTGGATTTTGCCCCCATCGCCCAGATGCAGGCTGACGGCGACTGGGCCGGTGCCGGCGCGCAGCTGGCCACCATTGCCCGGCAGCTGCAGGCGGCGGGCGCCGAGGTCATTGGCCTGGCCACCAACACCATGCATGTCGTGGCCGACGCCATCACCGCCGGCCTGAACGTGCCCTTCATCCATATTGCCGACCCGACCAGCGACGCGCTGCTGGCGGACGGCTTCGGCACGGTGGGCCTATTGGGCACCCGCTTCACCATGGAGATGGATTTCTACCGCGATCGCCTGAGCGCGCGGGGCCTGGTCTCGCTGATCCCCGAGGTCGACCGCACCAATCTCAATGGCATCATCTATGACGAGCTCTGCCGCGGCATCGTGCGCGACGAGTCCCGCCGCATCTATGTCGATGCCATCACCCGCCTGGCCGCCCGTGGCGCCGAAGCGGTCATCCTGGGCTGCACCGAGATCACCATGCTGATCGACGACGATGTGAGCCCGCTGCCGGTCTATGATACCACCGACCTGCACGCCAAGGCCCTGGTCGCGGCGGCCCTGGCCTAGCCAGGGCTCATCGCGATCGGGATCGGCGTCCTGCGCTGTTGAGCGCTGTCTAGAACTCGTTCCAGTCCTGGGCGACGGCGGCATTGCCCTTGCTGATATAGGCCTTGGCGGCATGCCGGACCTTGTCCTGCAGCCCCTTGATGCCCAGGCGCGGTGCACTCTGGCTGGCTGTCTCGGCGCGGGCCGGCCGGGCCGTGTCGTCCAGCACGAAGATGTCGACGATCCGGTCCAGTTCGCTGGCCTGGCCCTCGGTCTGCTCGATCGCCGCATTGGTCTGTTCCACCAGCGCCGCATTGTGCTGGGTCATCTCGTCCATCTGCCGCACCGCCACATTGACCTCGTCGATCGCGGTCGCCTGTTCCTTGCTGTCGCGGGCAA
>Ga0070754_10000131_pt1 | contig 79319 bp, 95 predicted proteins | sample VirMetDEL_Sep_01_FD_75181 | JGI IMG/M metagenome (GOLD analysis project Ga0070754, IMG submission 75181) | Aqueous microbial communities from the Delaware River and Bay under freshwater to marine salinity gradient to study organic matter... | ecosystem: Environmental > Aquatic > Marine >...
CCCATGCTTTCAAGAGTGTTTTCTGTCCATATTACAAACTCCCAGTTACGGTCCTTTGCAAATTGTTGAGCAGCTTTCCATTTATTAATATTTTTTATGTATGTTAAACCTTCGTTAATATATTTTTTTGTCTTCTTACCAGGATTTACAGGAGGTTTGGTTTCTTTGTCTGGCTTTATTTCAATAAGTACCGTTTTTCCTGATTTAAAGGTTATTTTTAAATCAACAAAATATCTGTGGTATTTTTTATCCACATCATAAAAATAGGGTATTACTGTTTCTTCAGAACTCCATGATTTAACTTCAGAATTTTCGTCACACCATTTAAAACACCATTTTTCCCACATGGATCTATAAACGACATTTGTATAGTCTCCTTTATATTTCTTAAAATTTTTAACTTTATATTTGCCAGAATAAGCCATAATTTCCAATATAAATAATGATAACAATAACTAATATTTATAAGGTATGATATGGCAGAAACATTGAGATACCCACTCGAAGATTCTGAGGATTATAAAGGCACGATTGTTTTTAAAGTCGTAGATGAAGATGCCGTCAGAGAAGCTTTGCTAAAAGATCTTCAAGATATAGCAGACGCTGCGGCTAAAAATTATGCAGACCAACAAGAAGCCGAGGCGCTACGCAGCGGTATTGTAGGGTCCGCAACTGATAGATTAGAAGCAGTTAACAAAGCTATTGATCATAAATCAGTAGATACAGCAACAGTAACTTCTATAGAACAAGTTGAAAAAGATGCCACTTTACCTACGAAAAATACATCGGCTTGCCCTTACATCAGTCTGTTTTTACCAACGGCTTTTCAATTACAAGACGCAGTGACATTTGAAAATTTTGAATTAGGTACATTAGGTGCAGCAGCTGAAACAGCATTGCAACAAGGACAAAGCGGTATTGCGGCAGCAGGTGGTACAGCATATGATGCTATTAAAAGAATAACGGCTACTGAAAATGTCACGAGTCTTGCATCACCAACAGCTTCTCTTATAACAGCAAATGTCTTGAGTAAATTTGGAGCAACAGGCGCACAAGCAGCGGGAGTCGTGAGAAGTGTCACAGGTGTTCAAGTAAACCCTAATACAAGAGCACTTTTTAAAAGTGTGCCTTTAAGAGCTTTTAGTTTTACTTTTAAAATGATTCCAACAAGTCGAGTAGAAGCAGAACAAATAAAAGCAATTGTAAGGCATTTTAGAAGTGAATTATATCCAGAAGGTTTGAGCCTTAGCGGCATTAATTATGGCTATAAATTTCCTAATAGATTTATAATAAGAGCACAATATAGAAATAGAGAAATGGCAGGATTAAAATTTTTACCTGCTTTTCTTACAGGAGTTTCAACTGTATATAATGACCAGGGTATGGGAATGCATGAGGATGGTAACTTTTCATCAACGACTATTACTCTTAATTTTACCGAATCAAAAGCTCTTATGAAACAACACATCGAGGCAGATTTCTAATGCCAAACTTTTTTAGAAACTTTCCAATTGTTAATTATTCGTTTGGTGGATTACCAGACACGGTTTTATTTGAAAATATTACAGCATATATTAAAATTATAGACGATATAAAAGATAATGTTGCTTTTTATGAAACCACTTTTATTGATGACTTCGAAAGACCTGATACACTATCTTTTAAACTTTATGGTACTGTTAATTATTACTGGACATTTTATTATTTAAATAACGATATTAGAGAATCTGGTTGGCCTTTGGCAGAATTAGAATTACAGAATAAACTTAAATCGGATTATCCTCATAGAACAATTGTTACACAGAATGATATATCAAAAAAGTTTAAAGTCGGTGATACTGTTGAGGGTCAAACATCGGGTACTACTGGAACGGTAGTAAAAAGATTTATTGATCTTGGTCAGATTGTTGTAAAAACATCTGATAATTTTAGTGTTGGAGAACTTGTAATTCCAAATAACTCTATTTCTGATACCATTACGGTTGCTAGTGAAGGTGTACAATATAATTCTGTTCATCACTATGAAAACTCTTCTGGTGAATATGTCGATATAGATCCATTAAATCCATCACTTGGAGGTTTAACTCCAATTACATATTCCGATAGAGTCTATGCTAAAAATACAGCACTCAGAGAAATTAAAATATTAAAACCAAATGTAGCAGTACAGATACAGGCAGAATATAATAGATTATTGAGTGAGTAATTGATATGGTAAAGCAATATACACAATCATCTTTTGATTACAGACTAGATGATGTTAAATATATGCCTGATGGTGATGAGAGCTCAAAAGATAATATTAGCATTGCTAATATCATATTCCAAGTTGACATATTCGAAAATATAGAAAGGCCATTTTTATCAGGGCAAATTATATTAAGCGACAATACTGGAATTTATGATAAATTTTTAGATATAAAAGGCACTGAAAGACTCTTATTACAATTTTCAAACCCTGAAACTACTAATGTAATTGAAAAAAGATTTGTAATAAGAAAGGTACATTCATCTACTAAAACAGCTGAAAGATCAGAAAGCATTATTCTTAATATTGTTGATGAAACATATTATATTGATACGGTATTACAATTTAGCAAAGCGTTTAAAGGTACTCCAGATGTTATTGTTAAGAATATTTTAAAGGATCAACTCAATGTTGAATTAATATCTCCACTAATAAGTCCATATCAAGATTCCATGAAAGTTGTAGTTCCTTATATGACTCCTTTAAAAGCTGCAAAGTGGATAACAAATAGAGCAAGTACGGAACACGGGTTTCCATATTATCTTTATGCTACTTTATTTGATAGTAAACTTACATTAAAATCATTAGAAGAAATGTTTACCCAAGATTATTGGAATACGGAATATGATTTTCAATATTCTCAAGCACGAAATGAAAGAGAAATTAATTTAGTTCATCCAAGAAACTTATATAATATCAATGATTTTAAACAGAATAATACCGAAGATACATTATTATTAATGGAAAGGGGTTCAATCGGATCTTCTTACACTGTTATAGATTTAACGACTGGTGTATCAGATACATTTAGATTTAATTCAGATCAACTTTTTAAAGATGTTATTTTTGGAAATAAGCTGTTAGGAAAAGACACAGATAAAATGCTAGGCTTACTTGATGATACTAGTGTTTTTGGTGATGATAATTTCAAATTAAGTGATCGAAATGGGCAAAATTATGACAGAGTGGTAATGGTGAATACATATAATGACATCGGAAATTACTATACAGGAACATTTAGATTAGATGCTACCTCAAAGGCAATAAAAAATATTATTGTTAAATCCAGTGCTAAAATAAGTGTTGGCGGTTACATATTTTTTAGTGGTTCAGAAAATAGAACAATTGGGTCTAAAATTAATATAGATTTTCCAAACAACAGATCAGATATAGAATATCAAAATAAAGATTTAAAAAGATCAGGTGAATATGTAATACACTCTTGTCGGCATTCTTTTATTCAAGAAAGACATATGATAGATGCAACAATTGTGAAATTAGGGAATTTAAAAGAATGAGTGATCGTAATGAATTTACAGGACCACAAACTACAGCTTTCTATGGCGATCAAATAAGATGGTTTGTCGGAACCGTTATAGAAAAAGGCAATGATTTCCCACAGTTAGGTAGAGTTAAAGTAAGAATCTTAGGCATTCATGGTCCAGAAGTCAGTAATCATGATATACCATATGCACAAGTCTTAATACCTACCACTGAACCAGGAACATCGGGTCTTGGATGGAATTCTGCACTCGAACCATCGGCTGCAGTTTTTGGAATATTTCTTGATGGTAAACAGTCTCAATTACCTCTTGTTTTAGGATCACTTCCTGTTGTAAATGTGCCATCTCTCACTCAAATAGAAGCAGGTATTGCTTGGAGTAATAGTGGGTCTCCAGGTGTTGGTGCACCTGCAACTATTGATGGAGCACTTGCTGGACCGCCTAGTAGCTTTTTTGTAGACCCAAATATTGAATACGGTGGTAATACTCAGTATGCTTGGTCCTATTTTAGAAGTACTGGAACCTTTACAGATATTGCTATTGCTGCACTGTTAGGTAATTTTCTTGTTGAGTCAGGTGGTGGCAAACCTCTTGATATTAGAACTTCTGTCAGAGGTGATCTAAATTTAAATGCAAGAGGTTCATTAGGTATTGCTCAATGGTATGCTGGTACTTCGAGACAGGATAATTTAATTAGATTTGCAAAAGAAAGAGGTGGTTCGGAGACAGATTTAACTATACAGTTGCAGTTTGTAGAGTATGAATTTATAACTGTATCTGAATATGATATAACAAGATTAAATAATTATAATTCAATTGGACCAGCTACTGTTTATGTGCACCAATTTTATGAAAATCCTAAAAATACTGGTGCAAAAAGTGCACATCCAAATGAAACGAGAGGCAAAAAAGGTATTGCAAAATTAAAAGAATCAGAGAGAATAGGTTATGCCAAATCTGTATTTGAAACATTTACTAGAAAAACAAAAAGTAGTGCATTCTAATGGTAGACTTTACTCAATTTAATAATAAACTAGCACAAAGTGTAAAACAGTTTGAAAACTTAGATTTTCTTGAATCGTTTAAAACCGTTCAAGATGAATTCCAAACTGTAGCAGAAAGTGCTTTTAATAACGCCGAAGATTTTATAGAAGGTGAAATCAAAGGTGGCATACAAGCCATTGAATCTGCTGCTTCTGATTTAGCAGATAAAGTAAAAATTCTTGAACCACAAATAGCAAAAGCAACAAAAGAGATAGCAGATGAGATTCCTGCTATGAAAGAAGCTATATCATCCTCAGATATAACTAATCTTGAAAAGGTATTTGTTGCTGCAACAACAGGTAATACCGCTATTGATTTAGATGACATATATCCAGATATCCAATCAACTGTTGAAACAGCAGAAGAAATGTTATTTGATATTACAACAACGGCAAATTTAGAAGGCGTTTATAAATCACTGAAAAATGCTGTTGAAAATTTAAATGATACGGATCTTTCGAAGGTTCTTGAAAAGATAAAACCAGGTAATATTTCAGGTAAAGGTGATTTTAATCCTCTTGAAATGATGAGAGAGTTTGAGGATAATATACAATCAGAAACATTCCAGAAATCATTAACAGCAGCCGTAGATAGATTTAACAATTCTTTAGGCGGCCTTCAAAAGGCAGGTGTGTTTTTAGCACAACTGGAAAGTTTTCAATCGGCATTTTCAAATTCAATTTTTTCTGCAATTCCTAATTTTACAAGTAATATGGAAGAATTGTTAGTTGCATTTAGTAATGGTAATGCTCAGTTATGTAGGTCTCTTGCTATTAAAGATATATCTTTTTCGGATGACTTGACAGCTGTTTTGGATGAAAATAATATTAAAGTGGATTTAAGTAGTGTAGAAGGTGTTCAAGATACAGTAACAAAAGCAAATGCTCTTAATTTGCCTCTTGCTCTTACAAGAGAATTGGATAATTTACAATCTATTATTGATTCTATTGAAAAATTATTTCCTAATATTTTACCAACACCTGGTTCTTTCTTGCAGACACCTAAAGTTGTTGCTGACCCAACAACAGATACCGTAACGATGGCAGGTGGTAAAACTAGTAAAGGAACAGTAGATAATTTAAATGCTATCTTAAATAGTGAAGAAGATGTTGTATCATACATAAAATCAACTGAAAGAGAAATTACATCAGCTGTTGTAGACTGGACTGGGACTTTCAATGACCAACATCTTAACGCTACGTCAATCAATGAGTTATACTTAAATAATGAAAGAGAAGGAATTCCATATCACTTTGTAATTAGAAAAGATGGTAAAATTGAAACAGGACTTCCTTTATCATCTAAAGGAAAATATAAAGAAAATTATAATGACCTTTCAATGGGAATTGTTTTTGTTGCAGGTTACAATTCAGCAACACCTAGTAACCCAAGTGAAGACCCTGGAGAATTAACAGCTCAATCAATTACTAGTAGCCAAATGAAAGCATTTAGGACTCTAATGAGTGGGTTCTATACAGCTATTCCACTTGGTCAAGCATATGGTTATTACGAATTATATGAATCAAGAGAAACTGTAGCAAAATCTGGACCAGGATTTTCTGTAAGTGAATTTGTAACTAAATCTCCTTTTCATAAAGGCAATTTAGGAGATGTCGTAGAAAATAAAAAATTCTATACAATAGATGAATTATCTAATTTATTACAAAAAGCAATTGAAGGAATAGATTAATGGGCCTTGTAGTATTACCTACTAATTCAGAAACAGTTTTACCAGAAAACCCAGACAATGTTCCTGCTGGGGTTGTTGATAATGGAGATCCAAGAGGTGAATATCCACGGCCTCCCTATTTTGGTCAATCAAGTGTAAATAAAGAAGCAAGAGGTGGATCTGCAACTGAAGTAAAAACAGGTGGTTCTCATCCAAGTAATGGTAAATCAAATCCAGAACAACCTTCAGTAAGTCCAAAATATGGATCTGTTCAAGTAAAGGAAACTAAATCTGGTCATATACAAGTATTTGATGATACACCAGGTGGAGAAAGAGTTGTCCTAAAACATAGGACAGGTGCTGGTGTGCAGATGTCAGCTGATGGGTCTGTTGTAATTAGATCAAGAAATAATGCTGTTATTTCTATAGATGCAAATGGAGCGATTATCTGTGAGGGTGATTTTACATTTGTTACAAAAAATTTGGATATGGATATTAGTGGAGATCTTAACCTAGATGTAAAAGGTGATTATAATGTTAAGGTAGGTGGTAATCAAACAACTACAGTTGAAGGTGGTTTAAAAGAAAGCTCTAAAACAAAAAATGTCACAGTAAAAGGATTTAATGGTCAAACTGTATTAGGCCAAAATGTTTCTACCATTCTTGGTGCTTCTCTTGAAACCATTAAAGGAAATTCATCTCTTTCTGTAGAAGGTTCAATTACTCAAGCATCTAAAGGTGTCTATAGAACATCATCTCAAACAGAGATTATAGGTTCAAGTCCACGTATGTCTCTATTGGCTGGAGATATGTCGGTACTTGGTGCTGGTGGTACAATCGGTGGCGAGAATATGATTATGTACACCTACAATATGCATGCCACTAAAACTGTTCATGCTGATACCATGGCAGCAAATGTTTTCCATGGTGATTTGAATGGTACAGCAAAAGAAGCGCTTGATGCGAACAGAGCGGCAACTGCAGGAAGTGGCGCTGCTTCTCCAGGTGGATATACTACAGCATCTGTTGCTCTTGATAATACAGCAACTGCTGTGCCAAATTCAAACATGATGAAATCTGCACTTAAATCAAGCAGAGGTGTAAAGAAAGTCTCAGTTGCAGATGATGTCATTAGAAATAGCATTGATAAATCTGGTGTTATGGGTGGCATTTCCGATAGAAGCCTTGATCCAAGAGAAGCAAGAGCTAAATTAAAAGATCCTAATAACCGAAACAATAAGGATTTTATTGCGGCACTGTTAAAAGACGGTAGCGTTAGTAACAACTATTCCAACCCATCTGCGCCAGGTGTCAGAAGAACATATGGCGGAGAAGGTAGCACTACTAGGTCAAATACTGGAGCAAACTTTGTTGAAAGAACACGAACATACACTAAGTTTACGCCAGATCCTAGATTTAATCCTGATCTGATTGATCCTCGTGGCGAAGGTGCAAAGGCAATTACATCTAAAACACTTGTTGCTGAAGGTATACCTATCTCTACATTTTTAAGTGGAGTTGGTGGTAAAACTAATTTAGGACATCTTGCAACATTTAGTGAACGAGCGGCACTCATGAGGCAACTTGTTTTACAGGCAGAAGTAATTAAATTATGTAAAAACAATATTGGTAGATTCGAAGATTTTAGAATTGTTGTTGCAGAGGGTGTTTACAAACCAGCAGCAAAAGAAACACTTGATAAAAAATCAATTCCTTATCTGAGAAAAACAGGGCAAGCAATTGTATATGAACTATATGACAAAGATGGTAATATCAATATTGAAAGTTCATTTGAATTTGCGGAATACTTAGCTGAAAACTTATTTGGCTACGATAAAATACAATTGAGCTATGATAAAATTGATCCAAATAAAGATGGTATTCATGTTCAAATTGTGGTTGTAATGCCAGAGATTAATGAAGATTTTAATATTGTTGGTAAAGCGAGCCCTGACTTTAAAGTTGCTACAGAATTTAATAATACGGTTTTGTCTCCACGTGATTTAATTGAGGTTGATGAAAGTGGTAGTCCAGTATCAGATGCACCAGTCGCTGGCGAGACTGCTCAAGGTGGTCTGATAGAATATCAACTTATTGATAAGTCAAGAGATTTACGTGTCTCCAAAAAACTTGAATTAATTCTTGCAAATGCCGCAATAAAATCTGGAGTGGATGTTGTGGTGATTACATCTGGCGGTCAACCAGGATCAAAAGGTAAACGTGTCGGTAGTACAAGACACGATACATTAGAAGCTGCTGACCTCAAGTGCAAAGTTAATAATAGATTTTTGAATAAGGATATTTCTTCTGATAGAGCAATCTTAGAAAAATTTGTAAGAGCAGCTAGAGCAGAGGGTATTTTAGCTGGCGGCATGAGTTCAAGCTATATGGGAGTAAACACGATGCACCTTGATACACTTGGTGCTAATTTGGGTGGTGGAAGATTTGATAGAAGAACTGTTACTACATGGCTATCTGATCAATGGTTTATAAATGCGATGACTAGCTGATATCCATATAAATAAAGGTAACAGAGGATATGAAATATGGCAACTAAGTTATCAGCAGAAGATAGAAACTTAGGCTCTTCAACCGTTTTTGGTACAAGAGCCAAAAAATACATTGACATAGATTTGACTTTTACTGCAAAAGCAAGCGGTGAGATATTTAAAAAACAAGAATCAGCTGCCGTAAAGCAAGCTGTTAAGAATCTTATTATGACAAACTACAATGAGAAACCTTTCAAACCTAAGTTTGGAGGTAACATTAGAGATTTATTATTTGATTTAGCAGATGAATTTACAGAAGAAGATGCTGAAGCACGGATTAGATTTGCAATAAATTCATATGAACCAAGAGCAGAAATCCTTAATGTTACCGCTCGTTCTGTTCCAGAAAGAAATGAATTAAAAGTATCGGTTACGTTTAAGGTAATAAATACAGATGAGATAATCACAATTACTTCAACACTGGCAAGGCTAAGATAAATGGCAACAACTATTGAATCCTCAGCACTTAGTTTTGATAACATCAAAGCAAGTTTAAAAAATAAATTAAAAAATAGTACGGAATTTGCTGACTATGATTTTGAGGCTTCTGGCCTTTCTAATATTCTTGACGTGTTAGCATACAATACTCATTTAAATGGCCTTATTGCAAACTTCTCTATCAATGAATCTTTTTTAAACACTGCTCAATTAAGATCTTCTTTGGTTTCTCTGGCAACAGGTATTGGTTACATACCAGATAGTAGAACGGCATCAAGAGCACTTTTAAAGGTAAGTGTAAATTTAGCAGGTGTTTCTGGCAGACCTTCTGTTATTGATTTGCCTAGATTTACTCGATTTAGCACAACTGTAAACGAAGTTTCATACACATTTCAAACAACTGAAGTATTTACTGCCGAGGATGATGGTGCAGGTCTGTATGTATTTAAAACACAAGGCGGATCTGAATCCATTCCAGTTTTTGAGGGCTCAAGAAAAACAAAAACATTTTTGGTAGGTGAATTTGATGAAACAGATGTCTATATTATTCCAGATAAAAATATGGACACTAATACAGTTTCGGTAAATGTTTTTGATTCACTTAGCACTTCAGCATTTACTGCATATCAAAGTATTGTTAATGTAACTTCGGTAAATAAAAATTCTACCATCTACATCTTAAAAGAATCACCGAATGAATTTTATGAATTATCATTTGGTGCTAACGATATTTTAGGTAAAGCCCCCAAAGCAGGCGGTAAAATCGTCGTTGATTATATTAGCACTGTAGGTCCAGATGCAAATACAGGATCAAGTTTTACTGCTATTGATCAGATAGCGGTGAATAGCGTTAATTACAACCTAACAGTTGCCACAACATCTAAAAGTGCTGGTGGAGATGTAAAAGAATCCGCATCTTCTATTCGTAGAAATGCTCCTTTTCAGTATGCAACACAAAATAGAATGGTCACAGCAGATGATTATAGATCAATTATTTTACGCAATTTTTCATCTTTAATTAGTGACATTAAAACATGGGGTGGTCAAGATAATCCAAAACCTCAATTTGGTACTGTTTACACCTCTATTAAATTTGAGTCGGATGTAAGTGCACAACAACAGACAGATACTAAACAAGCCATTCGAGACCTTGTTGATCAATTAGCTGTCTTATCTTTTAAAGTAGAATTTGCAGATCCTCTTGATATTTTTGTTGAAACTGATATCAGATTCCAAGTAAACCCACAGTTAACTCCTCTATCAATTAACTCTCTGGGTGTTTCTGTGAAAAATGTTGTATCTAATTACTTTACAACAAACATTGGTGGATTTGATAAATCGTTTAGAAGATCAAGTGTTCTTGCATTAGTAGATGATGTATCGCCCGCTATTCTTTCAAGTAGAGCAGAAGTAAAAGTTCAGCAGAGGATTACACCTACAGTAAATGCAATTAACAGTTTCAATTTGACATACCCTACACCTATTCTAAATCCTCTTGATTCTATAGAACCTGTTATTGTAAGTAATAACTTTGTTTTAGGTGGCTCTACTTGTAGAATTGAAAATAGAACAGCAAAACAACAAGGTGACGGTAGTTACACTCCAGCAAGCACTAATTTAAGAATTGTTGAATTAGGAACAGGTATTGTAAAACAAAACAATATTGGGTCTGTAGATCCTCTTACTGGTAAAGTAAATATAGTTTCATTTAAACCTGAAGCACTATCAGGTGGCTCAGGTATCATTAAATTATCTGTGACACCTGCTAACCAAAGTGCTATCACACCAGAGTTAAATGAAATCTTAAATTTTGATGAAACCGCATCCAAAGTTATCCCAGTTATTGTCGATGCTCCAAACTAAGAAAATAAAATGTCTGTAGATAAAACAAGAAGAGATATTAATAGGAGAGAACTTGAATTTGGTAATAACCAAATTGACAAGGCTTTGCCTGAATATTTTCAAACAGATTATCCTAAACTTGTTACATTATTAAACAAGTATTATGAGCATTTAGACTCTGATGGCAATTTTGGTTTTAAAATTAAAGATTTACCAACAAGTAGAGATATTGGTCAAACTGCACAATCTAATCTTACTTTTTTAGAAGATGAGTTGTTACTGGGTGCTAACTACCTTGAAGGTATTCTTGACAAAAGAACTGGTGCTGAACTTGCTAATAACTACTATCGGACAAAAGGCACCAAATATTCTTTTGAAAGATTTTTTAGAGCGTTCTTTAAAGAAGACCCAGAAATTGTTTACGGTAAAGATCTTATTTTTAATTTAAATGATGCTGATGGTGGTTCTATTCTTGGACCAGATACTAATAATAGAATACAAAATGATAAAGTATTTCAGCACTGGGGTCTTTTAATTAAGATAGGTTTACAGCAGAATGATTGGAAAGAGTTATACGAACTTTTTGCCCACCCAGCAGGCATGTATTATGCGAGTGAAATCCAAATTGTTTCAAAAAACCAAGATATATCATTTGATAATATGCCTATCTCAATTCCAAGTGTTCCAGCACCAGTTGTATACCAAGGTATTGCTAGCATGGCACCTGCATCTCTTACAGAACCATCTGGTATTGTTACAACTGATGATATTACAAGGCGTTTTGATCTTGATAGAATGTCTCTATCTGCTCATACTCTTGTCACACAAGATTCAACTGGGTTTGGTTCTCTGGCATTCAACGCAGAACAGTATCCATCGCTGTTTGACATGATAAGAACAACATCTCCAACGATGGATATGGATTCAGATGGCACATCACTGAAAACATCTATCAGTCTGGATAACACAATTGAAACTCTTGACCAAGACAAATTTAAAGATTCCGCTGTATAAAACACTAAAAATTATTATAAATAAAGGTAACCAACAGGAAATATAAAATGGCAAGACAAGTATTACAGAGTGGCACAGTTGCTAATGACGGCACGGGCGATACGCTCCGTGGTGCTACAACTAAAATTAATGCCAACTTTACCGAGTTGTATAATATTCTAGGTGGGGATTCCACTAACTCAAGTGTTTTCTTTGAGCCTAATAATATTGTCTTTGAAGGCACTAATGCAAATAATTTTGAAACACGACTGACTGCAACAGAGCCAACTCAAGATAATACTATCACATTGCCAGACTCTACTGGCACCGTTGTTCTAACTACTGTAAAACAGACATTGCAAAAGAAAACATTAGTTTCTCCAGTACTAGTAAATACTGATCTTTATGATTCGGAAGGAGCAAATAACTTTTACGAGATTGTGCCACCTACTGCTTCTGGCATGAGTAAAAATATTAATTTAAATATTCCTACACTTACTGATAGTGATACACTTGTTACAAATACTTCAACATCTGTTCTTAGCGGCACAAAAAGATATGTATCACCTGTCATAAGAAATCCTCATATTGGCACCCAGATACAAGACTCTGGAGGTAATCCTATTTTAGGTCTACCTACAGTTTCTTCTGCGGTAAACTTTCCTACAATTAACAGTAATACTACAGGAAATGATATTAGTATTGTAGCATCTGGTACCGATACAAATATCAATATGGTTTTTGAAGGAAAGGGTACTGGTACTATAAAAACAAAAGCATTTAGATTTGAAGATTCAGATTATACCGCAAGCGGATCTTCTGCTATTTCGCTGACAGCTCCAGTGGCACTTTTAAACCAGTCTACTGCGGGCACTAACACTCTTGCAAATGGTGTTGGTGGTCAAGTCATGAGATTTGTAAATATTAATACTGGTGCAGTAACAATCACACCTGCAACATTTGCTCAAGGTACTACATTTACAGTGCAAAGTAAAGCGGCAATTGACGCAGTATACAACGCAACAACTGCTGGCAGTGCTACTGTTGGCTGGTATTTGATTGGACTAGACTCCGCTGGTGGGCTAGGCAATCGAGTAATCATAGCATAACTTAAGGCGAAAAAAATGGCAGCAATTATTACACAAAACTTGAAAAAACAAGTCATTCAAGATATTTTTGATGATATTACGGACTCTGCAGGCGCCAAGTATTATATTGGCATAGGTAAGTCAGAAGAATGGAATGATTCGGATGTTGCAACAGATCCAGCGCAAACCGAAAGAGAAATCCGAAACTTCCGCCTTGGTTTACAATCCATGAAAAGAGTTGCTGATTTTAGTTATGTTGTTCCGAGAAATAACTGGACGACTGGTACAACTTACAGCGCATATAATGATAATGCTGCTGGTCATCCTACTTCTCCATATTATGTAATGACCGATACTAATGCTGTTTATCTATGTGTAAAACAAGGTAGAAATTCACTTGGTGTTGCAACTCCATCCACAGTAAAACCTACCGGTGTTTTAACTACTGTGAGAACATATACTGATGGTTATGCGTGGAAATTCTTATACACTATGACTACGCCAAATCAGACTGCTTTTCTTTCTTCTAATTTCCATCCAGTTTTAAAACAAGGTAAGCTTGATTCAGATGGTTCTGGGAATGTTACATCTTTGTCTCAGTTAGAAGAACAAAAAGGTATTCAAGATGCAGCTATTAGCGGTTCATTAAGTGGTATTACTGTAACTAATGGCGGTGCTGGTTATACATCTACTCCTACGGTAACAATTAAAGGTAACGGGAGCAATGCAAGTGCGATTGCTACGGTATCAGGCGGTGTTGTTACTAAAATTGAAATGGGTGAATCAGCCGGTACACTTCTTATCGGATCTGGTTACGATTTTGCTGAAGCTGTTATTTCAGGTGGTTCTCCTACTACTGCTGCTAAAGCAAGAGTTAATTTAGGTCCAGTAGGAGGTTTTGGTGCTGATCCTAGAAATGACCTAAGATCAAGAGCGATTATGTTTAACATCAAGCCAAACGGAACAGAAACAAATGAGTTTGTTATTGGCAATGATTTTAGACAAATCGGTATTGTTAGAAACCCACTTGATTCAGCTGGAGCTGCTGTTACTGCAACTGCGGCAAATGCTTTGTATAGATTAAAAATGTCAACAGCCACAGGTCTTTCTTTTACTATTGGTAGCACCGTAACAGGTGATACATCAGGAGCTAAAGCCATTATAGATAAAACAGATTCGGATGAAATTTGGTATCATCAAACAGAGGCAACAGGATTTCAATCTTTCCAAGCAGGTGAAGGTCTTACAGATTCCGATGCTAATACTGGTACACTTCTTAGCTCTGGATTTAACTTAAAACCAAAAGCAATGCCATTTACCGGAGATGTTTTATATGTTGAGAATAGAGCAGCCGTATTGAGAGCAGCAGATAAAACAGAAGATATTAAAGTTATCATAGAGATATAAGGATTAAACATGGCAACCGAGGTAATTAAAAATTTATTCCTTACTCAATATAAGGATGATTATAAAGATAGTGATAACTATTATCAAATCTTGTTTAATTCTGGTCGTGGTCTGCAAAGCAGAGAACTGAATCAGTTACAAACTATTCTTATTCAAGATAATGCAGCTGCTTTAGGTGCAATTTATAGAACGGGTGCACCACTTTCGGGCGGTAGAATAGATCTGGAACAGAATGTTAAGTTTGTAAAACTGAATACAACTACTAATTCTTTACCTACCGATCTTACAACCATTACTGGAGAAACATTCACTGAAGCTACTTCAGGAATTAAAATTAAATTACTAAAAGCAGTAGTTGCCACAAGTTCTGATCCTGCCACAATTTTCGTACAAATTCTTGATTCAAATGGTCAAGTCCCTAGTGACACAACAGCTGCTCTTGATCTGACTCCAGGTAGAACAATTACTGGAGATACTAGCGGTACTGTTCTTGAAATCCAAACAACAAATACTGCAGCAAATCCAGCAATCGGTAACTCAGCTGTAGTGCGTCAACAAATTGGTAGATTTTATATTGATGGCCATGCTGTTTTTAAAAAAGCAGAAGATATTGTTATTGGGAAATATAATGATAAACCAACAACAAATGTCGGATTTAAAGTAGTAGAAAGAATCATCACATCAAGTGATGAACAAGAATTATTTGATAACTCAGGTGCAACTCTTAACTTAGCAGCACCCGGTGCTGATAGACATGAAATTAAATTAGTCTTAACAGAAGAATCGAATGTTGATTCTGATGAAAGATTTGTTGAAACTGCAAAAGTTGTAAATGGTGTTATTGTTGAAACAACAGAAGCAGCTAATTCATATTCATCTTTGGGTGATGAAATGGCTCGAAGAACCCATGAAGAATCTGGTAACTACACTGTTAGTAATTTTCTTCTTGATTTTGCTACAAACGATTCCGATAACGCCAATCTTGACATTACATTTAACCCAGGTAAAGCATATGTAGAAGGTCACAGATACTATCTTCGTGGTCCTGTAACACCAATATATTCAAAACCTAGAACAACTCAGCTTGTACAGAATACATCATCCATTGCTCAATATGGTAATTATTTTGTGTGCAATGCTGGTAAAGGCAACTTACTTGATATTACCACCTTTGAAGTAATTCAGCTTAGAGATACTACTGGCTATGGTGGTAGCACTATTGGTACAGCAAGAGTAAGAGCCATTGAGAAGGTTGGTTCAAATTATAGAGTTTATCTGTTTGAAGTTAACATGAACTCTGGCAAGAATATTTCTCTTGTAAGATCACTTGGTGATAGTACAACTGAATATTTTGATGTAAAATTAGAGACAACTGGTATTGCAGAACTCAAAGATCCTCAGAATAATAACTTGCTTTTTGATCTTCCAAGAGAAAGACCAGAAGAGTTGAGAGATATATCTGTCACTGCACAGTATAGAGGAACAGGCACAACAAATGGTTCGGGTGAGTTAGTTATCAATAGATCCAGTACTGATTTTGATCTTACAGATGCTTCAACTTGGATCGTAGGAATTGATTCAAGTGGTGAACTTTTTGATGCTACTGTTTCCGCATCATCTGTTTCTCAAGTCACATTGTCTGGCTTACCCACAAGTTCTTCTGCTACATTTTTATATTACCAGAAGAAAAGAGTTGCCACGGCGAGAACAAAAACACTTACATCAAGGTCTCAGAATGGCGTTGCTTTAAGTGGCGGTAGTTTTACTTTAGACCGTTGTGATATTTTTGACATTACATCTATTACAGATGTTGAAACAAGTACAGATATTACAAGAAACTTTACTCTTGATAATGGGCAACGAGATAACTTCTATGGACCAGGTATTGTAACACTTATTTCTGGTAAACCAACACCTGGTGGAAATATTAATATTACATATAGGTTCTTTGACCATGGATCTACAGGTGACTTCTTTGCAGTAAACTCATACGATGGTCAAGTTAACTATCAAGACATTCCTGGTCATAGACAAAACAATGGTAATGTTGTATCTCTTTACAATGTACTAGATTTTAGACCTCGTAAAGCAAATAGCTCAGATGATTTTACTTCTACTGGTGCTATTATACATCCATTGCCTAGAAACACAGCATCTATTGATCTTGATGTGAATTATTATCTCGGTAAAAGAGGTAAGGCTTTTGTACATAGAGATGGTTATGTTGGTGTAAAATTTGGAGATCCTGCATTTAGCCCAGAATATCCAACTCTTGGTGAAGGCACAATGGAGATTGCATCTATTACGCTGAATCCGTATATGATTAACGATCAGGATAAAACGGTAACATATAAAGATAACCGTCGTTATACCATGAGAGATATTGGATTACTTGAAAAAAGAATTGATGATTTGGAAGAGCAGACTGCTCTTAGTATGTTAGAATTACAAAGACAGAATATTAATGTTTATGATAGTGCTGGTTTAAATAGATTCAAATCTGGTATTTTTGTAGATAATTTTGTTAATGATATTGGTACAGATACAAAAGATCCTAATTACAGATCATCTAGAGATTTAATTAAAAATGAAATTAGACCTAATTTTAGATCATACTCTGTTCCGTTAGTCTATGACTCGGCATCATCGACAAATACAAGACGTGTTGGTGATAACATCTATATTAAATATTCACATCAGATTTTGGAGTCTCAGACAAAAGCATCAAGAGCTGTTATTGTAAACCCAGTAGGAACTCAGGTTATGACTGGCTCTTTACAAATGTCTCCCAGATCAGATATTTGGTATGAGGACTCGGACGCACCTGATAAGTTAGTTGATGGTGGCAATAAAATTAGTGTTAATGGCAATAAATATAAAGATTGGGATGCTACTTGGAGAGGTATCACAGCAGACGATGCTAACCAATACGCAGTTGGCGATGTTATTGATGAGAAAACTAATGTCACCATTACGAGAACAGGACCAGGTGAAGAAACTACTACTCAAACCACTAAAACATGGACATTTAGTGGAAGTGAAGTTGTTGTAGAATCATTAGGTGAAAAAATCGTTAGCAAATCTGAAATTAAAAAGATGCGTTCAAGATTTGTTTCTATCAGAGCAACCGGTTTGAGACCCAATACAAGACATTATATCTTTATGGATAAAACAGAATTAAGTGATTATGCAAGCACATCGTCTGGTACTGGCGGGTTTGTTCCAGAAGCAAGTCTTGCTCGCAATTCTATTTACAGAAAAATGGGCAATAGATGGAAAAATGTAACAGGATATCCTGCAACACTCGGTGGCGCAACAACACATACTACTGATGGTAATGGTGCCTTATCTGGTTATATTCTCATTCCAAATACATCAAGCATAAAATTTAATACAGGTAGACGTGAAATACTTATTACTGATGTTAAGACTCATAAAACTTCTAATGCCACATCATATACAAAAGGGGTGTTTATAGCAGAAGGTGAGTTGAGAGTATCTCAAGAAGAATACTTGGTAACAAGAGAATATGATTTTGCACTATCTGTATCTGATCAAAGATATACAACAACTATTACACCACCTTATGCTGAACCAACGTGTTTCACTGCCGATACACTTATTACAATGGCAGATGGATCCACAAAACACATCTCTGCAATTAGACGCGGTGATATTGTGAAAAGTTCTGAATGTGATAAGTGCGGTAATGTTCACGGCAACGAGGTAACAGATATTGAAATTACTCCTATCGGTTCAAGGTTGTTGTATGGCTTCAATGGTGCTGAACCATTTGTATCTGAAGAACACCCGTTGATGACTCCAGAAGGTTGGGGTTCTATTAATGTGAATACATTTAGAGAAAAAGAACCATCTACATATGACGCAGTAATGGAAGAAAATGGTGGACATCTCGTTGACATTAATGTAGGAACAACTCTTGTAACTGAAGATGGTGAGATGAAAATCGAATCTTGGTTACCACAGGAAAGAGAACCAGAACTTCAACTGTATAACTTAGGTCTTAGTGGAAATCATACTTATTACGCAAACGGTATCTTGGTACATAACAAAGGCTGTGGCGGCCCAGGTTCTCCTGGTGCTGGTGGTTTCGGTGATGCCGATTGCAGCTTTTAAACTTAAAGGAATATTAAATGGCATATAGTTCTAAAAGAGGTATTCAAAAGGACCAGTTTGTTAACCCTATGGCACAAACTTTTATTGTGTCAGATGCCCATGGCTGTTTTTTGACAAAAATTGGTGTTTATTTTCAAGAAAAATCATCAACGTATCCAATTACTCTTGCACTTAGGAATGTTGAAGAGGGCGGAGCTCCAAACATTTATCAAGTTATACCTGGGTCTCAAGTTACTAAAAATCAAAGTGCGATTACCGTTTCCTCAGATGCAAGTGTTGAAACTCAATTTGAATTTGATGAACCGATTTACATAAAACCTGGCAAATTATATGCCTTCACTCTTTTTTCAAATGAGCAGAATTCATATAAAGTTTGGGCGGCTAAAGTTCTTGATTTTAATTTAGGATCTACTACAAATAAAATTACAAAAAATGTTGCTCCAGGAAATCTATTTAAAGGTAATACAGGAGTTTCGTATCAACCTGAATTGGATACAGATTTAAAATATAATCTATATTCTGCAAAATTTGCAGCTACGACTGCCACTGCTAAGTTTTTTGATGCAAATACAGATCAAGAATCTCTAATCAATGATCCGTTTACTGGAACTGCTGGTTCTGCTGTTATTAGAGTACAACATCCAAATCATGGGTTTCAGGTAAATGATAGAGTGTTTATTAGTGGAGTCTCTGGAACAGTAAACGGCATTACAGCTACAAACCTAAATGGTAGAAGAACAGTAACTGCAATTGATGGTACTGGATATAAATTTAATGCTGGAGGAAATGCTGATTCTGCTGTTGAATTTGGTGGGTCAAACATTATCGCAACTTCACAAATTAAATATGATGTAATTCAACCAAGCATTGGAGTTTACAACCCAAGAAACACTGGTAGTTTTTCTATCACGGGTAATTTAACTACATCAAAATCTTTTGCCGGAACAGAGACAGCGTACGGAACAACTTCAAATGTAGCTTTGATTAATGATAAGGACACAATTCTTGATAACCCTCATGTAGTTATGAATGATTCAAATGAAGATCTTCATTCCATTACACAATCTACTGTTTTGTCGGCTACATTTTCTACTGATGTTGGTAGTAATAAAGTCGCGCCTTTCCTTGATGCACAGAGATCAAATTTAACTCTTATCGGTAATATTATTGACAATCAGGATTCGGCAGCAACAACAGGGTTTAATGTTCCATTGAATTTTGTCGCAGAAACTCATCCAGAAAATGGCACATCTCTTGCTAAACATATTACAAAACCAATTACACTTGAAGAACCTGCCACAGGTCTTAAAATTATATATGCAGCGAATGTACAGGAAGGTACTACAATTGATGTTTTCTATAGAACAGCAAGGATAGGTTCAGATTCAGACTTCACTAAAACCAGCTTTATTGAAACAACTGTGGATGCAGATCCTGGTAAAAGCCCCGGACAAAAACAGTTTAGAGAGTATGAACATACCATTGGTGCATTATCAGCAGATACTCTTGATGAATTTAATACCTTCCAAGTAAAATTAGTTATGAATTCAACAAATCAAAGCATTGTACCTAGAGTTAGAGATCTTACAGTTATTGCATTAGGTACATAATATGATTAAAGTAAAAGGTCATACTGATCTTGCAAGAGACCCTAATAATGGCGCTATTATTAATATAAATAAGAGTGAAGCTGAAAGGCTAAGAACTATCAGGAATGAAAGAAAACAAAAAGATTTAAAACTGCAAGCACTAGAAAATGATGTGAGTGAAATAAAATCCTTGCTAAAACAATTAATAGAGAAGCAATGATATGGCAAAAGCTTATATACGGTTAACTAATAGAATTGATGCTTTTAAGGATGAGTTTAATAATCTCACTAATAAAGTAGGTGATCTTGCTACCTTAACAACTGGTGGATTTGTAGGGATTGGATCTGGTTCACTTTCAGCAAAAACTTTTTCTGGCGCTGATTCAAGTTTAACCGAAGCAATTAACGAAGTTGATTATAGATTGGATTCTGTGGATCAACTTTTAGATCAAGCAGTTCTAAAGACATCTAATGTTACTTTTGCTGAACTAGTTGCTACAGATAGTGCTGAGTTTCGAAGTAATATTGTAGTAGATGGTAATACAAACCTTGCTGGAGAACTGATTGTTCAAGACAGCGCTGAATTCCAAAACAATGTAGTTATTGATGGCAAATTAAATGTTGGTGGTAATACTACATTAGGTGGTACATTAATTGTAGATGGTCAAGTCACATTCAAAGCAGGGTCTGGTAGCAGTATCGGACTTGGTGATGATTCTGCTGATACAGTAGATTTTAATGCAGACATTGCTTCAAACCTTATTCCAGATGCCGATAATACATATTCAATTGGTAGAAGCGGCGCAGAATGGAAAAATTTACACGTAGATGGTGTTGCAAACTTAGATGGTATTAAAGGTGACTCTGCTGCATTTACTGCTGGTATTACCGTAGGAACAACTCTTGGAGTAACTGGAACATCTACTCTCGGTGTGATCAACGCATCTGGTCTTGCATCACTTGATGGGGGCATTGATGTGGATGGGGCGTTTACAGTTGCCAACTCAACGGGTAATGTGGTAACAACAGGCACACTCAATGTAACTGGACTTGTGACCGCAGATGGTGGCATTGATGTTGATAATATGCACATTGACGATACTTCTATTGCTCTATCAAGTGGAGATCTTACTGTAAGTGCTGGTGGGGATATTTACATTAAACCTACTGGTGACGATGTATTTTTTCAAGGCACTACTTCTAATGAACAGATCAAGTTTACAATGGGCACAACCTTGCAAACTATCGCAGTATCTGATGCCTTAAAAATAGATGTTGCTGGTAATATTAATCTTGATGCTGATGGTGGTGTCATAGAACTTGATGATGGTGGAACACAGTTTGGTGCTTTAAGAACAGAAGGTGGAGAACTTAGAATTGCTTCTGGTTCAACAAGTGATGCAAAAGGTGTAACCTTTACTGCAAATGGCGGTAGATCCAATAGCCAATTCCACGGTGTTGTAACATTTGATTCTGATATCACAATCAACGGTAATCTTACAACAACTGGTACTCAGCTAAATGCTTCGAACGAGATTAGATTGATGGATGGCACATCTGCTAGTGCAACTCAATCATCTCCAACTTATGACGCAACACTAAGTGTCAGACGTGGTACTCAAGACTCTGCTGAACTGTTCTGGGATGAAACTAACAACTATTGGAAAATCGGTACTAAAACCGACAAAGAGCAAGTTGCAAGACATAATGATGCTGTAACATTTGCCTCGGTTGTCGTTGATAACACTACTATTGATGCCAATGAGATTACAAGAGCAGGCGGAAATTTAACTCTGCAAACTTCAACATCAGGTGACATTTATTTAAAACCAACTGGTGATGATGTATTCTTCCAAGGTGTTACATCTGGAGAACAAATTAAGTTTACCATGGGTACATCTACTCAAACCATTGCAGCATCTGATGCCTTGACTCTTGATGCGGTTGGTGATATTACACTCGATGCTGATGGTGGTGATGTATTCCTTAAAGATGCTGGTACTACTTTCGGTTCACTTACTAATACAAGCGGAAACTTGATTATTAAATCAGGCACAACAACTGCAGCAACATTCGCAGGTGCAAACGTAACATTTTCTGGAACAGTTACAGCTGGTTCTTTGAATACAACTGCAAGTGATCTGGTAGGAGCTATCAACGAACTGAAAGCACAAGAAACATCTGCACCAAGAGCTGCACTCAGCGGTGGTAACTCGATTACGTACAATAGCAGCAACGGTGAAATTGCGGTGACCACAAACTCTATCGCAGTATCTGAAATTGCAGGTATAGATAGTAACGGAACAAAATATAGAGCATTAGCTTCTAATGGGTCTGGTAACTTTATTTGGACAAGAAAAGTGCCTAGCATATTTGATTCGGATGGGACGCTTCTTAATTAAAGGATTAACACTGTGGATGCCCTACTCAAAACCGATGGTGACGGTAACTTAACAAAAATAACTCACGCTGAAGAAGATTATATAGCTTATCAAATAGGATTAAGACTTTCTCTTGATACGGCTGGTAGTACTGTAGCTGGTCTAAATACATCAAGTGGTACTACAGTTGGCACATTCACTGATACTAGTTTCGATGATGCCGTAGGAATCCACGATGGATCTCTTACAACTACTACTACCACTGTAACACTGAAACAGAAAAATGGAACAGCCTCTGAAAGCGGAGGAAACTTTCATAAACCTGTGATTTTTGATAGGTCTGCAACAGGTGATGTTGTAGCACTCAAAGCTGCAAATGACACAGAACTTAATACTATCGTTGACAGAGTGCTTTTGAAAACTTTTGCAAACGAGCATCCTGGATGTCGTAGACTTTCTGCTAGTTCTCCTGGTGGTGATTGGACAGCAGCGCTTTCCAATGTGTTTACTGATACAAGAACAGATGGTACATCAATTAACTATAGCATTTGGATAAAAACCAGTGGTACTGTACCTACTAAGGTTGCTCCACAGATATTACATAATACTTTTGATTTAAAAAGTATGACTGCTGCTGAGATCCAATACACTTTTGGGCAAAGAGCCAAAACAAGAATTATGGCTGGCGGTATTGGTACTTATCAATTAAGAAATGCGTCCGAAGGTGTGCCTACTGATCCTGGTACTTGGGTTGCTAAGGGCACTGCCACGGATACGAAACAGACAACTGCTGATGTAAACTATACCAGAACCTCTACTGGTAACTTTATTGGTAATTACATTGGCAACTATTCTGGGACTTTTACCAGAGACTCTATTGGCAATTATGATGGTATTTTTACCAGAAATTCTACTCGTAGTTCCACTAATGATTTTACTCGTAACTCAACAGATGATTTTATAGGAAATTATCTTCAAGATTATGTTGGAAACTATGCAGGTAATTTTATTGGTGATTATGTCACTGTAAGACCTGCCGAAGAAACTAATAACCCATATACTCGACAAAGCATTGGTTCAGCAAACTACGGTAGTTATACAGGGTCTATTACATATACTGGTGATTATTTAGGCGGTATTGATGAAGCTCAACATTTTACTCGTATATCAACTCGTGATTCTACACAGCTCTTTTCTGCATATACAGGTAACTTTACTGGTAACTATACTGGCGACTATATGGGAGCTTATACTGGCAACTACAGTAGACCATCTGACGTTGCTTTCACTGGAAATTATGAAACCAATTTTAGCGGAAACTATACTGGTGATTTTGTAGGCAACTACGAAGGTGCATTTACTGGAAACTATGATGGTGAATATGAAGGCCAGTTTGCTGGTGATTATACTGGTAACTATGCCGGAAACTTTACTCGTGACTCAACTCGTGATTCTACTAGTGATTATACTGGCAACTATAGCGGAGAGACAATACAGGCAACTAGTACTACTATAGATACTTATACATTATATGTTCGAACAGCATAAGGTTATCTATGGCACGATCAGCGACAAATATACCTCTCAAGTTAGAAGGCACCAATGGTGATCTTCAACGATATAATGATTCGGCCGAAGAGAATTTTCTGGCGTACAGAGCAGGGTTAAAATTATCCACTATTGCCAATACTTCAGTTAGCAGAATTAACACATCTGGTGCTGGCGCCGATGCTATTGGTACCTTTACTGATACACAATTTGATGATAATGTAGGTGATCCGGTTGGTACTACTACTACCACAAACCAAATAATTTACCAAAGATCAGGTACCACTACACTTGTAGATTCAGATGGTTTCCGTAGACCCATTGCTTTCACAGCAGATGGTGACCTGCAAGAAATGGCAGACTCAGATACCAATATTCTTGTGGATCGCTTGAATAAAATTATTCACGAAAATGATTACCCTGGTACATATAAACTTGCAACAAGTGCGCCCAGTGCCGATTATAGTGCTGCACTTTCTAATGTATTTACAGATAACCGTACAGATGGTACTGCTCTTAATTATAGTATTTGGAAACGTACTTCTATGACGGCACCATCTACTGTTAAATATGTACGGCTCAAAGGCACACCACAAGATGAAGGATCATCTTTTACTGGACTTCAAGAAGCAACTTTAGGTCAGATTGGATATAGCCTCGGTAAAATTGCCCAGAATAGAATTATGGCTACATCTATAGGCACGTACTTATTAAGAACTGGTACTGAAGGTGCTCCTACTGCCCCCGGCACCTGGGTTGCTAAAGGTACGGCTACTGATACAAAACAGACAACTGCTGATGTAAACTATACCAGAACCTCTACAAGAAACTCTCAAATACAATATGAGGGCAATTTTGAAGGCAACTATGTTGGTGCATTTATTGATTATATTGGTACTTTTACACGAAACTCTACAGATAACTTTACTCGTAACTCAACAAATGATTTTATAGGAAATTATACTGGTAATTATGATGCAGTTTACGATGGTGCAGCATTTACTCGTAATTCTACTGATGATTTTGTAGGTGATTATACTGGTAACTTTATTGGTAACTATGCTGCAAACTTTACTCGTGATTCAACTAGGAATTCAACAAGTGATTTTACTGGTAACTTTATAGGCAATTATACTGGTAACTACGCTGCAAACTTTACTCGTAATTCGACTCGTGATTCCACTGTTGCATATACTGCTGACTATACAGGCAATTACCTCCTCGAAAACTTTGCTGGTAACTATGCCGCAAACTTTACTCGTGTTTCAAATACTCTTTTTGGAAGTTTTACTGGTCCTGACTATACTGGTAACTACAGAGCAAACTTTGTTGGTAACTATTCCGCAAACTTTACTCGTGTTTCTACTAATAATTATGATGGCAATTTTATTGGTGATTATACTGGTAACTATGCCGGAAACTTTACTCGTGACTCAACTCGTGATTCTACCAATGTATTTACTGGAGATTATACTGGCAACTACACCGGTAACTATGCCGCAAACTTTACTCGTGATTCCACTGCTGTTTTTGGCGGTAACTATGTTGGTGATTTTACTGGTAACTATACTGCAACGTATGAAGGTCAATTTACTCGTGATGACCAAGAAACCTATACAGGTGATTTTACTGGAGATTATACAGGTGACTTCACTGGTAACTACGATGGCAACTATCAAGGAGCTGCTATACCTTCAACAAGAGATTCGACGGTAGATTATGCTGCTGATTTTACGGGTAATTACGAAGGCAACTATGCTGGTGAGACAATACAAGCAGGCAGTACAAATATTGAAACCTACACTCTATATGTAAGGACTTCCTAATACAGTAATATATAGTACTGATATGAGGCTAGGAGATCATAATGAAAAAACAATGGAAACACCCTTTCTGGGAAAACTACCAGAAAGATAGAATTACCGCTAAAATGGTAATTAACCACTCTGATGGCAAAACTTCTTCTTCTACAGCAACTGTTAGTAAATATACACGAGATGGAAAACTAACAAAGGATTATCAAGAAATTATTGCGCAGAATGGCGTAGAAAAAATTGATCAGAATACTAAAGAAAGAGAAGATAGGCATCGAAATAGACACGAAGCTAATAAAAGAAAAGAGAAAGAGAAAATTCAAGCGCAGAAACTTGAAAACCTTTTTAATTCTAAGCTTGAAGTCTTTGAAATTGATTTGATTAAAGCATCCAAAAATAGAAAACTTAAATCAAAAATTCGTAAATCCAAAAACATTTTTGAAATGCAAGCATATCTTACAATGCTTATACAAGAAGAGTATAATAATGAAATTGAAACAAAGTAAAGGCTTTGTAATTGTAGCATCTAAAAAAGTTGCATTCTATTATTCCGCAATGAATCTTATTGATTCTATTTTGGTAGAATACCCAGATGCTCAGTTTGCTTTATTTACAGAAAAAAGATTTTTAGACGAAAGAGCAGAAGATCCTAATATCCAAGTATTTGACTGTGAAGATCATATACGGTCTAAATTATATGGTATGGCTAATTCTCCTTTTGATTTAACAATGTACATTGATGCTGATCAAGAGTGCCAACATGAAGATATCATTACTATCTGGGATCAGATTGGTGATGATGACATGAAGTTCGTTGAATTAACCAAAGATGAGGTAGCACAAAAAGGATTTGTAGAGGTCACGGCTCCTATTCCTAGCACAGGAGATATGATTGATCTGGTACTATGTGGTGGTGTTTGTTTATATAATATGAAAAATCCTCTTGTCAAGGACTTTATGCAAGATTGGTGGGATATGTTTGTAATCCAAGAAGAATGGTATCAGCATTCTAGAGGACGTAGAGCAGAACCAAAAAGTGAGAGATGGTATCCTGAAGATACACCACATTCAATGCTAAGATGGGATCAGTTTACTCTTTGGTGGTTAACTAATAAGATACCTAAATATAAGGATATTAAAATCGGTATATTTAAAGAAAACTACAGATGGAATTGGTTCTCAAGTTTTGGATTTGATAGTAATGGAAATTATAGGTTAGTTGATAAAGAACCTATTTTAATACATCATTCATCTACAATGAATAAGGATTTAAGATTATGAAAGAAGTGAGAGGTATAAAATTAAATAATACTGTTGTGTTAGATGCTCTTGAAGAGTATAGAAGTTTTATTCAAGAGAGACATCAATCAGGTGAAATGGACAGTAAACTTAGATTAAACTGTAAAGATGATTCAGCAGAAAAATATTTATCTGACGAGTATATGCATGAAATTATGAACTTAGGGAGAAATCATAAAGGCTATCCAGATAAAATGAGATCATATGCTGATTTAATGCCTGATAACCAATTGGGTGGAGATAAAGCATATATTGATTTAATATCAGAATACCGTACAAAAGGAGAAGAATTAAATTTTAAATTAATGACAGAGTTGTCTGCTAAAAAGAATACATTGGTTAGTACGTACCCTCCTGGTGGATTCATCTCTTGGCACAACAACGCCAACGCATCTGGTTACAATCTGATTCTCTCATGGTCTGAAAATGGTGATGGTTGGTTTGATTATTGGGATGCTGATAAGAAAGAGCGTGTACGTATTCCTGATCATGCTGGTTGGCAGGCAAAAATGACATATTTTGGCTCGTATGATGAGCCTGAAGATCTGTGTTACCATGCAGCAAGCACTAACTGTTTAAGATTATCTATTGCTTATGTTTGGGGTCCACATGAAACAGTGTGGCAAGAAATAATTGAGGACTTAGAAGATCCAGTATGATTAATGTAGTATGTGTAAAGTATGGTACGAAATATGATCATACTTATCCTAATAGATTATACCAAATGGTAAAGGATAATTGTTCTTTGCCATTTATTTTTTATTGCATGACCGATAATGCAGATTATTTAAATCCGTATATAGAGACAATTGATATTAATAGAGTTTATGATCTTGATTCTTATTGGTGGAAATTAACTATTTTTGATAACATATATGCATTTGATGCACCCACTATTTTCTTTGACCTTGATGTGGTATTACAGAATAATATAGATTATTTTTTTACTGAGTTATATGACCCAGAAAAAATAACAATACCATTTATAGGAGCATTTCCAAAAAACCTTGATGCTTATCCTGAATCACCTACTGAAGTTAACTCCTCTATTATGATTTTTAAACCAAGTAAAATGAAATCTGTAAAAGAACATTTTTTAAATGATCTTGATTTTAATATTATTAAGTACCGAGGCGTATGTAGATACCTATGGGCAAATCATCAAGATAAATTTAAATATTTGGATTGGGGTAAGGATTACTATATGTGTTTTAAAAGACCTATGGTAGCAGATAAAGAATGGCTTCATAAACATAATGTAAAGGGTTTTGGTTATCACATGCCAAAAGTAACTGTAGCACTATTAAATGGCATGCAATCAGATGGCCACAGAAAAGCTGCTACAGAATACTTTAAAAATTTTTATAAATATGCCTAGGATAAAAAGCTTTTTTATTATAAATAGAGTATAATGCAACAAAAAAGTAGTTAAAGGTAGTAATTAATGGCGGACTACGAAGACATAAGTATTGATCAAGGCGCTGATGTATCAATAGAACTGCATATGACCAATAAAGATGGTTCGGTTAAAGATTTAACCAACCATACAGTAGCCGCTAAAATGAAAAGAAATTACAATTCGGATAGTGATAATACTCAAGCATTTAATGCAATAATTGCAACTCCATCAACAGATGGCATTGCAACGTTGTCTCTCACAAATACGCAGACTGATGCACTAGAAGCTGGGCGTTGGGTTTACGATGTTGAATTATCCTATGTTGATAGTGATACAAATACAATAACTGAAAGAGTTCTTGAAGGTAAAGTCTTTGTAACTCCTTCTGTGACAAGGTAAGGAATTTAAATGCCTATTCGTGTAAATCACGGTGAAAAAACCAAGGTGCTAGTGCAAACTGGTAATGTCACACAAGTTAAAAAAGTTGTAGTTGGCCGTCCTGTTAGAAGAGTTACATCAGGCGCATTTTCTATTAACAACTTAGGAGGTGTTAACTTAACAGGCGTTACTGATGGTAGTATGTTAGTATATAATGGAACAACATCCGAGTTTGAAGCAAAAGTTGAACTGGATAATACAAATACTAATATAAATGGAGGCAACTTCTAATGGCCGTAATTAGAATTAAAAGAGGTACAGGTACCACTGCACCATCCTCGTTAAAAACAGCGGAGATCGGTTATGCAATGGGTACTGGTACCCAAGCTAATGGCGGTGATAGATTATACTTTGGTAAAGGTGATGATGGAAGTGGAAATGCTACTTCTGTAGTTGTTATTGGCGGTGAATATTTTACAAGTATGCTTGACCACGTTGCTGGTACACTTACTGCATCGTCTGCTATTATTACAGATGCATCAAATAAAATTGATGTGTTAAATGTTGACAATGTTACACTAAATGGTAACACAATATCCACAACAGATACTAACGGAAATCTTATCATGGATCCTAATGGATCTGGTAAGGTTCTTATGTCACAATCTGTTGTTGGTGGTGTCGCAACACCTGTACTCGATTCAGATGCAGCAAACAAAGCATACGTTGATACGCAAGTGGCAGCTAACAACGATATTGATATTGCTGGTGATACCGGTACAGACAATATTGAAGTTGCATCAGAGACACTTACATTTGCTGGCGGCACTGGTCTTACCACAGTGGTTACATCAAATACTGTTACCACTAACCTAGATAACACAGCGGTTACACCAAACACATATGGTTCTGGTACTGCTATTCCAAACTTTACTGTTGATGCCCAAGGTAGAATTACCAACGCTGGCACATCAGCTATTTCTTCTACATTAGATATTGCTGCGGATACTGGCACAGATGACGGTGTTCTAATCGGTACTGATACACTTACCATTGCTGGTGGACAAGGTATTGCAACCGCAGTATCAGGTGATACCGTAACAGTAAATCTTGACTCCGCAGAGTTTCTTGGTCAGTTTAATGCTTCTATTGTACACGATGACCTTTCTGGATTTGTTGCCAACGAACATATTGATCACTCGACTGTAAGCGTTATTGCTGGTACTGGTCTTACTGGTGGTGGTACAATCGCTGCTAACCGAACACTGAATGTTATTGGCGGTGATGGTATTACAGCAAATGCAGACGAGATTGAAGTTACTGTTGACGATTCAACTATTGAACTTTCTGCTTCAAATGGTACTGGAGCGGTTAGAGTTAAAGATGCTGGTATTACCAATGCAAAACTAGCAAATGATTCGATTACAATCGGTACCACAGAGATTGATTTAGGTGCTTCATCTACCGTTATTGCAGGTCTTACTCAGATTGATGTAGACAATATTAGGATCTTGGATAACACTGTTGCTTCATCAAGTGGCGTTCTTACGCTTGATCCAAATCCGATTGACTCGGATGGTGGTGATGTTATTGTTCGTGGTAACCTTACTGTAAATGGTGTACAAACCATTGTAAACTCTACTACAGTTTCCATTAATGATCTGAATATAGTTCTTGCAGATTCGGCAGTTAATGCTGCTGCTGCAGATGGAGCTGGTCTTACAATCGGTGGTGCTCTATATTCTGGCACAAAAGCCACATTCACTTACAATGGTGGTAATGATGAATGGGAGATGAACAAGACATTAAATCTTCTAAACGATAGTGCTTTAGAATTTGGTGGAATAAAATTAAAAGAAGTAATTGATGATCATTTAGCAGGTAGCTTATTTGCCGCTGGTGAAGCTATTGATTTGACATATGATGATGGTGCTGGCACACTTACGGTTTCAGCAGAACTTGCTACTATTTCAAATCCAGGTGTTGCGTCATTTGACTCAGATGAATTTACGGTAACATCTGGTGCTGTTGTTTTAGATACTATAGATGGTGGTACATTTTAATATAGTCTAAATATTTTTATATTTGGACTTTAAACACATACCTTTTTTAAGGAGCAGAAATGGCTAAGTTATTACTTAAAAAATCATCGGTTGATGATAATGCGCCTAGTATAGGTGACATTGATTATGGAGAACTTGCAATTAACTACCGCAACGGTAGGTTATTCTATAAAGATAATGACAACAACATTGATAACTTCATTGATTCTGATCTAATTCAAGCAAGATACCTTGGTTTGGCTGGTGGTCAGTTAACAGGTAACATAACTTTTTCTGGTTCTCAGACAGTAGACGGTCGAGATCTGTCTGCTGATGGTACAAAGTTAGATGGGATTGCATCTAACGCAAATAACTATTCACACCCCAACCACTCAGGTGACGTGACATCTTCTGGAGATGGTGCTACAACTATTGCAGACGATGCCGTTACTTATGCAAAAATACAGAATGTTTCTGGTAATAATGTAATACTAGGAAATGACGATGGTGCAGGTAGTGCTATTCAAGAACTCACTGCTGCAAATGTTCGTGCTCTTATTAATGTAGAAGATGGGGCTACAGCAGATCAATCAGCAGCAGAAATTCTTACGGCAATAAAAACAGTTGATGGTGCAGGAACTGGTTTAGATGCTGATTTACTCGATGGACAGCACGGATCGCATTATAGGATCAACGTTTACGATGCATCAGGGACACTACTCAACTAATATAAATAGTTGAAAGATATAGGATAAAATAATGGCTAACCCAACATCAAGACAGACACTCATTGACTACTGTAAACGCAGGTTAGGTGATCCAGTAATTGAGATTAATATTGATTATGATCAAGAACAGGATCGTGTAGATGAAGCTTTACAGTATTGGCAAGAGTATCATTCTGACGCCACGTTCAGGACCTATATTGCTCAGCAGGTAGGTGATAGTGACGTATCAAGAGAGTATGTCAATGTGCCTACTGATGTGCTATATGTCACTAAAATGTATAGTGTCAATAATAACTTTGGTGGTAGCACAAATATGTTCTCTGTCAAGTATCAAATGATGCTTAATGATATTGCAAATATGCAACACTTTGCTGGAGATATGGCATACTACGAACAACTCAATCAATACTTGTCTCTCTTGGATATGAAACTGAATGGTCAGACGCAAGTAACATATTCACGACACGAGAATAGACTGTATATACACGGTGACTTTGCAGACAAAGATATCAAGTCTGGCGACTATATTGTATACGAAGCTTACAAGGTGACACCTACTAGCAATACAGATGTTTGGAACGATATTTGGTTAAAGAAATATACAACTGCTTTGTTCAAGCATCAATGGGGAGCAAACCTAATCAAGTTTGAAGGAATGCAGATGCCGGGTGGTGTGACTCTTAACGGAAGACAAATATATGATGATGCACTTCAAGATATTACAGCATTACAAGAAGAAATTCGTTTAACTTACGAGACACCAGCAAGCTTTTTTGTAGGATAACACATGGCTACGAATCCCTATTTCTCTCAGTCTGTTAGATCCGAACAAAATCTTTACGAAGATATTGTCATAGAGTCACTCAAAATGTATGGGCAAGATGTGTACTATCTTCCAAGAACTATTGTGAATGAAGATAGTATATTTGGTGATGATGTTCCATCTAAGTTTGGATCTTCACACAAAGTAGAAATGTATATTGAAAACGTTGAAGGTTTTGATGGAGAAGGGGATTTATTTACCAAGTTTGGTGTTGAAATCCGAGACCAAGCAACTTTTATTCTTGCAAGAAAAAGGTGGGGAGACTTACAAAGGAATGCAAGTGCAGTAACAGCTATTCGTCCACTGGAAGGTGATTTAATTCACCTACCTATGACAAATAAACTCTTTCAGATCATGCACGTTGAACACGAACAGCCTTTCTACCAATTATCAAATTTACCTGTCTATAAACTACGATGTGAACTGTTTGAATATAACGATGAGGATCTGGATACCGGTATTACTGTTATTGATAAAATAGAGCAAGATTATGCTTATACATATAGTCTCACACTAGACTCTGCTTTGACTGCCGGTTCTTGGAATGTTGGAGATAATGTAAAACAAACCTTGGCAGATGGCACAATCATGAGTGGCGAAGTCTCAGCTTACAGTGATAGTGATAAAGTGATACATCTTGTTCATGTTGGTGCGAATGATGGAGCTTTCCATAACTTTGCTACAAATAGGTATCTGATTACTGAAGATTCTTCTGGTCAAGCATTGGTAACTGCCATAGCGGAAGTCAATAAATTATCTTCCAACGAACAAAATGATGATTTTAAAACGACTACCACAGACCTGTCATTCCTTGACTTTAGTGAAACAAATCCATTTGGAGATCCTAGATAATGCTTGGCTCATATTTTTATAACGAAAGAATAAGAAAAAGTGTAGCCATGTTTGGTTCACTTTTCAATAACATTTATGTGATTCGAAAGAATGCAGCAGGTTCTGTGATTAGCACCGTAAAGGTTCCTATTTCATATGCACCGAAAAGAGATTTTCTTGAAAGAATCAGAGAATCGGCAGATCTTGATAATGATCAAAATGTTGCTATTAAATTACCTAGAATGTCTTTTGAAATTTTAGGATTTTCATATAACCCTATACGCCAATTGAATAAAATGGGTAATGTAAATAGAGTAGCTACAACATCTGCTACTCCTGAAGTGAATAGGTCAAAAATCTATAATTATGTTCCATATGATATTAACTTTCAGTTACAGATTTATGCAAAGACTCAAGATGATGCTTTACAGATTGTAGAACAAATATTACCAGTTTTTGCTCCACAATATTCACTCACTATTAAACCATTTTCGGATTATGCTGATATTAAAGAAGATGTTCCGATTACACTTGATGGTTTATCAATAAGTGATGATTTTGAAGGTGAACTTGGTAATAGAAGAACAATTATATATGCTTTAGATTTTCTAATGCAAGCTAACTTTTACCAAGGCATTAACGAATCTGCTATTATTAGAAAAGTTATTAATAATGTTCATGTCGATACTCTTATTGATTCGGATGGTCATGGAACAGCATCTGTTCCAACTTTAAAATTAACAGTAGATCCAAATCCTTTAAATGTTTCACCTGATAGTGATTATGGATTTACTACTACAATATTAGAAGCAGAGGATGGTGACTCAAGTGGCTGATAAGAAAAAAGAAGTAGATACCGATTATGAATATTCTCGTGAAGTTCTTTATGACTTGATTGAAAAGGGTAGAAATGCTTTAGAAGATATGATTGAAGTAGCTCGTGAAAGTGAACATCCAAGAGCGTTTGAAGTTTTGTCAGGGTTGATTAAGAACACCGCTGATGTCAACGATAAACTACTTGACCTAAATAAGAAACATAAAGATATTAATACAGATCCAGTAAAGCAGATTGAAGGTGGCACCACAAACAATAACGTATTTGTTGGTTCCACTGCTGATTTACAAAGAATGTTACAAAATGCGAAAAAGAACGAGGAAAGTAATGTGGTGGATATTACACCACACTTAAATGATGAATAATATTATTAATGGTCATGAAGGCTACCTCGGTAACCCTAACGTCAAGCGTGACGGTATTACACAAGGTTGGTCTCAAGAAACAATCTTAGAATATCAGAGGTGTATGGAAGATCCGGCATATTTTGCTCGGACCTATTGTAAGATTATATCTCTTGATGAAGGTTTGGTTAACTTTAACCTATATCCATATCAGAAAAAAATGTTTGACCATTTTAATAATAATAGATTTTCTATTATTCTTGCTTGTCGACAAAGTGGTAAATCTATTTCATCTGTTGCTTATCTGTTATGGTATGCACTTTTTAATAGTGAAAAAAATATTGCTGTTCTAGCAAACAAAGGTGCTACGTCACGTGAAATGTTATCTCGCATTACACTTATGTTAGAAAACCTACCTTTCTTTTTACAGCCTGGAACCAAAACACTTAACAAAGGTTCTATTGAGTTTTCTAATAATTCACGGATCATTGCGGCTGCTACATCAGGCTCATCTATCCGTGGTATGTCCGTAGCACTTCTATACCTTGATGAATTTGCTTTTGTTGAAAATGCTGCTGAGTTTTATACTTCTACATATCCAGTTATTTCATCTGGTAAAGATACTAAAGTTATTATTACCTCTACCGCTAATGGTATTGGCAATATGTATTATAATATTTGGCAAGGGGCAACACAAGGAACAAATACATACAAGCCATTTAGAGTTGATTGGTGGGATGTTCCTGGACGAGATGAAAAATGGAAAGAAGAAACCATTGGTAATACATCTCAATTACAGTTTGATCAGGAGTTTGGTAATACATTTTTTGGTACCGGTGATACTCTTATTAATGCTGAAACTCTTATGGAATTTAGAGCAGCTGATCCTATAAAAGTATTAGAGGGTGGTGATCTTCTTATATATGATAAACCGAAGCCAAAGCATGAATATATTATGACGTGTGATGTTTCGAAGGGAAGAGGTCAGGACTATTCTACTTTTACATTAATCGACATTAGCGTAACACCATTTAGGCAAGTAGCTGTATATCGCAATAATAATATCTCTCCTCTCCTCTTCCCTGATATTATTTATAAGTATGCAAACCTTTACAACGAGGCATATGTTATTATAGAATCAAATGACCAAGGGACATTGGTCACCAGAGGTCTATATCATGATCTAGAATATGAAAACTTACATATGGAATCTGCAATTAAAGCAGATAAAATTGGTGTTGAGATAACAAGAAAAACAAAAAGATTGGGCTGTTCTGGCATCAAAGATATTTTAGAAAATGGTAAACTACTCATTCAAGATCAAGAAACCATTATGGAAATATCAACTTTTGTTGCCCGTGGTCAATCATATGAAGCATCTGCGGGTAACCATGATGATCTAGTAATGAATCTAGTTATGTTTGGTTATTTTGCAAATACAAGTATGTTTCGAGATATGACAAATATTAATTTAAAAGAGATGATGTATAAAGAAAAAATTAGTCAGATTGAAGCCGATATGATGCCATTTGGTGTTATAGACAACGGTATTACAGAATCCTTTGAAACAGATCAACATTTTACTGACACACATGGTAATGAGTGGGCTATAGATACCACGGATAGATTTTTCTAAAACTAAAATAATATAAATAGTTTTAATTGAACATCCGTATTATGATAAGCTTATCAATAAAAACTGAGGAATAAACGCTATGGCACTTACAACTCCATCTCAGTCTCCAGCAATTGTTACGAAGGAGATTGATTTAACTGGGGGTGTACCTAATGTTCCAACAAGTACCGGTGCTTTTGTCGGCGAGTTTAGATGGGGTCCGGTGCAGGAGCCTACTCTGGTCGCAAATGAGGCAGGCTTAATCGAAACATTTGGTGCTCCTGACAGTGACAACACTGTCGAATGGCATTCTGCCGCATATTTTTTAAGATATTCCAGCGATTTAAATATCGTTAGAGAAATCAACGGAGCCGTGAACGGCTTTGACTCCGACGCAGGTGCAGCCGCTCCTGTTGTTAAAAATAGAGATAATTGGGATAACCAGATTACAGCTCTCAATGACTCTGCCCACACTTTCATTTCAAAGTGGCCAGGGCTGTTAGGTAATTCCATCGAAGTCCAATTCTGTACTGCTGACTCATCGGGCACTACAGACTTTGATGCTTGGACTTATAAGAGTTCCTTTGATGCTGCACCAGGCACGTCTGCTTGGGATAGTGCAAGAGGTTCATCAAAAGACGAAATTCACGTTGCAGTTATTGATGCTGGTGGTCTCTTTACGGGCACCAAAAATTCAGTACTCGAAACCTTTCCATTCATGTCTTTGTCGAATGATAACAAAAATGCCGATGGTTCTACAAACTACGTCAAAAATGTTATCAACAATGCTTCCGAATATGTTTGGATGGCTGGTTTCGGTGCAACTCAAACAACTCCTCCATTTACAGCAAAAGCAGGTACTGCTTCAACAACCGCAAAGAACTATGCAAAAACAGGAACTGTAACTGGATCCATTCGTATGGCTAAAGGAGCAGACGGTTCTGCTTTAGGTACTGCACAGTATGCAACAGGCTTTGATAAGTTCGAAGATGTTGATACAACCTTGGTTGATTTCTTAATCGCACCAGGTTTAAGTGTCCAGGCAGATCAGACCACTGTTGTAAATGATCTTGTATCAATTGCACAAGGTACCCGTAAAGACTGTGTTGTGGTTGCGTCACCTAACAGAGCGGCTGTTGTTAATAATACAACACCTGTTACATCTTCTGTTACAACTGCAAATACTTTCACTAACTCTTCGTACTTGATTGTAGATAACAACTACTTGAAAGTTTATGATAAGTTTACAGATCAGTATATCTTTATTCCTGCTTCCTCTTCTACGGCTGGTATCATGGCGGCAAGTGACTATGTTGCTGCTCCTTGGTTCTCACCTGCTGGTCCAAGACGTGGGCAGTATTTAGGTATTACATCACTGGCATATTCGCCTATTAAAACAGAAAGAGATACACTTTACAAAGCAGGTATTAACCCAATTGCAAATATTCCTGGACAGGGTGTATTACTGTTTGGTGATAAAACCAAGCTTGCAAGACCGAGTGCATTTGATCGCATTAACGTGCGTCGTTTGTTCTTAGGGCTTGAAAGAGCAATCTCCATTGCGGCTAGAAATGTGATGTTTGAATTCAACGATGAATTTACTCGTGCAGAGTTTAAAAACGTCATTGAACCATTCTTGCGTGAAATCCAAGGTCGTAGAGGTATCACCGACTTCCAAGTTGTTTGTGATGAAACAAACAATACTCCGGCAGTTATAGATAGAAACGAATTTGTATGTAGCATCTTTGTTAAACCTGCACGTTCGATCAACTACGTAACACTCAACTTCGTAGCTGTGAGAACTGGTGTAGAATTTAGTGAAGTTGTTGGTACTGTATAAGGCGGGAGAGAATAAATGGTCCTTTCAGTAGACGACTTTAAAGCAAAATTGAAAGGTGGTGGTGCACGTCCTAATTTATTTAAGGCGACCATCAACTTTCCTGCATACGCAAATGGAGATGTTGAACTGACATCTTTTATGTGTGAAGCAGCTCAGCTTCCTGGCTCGATTATGGGTACAATTGTTATTCCATTCCGTGGCAGACAGCTTAAAATTGCTGGTGACCGTACTTTTGATGTGTGGTCTCCAACTATTATTAATGACACTGATTTTAGAATCCGTAATGCGATGGAGCGCTGGATGAATGGTATTAATGCACACAGTGCAAATACTGGTCTGACAGCACCTGTTGACTATGAAGCGGATTTAATTGTGGAGCAGTTAGATAGGGATGAAACAGTATTAAAGCGGTATAATTTCCGTGGTTGTTTCCCTACGTCTGTATCACCAATTGATCTTGCGTATGGAACCAACGATGATATTGAAAGATTCACTGTTGAATTCCAGGTGCAGTATTGGGAGTCAGATACTACTTCATAAGAAGTGTATATATAAAAATAGGTGGGGCAGAAATGCCCTACCTAAATCTTAATTTAATCTGAGAGAAAAAGGTATGGCTGAAAACTCTTTACGGCTTTTTGGTTTTGAAATTTCAAGAACTAAACAGGCTGAACAAGAAGATAAAAAATTAAAATCAATCGTACCTAAGATTGATGATGATGGTGCTGGTTATGTCACATCAACTGGGGCTCATTATGGGCAATATATTGATATTCACGGTGATAAATCCAAAGATAACTCTTCACTAATCTATAAATACCGTGGAGTTGCAATGCACCCAGAAGTGGATGCTGCATTAGAAGATATTGTAAATGAATCCATTACGGGTACAGACGATAGTCCAATTGAATTGCAATTAGATAATTTACAAGTTTCCGATAAGATTAAAAAGTTAATGACCGAAGAGTTTAAAAAAATCACATCTATGATGAAGTTTAATGAACTTGGTCACGACATCTTTAAGAGATGGTACATTGATGGTAGGATTGTATACCATCTTGTAGTAAACGAAGCCAATGTAAAAGCAGGTATTGCAGATATTAGACCTATTGATTCTGCTAAGATTCGTAAAGTCAAAGAGGTCAAGAAAAAGAAAGATCCTCAAACTGGTGCTAATATTATTGAAGCTACCAATGAGTATTACATCTACCAAGAAAAACCAGGACAGCAGAACTCTGGTGTAAAACTCACAAATGATTCGGTTGTCTATATCACATCTGGTCTTTTAGATTCTGAACGTAAGTCTGTTGTATCACACTTACACAAAGCATTAAAACCTATTAACCAACTGCGCATGATGGAAGACTCGCTTGTCATTTACAGACTTGCTAGAGCGCCAGAGCGTAGAATATTCTATGTTGATATTGGTAACTTACCAAAAGGTAAAGCAGAAGAATATATGAAGGACTTGATGTCCAAGTATAGAAATAAATTGGTATATGACGCATCAACAGGTGCTATCAAAGATGATAGAAAACATATGTCAATGCTGGAAGATTTTTGGATGCCGCGCCGAGAAGGTGGTCGTGGTACTGAAGTATCTTCCTTGCCAGGTGGTAGTAATCTAGGTGAAATAGATGATATTGTTTACTTCCAGAAAAGACTATATCGCTCTCTAAATGTGCCAATTAATAGACTTGAACAAGAAAGCCAGTTTTCTCTTGGTAGATCCACAGAGATTAACAGAGATGAAATCAAGTTTCAGAAGTTTATTGACCGTCTTCGTAAAAGATTCTCAATGGTGTTTCGTGAGATCCTTAAGAAACAACTCATTCTTAAAGGTGTCATCACAGAAGATGATTGGGATGATATGTACAATGATATTCAGTTTAATTACTCAAAAGATAATCATTTTACAGAACTAAAAGATGCGGAAATCTTGAGAGAAAGATTGCAGACACTTGATCAAGCATCACAATACATTGGAGAATACTTTTCAAAAGAATGGGCAATGAAAAATATTCTTATGTTCTCTGACGAAGACATTAAAAATATGAGTATTGATAAGGAAACAAAAGAACCAGAACAACAACCTGATGATGAGGAATAAACAATATGAAATGGATTTTGGTTTACATTTATATAACCCCTTTTACGGTAGGAGACTTATCAAGTCACCAACCGACAGCAATAAATGCAATGGGGCCTATGGTAACCTTTAGTGATATGAGCAAATGTTTTATGGCTAGAGATGCACTTAGCTTAAAAGTTGGTGAAGGTAATGGATATTTTGGACCAGGTAAACAAGCTATATGTGTTCCTGTTGAATAGAATAGAAATCTGATAATGAGGAATAAAAAAATGACCGAAGATCTAGAAATTGAAAACACTGGAAGTCCTATGGAAAATCAAGATATCATGACCATGATTGATTTTACTACTAATGGTAATTATAGTAAAGCAACAGAAATTTTTAATGATATGCTGATGCATCGAGTAGATGATGCTCTTGAACAGAAAAAAATTGCGATGGCTGATAAAGTATTCAATGGCTTTGAAGATGAAGAACAGCTTGAACTTGATTTAGATTATGACGAAGATTTAGATGATGAGGAACTTGATCTAGATGATGATCTAGATTACGACGAAGACTTGACTGATGAAGAAATTGAAGATGCCGTTGATGAAATGGAAACGGAAGAAGATTAAAGATTTAATTATTATAAATAAATGTAATAATTGAAATTTTTACATAGGGAACCTAATGAAACTAATTACAGAGTATACCGAATCCAATGTGGAATGTCTGGTCGAGAAGAATGACGAGACAGGTAAAAAGAAGTACATTGTTGAAGGTATCTTTGCGGTAGCAGAAGGCAAGAACCGTAACGGTAGGATTTACCCTAAAGCCGTTATGGAAAAAGCCGTAGGCAAATATGTAAAAGAACAAGTAAAAACCAATAGAGCGGTAGGTGAATTAAACCATCCAGATGGTCCTACTGTGAATTTGGATAAGGTATCTCATCTCATTACTGACCTCAAAATGGACGGTAATAATGTGATGGGTAAGGCACGAATATTGGAAACTCCTATGGGACAGATCGTTGCTGGTCTGCTTGAAGGTGGTGTTCAACTAGGAGTGTCAACTCGTGGTATGGGAAGTCTTGAAGAAAAAAACGGCACTATGTATGTCAAAGATGACTTTATGTTAAATACAGTTGACATCGTACAAGATCCAAGTGCATCTAAAGCTTTTGTTAATGGAATAATGGAAGGTGTAGATTGGATCTGGAATAATGGCGTTATTGAACCTCAGGCTATTGAAAAAATTGAGACTGAAATTAAGAAAGCACCACGTGCTGATCTTTATGAGACACAAGTGCGTGAATTTAAGAATTTCCTCTCGTTACTGAAAACTTAAAGGAGTCTGATATGACTGATCAAGTAGAACAGGATGTTGCACTCGATGATGAAGACGAGATCGAAATCAGCGAAATGCATGATCCAAAAAATGCAGAAGAGGCATCGGTAGCATCTGTTAAAAAAGCAGAAGGCGCCGGTAAAACTGCTCCTGCACGAAAAGGTGATAAGAAAAATTCAGAGAAACTTCCAGCTGCTCCTAAAGCAGAAGGAGTTGATTTTGAAGATGATCTTGAAGCACTTATTTCAGAAGAAGCTACTCTTTCCGAAGGTTTCAAAGGTAAGGCTGCAATCATTTTTGAAGCAGCAATTAATTCTAAACTTACCGAAGAAATTGACCGTTTGGAAGAAGAATATGCTGAAAAACTCAATGAAGAAACCAATGCTTTCAGAGACGAACTCGTTGAGAAAGTTGATGGTTACCTTAACTACGTGGTTGAACAGTGGATGGAAGAAAATCGTGTTGCAGTCGAAACTGGCTTGCGCACAGAAATTTCTGAAGAGTTCATGGAGAACTTAAAGAATCTCTTCACAGAATCGTATATTACGGTTCCAGAATCCAAGGTTGATCTTGTCGACGAATTGTCTGAGCAGGTAAAAGCACTCGAGGAAACTCTGGATGCTAGAACTGCTGAAGCAATTGAGATGTATGAAGCACTCGAAGATTATGAGCGCCATGCTATTATTGCAGAGCACTCAGAAGATCTTGCTGCAACTGAAGCCGAAAAACTTGCAAAGTTAGCTGAAGATGTAGAGTTCGGCGATGCTGAAACATTCTCTGGTAAAGTCGCTACCATCAAAGAATCTTATTTCAAAAAAGGTTCTGCAAACAAAGCAACTGCTGCTGCTGAAGCACTTGAAGAAGGTATTGTAGAAGATGATTCTCAGTCCATCGTTGAAGTGTCTGACAGAATGGCAGGTTATTTAAGCGCATTGCGCAAAACAACTTACTAAGGAGATCCTAAAAATGGAATCTTATGATCGTTTAGTCGAAAAATGGGCACCAATTCTGAATGAAGAATCCGCTGGTACCATTGCCGACAACCACAGAAAAGCTGTTACCGCAGTTGTTCTGGAAAACCAGGAAAGAGAGTTTGCTTCTCAGGCTGCTCAGCAGAACTACCTCGCAGAAGGCACCGGTGAGCCTGCAAACGCTACTGGCTCTGCAGCAAACTGGAATCCAGTCCTGATCAGCCTCGTGCGTCGTGCAATGCCAAACATGATGGCATACGACATGTGTGGTGTTCAGCCAATGACTGGTCCAACTGGTCTCATCTTTGCGATGAAATCTCGTTACCAGGGTGGTTCCACTTCTAACCGTGAAGCTCTGTTTAACGAAGCAGAAACCAAATTCTCTGGTGACAGCAGCGGCACTCATGACTCGGACAACGCATCGGGTCTTAACGTAACCAACCTTGACTCCGACTCGACTGCAGATGATGCTCGTCTGACAAACATCTTTGCTGGCGGTATGCCAACAGACGATGCTGAAGCACTGGGTTCGACCGGTGGTTCTACTTTCCAGCAGATGGGTTTCACCATTGAAAAGGCAACCGTGACTGCCAAATCTCGTGCACTGAAAGCTGAATACAGCTTAGAACTTGCACAGGATCTGAAAGCAATCCACGGTCTGGATGCTGAAACAGAATTGGCTAACATTCTGTCCACAGAGATCCTTGCGGAAATCAACCGTGAAGTCATCCGTACGATCAACTCTCAAGCTAAGACTGGTGCATTGCAGACCAACACTGCAGTGAACGGTATCTTTGACTTGCAGACAGATGCAGACGGTCGTTGGAGCGTTGAGAAAATCAAAGGTCTGATCCTTCAGATTGAACGTGAAGCTAACATCATTGCTAAAGAAACTCGCCGTGGTAAAGGTAACTTCATTATCTGTTCCTCTGACGTTGCTTCTGCACTGGCTGCTTCCGGCATGCTGGATTATACGCCTGCAATGTCCACTAACCTGAATGTTGATGACACAGGTAACACGTTTGCTGGTGTTCTGAACGGTCGCACTAAGGTCTACATTGACCCATATGCTTCTACAGATTACTGTAACGTTGGTTATAAAGGTACTAACCCATACGACGCTGGTGTGTTCTACTGCCCATACGTGCCTCTCACGATGGTACGTGCAGTTGCGGAAGATACCTTCCAGCCAAAAATCGGTTTCAAGACACGCTACGGCATGGCTTCTAACCCATTCGTTGGTGCAACACCTGCTGACGGTCTTGCTGCAGTTAAGACCAACCAGTACTACCGTATCTTTAGAGTGGACTCCATTCTGGGTGCATAATAAAAAAAGAAAGTGGAAACAACCACTATCTGAACTAGAGGCGCTTCGGCGCCTCTTTTTTTATGGATATATAGGATATATAGTGAAAAGGAGTATATAATGCTAGACGTAAGTTTTTTACCGGTGCCTGATGAGAACCAACACGACCCAAAAATTGGTATGCAAGGTTGGGGTTATCTGCCGTATAATAATCCGCAACTACATGAGTGGGTTGCAAATATTGGTAAAAAATATAAAATCAAAACAGTATTCGAGATTGGTACCTTTGCTGGATACTCTACGACTTTGTTTTTAGAACACTTATATCATCTAGATAAAATTAAAACAATTGACCCCAACAACTTTTCGGTTGGTGCTGGTGCTGCATTAAAGAAAAAATATGGTCACAGAGTAGAGTATCAAAAAATTACATCAACTTTTTATGTTAAATCCACGGGTGAACATTATGATATGGTATTCATCGATGGTAGTCATAATGGAAATGTTCCTTACCTTGACATTCAACTTGCTCTATCCTTCAAGCCTAAAGTCATTATGATGGACAACATAGAGTTACCTGATGTACAACGTGCTGTAAAAAAATCCGGTCTATTTGATCTGATCCATGATCCAGACTATTTCTATTATACAAATGAGCACAGAGGAAGACGTCAGCCAGGTATATTAGGCGTGTTCACATGAAACCATTCTGGCACTTCACGCTTTGACCACGACATTTTGAAACGGTCTTGTTTGGTCTGGTAATATTCTTGATATGACCGTACTGGATCATCTTCGTGCATACACTGTGGTTCGTGTTGCATGGCAAGTTTAAAGGGTGTTTGGTTAACATCTTGTGGGATGTTTTTAGGTGGTATGGACAATACTTCTTCTAGCTTTGCAAACGTAGAATGTTTCTTCTCGTACCGATATTCATACTCAATAGCAAGAGCGCACCAATGGTCATAGTGCCAAGCATAGTTTGCAAGAGATTCCATAGTCCAAACAGTGCAAGGGTGACCATGATGAACTGCTTTGTATAAAGTATTTTCCAGATTTGAATTAGGGTGAACCCAGTAGTTGACCATCCGTTTGCCAGACTTAGAAGTGCGTTTTTCAACATAACCGTCTAGCATACGATGGGCAGTAGAGAGCATTTGTGCACTTTCTACAATCATTTTTACCACGTGCTTGTCACACTGCAACTGAGCCGCACGAATTGGATTTTTATCCAGTACAAAAATATTCATTCTGATTTCTCTACAAATTTAATACGACGAACCATCAGTTCTTCTATCTTGTTTAGTCGATCACTCATGTGTTCGCAGAGTATTCTTTACGGTAATCGGCTGAAACTTCAAAGGCCATATCAACCTCTAATTGATCCAACGGAGGAAGAAATCCCCCAAGGATATCACAAGCAATCTTATCCTCTGCTTCATTACGGTCAAGCTTGTCCAGATCATGGTACAGAATGTGAAAAATAAGTTCACCAGTAACTTTAGCGGATTGTTTGAAGCTGTTCATTTTTCTTTCCTCTTTTGGGTTTTGTTGGCGGGGCAGTATGCCCCGTTGATTAAAGGTTTGATGTGTTCACAGGTGTGATTACCCCGTAGCGGGTCATCCAAACCTTGAAGCCGACCAGAACCCGCTCGCCATCATTCTGCTGTGTGCTGAACCCTGCATCCTCAACCTCGGCGATCATGTCGTCCATGCTGTCAAAGAAAATTCCCTGTTGAGCGGCATAGTAAGTAGTGCTGTCGTTGGCTGCGCGGTTGATGAGTGTGGTGAGTTTAGTCATCTGTCTTTCCTCTTTATATCTCGCACCAAGCAAGATGGCTGTCTACCAAAGCTTCGAAGCACTCATGAATATAATTGTCGCTGTATAGGCCAAAAAGATCCATGTGCATATCTGCTGACACAAAGTCCCAGTTAATGCCACCATCTTTTTGGTTGGAAGGATCGCCGACCGCAAAGTCAAAAGCTTCGATAACGTCGTTTTTAATCATTGAACCGTTTGGTAGTAACATCTGGTAGCTCCTCACTTCTGATAATTTAATATACCACATGTAGGCATAGATGTAAACACCTAAAATGCACTTTTTAAAAGTTTTTTATAGGTGTTACATTTATGATACATTATTTTTAGCTAGGGTTAACCAAGTCCCTGCGCAAGATATTATAGATAAGCTTGAACCCTTTACCGTGAGGTTTACTGTACATGTGCTTGTACCGGCTATCATATTTCAGAAACTTATACTGCACGTGGTGTGATACCTCATGAGCCACAAGAGCAAAGAGAGCTTTCTCTTTGCTGACACCCTTCAAGGAACCAATGGTAGGATGATCCTTGAAGCTCTTATATTCATGGAAGCTCCCCAAGTTTAGCCCAAAGTTATTTACGCATAGCATGATACGGTACGCACCGGCACGAGAACGGATTGGTTGATTATAGACCTCAAGGATATTCCGAGCATCTGCCTTAGCATCGCGGTAGTTCTTAACGATACCGTATTCTTTCTTACTCAGGTGGCGCAGGCACTTGTTGACCATAGCTTCCACCTGTTTAAACTCTGATGATGACTTGGCTACTTGCTTGATTTTAGGCATGTGTTTTTGTTCTCCCTTCGAACTTTTAGATCATAACACATGTAGGCATAGATGTAAACACCTAAAATGCACTTTTTAAAAGTTTTTTATAGGTGTTACATTTATGATACAGTGACATAAATGTAACACTTGCAAGTTTTTACTAAAAAAATTTTTAAATGTGTTTACATCTATAGGCACATATGATATAGTGGTCATATAGGAAAAAGGAGACACACTATGAACGGTTTTGATATCCAGTCCGCACTTGGTATTGCAAAGCAGTGTCGTGGCATTGTCCGCCGGGCTGATAACTTTGGTCATGATCGGGAACGGGTGCTGGAAGAAGTCGCATATATGGCTGAAAACTATGAACGTCTCGCTGGGCTGATTGAAGCTGCAATGGAACGGGAATTTGAGGAATTTTCGGAGGCAGCATAATGAGCTCTCGGACAATTCTTATAATACAGTTAATACTATTGACTGTGAATTTGGTCATGATCCACATGGTGCCATGGCTTCTGATCTTTTGTGCTTTAGGAGGGTAAAGACTGATGATGCCAAAGAGTCCTAATTGGACCACCTTTAGGAATGTATGAAAGAAATCAAGGAGAAACAAAATGACTGAACAAAAACTCAAAACAAATATGACGCAAGACCAACTGGATCAAATTGCGGAACTCGTCACCTTTATTGTAGACGAGGATGGCAAGCTGTATATCCACGATGTCTGTGGCGATGTCTGTGGCGATGTCTACGGCAATGTCTGTGGCAACGTTGAGGGCAGTGTCTTAGGCAATGTCTGTGGCGATGTCTTAGGCATTGTCAGAGGCAGTGTCGGGGACGATGTCTGTGTTTTAGGAGGGTAAAGACTATGAAATATGATCTCGATGTAATCAAAATAGATGAGTTGCCCCGGCACGGTTCTCCTCAAGACCGGGGCAGTGCTGATGCATATTATGGTCGCCCCTACACACCACATTATTATGTTGGAGCTACAATGCAATCAGAGCGTGTAGAAAAAGAAAACATGACTATTGGTGAGATTGAAGCCTACAAGTATGGCTATGATAATGAAGAAGATCGAAAGGAGTGGTAATGAGACTTGCAATAGCCATTGTAGTGCTTTGGTTGCTTATATACAATGATGCACAATTATTTAAAGCCTTACATCATTTTTTAGTTACCTTGATAGGTGCATAACCTATATAAATAGTGGTATAACACCACAAGGGCTTTAAAATGGTTACAGAATCAACACTTCAAAATTCTAATTTTTTACAACCTTCAGGTTTCAAGGTTGTAATCTATAGAAAGCGATTTGCTAATTTAGAATTTTTTGCACAATCTGTCTCACATCCTTCTATATCACTGGGTCAAGCGCCTTTGTCATATAGAAGAACAGATATATATGAGCCAGGTGATAAATTAGTTTATGATGAATTAACTATTGATTGTATTATGGGCGAAGATTTGCATGTCTACCAAGAATTGCTTAATTGGCAAACCTCTATCATTGAGCAAAAGAAAAATAGTCCGATCGGTAGAGTATCATCAATAGTAGAACAAGATGCACAAGAGTATGATATATCTGTGATAATCTTAAATAATTCAAATATTCCAACCAGAGAAATTATTTATAAGTCAGCATTTCCTACATCAATAGGAACTATGTTACTTGCTACCAATGTTGGTTCTGTAGAACCTATTGTTGTACCTATTACATTCAGATATAATACATTTTCCTTTAAATAAATATACGCGTAATACATTATGAAAGATAATTATGAACTTAGAAGAAATATTGAAAATGTGGCAAGAAGATAGTGAGATAGATCACTCATCTCTTGACGAAACATCTCGGAAAACGCCAGCACTTCACGCAAAATATCTTGAGCTGTTAGCCAATGCTAAACTGATGCGAAAAAAATCTGAAATGAATCAGAAGACTTTGTTACAGAAAAAGTGGCTATATTATAACGGAAAGATGGATCGTGAGCAAATAGAAAAGTGTGGTTGGGAATATGACCCCTTTAATGGACTCAAAGTCATGAAAGGGGATATGAACTACTATTATGACTCAGATATTGATATACAGAAATCAGAAGAGATCATAGAATACTATAAAACCATGGTAGAAACTCTTACAGAAATTGTCTCTAATCTTAACTGGAGACATCAAACTATTGGAAATATGATTAAGTGGCGAATGTTTGAAGCAGGAGGTTAAGCTGAATCATCCGGTAAGATTGTAGTTTTATTCACATCTAATGCTGGATAACTTACTCCCATACCACCAATGGTAACATTATCAAATGCAGAATTTGTATAATCAAAAGATTGATAATAATTAGACCAAGTTAAATATGTAGCTTTATCTGGCCATGTGGTATACCGATCAAGTATCTGACCATCTAGATCCCATGTTTCTGTTTTAGATTGATTTTCTTTTAGTGTTTTGATACTCGTATCAAATGAAGATCCTGTTGCAGTTTGTACAGCAGACATAAAATCAGAATCTACAGAATGATACCAGGCATTAAATTCTCCAGCTGAATCAAAAATTTCATCACCTGTGTATGAATACCTTTCATGCACAATATAGCTCATAAACTGCTCCTAAATATAGTTATATATAGTGTATATGTATTGTATTTATATGGACTTGGTTTATGGATATTATTAAAATTAAAAATAGAAACCACTCTGTTCTTGATATAAAATGTGATTGGGGCATCGCAAACGAATTATCAGATTTTTTCTCATTCTATGTTCCAGGGTATAAATTTATGCCTGCATATAAGAATAGAGTATGGGATGGTAAAATCAGATTATTTAATATACAATCCATGGACTTGCCTGTTGGTCTCTATACATATCTTGAAGATTTTACAAAGGCAAGAGACTATAAGTTAGAAGTAGAACACGACAACTATTATGGTTCTCCTAACCAAAAAGAAAAAATAAGCCCAAAATATATAATGGATTTTATTAAATCTGAAAACCTTACCTCTCGGGGTGAGGCCATTGAAGTTCGTGATTACCAATTTAATGCTGTATGCCATGCTTTGGAAAATAAAAGAGCCATCTTACTATCACCAACTGGTTCTGGTAAATCTTTGATTATCTACCTACTTGTTAAGTATTGGCACTCGATGATTAATGATGGTAGTAAGAAATTACTGGTTGTTGTCCCTACTACATCTCTTGTTGAGCAGATGTATAATGATTTTCGTGACTATGGCATGTTAGTAGAGAATGGAGTGCATAGAATATATTCTGGTAAAGACAAACAGTTTAATCAGGGTACAGTGATTAGCACATGGCAATCAATCTATAAAATGCCTGCTGCTTGGTTCGAGCAGTTCGGTTGTGTGATTGGTGACGAGTGTCATGGCTTTAAATCGAAGTCACTTACTACGTTAATGAATAAATGCAAAGAAGCAGATTATCGTTTCGGTACATCTGGCACACTTGATAATTCGCAGACACATGAACTGGTTCTTCAAGGATTATTTGGCAAAATATTTCATGTAACTACTACAAAAAAGTTGCAAGACATGAATACTCTTGCTGACTTAAAAATTAATGTTTTACTTTTGATATATAAGAGTGAGATTAGAAAAAATTGGGGTAAAAAAGATTATCATACTGAATTGGATTACATTGTAAAATATGAACCTAGAAATAGGTTTATCACTAATTTAGCACTAGACCTTAAAAGAAATACTCTTATTCTATTTCAGTTTGTAGATAAACATGGTAAACCCCTTCATGCTATGATTAAGGATAAAGCATCTCAAGATCGAAAGGTTTTTTACGTATCAGGTGATACCGATACAGCTGATAGAGAACAAATTAGAAAAATTGTTGAGAGCGAAGAAAATGCAATTATTGTTGCATCACTTGGTACCTTCTCAACTGGAATTAACATTCGTAATTTACATAATATTATTTTTGCTAGCCCTTCTAAGTCTCAGATAAGAGTTTTACAATCCATCGGCCGTGGTTTGAGAAAATCAGACAACGGACAATTAACCACTCTGTATGATATAGCAGATGATTTGCACTGGAAAAAGAATATGAACTATACTCTTAACCACTCTGCTGAAAGAATAAAGATATATAACAGAGAACAATTTAAATATGAAATACATAAGATAGATATATGAAACTTGATATAAAACAGATTAAATTGCAGCATGGTGAAGAAATCATCACAGAGGTTATAGATTTTGTTACAGATGACTCAAATACACTATATGATGCTATGGTAATAAGGAATCCTTTTAATGTTGATGTTTTTAACAAATCTGTATTTTTAAAGCCATACATGATTTTAACAAAGAAAAATCAAATACACTTGTTAAATTTGGATCATATTTCAGTAGTTGTGGAACCAAATAAAGCACTAGTAAATCTTTATAAAAAAGTAATGGATTCATATTACAGAGAAAATACAGAAGAAAATGATATTGGTATATTTGATTCCAGTGATTGTAATGTAATCCAGTTTGATCCAACAAAAATGCACTAAGTGTATACCCTGCTCCTCAAAAGTGGACTCTTTATTATACCACGGATTTTTGAGGCTGTAAACCCCTAAAATGAACAAAGTGTAAATTTTTTTATATTTACAAAATCCAGATCCTATAATATAATAGGAAACATATTCAGGAGATATATTATGAAGCCAAAAGATAGACCGCATTACGTTAATAATAGAGAGTTTAGTAATGCCGTTACAGAATATGTGAAAGTTGTACAAGAAGCTGTGAAAGAAGGAAAAGAAATTCCTAAAGTTACAGACTATATTGCATTATCTTTTCTCAGAATTGCAGAAGGTTTATCACATAAAGGTAACTTTGTGAGATACACTTACAGAGAAGAAATGGTTATGGACGGTGTGGAACATTGTCTTAAAGCAATCAAAAACTACAACATCGAAGCGGCAACACGCACTGGGAAACCAAATGCTTTTGCCTACTTTACACAGATTTGTTGGTATGCTTTCCTACAACGTATTGCTAAAGAAAAGAAGCAGCAAGATATTAAGATGAAATATCTTGCTCAAAGCTCTCCATTTGAATTTGCTGATGGTGACATAGATAAAGTATCTCAAGTAGTAGATCAATTAAAAAGCCGAATCGAGTCCGTAAAAGAAAAGGATAAGTACATTGCAGAAGTTATAAAGAAAAAGAAAAGGCAAAAGAAATTTGATCCAGATGAAGGCTTAGGAAAGTTTATGAAATGAAGGTAGCAATTCTCAACGATACACACGCTGGTATCCGTAATGCTTCTGATATTTTTACAGATAATGCAAACAAGTTTTATAATGAAGTATTTTTTCCGTATTTACTAGAAAATAATATTAAACGTATTGTACATCTAGGAGATGTTTTTGATAACCGTAAGTTTGTAAACTTTAAAGCATTGCATTCTTATCGGAAAAATTTTCTAACCAAGTTACGTGAATATAATATCCATATGAATGTTATTTGTGGCAATCACGATACATTCTTCAAGAACACAAATGATTTAAATTCCTTGAAAGAGTTGCTCGGTCATTATATGAATGAAATTACAATTCATATGGAACCAGAGGTAATTAATCTAGATGGGTTTAAACTTGCAATGCTGCCTTGGATCACTCAAGAAAATCACGACCACAGTATGGAATTTATTAGTAATTGTAAAGCCGATTGGTTGGGTGGTCATCTTGAACTAGATGGGTTTGAGGTAATGCGTGGCATTACCTATACTGGAACTCACGGTATGAGCCATAAAATCTTCAATAGATTTGAAAAGGTCATTACTGGACATTTCCATGTGGGGTCTGAAAGAGATAATATCAAGTATCTAGGCACTCAACTAGAATTTTTCTGGTCTGATGCTGGAGACCCTAAAGGATTTCATGTACTAGATACCGACACACGTGAACTAGAAAAGATCTACAATCCCCATACTCTATTCCATAAAATTGTGTATGATGATAGCAAGACAGATTATTCTGCTTTTGTTCCAGATGTGACAGATAAATTTGTGAAAATTGTTGTAATCAATAAACAAGATCTGTTTACATTTGATCGTTTTGTTGATAAAATACAAGAACAACGCATTCACGATCTTAAAATTGCAGAAAGCTTTGATGAATTTTTAGGTAGTAATGTACAGACTGAAAAGATCCAAGTAGAAGATACTGGGCTCTTACTTGATAATTATATTGATACGGTCAATACTGACCTTGATAAAGACATACTCAAATCAAAGATGAGAGAAGTTCTGGTTCAAGCACAAACAATGGAAGTAGCATGATAGTATTTCAATCCGTCAAATGGAAAAACTTCATGTCCACTGGTAACTCATGGACAGAAGTTGATCTAATTAAACATAAATCAACTCTTGTGGTTGGTTCTAATGGATCAGGCAAATCAACTATGTTGGATGCTATGTCGTATGCTTTATTTGGTAAGCCTCACCGAAATATTAATAAACCACAGCTTGTGAATACAATTAATAATAAAGATTGTGTTGTGGAGATTAAATTTCAGATTGGGTCTACAGACTATAAAGTAGTTCGTGGAATTAAACCTAATATCTTTGAGATATGGAAGAACGGTGTGATGATTAACCAATCATCGCATAGTAAAGAATATCAGAAGATTCTTGAGCAAAATATCATTAAACTAAATCACAAAAGTTTTCACCAAGTAGTTGTGTTAGGTTCTTCCTCTTTCATTCCTTTTATGCAACTAGCGACAAATCATCGTAGGGAAGTTGTTGAGGATCTTCTGGATATCAATGTATTTTCTGAAATGAATAAAATCATTAAAGAAAATAGTTCTCGTATGAAAGAAGAACTTAAACATATTGCATATCAACTTGATTTGACTAAAAATAAAATAGAGTCACAGAAAAAATACATTCGAGATATTACACAGATTAATGATGAAGAAATTGAACTTAAAAAATTAGAAATTAGTAAAGCAGAATCAGAGGTAGTATCTTTACAGGAGGCCAATACTATTGCATCTAATTTCATTATAAATGAAGGTAATAAAACAGAAGAAGATTACCATAAAGCTACAAAAAAACTTCAATCACTTATCCAGTATAAAACTGAATTTAATACTTCTGTTAAATCTGTTATAAAAGATGCTAAGTTTTATGAGGAAAATACAGAGTGTCCAACCTGTGAACAAAAAATTGCAGAGAGTGTCCGAGAAGAAAAACTTGCTCACGCTAAAACAAGAGCAAAAGATTTGCAATCTGGTATTGAAAAAGTTGATCTTGAAATTGAAAAGATTCAGGAGATTATAGAAACACAAAACGATCTTCTCAATGATATGAGAAACAAGCAAATGCTAATTAACAATAATAATACAAATATTTCACTTCTGTATAGTAGCATAAAAAGTATGAATGATGACATTACGAGAATTACGGCACGTGAAGGTGATCTAAGTAATGCCAATACAGAATTGAATGATATGTATGAAACACGAAACGCTCTTACAGAAGAAAAAATTTCACTTAATGAAGAACTGAGCTATAATGTTGCAATGGGTGAGATGTTAAAAGATACTGGAATTAAAACAAAAATTATGAAACAGTATATTCCGGTAATAAATAAACTGGTAAATGAATATCTACAAATTCTAGACTTTTTTGTACACTTCACACTAGATGAAAGTTTTGTAGAAACAATCCGTTCCAGACATCGTGATAAGTTTTCTTACGATTCATTCTCTGAAGGTGAGAAGCAACGTATTGACTTATCACTACTGTTTACTTGGCGGCAGATTGCCAAGATGAAAAATTCGGTAGCGACAAACTTGTTGGTGCTGGATGAAACCTTTGATAGTTCTTTGGACCATGATGGTGTTGAGAACTTGATGAAGATACTTTACTCTCTTGATGACGATACCAATGTATTTGTCATATCTCACAAGGGCGAAATACTTGAGAATAAGTTTGATAACAAACTAGAATTTTACAAGAAAAAAGATTTTTCTAAATGTAAAGATTTTAGTTTACAAGCTGCTTGAGATATATTATAATAGAACCTACAAATCATAATTATGGAGAATATTAATGTCTAATAACAAAAATGTAGCCAAACTTGAGCACGACCTCGCTGCTATGCAGGACCTTGCAAATAAAGTTGGCCGCAGCACCGTTGCTGTTATTGATACTATTGTACAACGTGGCGGTTTTCGTGGTGAGGAACTGAGTACAATCGGTCAACTGCGTGATCAGGCTGTGCAGATTATTGCACTATGCGAAGCAGCACAGCAAGAAGATGAAGAGTAAAATCTGAACACCCCTTTATATAATGGAAACGTGAATGTCTGAATTTCTTTGGGTTGAAAAATGGCGACCAAAAACAATCGCCGAAGCTATACTACCAAAATCAGTAGAAAAATCTCTTAAATCTATGATTAAATCAGGTGATCTGCAAAATATGCTTTTCACGGGTACTGCTGGTGTAGGCAAGACAACTGCTGCTCGAGCCTTGTGTAATGAACTGGGGCTCGATTATATCATTATCAACGGATCCGAAGAAGGTAACATTGATACCCTGCGTGGTAAAATCAAACAGTTTGCTTCAACGGTAAGTCTAAATGGTGGTTATAAAGTAGTTATTCTTGATGAGGCTGACTACCTGAATCCACAGTCCACACAGCCTGCTCTGCGTGGATTTATCGAACAGTTTTCCGATAATTGTCGGTTCATTCTTACATGTAACTTCAAAAACCGTATCATTGAGCCACTTCACTCACGGTGTGCTGTATATGATTTCAATACCGATAAGAAAGAAATGGCGGTACTTTGTGCTAATTTCATGGAACGAATTGAAGGTATTTTGTTGCACGAAGGTGTCAGAGACTATGTAAAATCAGATCTTGCAGACTTGATTATAAAATACCTGCCAGATTGGCGTAGAGTTCTGAATGAGTTGCAACGTAGTTGTGTTGGTGGTGAATTGGTTTTGCTTTCACAGACCACAGGTACAGATGAACAGTTTAAACAACTCTTTACTGCATTAAAAAACAAAGACTTTAAAACCATGAGGTCTTGGGTTGTAAATCATCTTGACCTAGATACAACTGCTATTATCCGTGGTGTATATGATCAGATGATGGATTATGTACAACCACAAACGGTACCGCAATTGGTACTAATTCTTGCCGATTACCAATATAAGGCAGCGTTTGTTGCTGACCATGAACTGAATCTAGTTGCTTGCATGACTGAAATCATGGGCGATGTACAATTTAAATAGGAAAGCTAATGCCTGATAACTCTGTAATCTTTGACTTTGAAACTCTATCCACTGACAGGGTAAATTGTCCTGTATTGAATATGGCAATGCTATCATTTGATTCAGAAAGATTTCTGAGTGGACCTTACACTTATAAATCTCTTATTGAAAAATGTAAATTTATTAAGTTTAATGTAGAGGATCAAGTTAAAAACTGGGGTAGAAAAATTGATCAAGAAACACTAAATTGGTGGGGAACACAAAGTGCTGATGCTCAAAAGCAAATGATACCCACTCCATACGATCAAGGCATTGATAAACTATTTGATTTTTGGCAAGAGAATAAGCCAGATCAACTGAGCAGAATTTATACTCGTGGTAATAATTTTGATCCTATTATCATGGATTATATTTTAGAACAAACAGGGTATGATAAAAACGAAGCATACAAGTTTTATCAATTCCGAGATACTCGAAGCACTATTGATGCTTTGGCATGGGGTCACAATCTAAATAATAGTTTTATTCCTGAAGGATTGGAAGAACATTTTGTGGCACACGATCCAAAACATGATATTGCAATGGATGTTATGAGGATGCAAACTTTAGTAAAGGCTATATCATGATGCTACATTTATATACACAAAACAAATGCGGTTGGTGCACTAAATTAGAAAAAACTCTACGTGAATGGGGATATGAATATAAAGTGTTTAATATTTCCCATGACCCAATTGCTAAAGAGTTTTTAAAAGAAAAAGGCCATAAAACAGTGCCACAACTATATTATTCTGGCAAAGATGTTATGCAAGGACCATCAGAAAATCTTACTTCAGGGGGTTTACAAGACAACATAGACCGAGTAGAATGGCCTAATATTGATAGTGGAATTGAAGGTAACTTATGAACCCGTTTGATTATGTAAATAGTATTAATATGACCAAAAAAGATATTATGGTCGATGATATTACAGAGAAGGCATATGCGCCATATATGGTAAACCGTTCTCTATCATATTTCCAAGATACTATTCTAATGGCCAATGAGATGAATATTCATCATCAGATTGACAAAAGAATGCAGTATGATTTTTTGCGCAACATAGTGCGCAAACGTAAACGGTTTTCTAAATGGGCAAAGGCAGATAAACTTTCTGACATTGATCTAATCAAAGAGTATTATGGCTATTCCAATGCCAAAGCACGACAAGTACTTCCACTTATTAATAAAGACCACTTGGATTTTCTTAAAAAGAAATTATATAAAGGTGGTCGCTGAAGCCTAATTTTTATAAATAGTTTAGTAAATTATTCTATAATAAAAATAAAAAGGTGAAAATTATGGAAGAAGTGGCTGAGGTAGTAAATTGGTCTCCAGCAAGTATGCTAGAGATAACATTAAATGAACCAGACGATTTTCTAAAGGTTCGGGAAACTCTTACAAGAATAGGTGTAGCGTCTCGACAAGACAAAAAACTATATCAATCTTGTCATATTTTACATAAACAAGGCAGATATTTTATTGTTCATTTTAAAGAGTTATTTCTATTAGACGGAAAGAAATCTAACTTTGAACTCAATGATATTGCTCGTAGGAATACAATCTCTACACTATTAAGTGATTGGGGTCTTATTAAATTTGCGAAAAAAGAAGAACTTGTTATGGCACCACTCCGCCAGATTAAAATTATTCCCTTCAAAGAAAAATCTGAATGGGAATTATGCCCCAAATACAATATAGGCTCTAAGTAATTCATGACCTGGAATAGTGCTAAGTTTGATCAAGCAATATTTGCTAAGGAACATTACGGACCTTGGAAGTTTGGGGATCGAGACTTAGAACTAGATTGGGATCTTTTTATTAAATTATATGATTCACATCCCCGTAATTTAGTCCGAGGTAATGCTAGGAAAAGTAATTATACATTACACAAGTTAAATGAACGTCCGTCTGCCCCAAAGCAGATACATAATATGTGTAGAACGCTGAAAGAAAAATTTTACAAAAATAATATATCACTTATTGCTTTTGGGTCTTGGGGTACCACATCACAGAGTTTTAACATCCATAGAGATAAAATGGATGTAATTTATATGCAAGGGTTAGGAGAAGTTGACCTATCCATATGGAAAGAAAAAACTGATGTGACATGGGACAATGCTGACCACGGCGATAAAGAAAAGCTAGAGTTAGTCCAGAAGAATAGAATGAAGATGTATGACACAATATGGATACCTAGAGGCACTTTTCATCTGATTGAACCTGTAAGTACCAGAGTGGGTTTCTCATTTGGTGTAGAAGGTACTCCAGATCCTTGTACATATATCTAAACTGAAATGCGGGTATTACATAACAGTATACCTTTACACATTACTAAGTGTATAAATAACGTAGGATGCGGAATTACCCGGTCCATTTTTAAATCTTGCTTGTATAAAGGAGATAAACATGACAGGCTTACACACATTATTTCCCCGTGCATCTTTTGTGGGATTTGACCACTTGCTTAAAGAGCTAGAATTTACGGCTCAGCATGCAAATGACCACTATCCACCTCACAATATTATTAAGTCAAGTGATCAAGATTATTTGATCGAACTGGCTATTGCTGGGTTCTCAAAGGATGAGATTAGTGTTGAGGTTAAAGACCGTACACTAACCGTAACAGGTGAACATAAATCTAAAGGTAGAGAGTTTATTCATCGTGGTATTTCCACAAAGAAGTTTAAACGCACTTTTAGGCTGTCCGAACACGTAAATGTTAATGGAGCAGATATTCAAGATGGCATCCTGGCAATTAAATTGCAGTATGTTATTCCAGAAGAAATGCGTTCTCGTAAAATCCATATTGGCCAAACGGGGAAAACAAATGACACAGGCAGTACTAGTAGCGCACAGCTACTTAACGAGGGTGGTTGAGACCATCTTTGAATTTTTTAAATCGATTGACAAATCAAGAAAAGAAAATAGACTATCACGAGAAACATTCAAAGAATTATCAAAATTAACTGATAAGGAATTGGGTGATATTGGCCTTTCACGAGGTGATGTTTGGTACGTTTCTTATAAAGGATTGTCTAATGATTGAAATGACAACAAATTATGTCGCAAATCCGCTTAGTGGTTTTTGGAAAAGTTTTTTAATTTGGACAGAAATTATTGGACATAGTAGAGCAGCTGCTTATTTTGCACAGCAAGGTCAATATGACCTAGCAAAAAGATGCATGATGGAAGTTGCAAAACTGAAAAAGTGTTAAAAAGTATACACTAGAGGGGCTGGTTTTCCAGCCCCTTTGATTATATAAAACAGGACTTGAATAAATTATGATTACCCATGTAGATCATGGTATTGAATTACCAAAAATTACTCGAAAAACCACTGAGTCTGGTCGTAGATATTTTACACCAGAAGGCAATGCTTACCCATCCATTACAACAGTGCTTGGTGTCTTGAGTAAAAAAGGCATTATGGAATGGCGTAAAAAAGTAGGTGAAGAGGAAGCAAATAAAATTTCTTCTTTTGCCGCTGCCCGTGGTACAGCAGTACACAAACTAGCTGAAGATTATCTAAACAATGAACCAGAATGGAAAAAAGGCGTGATGCCTCATAACCTTGCATCCTTTCTTGATTTAAAAAAGATTATAGATGATAGATTAAATAATGTATGGTTTCAAGAGGAATTTCTTTACAGCGATAAGTTAAAGTGTGCTGGACAGGTAGACTGTATTGCAGAGTTTGATAATGAATTATCCATTATTGATTTTAAAACATCTAGGAAACCAAAGAAAGAAGAATGGATCCAAAACTACTTTATTCAAACAGCTTTCTATGCTGCAGCATTTTATGAAAGAACTGGTATTCCTATTAAACAGAGTGTAATACTTATCACAGTAGACCATCACGAACCACAAGTGTTTAAAACAAAACCATATGATTACTTACCAAAATTTATAGAGGCAAAAAAGCAATATGATTCCCAAGTTTGATTACTATTAGGTTTACATTCAACTTTATTTGTTATATAATGAACTCATTGATTACAGGAGAATATTTTGTCTTTTTACACATCGGTCAATCGGTACGGTAACTCTATTCTATATTGTGGCTACAATGATAGCGGTAACCGTATAGAAACAAAAGTACCATTCAAACCAACACTATATATCAACTCAAATGGCTCCAAGTCTGATTGGATTTCCTTGAATGGAACTTCTGTCAAACCAGTAGAGTTTGCCAAGATGAGTGACGCCAAAGAATTTCTTGATCAATACAAAGATATTGATCAATTTAAGGTCTATGGTCAGACTAACTACATCATTCAATATATCACTCAAAAATTTCCAAATGAAATCAAATGGAATCCTAAACATATCAACATCGTAAACTTCGACATTGAGGTGCAATCCGACGAAGGTTTCCCACAACCCGGCGAAGCAAAATATCCTATCATATCCATTACTCTTAAATCTTCTAAGAGTAGTGTTTATCATGTATGGGGTCTAGATGAATATGATTACAGTAAATCAGAATTGGATATGCGTGGTGATCTAATCCAATATCACAAATGCAGATCAGAAGAACATCTGCTTGCATCTTTTCATAAATATTGGTGTGATAACCGACCAGACATTTTAACTGGTTGGAATATTAAATTTTTTGATATTCCTTACCTAATTAACAGAATTAAACGTATTGGGTCCGAAGAGGCAGCAAAACGGCTATCACCTTGGAACCTAGTCAACGAAAGGTCTGTGTTCCGTAACCACGGTAAATCGGAACAAGCATTTGAAATTGTTGGTATCCAACAAGCAGATTACATGGAACTATTCCAAAAATTTGGTTATTCATATGGCACGCTTGAATCATATAAACTGGACCACGTTGCGTATGTTGTGCTTGGTGATCAGAAATTATCATATGAGGAATATGGTAACCTATACACTTTGTATCAAGAAAATCACCAAAAATTTATTGATTATAATATCAAAGACGTTCAGATCATAGACAGACTTGAAGAAAAAATGGGTCTGATTCAGCTGGCTCTTACTATGGCATACCGTGCTGGTGTCAATCTAGAAACAACCTTTGGCACCACTGCCATATGGGATTCAATCATCTACCGAGAACTAAACAAGAAACACGTTGCTCTACCACCAAATCAACACACAGAAAAACCAGATTATCCTGGTGGCTATGTTAAAGACCCAAAAACCGGAAAGCATGACTGGGTTGTGTCTTTTGATTTGAACTCACTGTACCCAAATATTATTGTGCAATGGAATATGTCTCCAGAAACTCTTAAAGGTCAGAATGAACCTCATGGCGTTGGGTATTACATGAACTTACAAAAACCAGTAGAGTCTCAGTATGCCGTTGCAGCGAACGGTTCTATTTACAGCAGAGAAAATCAAGGTATTTTGCCTAAAATTATTGAGGCATATTACGAAGAAAGAACACTCATTAAACGAGAGATGCTTAGTGCGAAACAAGAATATGAAAAAACTAAAACAGTAGAACTTGAACGCCAGATTAACCAACTTGAAAACCGCCAGATGGCAATTAAAATTCTACTTAACAGTTTGTATGGTGCTATCGGCAATAAACACTTCCGCTACTTTGATATTCGTATAGCTGAAGGTATTACATTATGTGGTCAGCTGGCTATTCAGTGGGCAGAACGTGCTATTAACAAAGAACTCAATAAAACTTTACAGACCGAAAATGTTGATTATGTTATTGCAATCGACACAGATTCACTCTACATTAACTTCGGTCCGTTTATTGATAAACTGAAACCGGCTGACCCTGTCAAGGCTCTGGATAAAATCTGCGGTGAACACTTTGAAAAAATCCTTGCAAATGCATATCAAGAACTTGCAGATAAAACCAATTCATATAAAAATCGAATGGTCATGGCGCGTGAAGCTATTGCTGACAGATCAATCTGGACTGCCAAAAAGAGGTATATTCTTAATGTACACAATAACGAAGGTGTGCAGTATGCTGAACCTAAACTCAAAATTATGGGTATCGAGGCTATTAAATCATCAACTCCTGAGGTTGTGCGTGATCGGTTCCGAGAAATATTTAAGGTTCTAATTAGTGGTACCGAAGAAAATACCCAGAAATATATTAGAGATTTTAAACAAGTATTTAAACAATTGCCGCCAGAAAAGGTTGCCTTTCCACGTGGTGTGTCCAATATTACAGATTGGTCGGATAGTAAAAATATATATCGTAAAGGCACACCTATCCATGTTCGTGGCAGTTTACTATATAACAATGAACTAAGAAAAAGTGGTCTTGATTCCAGACTGCAACCAATACAGAATGGCGAGAAAATTAAATTTTGTTATCTTAAAATGCCTAATCCTATCGGTGAAAATGTTATTGCATTTCCAGATTATTTACCGCCAGAATTTAAACTAGAAAAATATATTGACTATGACCTACAATTCCAGAAAACATTTATTGCGCCTCTGGAACTAATTTTAACAGCAATTGGTTGGTCCGCAGAACCGAAAGCATCATTAGAGGATTTCTTTGTATGAAATATGATGATATGAAACAGCTATTATTTTGCACTGCTGAGGAATGTGGAGAGGTAATTCAAGCGTGTATGAAAATTGCTAGGTTTGGATCCAGTGACGATAAGTATCAAGCTTTGTTACAAGAACTAGGTGATTTACAATGCCTGATAAACTTGTTTGTAGAAAATGAAATATTTACCCAAAAAGAAATTGAATATAATGCCTCTAATAAGAGGTTTAAATTAATGAAATACACGCCAGAAATTATACCAGAGGATATGTAAATATGGATAACTTGATTGAACATTATGCAGAATTTGTTGAAAGCATGATCTTAACTGAAGGTGACGCACGTGTCACAGAAAACACGCTAGGTCTCGCAGGGGAGACAGGTGAAATTGCCGAGAAGATTAAAAAATATTACCGAGATGGTGTTATTGATAAAACAGATTTGCGAAAAGAACTTGGTGATGTGATCTTCTATTGGTTTGCACTGCACGGTGCCATGGAAATGGATCCTACTGAATCTATTGAAGCTAATATGGTAAAATTATCTGATCGTAAGAACCGTGGTGTTCTCCGTGGATCTGGAGATAACCGATAAAAAGGTGTTTACATATGTGGCTAAATATGATATAATGTATGTAAATTGAGAGGAAAATATGTTAAAACCAAAATATCCCATTTATATCATTTCAAAAGGTCGGTCTGAATCCAGACATACCTCAAAAACACTTGAGGAACTCAATGTTCCATATCGGATTGTAATTGAGGATTCTGAATATGATGATTATAATCGTTATATTTCGGATGATAAAATTCTTGTTTTGCCAACAGATTTTAGGAGTAACCCTAAATGGGCAATACCAGATATTAAGGGTAGAGTAGGCGGTTCTATTCCAGTCCGTAATTGGGTATGGGATCATTCTGTAGCAGAAGGTGCTGAACGGCATTGGATTATGGATGATAATATGCGGTATTTTTACCGCTTGAACCGTAATAAAAAGCGACCAGTCACAACTCCAACCATTATTCGTAATGCAGAAGATTTTGTTGATCGCTATACCAATGTCTCTCAGGCAGGATTAAACTACGCATTCTTTTGCCCATCTGGTCTCAAACGACCGCCTTATTATGTAAATACTCGAGTCTATAGTTGCATTCTGAACTCTAATAAAGTTGATCTACGTTGGCGTGGTAAGTATAATGAGGATACTGATCTGAGTTTACGTTATCTGAAAGACGGTCACTGCACGATGTTGTTCAACTTTGCACTTTGCGGTAAAGCTGCTACACATACCATGAGTGGTGGTAATACACAAGAGGTATATCAAGCCCATGAAAGAAATGAATATGGCGAACTTAAATCAGATGATAACCGAAAAGAATTTGCAGAGTCATTACAAGAACAACACCCAGATGTAGTTGTTGTAACAAAAAAATGGGGAAGATTTCATCACCATGTAGACTATACAAAATTTCTACAACAGCCTATTAAAAAAGAAGGTCTAAATATACCAAAGAAAATTAATAACCATGGTATGAAACTCGTATCATTAAAAGAAGATGAAATCAAGAAATATTTTAAATACAAGACAAGAGGTGTAGAATGAGTACTAATAATGTAGATAAGGTATCCAATAACATCTTTATGATGTTAGATGGTGATGATGCCACTCCATATGATTGGGATGATATGCCAGAATTTGTACAAGAAAAAGAAGAATGGCACGATGAGGTCTCAGTGAGGTTTAGAAATCAAGAGGATCTTGAAAAGTTTGCTAAACTGATTGGTCAGCCTAATCTAATTCCACGCAAGAAACGTCGTAAAACTTGCTGGTATCCAGCATATGATCTAGACCAGAACCGATCATTGTTTTGGGTTGAAGATGATGCCGAAAATTAATGAATACTTAGAGTCCCTCGGTGAGGAGATTATGGGTACATTCAGTGAATGGACCGAGGTAAAGTATCCAATATACGTGCCTTCTAAAGCCAGAAGCACTGTAAAGCTTACTACAAAAGCTCTTGATGAAGCAGAACTTAAATATTTTGTTGTAATAGAACCACAAGATTTAGATGATTATGAAAAAGAATACCCTTTAGAAAAACTTATTGTAATGGATAAGAATAATATGGGTATTGCATATGTAAGAAATTATTGCAAATTACACTCTGAATGTAGAGGCGATGATTTCCATTGGTGCATTGATGATAATATCAAAGACTTTAAAGTCAGAGAAAATGATAAAAATGTAACCAAACCAACACGTAATGTTTTAGGTGCAGCTGAACGATATATAAAAGACTTTGATAACATTGGTGCCGTATCATTATCACATCATATGTTTGCCTTTGCAAAAAACTCTCATGTTTCCGTAAATAAACAAGTGTATTCTTGCGCACTTATTAACAACAATTTGGATATTTGGTATAGACATGATTGTGTTGAGGACACAGATTACAGTATGCAAATATTAACCAAAGGCTACTGTACAATTCTATACAATAAACTGCTTATGAATAAAGCAGCAACAGGCCAATACAAAGGCGGTAATACCGATACCGCCTACGCTGGTGATGGTAGATTAAAAAGGTCACAAGGTTTGCAGAAACATTGGCCAGGTAGTTTTAAAATAGTAAAAAAGAAAGAAAGATGGCATATTGCACCTTCACGTGTTTGGGATAAGTTTATTCAAATGCCTAAAGGTCCTCAAATTGATTTAAATGAGAACACTTTACAATTTGAATGAAATATGTTATAATCTCATTATGAAAAAATCTTTGACACTCTTCAAATCACAGTTTGATAACAAAACTGATAAACGCATGGACTTCTCTAGTTTTGATGAGCTAGAGAAGTTGTTGTATGGTTTGTCCAAGCAGCCTAAGAAAGGTAAGAAAGATGCTCAACTTATTTCGCCGGCTATATACAAAGCTAATACTACTAGGGCCAACGTCAATGTTGTTAGTTGGGCAGGTTGGTGCGCTCTTGACATTGATGACCATGATTTTACTAGAGATAATTTAGAAAAAGATCTGGAAAAATTATACGGGAATTATAATTTTATTTGTTACAGTACCGCTAGTAGTTCTATTGATTATCCAAAATTCAGACTTGTTTTTGATATTGATAGTGAAGTTCCATCAGATGCAATCAGGCATTTTTGGTTTGCACTCAATAAAGAGTTTGGAGACCTTGGAGATGCACAGACTAAAGATTTATCTCGAATGTATTACATTCCTGCAATGTATGCTGGTGCTGATAATTTTTATTTTTTTAATGCTGGTACCCCTCTTGATCCGAATGAAATTATGGAAAAGCATCCCTATAACAATAGGCAAAATGCTAGAACTTTTCTAGAAAGATTACCAGAAGATGTAGCAAAACAGATTATTGAATATCGTAAAGGACAATTACAAAATACCAATTATTCTTGGACATCTTATACAGATTGTCCTTTTGTAAATAAAAGAATGATAAACGAATATAGAAGTATTGCACATACAGATAATTCTGGTCGTTATGCAATGATATATAAGATCATGTGTTCAATTGCTTCTAATGCAATTAAAAGAGAGTATCCAATACAAACATCTGAGATTGTTGAACTTATTAAACAACTTGATGCAGATACATCACGCAGATATGAAAAGAGGCCATTGGTTGTTGAGGCAGATAGAGCCTTGGAATATGCATATAGGAATATATAAAGAATGAAACAATTAAATAACTGGTGGGTACTTGATACCGAAAATGATAACGGTTTAGCACACTGGTCGCCAGAAGAATGGCAGAACCATATGGCAGAATTTACTGTCAAATATTTCTTATCTGCTAGTGATACTAAAATTTGTCTGGATATAGGTGGCAATGTAGGACAAATGGCTATTGGATTATCTCGTTATTTTGATAAAGTTTATACTTGGGAGCCTGCAAAACCTTTATATAATTGTCTAGTAAAAAATCTTGAACATTTTAATATTTCTAATGTAAAAGCATATAATATTGGTCTGTCTGATCAAGAAACAGTTATTCCATATAAAATGAAATTTGATCGTTGTGGAACCTCACGTTTTATGACTGACAAAGAAGTACTCGTAGGTGATCATAAAAGACCAACCAAGTCTTATGAATTTTTTAGACTTCCTGTGAGAACTTTGGACTCGTACGGTTTTACAAAATTATCTCTTATGAAACTAGATGTAGAAGGTTGGGAAGCTCATGTTCTTCGAGGTGCTGTTAAAACCATTGAGACTGCTAGACCTATAATTGTTGCAGAATGGAAAGAAAATCCTATTTCTTTAGAAGAAATATTGAAGCCGCTGGATTATGTGACGGTTTATAAACGAAGAAGTGACTATTATTTTGTACCTAAAGAAAAACTTATGCCTATTATGAAATATATATTTGATGATCACCCTCATGCATCACATCATGCATTTTGGAAATTGTTAGGAATATAATGGAAACTAGTTGAAGGAAAAAGAGTATGGATAGAGAAAGATGACCAAGGCTGGAAAGGTGTGGGGAACCACAGAACTGATAGAAGCAAACGGTGCATTAGAATTTCACCGTATTGAAATGAAAGCAGGTGGGATGTGCTCTAAGCATCTACACCGCTACAAATGGAATGGATTCTATTTGGAGTCTGGGAAGATGCTCGTGCGCGTGTGGCAGCGTGACTATGATCTTGTAGACGAAACCATTATTGGCCCTAACGAGTATACAAGGGTTAAGCCTGGACTATACCATCAGTTTGAATGTTTGGAGTCGGGTGTAGCTTATGAGCTGTACTGGGCAGAATTCAATCATAATGATATTATTCGTGAATCAGTTGGTGAAATGAAATGAACTACATCTTTGATGTAGATGGAACTCTCACACCAAGTCGTGGAAAAATAGATCAAAAGTTTTCTAACTGGCTTGAACACTTCCAGACACATCATGCTACATTTATGGTAACTGGTTCAGACAGAGACAAAACTCTTGAACAAGTAGGTTATGGTCATTACAATTCTTGTATTAGAGTTTATAATTGTAGCGGTAATGATGTTTGGGCTGGTAACAGTCATGTCAGAACAAATAAAATGAAGATGCCTAAAGATTGGAAAAATATTTTAGGTAGACTATTAGAACATAGTAAATCTCCAATAAAAACAGGAAATCACTTTGATATAAGACCTGGGCTATTTAATTTTAGTACTCTTGGTAGAAATGCTACAACCGAACAACGTCAGTTGTATAAAGAATTTGATAACTATTATTGTGAAAGAAACCTATTGGTAGAAAACTTGTCTCTTATCTGGCCAGATTATAATATACAGGTTGCTGGAGAAACTGGCATAGATATAGTGCAAAAAGGTTACGATAAAAGCCAGATTATACACGATTTTGGACCAGAAAAGAAAATAACATTTTTTGGTGACCAAATGCACTCAAAAGGTAATGATTATAGTTTGGCATTAGAAGTAGCAAATTCAGGCGGCATAATACATCATGTAAAAGATTGGAGAGAAACATGGCAAATCCTAAAACTGTAGGTATTACATTTTCCACATTTGATCTACTACACGCTGGTCATGTGGCTATGTTAAGGGAAGCAAAATCACAGTGTGATTATCTTATTTGTGGAATTCAATCAGATCCTACTATAGACAGACCAGAGACGAAAAATAAACCAGTACAAACACTTGTAGAAAGATATGTACAACTTTCTGCTATTCAGTATGTGAATGAAATTATTCCATATCAGACAGAACAAGATGTTGAAGATATTTTAGAAATGTTTGATATTGATGTTAAAATTATGGGAGAAGAATATAGAGATCAAGATTTTACAGGCAGAGACATCTGTAAACGGAAAGGCATTGAACTCTACTTTAATTCCAGAACTCATAGATTTAGTTCTACTGATCTAAGAAAAAGAGTATTTGAGAAAAAATAGGTGTTTACAAATACTATATAATAGTATATAATGTAATTATCTAAAACAAGGAACTCCATATGACTAAAATTTGTATCACCGGCGGTGCCGGTTTTATTGCTTATCATTTGGCTAAAAAACTAGCACCTAACTATGAAGTTTGCGGTTTTGATAGTTACAATAATTACTATGATCCAACACTCAAACATGCAAGAGCAGATAAACTATATCGTGAAAATGATATTAATATTGCAGCTGTTGATTTGTGTGATGCCACTTCTTTAAATAATTATCTGAAAGAAACTAAACCAGACATTGTGGTTCATCTAGGCGCATATGCTGGCGTGCGACACTCACTTGTGGATCCTGAATCCTATGTCCAAAATAATATTATCGGCACACACAATCTTATTCAGGCAATGAAAGAAAATGATATAGAAAATTGTATTTATGCTTCTACATCTTGTGTTATGGCGGGTAACCAGCTGCCGTGGAAAGAAGATGAGAAGTGTGGATATCAACTAAACCCATATGGCTATTCTAAATTTACAAATGAATCTCAGATGATGTCAGCACCACATCTAAACAATGCCATTGGTCTTAGGTTCTTTACTGTATATGGACCATGGGGTCGCCCAGATATGGCACTGTTTGATTTTACTAAAAATATCGTAGCTGGTAATCCTATTCAGTTGTTTAATAATGGTGATATGATCCGAGATTTTACATATGTAGATGATATTGTGCAAGGTATTGATCTTCTTATATACCGTATGCTTGTAACCGGTGGTGAAAAAGAAATTTATAATATTGGATATGGTGAACAAGTACAGTTGATGGATTTTGTTAAAGAAATTGAAAAAAATCTAGGACGTGAAGCAATTAAAGAATTTGTGCCTAAACATCCTGCTGATACTCAAGCTACTTGGTCAGATACAACAAAACTACAAGCACTTGGGTATAAACCAACAACTTCTGTGAAAGAAGGCGTTGCTCAGTTTATTTCTTGGTACAAAGAATATTATGGAGTAAATTAATGGAAATTGGAATTATCGGATGTGGGTTTGTTGGTAAGGCAGTGTCTTATGGTTTTTCACACCCAGAAGTTACACAGATCATTGTGGATCCAAAACTAGATAAACCTATTGAAAATGCAAGAAATGTTGACTTTGCCTTTATTTCAGTGCCTACACCTTTTGGTGATAATGGTGAAATCAACGCTACCATTGTAGAAGAAACTGTTGCTTGGATGCTTAAGAATACAGAAGCAATCGTGGTTATTAAATCTACAGTGACACCAGATGTCATTGATCAACTTATGCTTTTGCCTGGTGCTAAATCTCGTATGGTTTACAATCCAGAGTTTCTTACCGAGAAGGCAGCAAATGAAGATTTTGTAAATCCAGCTTTGCATGTTTTTGGTGGTAAGAGATCAACGACACAAGCTGTAGCAGAACTATATCACAATTATTCAAGTTGTAAACCCTGCCCAATTAAATTTATGACTGCTAAAGAAGCATCATTTGTAAAATATGGAATTAATTGTTTTCTTGCATCGAAGGTACTTTGGTTTAACCAATTCTTTGATTGTGTAGAAAATAATGGCGGAAAATTTAATACCGTACTGAATGCTATGCTATCTGATCCACGCATTGGTACCTCTCATACATCTGTGCCTGGGTTTGATGGTAAACGTGGATATGGCGGAGCTTGTTTTCCTAAGGATACAAATGCTTTTTATAACTTCGATAAATCATTTACTGTTTTGCGTGAAATAATTACCGTAAATAATGCCATGCGATCCGTTTATGAAAAAGATGAACGAGAAATAGAACAGAATGTAGATTACGAATACATGACCCGAGAAGAACTTCTTCGTCAGTAAGTGTTTACATTCTTTAAAATATATGATATAATAGTACTTATTGAAACACAGGAGCCATACAATGGAACTTAATGCATCTACTGTTAACACACTTCAGAACTTTGCTGGAATCAATCCTAACGTGGTTGTCCGCACAGGTAACACAATTAAAACTATGACAGAGGCACGGAACGTTGTCGCAAGTGCTAAACTGACTCAAGAATTTCCACGTGAATTTGGAATTTATGATCTATCGGAATTTCTGAGTGTCATTAACCTAGTTGATTCACCTACACTGGACTTTGCAGATGATAAATCAGTCACAATTAGTGATGTGAATAATCTTTCACGTGTCCGCTATTTCTATTCCGATATTGATATTCTTACCACACCTACAAATGATGTAAAGATGCCAGATCCAGAACTTAAATTTACATTGGAAAATACAATTCTGGATAAAATTAAACGTGCAGCTACAGCACTCGGACACAATCAAGTAAAAATTACCAATGCAGGAAATGGCAATATTTGTTTTACAGTGTTTGATGAAAACAATGCAACATCCAATACTTTTAACATTGAAATTCCATATAAATTTATTTCTGATGAAAGCGTTGAATTTGAAATGATTTATAATATTAGTAACTTGAAACTCATGGCTCTTGACTATGAGGTTAGTGTTTCTAAGGCAATGGTATCTCACCTTGAGAATGAAGAGCAAGGTCTAGAATACTGGATTGCTTTGGAACGAACATCCAAATGGGGGTAAAATATGCCAAAAAGGAAACCTGAAGCTTTTCGTATTGCTATTGTTGATAGTGGAAATGAATTTAATTATGCCAATGCAGATGTAATTAAATATCTTTTCACTAAAGATACTAACGATATTATGTATCAGCAAGATGCCTCTAGTTTAGAAGATGTTTTTAACTTTGATCCTAACCTGACATTTGTACAGACTCCTACATCAATTGATGAGGAGACAGGAGCTGTTGTTGCTTCTACACTAGAGTCTGAGGTCTTGCAACTTCTATCTAAAACATCTGGTGGTGTTGTTGTAAAAACACCTTTGCCGATTGAAATCATTGATCGCTTATGTTCTACTAATGACAAAGTTGTGTATTATCCTAACTTCTTTTGTGAAACTGTACCAGAGAATCAAACATTCCATATTCTTGGTGGTGCACAAAATTCTGTTTTAGCTGTAAAAGATATTCTACAAACTAAATCTACTGCACTTCTAGGTAATGTTGTACTTGCTACGGCTGTAGAAGCAGCTATGATTGAACAAGGCATTTCTGCTATTACTGGCATGAAGTATATGTTTATGAATCAGTTGCATGATTTTATGTCTGAGTATGGTGGTGATTATCATATTGTATCTAGTTATATCAATACACATCATGGTGTAGGATCAACAAATAATAGAGTACCTAATAGAAACTTTAAAAGAGGTATTCAAGATATGCGTGTAGATGCTATTAAAAATCTTATGAATATGGATAAGGAATTGTTTACAACTCTTGAGAATTTTGATATAATCAACACATCATATTCAAATAGAAAGGATTAATAAGCTATTGGATAAACTAAAGGATTTCATTTGTATAAATAAAAGTGTAGGTCACGAGGTTGCCGCCTCTACCTACCCTAGACATTATACAAAAGGAGAACCTTATGTCCAGCAAAACTATTTATCACATGCATCATATCGTGCCTAGACACGCCGGTGGTACTGATGACCCATCCAACTTAATTAAACTTACTGTTGAAGAGCATGCTGATGCTCATAGAAAATTGTATGAGCAGTATGGTAGGTGGCAAGATTATCTTGCATGGAAAGGATTATCTGGAAGAATAGACAAAGAAGAATTGATAAGACAGATGACAAGTATTGTACATAAAGGCAAAGTTGTATCTGAAGAAACCAAAGCAAAGCAGAGCAAAGCAAAAATGGGTAAGAATAATCCAATGTATGGAACTGTTAGCCCAAATGCAGGCAAGTTTGGTGAAGATAGTCCTAGATGGGGTTTAAAGCATTCTGATGATACTAAAGCAAAAATAAGTGAGAGTGCTAAGAATAGAAAAAAGATAGATTGTCCTCACTGTGGTAAATCTGCCTTACCAGGGCACTATGGAAGATGGCATAAGGATGGAAAATGTCTAAAGTAGAATGGAAAGATTTGAGCGAAGAAAATCAAATTAGATATTTACAAAAGGCACAATATTTGATAGAATATGGTTATACATCTGGTGATGTAGAAGAAATTGCCAAAAAGATATATGAAAAGGAAAAACAGTGACTTCAATTATGGACAAACTCAAAAAGAACTCGAAGTTGAAACATACTTCGGTTCTTTCAGAGTCTAAATTTTTTAATGAAAAGAAACCAGTGCCGACTGATGTGCCAATGATTAACGTGGCACTATCAGGTTCCGTTGATGGTGGTTTGCTACCAGGACTGACTACTTTGGCTGGACCTTCTAAACACTTTAAAACATCTTTTGCTCTACTCATGGCAGGTGCATATCTGCGAGCAGAAAAGGATGCTGTAATGCTGTTCTATGATTCTGAGTTTGGTTCGCCACAATCATACTTTGAGCAGTTTGGTATTGATACTGAACGTGTTCTACACACTCCAATTACTAATATTGAAGAACTCAAGTTTGATCTTATTGGTCAGCTTGAAAGCCTTTCACGTGATGATAAAGTGATTGTTGTAATTGACTCTATCGGAAACGTCGCATCAAAGAAAGAACTAGATGATGCTATCAATGAAAAAGCAGTGGCAGATATGTCTCGTGCAAAAGCATTGAAAGGTTTGTTCCGTATGTGTACACCATATCTTGCAATGAAAAATATTCCTATGATTGCAATTAACCACACATATAAAGAACAAGGTTTGTTTCCAAAAGATATTGTGTCTGGTGGTACGGGCATCTATTATTCTTCGGATAACATCTGGATTGTTGGTCGGCGCCAGAATAAAAAGGGTACCGATGTTATTGGTTATGACTTTGTAATTAATGTAGAAAAATCTCGTTATGTAAAAGAAAAATCAAAGATCCCTATTAGTGTTACCTGGGACGGTGGTGTGAGTGAATATTCTGGTTTGCTTGACGTAGCACTTGCAGGTGAGTATGCTCGTAAACCTTCCAATGGTTGGTATGAAGGTGTAAACCCAGAAACAGGTGAAGTTCTTACTGGTAAAGTTCGGCTTGATGCGACACAGAAAAAAGAGTTTTGGGATCCTATTTTTGCTAATACAGACTTTGCTGAATTTATTACCAAACAGTATCAAATGGGTAAACAATCAACAGTAAATATGGATGAGATTGTAGAAGAAGATGCCTATTAATACGGTTCAAGAGTTTAATGTAATACCTGATTACATTATTAATGAGTGCATTGCTGATTATAATTCTAAGGAAAAACGTAGCCCAGGTTTAATGAACAAGGCAGACCCTGGTGTGCATATTGACAAGATCAGCAATATCGTTGAGGGTATTCTAGGTAAAAAGGTGCAGTTTAAGAGTGGTAACTACTATCAACACTCTAAACCGTACCTTCCGCATACTGATTGGTTTTCACATTTAGATAACAATTTAAATGTTGTGATACCATTAGAGGTTAATTGTTTAGCAGCACAATTTCCTGCTTTAGTTATATTTAATCAAAAATGGAAAATGAATGGAGTCACTTGGTGCATGCATCATCCAGTTTTGAAATTTAATCTTAATACTGGTGTAAAAGGTAATCCAAACGAATATCCTATTGAAGGTAAAACAGGTATTACAATAGATCCTGACATTGCTCATGGATATCTTCGGCATTACCACCCAAGTGATTTATTTGGATTATCAGGGTCACCATATTCATTTATTGTAGGGTCTGCTATCATATTTGACAATCAGCGTATTCACTGCACAAGTTATTTTGAAGGAATGAAATTAGGATTAAGTTTGAGGTATAAACTATGAAACAAAATACAGATTATGAAATGATTGTAGGTACTGGAGAGAACTGGGACATCCGTATTCTTACAGGCGAGTTTAACGAAACTGTTCTCGCATTTGATACACTGAAAATCACTGATGATGGTGAACACCTCTCTTTTAATTTTAATATTGTGTCAAGCCCTATTAATGATCTTGATACCGAAACTAATATTGAACTACAAGAAACTGCCGGTCTTATTCTACAGAACATTCTTGAAACAGCTGCAGTAATTGAGACAAAGGACAAAATATGACTTCTATTGAATATGAAGTGGAATAGAAATGAGTACCTTTAATTGGCAAAAACCAACAGTGCAAATGCTTGGTCGCTGGCAGCCATGGCATGATGGTCATACAGAACTTTTTAAAAGAGCACATGACATTACAGGTCAGGTGTGTATTATGGTTCGTGACGTTGGTGGTATTGTAGGCGAGGATGCTGGAGCGGGTAGAACCGCAGCCCAGACAGACAATCCATTTAATAAAGATACGGTGTTTAATAATATTGAGAAAGGTCTATCCCTGCACTTTACAAAAGGTAAAGATTATATTATAATAGCAGTACCAAACATCGTAGATATTTCATATGGACGTGGTGTTGGATATACATTTACTGAGCATGATCTAGGTGAAGATATTCACAAAATTTCTGCTACCAAGATCAGAGCAAAGATGAGAGCCGAAGGTATCTTGGGTTACACAGAAGGCACTCGAATGGATGATAACTATTATTACATGAAAGATCCTAATGATTAATGCAAATATAGAACAAACAATTATCCGCAATCTCCTTACTAATGAGGAGTACATGCGTAAGGTATTACCGTTTATTCAACCTGCATATTTTGAAGGTGTTTACCAGAACTTGTTCAAGCAAGTTGTGGCATTTGTAGCTAAGTATAATAAACTACCTACAGCAGAAACATTTAAAATTGAACTTGATAATGCCACAACATTTTCAGATGAGCAGTACAGACACGCAGTAGAAATTCTGCCTGAAATTTTTAAAGAAGAATCAATTGATGAAACATGGCTTCTCAATAATACAGAAAAATGGTGCCAAGACCGAGCAGTATTTAATGCTATTATGGAATCAATTTCTATCATCGATGGTAAACATAAATCTCTTACAAAAAATGCACTACCAGATATTCTCACCAAAGCTCTTGGTGTTACATTTGATACCAATGTCGGTCACGATTACTTAGAACAAGTAAGTGAACGATATGACTTTTACCACACAGAAGAGGAAAAAATTCCATTTGATATTGAATTATTAAATGAAATCACCAAAGGTGGTTTGTCTCTTAAAAGCCTGAACATTATTCTTGCTGGTACTGGCGTTGGTAAATCACTTGCTATGTGTCATATGGCAGCAAGTGCCTTGAACCTTGGTAAAAATGTTCTCTATATTTCTATGGAGATGTCAGAAGAAAGAATTGCAGAACGAATTGATGCTAACTTGCTTGATATTCCTATTGACATGCTTGATAAACTATCATTGCAAATGTTCACAGAAAAAGTTGCTGGATTAAAAAAGAAAACTAATGGTAGAATGGTTGTTAAAGAATACCCAACATCTGCCGCTAATGCTAACCATTTTCGTGCTCTACTTAATGAATTAAAACTCAAGAAAGGATTTGAACCTGATATTGTGTTTATTGATTATCTCAATATCTGCGCATCTTCTAGGATTAAAATGGGTGCTTCTATAAACTCTTATACATACATTAAATCCATAGCAGAAGAATTGAGAGGGCTTGCCGTTGAATTTAAATTACCGATTGTCTCTGCAACGCAAACGACACGTACTGGTTATGGTTCATCGGATCCTGGGCTTGAGGACACGTCCGAGTCTTTTGGACTACCCGCTACTGCCGACCTCATGGTTGCCTTGGTCTCTACAGAAGAACTTGATCAACAAGGTCAGATTATGGTCAAGCAACTCAAGAACCGATATAACGACCCAAACAAAAACAAAAGATTCTTAATTGGTATTGATCGAGCAAAAATGCGGTTGTATGATGTGCAAGACAGCGAACAGAACTTAGTACAAGATGCTCCAGTATTTGATAGCACAGACACAAATGAAAGATTTAAAGATTTTAAATTATAGGAGAATATTATGACTCGTGTTAAAAATGGCCGTAAAGGTAAAGTCTCAAAAGGTGAACGTCTTAGCTCGATGCGCACTCGCGGCTTCGGTGTCACTAATGTTGATAAAATGTTGCGTAAATTGCGCGCCCTTGAAAAAGGCGCAGATGTAAAAATTACTCTTGAAAATCCTAACAAACAGGAAACAAATCGTAAGTTTATTACCTATAAAGTTAGCGGTAAAGAGTACCAGAAATATATACAAGGTGTACGTAAACGTAACCCTTTGATGGATTTAGGAGGCTAATGTGACTTCAGCAAAACTAATCGGTTTCACTCAGCCAGTTGGTCTTGAACTATCTGAATTAGAAACTGCACAAGACTTGATCGCATATTGTGCAAGGGTATCCAATCCATCAAATCAGATGAATAAGGAGACAGGTGAGAAGCTTATCCGATATTTGGTAAAACACAAACACTGGTCTCCTCTTGAAATGGCGTCTGCTACTATTGAGGTCACTACGACACGTGATATTGCAAGACAGTTTCTACGTCACCGTTCGTTCTCTTTTCAAGAGTTTTCTCAGCGATACGCAGATCCGAGAGACATGGATGATACCTTTGTAATTCGTGAAGCACGTTTACAAGATACCAAGAACCGTCAGAACTCTATTGCCACAGATAATGAAGAACTTCAGAAGGCTTGGGCTATAAAACAGTCTCAGATTATTTTTGAAGCCAAGTTGGCATATAAGTGGGCTATTGAAAATGGTATTGCAAAAGAACAAGCACGTTCGGTATTACCAGAGGGTAATACCAAGTCTGTTGTTATTGCAAACGGAACTCTGCGGTCTTGGGTACACTATATAGAACTAAGAACAGCAAACGGAACGCAGAAAGAACATATTAATTTGGCAAGAGAATGTGCTTGGGAAGTGGCAAAGGTATTTCCCATGATTAAGGAGTTTGTGAATGAATAATACCAGAGTGATATCAACTTACTGGAGTGATATGGAAGAAGGTCATTATTGTGAAGTCAAGATAAACTCCAAAGAAGAACACTTTTACATTAAATACTATGATAGTAAAGGTAAGTGTTATCATCGTGAAGATACAGAACACATTAATAAATCATTACGTTGGTGTGAAGATGCTGCAGAAAACTGGGCACTAGGAATTAAGAAGTTGGTGAAAAATGAGTGAAGTAATAATTAAAAACCAAGAATTACTAGCAGAATTAAATAGTGGTCTTGATAAATTTTTTGCTATTGAAGGTAGAAATAATCCTAAATATCATGTATCTCAGCCAGGTGATGCAAAAACAAATGGTTTGCATTATACATCTGATGAGTATATCAAAGAAAAATTAAAAATGGGAGACAAACATAGCGGGTACCCAGAAGAACATTTCTCACAGCCTATTAGTAAAATGGCTGAAGAAGATCCAGATAAATGGAATCAGATCATGTGGGAAATGAAAAAAGAATTACCTGCATTTATTGGCGCACATTCTAATGCACTTTTTAATTATTATCCACCAAAAGGTCACGTAGGTTGGCATACTAACTGGAATGCAAATGCCTACCAGATTTTGTTTTCGTGGTCTGAAACAGGTGAAAGCTGGTTTAAGTATCGTGATCCAGAAACTAAAGAAGTGGTTACCGTACAAGATAAGCCAGGTTGGAATTGCCGACACTATTATTTTGGTCATATCTCTGAACGAGATCATCACTGCTGGCATGCAATGTATACAGAATGTGAAAGAGTTACTCTTGCATTTAAAGTGGTTAACGGTAAAGGATTACACGACCCTATTAACCCTAAAGCAGTCCAGATGAGAGATCAGATTATTGAGGATATCTCAAACGAGGATTATTAGTGTATCATAAATGTTACACTTATATGTTTTTTCGAAAAAAGTTTTAAAAAGTGTTAATTAGGTGTTTACATCTGTATCTGCATATGGTATATTAAATTATCAAATCAAGAGATGTACAAGATGGAACAAATAACAAACCGCCAAATGAAATCAGAGGTTCTAAGCCGTATGGAATATGACCTTAAGTCACTTGTAAAAAATGCATATTTGTTTGATGCACTCGACAAAGGTGACTTCGATCATTATGATCAGATAATGACCCTTGATTCTCTTATAGATGATTTGGCTAAATGTTTGGTACGTTGCCGTAAAGTAAATGGAGATGAGGTATAATATTCTAAAAGATATCCAAGATGCAGAAATGTCTGAAAACGAGGAAGTTTAAAATGAAATTTAAATGGCTTTATTATACTTCAGCAATGGCCGCTAATGTGGCCATTGGTGTGTTTGTCTGGAATACTTTGACTGCAGCACAACCTACTCCTGTAGCCGAAGTCAAAAGTCATCACATTGTTGCAAATATACCAACCGATGTTAAAGAGCTAAAATGTCTTGCAGACAATATTTACTTTGAGTCTCTTATTGAACCTCTTGCTGGTCAGATTGCAGTAGCAAATGTAACTATGAATAGAGTTAATTCACCGCATTTCCCAAATACTGTATGTGAAGTGGTTTGGGCAAACAAACAGTTTTCTTGGACTCATGATGGTAAGAGTGACACTCCAGTGGCTGGAAAACAGTATGATGATATTTACAAACTTGCCAAAGATGTTTATACTGGCAAGATAAGTGACATCACTGAAGGTTCTACATTTTATCATGCCGATTATGTAAATCCATCATGGGCAAAGAAAATGGACCGTAAAGTTGTAAAAATTGGTAGGCACATCTTCTACTGGAACAAGGATCTAAGTTAATGAAAGATAGAAAAAAAGTTGCGTCTGATGGACTGTCAACTTCATATTATAAAATTCCTGAACATGCCGAAGAACTCAGGCATCTCATTTCTTATAAAGGGATGAGTAAAAGCCGTGGAGATATTTTCAAGGCGTGTTATCGTCTTGGAGAAAAAGATGGTACCGATGTCCTCTACGATCTAAATAAAATGAAGTTCTTTATTCAAGATTTGATTGAGATGCACTCAAGAGGAGAGCATCTATAGTGTTACATTTATGATACACCTTTTTTATTTGTTTGTAAGGGGTTTACAATATCAAAAAAATGATTTAATATATAACTTGTAAACGTTGAAGTGACGTGGACACATTCTGGACCGTGGGGCAGTACCACGCAGGTCCACCATAGATACA